>Ga0207701_10001880_pt1 | contig 21843 bp, 19 predicted proteins | sample KBSSwiSSwithPhiX_FD_184294 | JGI IMG/M metagenome (GOLD analysis project Ga0207701, IMG submission 184294) | Switchgrass rhizosphere bulk soil microbial communities from Kellogg Biological Station, Michigan, USA, with PhiX - S5 (SPAdes) (version 2) | ecosystem: Environmental > Terrestrial >... | reverse complement strand
GTCGAGGGCGGCCGTCTCATGGCCGCCCTTTTTTCTGTCTCGAGCCCCCAGACCCGTCGCGACTCTGGTCAGAACCCGATCTGCACGCCCGCACCAATTCTCACGACCATCGACGACACCCCTCGGCGCACGACGCCGTCCTCTTGTCGATCGTTGTCGACGAGAAAGTGCACGCGCCCGGTGGCGAGGATCGCCACTCGTTCGGCAACATGCACCGCGACGTCGCCGCCGCCGGTGATCGCTGGAACCCAGGTGTTCAGTGTCTCGGAAAATGGCGAGGCGCCGGGTGAGGTCGAGAAGGATCGGCCGACAATGCCGGCGCGCGACGTATGACGCCGCGCGGCGCCGAAACCGCCGACCGCCGCCGCCCGAACGCGGCCGGCGAAGGATCCGACTTTGACGTCTGCCGAGACGATCGTGTCGCGGTGAGTGCTGACGAACTGCGCCGATCCCTCTGCAACCCGCGCGCTCTGCTCGCCGCTGATCGAAGACGCGAGACTCGCTTCGCCGCCGACGCTCACCGTCCGGCCGACCGGAACGTCCAGCATCACAATCGACGTCAGGCTCGTGCCCCCGAACGGCGGGCCCAGATACGGCATGTCGCTGTCGCCGGCGCCCTGCGTCGAGATGCCGACGGTCGCGCCGACGAGCGGCTGAGCGCGACCCTCGGCGGTGACGCCGGCGAGCGCGATCAGTGCGGCAATGACGATTTTCGTGCGGCTCAGACCCATCGTTTCGACCATAGCATCGATACCGTTCGGGCCCCAATAACACCGCATCAGCTGCCACCAACCGCCCGCGATCGGCGTTGCGCGGCGCGGAATGCACTCGTAAAATCGACTGATGGAATTACTGCTTGGATCGCACGTCCGCGAGGCGGGGCGCCGCGTCGGACGGCTGGCCGGATTCGAGCTCGAGCCTGCCAGTCGCTGCATTCGGCGCATCATCTTCAGCCCCGACGGCGAGCTCGGGCCGCAAGCCATGACCCGGCCGCTTGCCGCGATCTCCTCCGTGCACGACGACGGAGAAGTCGATCTGCATCCCGAAACCGACACGACGCCGATGCCGGTGGTGCGGGACGTCATCCTGTTGAGCCGCGCCACCCGGATCAGCCGGGGCGGCCGCCAGCTCGGTCGATTCTGCGGCGTCGCGGTGGACGCGGCCAATCGTACGGTTGTGTCCGTATTCGGACGGCCGCACTGGTGGTCGCGCCGCTTCGCGATGGCCGCGGCGGATCTCGACTGCTCGACGCCGGGCGAAATCCGCGGTGGCAGCGTCCGCGCGGCTTGAACGCCGGTGCGAACGTGACATACAGTTTGCTGTTGCCGTCCTCACTTTCAAGGAGCACCTGAATGAAGCGCGCCTTTGCTTTCACGTCGGTCGCTGTTCTGTTCTTCGCCGCGACGACGTTCGCGCAGCAGCCGCCCGCAGCCGGTCAGAAGATCGGCATCGCGACCAGCCTGCAGCGCGGGTATGCCAACCTGAAGATGAACCTCACGCAGGAAGCCGAGAAGATGTCGGAGGCCGACTACAGCTTCAAGCCCGGCTCGACGCCAGAGGCGCGCACCTTCGCGCAGGTGATCGCGCACGTTGCCCAGGCGCAGTTCGGGCAGTGCTCCGGCGTCAAGGGCGTGCCCAACCCGATGCAGGGCAAGAACCTCGAGCAGGAGCTGAAGACGAAGGCGGAGGTCACCAAGGCGCTTGCCGATTCCTTCGCGATCTGCGACGACGCGTTCGCGTCGACGACCGATGAGAACGCGGTGCAGTTCATCCGCCAGGGGCCGAACGAAGCGACCCGCGCCGCGGCGCTCTACGGCGTGCTCGTACACGGCAACGAGATGTACGGCACGGGCGCGGTCTATCTGCGCTCGAAGAACCTCGTTCCGCCGTCCACCGAGCGCGCGTCGCAAGGCCGCGGACGCGGACAGAACTAGGAATTAAGAATTAAGGATTAGGAATTAAGAATTCGTGAGGGGCGGGTTGCTTCGGCGACCCGCCTTTTCTCTTTCGCATCGTCCTCCTCGGCCTTTCGACCCTTTCGACCTTTCGACCTTCCGACCTTCCGACCTTCCGACCCTCCACACCTTCCAGCCTTTCCGCCTTCCAGCCTTCCGACCTTCCTCGCTGTTGACCCCAGATTGCTTACTATGTCAGCATTTGAACTCCATGGCCCCGACTGACATCTCAGCACTTGGAGAGTTTGAACAGGTCGTGCTGCTGTCCATCCTGCGCCTCGGCGACGACGCCTACGCCGTGTCGGTGCGCGACGAGATCGCGCGCTGCACCGGGCGCGAGGTCTCGCGCGGGTCGATCTACATCACGCTCGATCGTCTCGAGACGAAGGGCTACCTCAAATCGCGGCTTGCGGATCCGACGCCCGAGCGCGGCGGGCGCGCCAAGCGCTACTACGCGCTCCGGCCGCGCGCGATCGAAGCGCTCCGCGACAGCCGTCGCGCGCTGGTCGCGCTGTGGCGGGGCCTGGAAGGCCTGCTGGGACCAGCATGACGCCCGGCCTGCCGCTGGCGCTTCGCCTCTTCGCGCGGTTCGTGCCGGGTGATCTGCGCGAGCCAATCGCGGGTGATCTGGCCGAGGAGTATCTCGCGATGCGAGATCGCCGCGGCGCCGCCCGCGCGACGTTGTGGCTATGGGGGCAGGCAGTACGCCTCGCCTGGACCTTCCGCTGGGAGCGCGCGACCCGCGGTCGCGGGTTGCCGCCGATTGGCGAAGAGCTTCGGAGCACCAGTCATATGTGGGACGTATTGCGGCAGGACGTCGGCTTCGGTTTCAGGATGCTGCGGCGGCAGCCGGGGTTTGCGGCCGTCGCCATCTTCGCGCTCGCGCTCGGCATCGGCGCCAACACCGCGATCTTCAGCGTTGTCGACGCGGTGCTGTGGCGTCCGCTCCCGTATCCGGCCGCCGATCGCGTGATGTCGATCGCCGAGCAGCGCCCGCGCGAGAGCCGCTGGTTCGGGCCGGTCGCGCCTGCCGACTATTTCGACTGGCGCCGCGACAACCAGTCGTTCTCCTCGATGGCGGCGGTCATGTTGAATGCGGCGTCTGGGGCCTACAACCTGACCGGCGCGGGGGAGCCGGAGCGGGTTACGCCGCTCGAAGTCTCGCCGGGGTTTCTCGGCGTGATTGGCGTCACGCCGGCGTTCGGCCGCGACTTCGTGCCCGAAGAGGAAACCGACGGCCGCGACCGCGTCGTCCTGCTCAGCGATGGGCTCTGGCGCCGGCGCTTCGGCAGCGATCCGTCGGTGGTCGGCCGGACGGTCTCCTTCAATGGCAACGCCTTCGAGATCATCGGCGTGCTGCCGCCGCATTTCTGGTGGCCTTCGCGCCCCGACATCGTCGTGCCGCTGGCGCTCGACGATCACGACCGCACGCTGCGCGCCGCGCACTTCCTCGACGTCGTCGGACGCCTGCGCGACGGCGTCTCGCCGGAACAGGCGCGTGAAGACCTGCGGCTCATCGGCAGCCGCCTGTCACAGGCGTATCCGGCCGAGAACGCGAATCACTTTCCCAATCCGCGGCCGATCCGCGACACCTTCGTCGGCGACGTTCGTCCGGCGCTGCTCGTGCTGCTTGGCGCGGTCGTCTTCGTGATGTTCATCGCCTGTGCGAACGTCGCGACGCTGCTGCTGGCGCGCGCGGCGAGCCGCCAGAAGGAGCTGTCGGTTCGTCGTGCGGTCGGTGCGACACGCTCACGCGTCGTCCAGCAGATGCTGACCGAGAGCCTCGTCGTCGCATTCGCCGGCGGCGTCGCCGGGTTGTTCGTGTCGGCGTGGGGGCTCGCGGTGTTCCGCACCATCGTGCCGGCGCAGTTCGCGAACCTGCCCGGAATCGCCGGCGTCGGCATCGACGCGCGCGTGCTGGCGGCAGCGGTCGCCCTGTCGGCCATCACCGGGATGATCTTCGGCATCGTGCCGGCGCTCGCCGCCTCGGATTCGCGCATCGGCACGGGGCTGACCGAGGAGGCACGGGGCAGCAGCGGCGGCGTGCGCGCCGGAAGATTCCGCGCAGCGCTGGTCGTCGCCGAGCTGGCGCTTTCGCTCGTGCTGCTCGCCGGCGCGGCGCTCCTGATCGTCAGCTTCCGGAACCTGATCAACGTCTCGCCTGGTTTCCAGCCTGACCAGCTCGTGATCACCCGCGTCACCTTGCCGGCGACCCGGTACGGCCAGCACGCGCGCGCGGTCGCGTTCTTCGACGCGCTGTACGAACGGCTGCAGGGCGCGCCCGGTCTCCACCGCGTCGGCTCGACCACCTCGCTGCCATTCGATGGGCCCGACTCGCGGCTGAACCTGATCATCGAAAACAAGACCACGCAGTTTCCGTTTCCGGTACGCCTGCACCCGCGCATCGTCTCGACCGGCTATTTCCAGACGATGGGGATTCCGTTGGTTCGCGGCCGCGCATTCACGGAGCGCGACTCGGAGTCGTCCGGGAATGTGGTCGTGATCAACGAAGCCGCAGCGCGGCGATACTGGCCGAACGAGAACCCGATCGGACAGCGGATCAGCCTCGGCGCCGAATCAGACTGGCGCGAGATCGTCGGCGTCGTCGGCGACACCAGGCATGAGGGCCTCGACGCCGAAACCGACCCGGCCGGCTACCTGCCGCAACATCAGGTGTTCCTGAGCCTTGGCAACGGCTTCGCGCGGACGATGACGGTGGTAGCGCGGGCGTCGGGAGACGCAGCGTCGATGACGTCGATCCTGCGCACTGCGGTCGCGAGCATCGATCCGCAGCTGCCGATCGGTCTGGTCCGGCCGATGGACGACTTGATCGGCGATTCGATCGCGCCGCGGCGCCTGAACTTCCTGCTCGTCTCCGCGTTTGCGTTCGTGGCGCTGGTGCTGACCGCCGCTGGGCTGTACGGGGTGATGGCATATGTCGTTGCGCAGCGGACGCGCGAGATCGGCGTGCGGATGGCGCTCGGCGCCACGCGCCAGCAGGTGGCGGCGATGATGTTCCGCCAGGCCGGCGCGATGACCGGCGTCGGCATCGGCCTCGGCGTTGGCGGCGCGCTGCTGCTGACCCGGTCGATGCGATCGCTGCTGTTCGGCGTCAGCGCTGCGGATCCGCTCGTCTATCTGGGCGTGTCAGCGCTCCTGGCCGCCGTCGCGATGGTCGCGATCGCCGTTCCCTCGTCGCGCGCGACGCGAATCGACCCGCTGCTCGCGCTTCGCGATTCCTGATTTTGTCGTCGTGATGAACGTCCCTCCGGCCATCGCGTCGTCCCTTGCGGCTCATCAACGCGGTTACCAGGAGGATTGCGAAGCGCACGAAGCACACGAAGAAGAAATCCCTGAAGAAATCCGAGAGGCGGCTGGAACCCTTCTACGACAAGTTTCGTATTGACCCTACGAAGGGTGTCGTAGATAATTCTGACCATGACGGAGCCGCGCCGCAAACCGACCGATGCCGAGCTGGGTATCCTCCGCGTCCTCTGGAGCCGCGGCCCGAGCACAGTGCGCCAGATTGCCGAGGTAATGGACCGCACGGCCGGCTACACGACGATCCTGAAGCTGCTGCAGATCATGACGGAGAAGCGCCTGGTGGTTCGCGACGAGACGGCGCGAACCCACGTCTACGAAGCGGCGTATACCGAGGATCAGACGCAGCGGCAGCTGGTGACCGACCTGGTGGACCGGCTCTTCGACGGCTCAGCGGCCAAGCTGGTCCTACAGGCTCTCGCGTCCACCAAGGCATCCCCGGAAGAGCTCGATGAGATCCGGAAATTGATCGCTGCGAAAGCGGGAGGCCCGCGATGACCCCGTTTCTCGAAAGCGCCGGCTGGGCGCTGATGCATTTCGTATGGCAGGGCGCGGCGATCGCCGTCCTCGCCGCCGCCGCGCTGCGGCTCACCTCGCGCCGTTCCGCGAACGTCCGCTACGTCATCGGCTGCGTCGCGCTCGCGCTGATGCTCGCCGCCCCGGCCGTCACGATGCGCCTGCTCTGGCGCGCGAACGATTCGGTGGCACCTGGCGCCACCTCTGATGAAGTCACGGCGCCAGCCGGAGAGCGATCCCGGGTCGCCGACGGCATGAACGCAGTGCAGCCTCGAATCGATGCGCGGCCGAGCACCGTTCCGGTGCGCATCACTGCCGGCTTCAGGCTTGCGCAGCTCGATCGGCTCGCGCCGGCCGTCGCCCTCGCGTGGCTGGCCGGTGTCGTGATGCTTCTCGGACGGATGGCCGGCGGGTGGTGGCGCGTCCGCCGCCTGCACCGCGCCGCGCTGGCAACCGTATCGTCTCGATGGCAGACGGCCTGCCGCCGACTCGCATACCGCCTCGGCCTCCCGGCGGCCGCGCACGTGGTCGAATCGGCCCTCGTCGACGTCCCGACGGTCGTCGGCTGGCTGCGGCCCGCGATCCTGCTGCCGGTCGCGGCGATGGCCTCGCTGACGCCGTCGCAGGTCGAAGCGATCATCGCCCACGAGCTGGCGCACATCCGGCGGCACGACTACGCGATCAACGTGCTGCAGACGATAGCCGAGACGCTCCTCTTCTATCACCCGGCCGTGTGGTGGGTGTCGAATCGCATTCGCGCCGAGCGCGAGCACTGCTGCGACGAGATTGCAGTCGCCGTGTGCGGCGATCCGGTGGGCTACGCGCAGGCGCTTGCCGAGCTCGAGAGCTGGCGCACGGTATCCGCGAGCATGGCGATGGCGGCGACCGGCGGGTCGTTGAGCCATCGTGTTCGCCGGATCCTGCAATTGCCGTTGTCGGAGGAACCCCGCTCGCCGAGCTGGGCGATCACGCTCGTGCTGACGATCGTGTTCACGGCCGGAGCCGGCAGTGTCCAGCACCTGACGTGGTCGGCCTGGCGCGCGGACGCGCGCGCCGCCAGCGCGACGCCTGCGGCCGTGGCGGCAGGAGAGCAGCAGCGCGTCCCGCCTGTTCCCCCGCCGCCGGCACCCCCGGCCATTCCTCAGCCGCCGCAGCCGCCGACGCCACCCGAAGCTGTGTTGCCGGCGTGGGAACCGGTGCACGTTCCGCCGGTGCCGCCAGTTCCACCAATACCCCCGGTTCCTCCGGTTCCGCCGGACGTTGGAGACGTCGCGGAGCCGCTCGCATTCCCGGCACCTCCCGTACCCCCGGTCCCGCCGGTTCCTCCGGTTCCGCCAGTTCCAGCGGCGTCGCCAGCGTCGCTTGGATCACCGGCTCCGCCGGCACCTCCAGCGCCGCCAGTACCTCCGGCTCCGCCCGCGCCGCCAGCACCGTCAGGCTCTTTTTCTTCCTCGGGTGACCGCCACGAATGGCGGATGCAGTTCAGCGACAACGGCGTGCGATTCGACGTCACGCTGCGCGGGACGATCACGTTCACCGACGATTTGACCGACGTGCAGAGCCTGTCCGACGGCGGATCGCTGACGATGCGCGACTGGAGCCGCGTCATCCCGCGTACGGTCGAAATCAAATCAGCCGCCGGCAAGCTCACGCGCGCCTACTTCGTCGGCGGGCTGAGCCGGCCTTGGGACGAGGAAGCGCAGCGTTTCCTGGCGACGCAGCTGCCGATGCTGGTGCGCCGCTCCGGGCTCGGGGCGGAATCTCGGGTGCAGACGATCTTCGAGAAGAAGGGCGTCGCCGGCGTGCTCGAGGAGATCGACCTGCTCGGCGGCGACTACGCGCGGCGCCTCTACTTCGTCGCGCTCGTCGACCGCGCGCGGTTCGACTCGAACGGCGTCAAGCCGGTGCTGGCGCGGATCGGTGAGCGCATGACCTCGGACTACGATCGCCGGCAGGTGCTGCAGCACATCGCGTCGCGCGTGACGCTCGATGAGTCGGGCGCGGCCGCCTACATTCAGGCGATGGCGACGATGACGTCTGATTACGACCAGCGGCAGGCGCTCGAAGCGCTGATGCAGTCCGGCGCCAGCGTCGACGGCAACGCCATCGCCGGCGCGGTCGACCACATCAAGTCGAGCTATGACAGGCGAATCGTGCTCAATCAGGCGATCGGCCGCGGGTCGCTCACCGTCGAGTCGAAGCGCAGCCTGCTCGCCGGCGCCGCAGGCATGAAGTCGGATTACGACCGCGGCCAGGTGCTCACGTCCTACGTGCAGCGCTACGGGGTCGAGCCGCCGGTCCGCGAGCCGTTCTTTGCCGCGGTGAAGGCGATAAAGTCCGACTACGAGCGGCGCCGGGTGCTGACCGAGGTTGCGAAGAAGGATGGCGGCAACCGCGAGATCCAGCAGGCCGCGTTCGACACGGTGTCGCAGATGTCGTCCGACTACGACCGGGCGGAGATCCTGCTGGCGTTCGTGTCGGCGCAGGGCGTCGATTCCGCGAGTCGGCCGGCGTTTGTCTCCGCCGCCGAGCGGCTCAAGTCGTCGTACGACCAGAATCGGGTTCTCGCCGCGCTCGTCCGGGCCGAACGGAGATAGCTGCGGATCGTAGAGGACGGTCTTCAGGCTGGCCCGACGCGGGCCGGCCTCAAAGACCAGCCCCTCCCGAATCGCGCGGTTGCCTTGTTGCGACGGAGGCGAGGCCAGCGAGTGCCAGGCAGAACACACCACTGACCAGTTGCGGTCGGACGGCGGTGCCAAGGTGCACGGCGTCGTGCACCGCCAGCGCCTGCAGCCCCAGCATCGCGCCGACGGCGAAGGCCAGCCCGCCGGGCAGGCGTACCCGTACGAAGGTGGCGGCTAGGCTGAGCAGCACGCCGAACAGCATCAAGCCGAGCTCGGCCCATAGCTCGAGCCGCGCACCGCGCATCAGATCGACCGCGGCCCAGCCGGCGGAATAGATCCCGTAGGCGAACATTCCAATTGAAGCCGCAGTCAGCATCTGCCACGCCGACTATACCGCGAGGGTCCCGGACGCCAAGCGTCGCTCGACGCGCGCGCGCGATGTGTAGAGAATGTGTCCGTGCCTGCCATTGGACGATTGCGTTATCTCGAAGCGATGCCGCCTGCTTCGCAGCGGCGGCGTGGCGTTCTTGTTCTGCTTCATGCCTTTCCGCTCAACGCGAGGATGTGGGAAGGGCAGCTGGTCCTCGCCGACGGCGGCTGGCGTGTCATCGCGCCGCACTTCCGCGGCGTCGACGCCGGCAAGGGCGATCCGCCGACGGTCTCGATCGACGACTACGCCGCCGACGTCATCGATCTGCTCGACGCGCTGCACATCGACCAGGCGGTCATCGGCGGGCTCTCGATGGGCGGCTACACCGCGTTTGCGATCCTGCGCCACGCCGCGCGCTACGTGCAGGGACTGATCCTCGCCGATACGCGCGCCGAGGCTGACGCGCCCGAGGGGCTCGAGGGGCGGCGCAAGATGCTGGATCTCGTGCAGTCGAAAGGCGCGGCGGCGGTGGCGGAGGAAATGATCCCGAAGCTGCTCGGCGAAACGACGCGGCGCTCGCGAGCGGACGTCATCGACCACGTCAGATCGCTCGTCCTTGCGAACTCGCCCGAGGCGATTGCCGGTTCGGTGCGCGCGCTGATGTCGCGGCCCGATTCGACGCCGCTATTGCCGACCATCCATGTGCCGACGCTGATTCTTGTCGGCGCCGAGGACACCGTGACGCCGCCGCCGCTCTCGGAAAAGATGCATCACGCCATCGCGGGGTCGGAGCTGACCGTCATCCCCGGCGCCGGCCACCTGGCGAATCTCGAGCAGCCGGATCTCTTCAATGCGGCGCTCGCGCGATTCATCAACCATCGGCTATAGTCCACCGATGCGGGTTTTACGCTCGTTGCTCCTGATTTGCGCGTCGACGCTGCTCGTTGTCCCGGCCACCCACGCACAGGAATCGCCCGCCGAAAGCGCCCGTCGAAAGAATTTCGATCAGCTGCTCGATCTGTACGTGCGCAACGGCGACGTCTATTACCGCGCCTTGAAGTCGGACCGCGCCAAGCTCGACGGTTTCGTCACATCACAAGCGGCCGCAGCGGTGGACAAGCTCTCGCGGCAGGAGCAAATGGCGTTCTGGCTGAACGCCTACAACGCGCTGGTGCTCAAGACGGTGATCGATCACTACCCGATTGCCGGCCGGTCGGCGGAGTACCCGGGGAAGAGCATCCGGCAGATCCCCGGCGCCTTCGAACGCCTGCCGCACCGCGTCGCGGGGCGCACGGTGACGCTCGACGAGATCGAGCGGACAATCCTCGCTGGCTTCGACGATCCGCGCGTGTTCTTCGCCATCGGCCGCGGCGCCACGGGCAGCGGCCGACTGCGCAGCGAAGCGTTCGACGCGTCGCGCCTCGAGGAGCAGCTCGCCGAAGCGGCTGCCGAGTGTCCGACCCGCGCGCAGTGCATCTCCCTTGATCGCGAGGGCGGAAAGCTGCACGCCAGCTCGATTTTCTCGTGGCGCGAGAAGGAATTCACCGCCGCTTACGCCGACAAGGCGCCGGCGGCGTTCGCGAACCGCAGCCCGATTGAGCGCGCGATTGTCGCCTACGTCCTGCCGAAGCTGCTGCCGAGCGAGAAGGAATACCTGGAGAAGAACAGCTTCCAGGTGGCCTACGACCCGTTCGATTGGACCCTGAACGACCTCACCGGCCGCGGCGGACGCTGACCGCGGCATGGACCTCGGCCTCGCCGGCAAAATCGCGATCGTCACCGGCTCGACCCGAGGGCTCGGACTGGCCATCGCCACCGAGCTCGTCCAGGAAGGGTGTCAGGTCACCATCTGCGCACGCGGCGAAACCGGTATCGCCGATGCGGTCGAGCATCTGCGGACGCTGCCGGGCGGCGCCGAGCGGGTGCTCGCGGTGCAGGCTGACGTCTCGACCGACAAGGGCGTTGCCGACGTCATCCTGCGCACGGTCGAGACCTTCGGCGGCCTGGACATCCTCGTCAACAACGTCGGCCTCGCCAAGGGCAGCGACATCGTCAACACCACCGACGTCGAGTGGCAGGAGGCGTTCGACCAGACCCTGTTTCCGGCCGTGCGTGCGTCGCGGATGGCTGTCCCGCAGATGCGCAAGCGCGGCGGCGGTTCGATCGTGATGATTGCGTCGATCTGGGGCCGCGAATCGGGCGGGCGGATGACGTACAACGCCGTCAAGGCCGCCGAGATCAGCCTCGCCAAGGCGATGGCGCAGCAGCTCGCCAGGGACAACATCCGCGTCAACAGCGTCGCGCCCGGCTCGATCCGCTTTCCGGGCGGGTCGTGGGACAAGCGGGTGAAGGAAGACCCCGAAGGGATGAGCGAGTTCGTCCGCCGGGAGCTGCCGTTCGGAAGATTTGGCCGCCCCGAAGAGGTCGGGGCGGTGGTCGCGTTCCTCGTGTCGGCCCGCGCGAGCTGGATCAGCGGGGCAAGTGTGCCCGTTGACGGCTGCCAGTCACGCTCCCTGATCTGATTTCTGGCCGGCTTTGGCTGGGATGGGAATCGGTTCGGTGCGATCGGCCACCGAATTGCGCGCCTCGCGCGCCCCGGCGGGCGCTGGTGAACGCTCGCGGCTTCTGGTGTCCCGGTGTGCGGACGCGAACCGCGAACCCCTCGGGGTTTTCGTGTTCGCCGCTGTCCGGTTCGTCGGACGAGTGAAGGAAGAATCCGCGGTGCCGCATTCGCGGCTCGTGTGCTTCCATCTTCAGAGCTCCTCTCGCAGTTCTCTCAGTACCGAAAGCGCAGAGTAGCAGCGCATGCCGGGTGCGTCAACGAAATGTGTTGTAAGCAGCGCGAAAAAAGTCGCGCGGCGGCGTGTCAGCCGCGCCGCGCGCGCTTCGCGAACGCGAAGTTGTAGACGGGAATGCCCGCGAGGATGAGCGCGAAGGTGATGCTGGTCGACACCGGCTGGTTGATGAGTGCGTTGATGACGAACGCGGCGACCGAGAGGATGAAGATCGCAGGCACGACCGGGTAGCCGATCGCTTTGTACGGCCGCTCCAGCTCGGGCCGCAGGCGGCGCAGGCGGTAAATTGCCGCGATGCCGAGCGCGTAGAACGGCCAGATGGCGAGGACGAAGGTTTCGGTCAGCGCCTCGAAGCTGCGGCTCATGACCAGTGCAATTCCGAGCACCGCCGCCAGGAGGATCGCCACGTAGGGCGTCTTGAAGCGCGGGTGCACCTTCGCAATCGACTCGAAGAAGAGGCCGTCGTCAGCCATCGCGAAGAAGACCCGCGGCGACGCCAGCATGCTGCCGTTCAGCGAGCTGAACGATGAAATCATGACGAAGACCGACACCAGTACCACGCCTGCCCGGCCGAAGAGCGCCATCATCGTGTCGGCGGCGACCAGCGGGTTCCGCGGATCGGCAATCGACTCGATCGGGCTGACGTACAGGTAAGCGAGGTTGGTGAGGACGTAGATGCTGATGAGCGCCAGCGTGCCGAGGATGATCGCCCGCGGCAGGTTCCGTTGCGGGTTCTTCACCTCGCCGGCGGCAAACGACAGGTCGCCCCAGCCGTCGTAGGCCCAGAGCACGCTGACGAGCGCGAGGCCGGTGGCGCCCACGGTCAGCGGGGCGGCCGCCGGTGCTGTCAGATGGCTGAAGCTCGCGCCGTGGCCGCCGCCGAGCAGGAACGAAGCGCCGACGAGCACGACCAGCGCCGAGAACTTCGCCAGCGTCGATACGCCGACGATAGCGGCGCCGACGTTGGCGCCGATGATGTTGGCGGTGGCCGCAAACGCTATGGCGGTGGCTGAAAGCGCCCGCGCGACCACGTAGTGCTCGACCGGGTCGATGCCGATGCTCCGCAGGAGATATTCGCCGAAGACCACCGCGATTCCGCCGAGCGCCGAGGCACGGATCAGAATCAGCTCGGCCCACCCGAAGAGAAACGCCGTCCGCCGTCCCCATCCTTCGCGCAGGTAGGCGTAGAAGCCGCCCGTCTCCGGCAGCGCTGCCGCAAGCTCGGCCAGGGAGAGCGCCCCGCACAACGTGATTAACCCGCCGACCACCCACAGCGCGATCATCAGCGTCGGACTGGGCACCTTCTGCGCGATTCCCGCCGGTGACCGGAAGATCCCCGATCCAATCGTGATCCCGACCACGAGCGCGACAGCGCTCCAGAGCCCGAGCGTTCTGGGCAGCTTCTGTGCGCGCGCGGTGGCTTCAATCATGAGCGGCGTCAGCCTAACACGGCGCCGGGCCTCTCCCGACGGCATGTTTGATGTAGCAGCGGAAGGCACAAAGGAGCAAACAGATGACGTCGACAATCAACGTTGCGGATGTCGAGCGCTGGGCGTCAGCGCTTGGCGGCGCCGCCTTAACGGCTTACGGAATCAAGCAGCTGAAGGATCGGTCGCCCGCCGGTGCCGCGCTGACGGCAGCGGGCGGCGCGCTCATGTTCCGAGGCGCCACCGGGCACTGCCCGATGTATGCCGCGGCCGGTATTAATACAGCCGACGACCGCGAAAGCACGCGCGAGGCGCTGGGCGGCGCGCGCGGGACAGCCGTGGAAGAGGTCGTCACGATCAACGCCACGGCCGACCGGCTCTTCACGTTCTGGCGGAAACTCGACCAGTTGCCGAGGTTCATGGACCACCTGGTCTCGGTCCATCAGGTCGACGAACGCCTATCGCACTGGGTCGCCAAGGCTCCCGGCCGGCGAACGGTGGAGTGGGACGCCGAAATCATCAACGAAGTTCCGGGAGAGCTCATCGGCTGGCGCACGCTCGATGGCGCGGACGTGGTCAGCGCCGGCTCCGTGCGCTTCACGGCTGCGTCGGGAAACCGTGGAACGGAAGTGCGCGTTCGCCTTCAGTACGACCCGCCTGCCGGCAAGGTTGGCGCGACGGTCGCGTGGCTGCTCGGGCACGAGCCGTCGCAAACGATTCGCGAGGACCTCCGCCGCTTCAAGCAGCTGATGGAAACCGGCGAGATCGCGACCACCGCCGGACAGCCGCGCGGCAAACAATCCATTCTCAACTACGACTGAGCGACAGGTGGTGACATGAAGGCATTAGTCTGGCACGCGACCAACGACGTCCGAGTAGAACGCGTCCCCGATCCGACAATCCTCAACGGGCGCGACGCGATCATCAAGATCACGACGACCGCCATCTGCGGCTCCGACCTGCACCTGCTCGACGGCTACATCCCGACGATGCAGGCGGGCGACATCCTCGGGCACGAGATGATGGGAGAAGTGGTCGAGGTCGGCAAGGAAAACAAGAAGCTGAAGATCGGCGATCGCGTCGTCGTGCCGTTCACGATTGCATGCGGCAGCTGCTTTTTCTGCAACAAGCAGCTGTGGTCGCTGTGCGACAACTCGAACCCGAACGCGTGGATGGCCGAGAAGATTTACGGCTACACGACGTCGGGCCTGTTCGGCTATTCACACATGACCGGGGGCTACGCCGGCGGCCAGGCGCAGTACGCGCGCGTGCCGTTCGCCGATGTCGGGCCGCTCAAGATTCCCGACGGCCTGCGCGACGAACAGGTGCTGTTCCTCTCCGACATCTTCCCGACCGGATACATGGCCGCCGAGAACTGCGACATCCAGCGCGGCGACACGATTGCGGTGTGGGGGTGTGGCCCGGTCGGGCAGATGGCGATTCGGAGCGCGTTCCTGCTCGGCGCGGAGCGCGTGGTTGCGATCGACGATGTGCCCGAGCGCTTGCGCCTGGCGGGCGACGGCGGCGCCGAGGTGCTGAACTTCGCGGACGGCGAGGTCTTCGATCGGCTGCGCTCGATGACCGGCGGCCGCGGGCCCGACGCGTGCATCGATGCCGTCGGGCTCGAGGCGCACGGGCCGACGCTCGATGCGTACATCGATCGGGCGAAAACGGCGGCGTTTCTGGCCACCGACCGTCCGAGCGCACTGAGGCAGGCGATCAACGCGTGCCGCAAGGGAGGCGTCGTTTCGATTCCGGGCGTCTACGGCGGGTTCCTCGACAAAATCCCGTTCGGCGCCGCGTTTCAGAAGGGGCTGACCTTCAAGATGGGGCAGACCCACATGATGAAGTACATGCAGCCGCTGCTGCAGCGCATCGAGCGGGGCGAGATCGATCCGTCATTCGTAATCACGCATCGCATGGCGCTCGACGACGCGCCGCAAGGTTACAAGATGTTCCGCGATCACAAGGATCAGTGCATCAAGGTGGTCTTGAAGCCGCACGGCGAAACCGTGCACTGATATCTGGTGAGTGTCGGAGTTGGTGAGTTGGTGATTCAATTCACCACCAATTCACCAACTCGCCAATTAGTGCGGCAGCTCGTTGTTCTCCCTCGCCGCACGCTCCGTCAGCGTCGTCAGCTTCGACGGCGCCCGGTCCGACAGGCTCTGCCAGCCGCTGCGCGAGCGGTTGCCGGCCTCACCGGTCGGCTGCGGCAGCAGCATGCGGTTGGCGATATCCATCCCGAGCGCGACGCTTTGCGGCATCACCGCATTCGCGATGACGGCGAGCTTTGCCGGCCAGGAGATCACGAGCTCGGCGTCGCCGTGGCGGCACGCATCGACGATCTGCGACGCGGCTCGGGCGGCGTCGATCGACCCGAGCGGCAGCGAGTCGGCGATCGCGAACCATGCGAACTCCTCGCGATGGCGTCCCTTGAACCAGGCGTTGAACGGCGAGCCGGTGCGCATCATCCCCGGGCAGACGGTGGTGACGTGGATGCCGTCCTTCGCGATCTCGGCGCGAATCGATTCCGACAGGCCGGTGAGCGCGAACTTGCTGGCGCAGTACGGCGTCAGGTGCGGCACGCCGATCTTCCCGCCGATTGACGACACGTTGACGATGCGGCCGAAGCGCTGACGGCGCATCACCGGGATCGCCGCGGTCATCGTCTGCAGCGGTCCCCAGAAGTGCACCGCCATCGCCTGTTCGAAGTCGGCGCGCTCCATGTGCTCCAGCGGTCCGACCTGGATGATCCCCGCGTTGTTGATCAGCACATCGATGCGGCCGGTTCGCTCGACGACGTCGTCGATCAGCTTGTTCGCCTCGTCGCGGTGGCCGACGTCGCAGACGACGATGGTCGCTTCGATGCCGCGCTCGGCGAGATCCTCGCGCGCCCGCTGCAGCTCCGCCTCGTCGCGCGCGGCGATCGTGATGCGTGCACCCTGACGACCAAGCTCGCGCGCAACCACCAGGCCGAGGCCGCGAGAGCCGCCGGTGATGACGGTCGAGCAGCCGCTGAAATCCATCCGCCGCGAGGCACGCAGGCCTCGCGTGAGAAGCGCGGCGCCGACGGTCAATGCACTAGCCGCCAGCACGGTTTCCTGTGTCTTTGTCATGCCCGTGGCCCAGCAAGCGCCGTACCCCGGGAGCAATCTTCAATCGCAGTCATAACTCTTCCTGAACAGTCCGCAGTCGCGGTCATGAGTCGGACTGCGACTGTTGATTGCATTGGGTTTGCCATTTGTTCGCCTCGCTGGTACGATGCTCGACCGATGGTGCCCGCGACCACTTCCCGCGCCGACGGCGCCCTGGATGCGGCGCTCGAACGGCTCGGCGGCCGCGACCTCGACCGGCCCGACACGCCCGATCTTCCCGTCACCGCCGTCCGGCGGATTCCTGCGCAAACCGCACGCTACGCACCGTTTCCGGATGCGCTCGACGATCGGTTGAAGCAGGCGCTGCAGGCGCGCGGCATCGATCAGCTCTATACACACCAGGCGGAAGCGATCGAGCATGCGCTCGCCGGCCGCCACGCGGTCGTCATCACCCCTACCGCGTCGGGCAAGACGTTGTGTTACAACGCGCCGGTTCTGCAGGCCATCCTTCGGGATTCGGCGAGCCGCGCGCTGTATCTGTTCCCGACCAAGGCGCTGGCGCAGGATCAGCTCGCCGAGCTCCAGGCGATGTGCGAGACGATTGAGCGTCAGGCTGGGGAACGCATCGGCGTCTTCACGTACGATGGCGATACGCCGCAGGACGCGCGCCGCACGATTCGGTCGCGTGCCCATCTCGTGCTCAGCAATCCCGACATGGTGCATTCGGGCATCCTCCCGCACCATCCGCGCTGGGCGAAGCTGTTCGAAAACCTGCGCTACGTGATCATCGACGAGCTGCACGCCTACCGCGGCGTCTTCGGCAGCCACCTGTGCAACGTTCTGCGGCGGCTGCGCCGCATCTGCCGGCACTACGGATCGAACCCGGTCTTTCTCTGCTCGTCGGCGACGATTGCGAACCCGCGCGAGCTCGCCGAGCGCCTCACCGAGCAGCCGTTCGAGCTCGTCGACAAGAGCGGCGCGCCGCGCGGCGAGAAGTTCTTCGTCTTCGTCAACCCGCCGGTCGTCAACCATCAGCTCGGCATTCGCCGTTCGTATCTCGGCGAAGCGCGTCGCGTCGCCTCGGAGTTCCTCAAGCGGAATCTGCAGCTGATCGTGTTCGCGCAGAGCCGCCTCGCGACCGAGATCCTGACGACGTATCTGAAGGAAGACTTCGACGGCATTCCCGGCGCGCCCGAGCGGATTCGCGGCTATCGCGGCGGCTATCTTCCGCTGCGGCGGCGCGAGATCGAGAAGGGGCTGCGCGACGGCGCTGTCCGCGCGGTGGTGTCGACCAACGCGCTCGAGCTCGGCATCGACATCGGCGCGCTCGACGTCTCGGTGATGGCTGGCTATCCGGGAACGATTGCCGCAACCTGGCAGCGCGCGGGGCGCGCCGGGCGGCGCAGCGGCCGGTCGGCGGCGGTGATGGTCGCCAGCAGCGCACCGCTCGATCAGTTCGTCGTCCGCAACCCGTCGTACTTCTTCGACGCCTCGCCCGAGCGAGCGCTGATCGATCCCGACAACCTCCACATCCTCGTCGATCACATCAAGTGCGCGGCCTTCGAGCTGCCGTTTGCGCCCGACGAGCAGTTCGGCCGCCTGAACGTGCACGAGATCCTCGGCGTGCTCAGCGAGCAGGGGCTCGTCCACCGCGCCGACGAGCAGTCGCCGTGGACGTGGACGAACGAGTCGTATCCGGCGGACGCGGTCAGCCTGCGGTCGATCTCCTCGGACAATTTCGTCGTCGTCGACACGACGCGCGAAACGCGCGTCATCGGCGAGACCGATTTCACCAGCGGGCCGTCGACGCTGCACCCCAAGGCGATTTACCTCGTCGAGGGCACGCTCTACCAGGTGGAGAGGCTCGACTTCGAGGGGCGCAAGGCGTACGTGCGCCAGATCGACTGCGACTACTACACGACGGCGATCAGCTACACCAGGGTGACGCCGATCGATGTGTTTGCGGGGATGGGGTTGGACCTGGACGGCAGGTCCGACCCCGTCCCCACGGCAGGCGCTTCCCACGGCGAAGTCCACGTCGTCTCGCGCGTGGTCGGCTTCAAGAAGATCAAGTTCTACACCAACGAGAACGTCGGCTCCGGCGACCTCGACCTGCCGGAGCAGCAGATGCACACCACCTCCTACTGGCTGACGATTCCGGCGGAGGTGATCGGGCAGCTGCCGTTTGCATCCGACGATCGGCGCGATGGCGTCGTCGGCCTGGCGTTCGCGCTGAAGCAGGTGGCGCAGCTGCTGCTGATGTGCGACGGCCACGACATCGGCATCTCGATCGACAGCGGCGACGGCGAGGTTGCAGCGCCTGGCGTTCTCAAGCCGCAGAAGATCTTCGTCTACGACAACTATCCCGGCGGCATCGGGTTCAGTGCGCCGCTGTACCAGATGCACGACGATCTCATGGCCGCCACGCGCAAGCTGATCGCCGAGTGCCCCTGCGAGCAGGGCTGCCCGGGATGTGTGGGGCCGCTCGGGGACACCGGGCCCTTCGCGAAGGTTGCTGCGCTTCGCATCCTCGACCTGATGCTCAGGTCGCAGCTCGGGCCGGAGGAGCAGCCGTTTTGAGCACGCTCGCCGATCGCATCCGGGGCATCGTCAGACCGCCAGCTGCGAGCGGGAACCATCTGCCGCTCTTGTCCGATCCGACCGACGCACTCGATCTATCCGATCCCCCCGACCGATGCGCGGTCCCGATCATCGAGAGCACCCTCGGGGGCGAGTGGCGTGACGGGTGTTTCGTCATCGAGCACCGCCGCACGGCCTCTTCGCGCCACGGCAGGGAACCGATCGGCGACGTTGCAGCGCGGCTGGGTGAGACGGCAGACGACGCGGCGCTCTTCACGAACGGCTCGCCGGCGCGGCCGCCGTTCTTGTTCCTCGATCTTGAAACGACCGGTCTCAGCGGCGGCGCGGGGACGCTGGCGTTCCTGGTGGGTTGCGGGTGGTTCGACGATGACGGCTCGTTCGTGACGCGGCAGTTCCTGCTGACGCGCTTCCAGGACGAGCGGCCGCTGCTCGCGCGCGTCGCCGCCGAGCTCGGGTCGGCTGGCGCGATGGTCAGCTTCAACGGCAAGTCGTTCGACGCGCCGCTGCTCGAAACGCGCTTCCTGTTTCACCGGTTGGAGTGGGTGGGTGCGCGGCTGCCGCACGTCGACATCCTGCACCCGGCGCGGAGATTCTGGAAAGCGCCCGTGCGCGCCGATACCGTAGGGCGGCACTTCAGGGCCGCCAATATCGTAGGGCGGCCCTTCAGGGCCGCCGAGACCGTGGGGCGCCTGTTCAGGGCCGCCGGCCCCGACGCCTCGAGCTGCTCGCTGCAAACCCTCGAACGCCAGATCATCGGCGCCCGCCGCGTCGGCGACATTCCCGGCTTCCAGATTCCGGGCCGTTACTTCCAGTTCGTGCGCTCGGGCGATGCCGCTCCGCTGAGGACGATCCTCGAGCACAATCGCCTCGACCTGCTGACGCTGGCGGCGCTCACCGCGCGCCTCCTGCACCTGACGCGCACCGGCCCGGACGGCGCCCGCGACGCGCGCGAGGTGCTCGCGCTCGGTCACGTTTACGCCTGCGCCGGGCTCGACGATCGCGCCCGCGCGGCGTTTCGCCATGCCATCGGCCGCTGCCGCTCGCCGCGCGGCGCCTACGACATCGTCAGGATCGAAGCGCTGCGGCGGCTCGCGCTCGCGTGCCGGCGCGCGCGCCTGTTCGAGGAAGCGGCGGATTGCTGGTCGGAACTGGTCGAGATCAGGGGCTGCCCGCCGCTCGTGGAGCGCGAGGCGACGGCGGCGCTTGCCATCCACAGCGAGCACCGCCGGCGGGATCTGACTGCGGCGAAAGCGTTTGCGTTGAGGACGCTGGAGATCGAACCCGGCCCGGTCTGGGAAGCAGCCGCGCGGCACCGGCTCGCGCGGCTGGACCGGAAGATGACCTCACAGAAGTCGGAAGCTCGAAGCCTGAAGTTCGAGGCGTAGCGAGCGGCTAACGCGCGGCGACCGTTTCCTTCTTCTTTGCTTCCTTCTTGATCGCCGCGGCCTTCTTGCGGCTCTCGGTCGTCTGCGCGCCGTATTTCTTCGTGAACCGCTCGACGCGGCCCTCGGTATCCATCAGCTTCTGCTTGCCGGTGAAGAACGGGTGGCAGCTCGAGCAGATTTCAAGGTGCAGCTCGGGCTTGGTGGAATGCGTTTTCCAGGTCGCGCCGCACGCGCACCGCGCGTCGACCTCGAAGTATTTAGGGTGAATCGCTTCCTTCACGGCGTACTCCTTACCCAATGGGTCAAACCTTGATGATAGCACGGCGGTAGGGCCCTGATGTAGGGCGGCCCTTCAGGGCCGCCTGCCTTGACGCCGGCCTAAAGGCCTGCGCTACGAGACGTTAGACGCGCGATCCCAGCGGTGCGCCCCCAGCGCCTCGACCAACCGGGGCGGCAGCGGCTCGCCGTCGCTCGCCGCGAGATTGCGCTCGACGTGCGCCGGCCGGCGCATGCCGGGAATGGTCGTGCTCACGGCAGGGTGCGCGAGGATGTAGCGCAGCGCCAGCTCGGGGAGGTCCATCCCCTCCGGAACGAGCGGCGCCAGCCGGTCGACGCGCGCCAGCGTCGACTCGAGGTTGTCGCGGGTGAAATACAGGTTCCGCCAGTCGCCTTCGGGCCAGGTCGAGTCGAGCGTCAGCGTGCCGGTCAGGCTGCCCTCGTCGAACGGCACGCGCGCGATGATCGCGATGTCGTGCGCCAGACAGTACGGAAACAGCTCGTCCTGCGGCGCCTGGTCGAAGACGTTGTAGACCACCTGCACGCTGTCGACGAGGCCGGTCTCGAGCGCGCGCAGCACGTTGACCGGCTCCCGGCGGTTGACGCTGATGCCGAACGCGCGAACCAGCTTCTCGCGCTTCAGGTCGTCGACGGCGCGCTGCCAGCCCGGGTCGTCCGCCCACGCGTCGCTCCAGACGTGGAACTGCTGCAGGTCGATCGCCGGCACGCCCAGGTTCCGCAGGCTCTTCTCGGTGTATTCGCGGATGTGATCGGCAGGGAAGGTGTCGGCGGCGGCGTACTCGGCCTTCCCCGGCCACTGCATGTTCTTCGGCGGGATCTTGGTGGCGACGATCGCCTTGGCACCCGGATGCGCGCGCAGCGCCTCGCCTAAGAGTGTCTCGCTCTTGCCTTGGCCGTAGGCCCAGGCGGTGTCGAAGAAGTCGCAGCCGAGCGCCAACGCCCGATCCAGCGCCTTCAGCGACTCCTCGTCGTCGGAGCCGGTCCAGCCGCCCATGCCCCACATGCCGTAGCCGACTTCAGACACCTGCCAGCCGGTGCGGCCGAACCTGCGGTAGCGCATGGCGGGAATTCTAAATTCCTAATTCCTAATTCTTAATTCAGGGTTTGCCGCCGTTGGACATCGACGACAGGAAATCCTGGTTCGTCTTGGTCTTCGACATGCGCGACAGCAGCAGCTCCATCGCCTCGACCGGCGACAGCGGCGTCAGCACCTTGCGCAGCACCCAGACGCGGTTCAGGTCTTCCTTCGGGATGAGCAGCTCTTCCTTCCGGGTCCCGCTCTTCTGGATGTCGATCGACGGGAACACGCGGCGGTCGGTGAGCTTGCGATCGAGGTGGATCTCGAGGTTGCCGGTGCCCTTGAACTCCTCGAAGATCACTTCGTCCATGCGCGAGCCGGTGTCGACCAGCGCGGTCGAGATGATCGTCAGCGAGCCGCCCTCCTCGATGTTGCG
>Ga0207701_10001879_pt1 | contig 21850 bp, 22 predicted proteins | sample KBSSwiSSwithPhiX_FD_184294 | JGI IMG/M metagenome (GOLD analysis project Ga0207701, IMG submission 184294) | Switchgrass rhizosphere bulk soil microbial communities from Kellogg Biological Station, Michigan, USA, with PhiX - S5 (SPAdes) (version 2) | ecosystem: Environmental > Terrestrial >... | reverse complement strand
CGAGATTCCGACGCGAAGCTTCTCGATCGCCGGGATCAGCTTCTCGCGAAGCCGGTTGGCGGTCTCGTCGCCCACGGGCACGACCACCGGAAGCGCCATGCAGCGCTCACCGGCCGAACCGAAGGCCGCGCCGGCAAGGTCGTTGACCACCTGGTCGAGGTCCGCGTCGGGCATGACAATGCCATGGTTCTTGGCGCCTCCGAACGCCTGGACGCGTTTCCCGTTCGAGGTGCCGCGCGAGTAGATATACTGCGCAATGTCGGACGATCCGACGAAGCTGATCGCCTGGATGTCCGGATGGTCGAGGATCGCGTCGACCATTTCCTTGTCGCCGTGGACGACGTTGAGGAGCCCGTCGGGAAGGCCCGCTTCCTTCATCAGCTCTGCAAGGCGGACGGGGACGCTCGGATCGCGCTCGGACGGCTTGACGATGAACGCGTTGCCGCAGGCGATCGCCGGGGCGAACATCCACATCGGGATCATCGCGGGGAAGTTGAACGGCGTGATCCCGGCGCCGATTCCGAGCGGCTGGCGCATCGAGTAGACGTCGATTCCGGGCCCCGCGCCGACCGTATATTCACCTTTGAGAGCCTGTGGGATTCCGCACGCATATTCGACCACTTCGAGCCCGCGCTGAACGTCGCCGCGGCTGTCGGCAATGACCTTGCCGTGCTCGGACGACAGGAGCTCGGCGAGCTCGTCCATGTGCGCTTCGACCAGTTCCTTGAAGCGGAACATGATGCGGGCGCGGCGCTGTGGGTTGGTCGCTGCCCAGGCCGGCTGCGCCGCATTGGCGGCGTCGACTGCCTTTTGCAGGTCTTCGGCAGCGCCGAGCTTGACCTTCGCCTGGACCTCGCCGCGGTTGGGGTCGAACACGTCGCCCGTGCGGCCGCTCGACTGATAAGCTTCGCCGGCGATGAAATGGTCGATGTCACGCAACATTGATGTCGTCCTGATTTTCGAGTCTGGAGGTGCGCGGCTCCCCTAGACCCGAGCGCCTTCAAATGCCAGTTGCGGCGGCGGAGGAGAGGATGATGAAGGCTTTCGCGATCCTGTTGAGTTCAGTCGCGCTCATGGGTGCGGCGCCGCCGCAAGCGCCAGTCCCCAACGAGCCCTATGCGCAGTTGCAGCAGATCGTCGCACCCATCAGCGGCGCCGAGATGAAGAAGACCGTGGCCAAGCTCGTCAGCTTCGGGACACGCCACACGCTCTCGTCGCAAACGGACCCGAAGCGCGGGATTGGCGCGGCGCTCAACTGGACGGAAACCCAGTTCAAGAGCTTCGGCCTTCCGACCGTGAGGCCCTGCGACACAGTGACGGGCAAGCGCGTGCCGAATCCGACGCGCGTCTGCGACATGGTCGCGATCCTTCGCGGAAGCGAGCGCCCGAATGATGTGGTGATCATCCAGGGCCATATCGACAGCCGTGTGACCGACGTGATGAACTTCACTTCGGACGCGCCTGGAGCCAACGACGACGGATCCGGGACGGCCGCCGTCATCGAGTCCGCGCGAATCTTGTCGAAGCACAAATTCCCAGGGACCATCGTCTTCGCGGCGCTGTCCGGAGAGGAGCAGGGCCTGCTCGGTGGCAAGGTCCTCGCCGATTATGCCAAGGCGCAGGGCTGGAACGTCGTCACCGTTCTCAACAACGACATCATCGGCAACAGCTGCAGCTCCGACGGCGTCTGCGACGACACGCATGTCCGCGTGTTGTCGGAGGGGCCACGGTTGCAGGCGCAGGGCGAGCTTGCCGATGCGACGCACAGCCTCGGCGGCGAGAATGATGCTCCGTCGCGCAACATCTCGCGCTTCCTCGACGGGCTGGCCGACAACCTCAACATCGGCCTCGATGTTCGGCAGATCTGGCGGACCGACCGCTTCGGGCGCGGCGGCGATCATATTCCGTTCCTCGAGCTTGGTTTCCCGGCGGCGCGGCTCTCCGTCGCGGTCGAGAATTACGACTGGCAGCATCAGGACCTGAGGACCGAGAACGGCAAGGTTTATGGTGACACGATCGACCATATGGATTTTAATTATCTGGAGAAGGTGACGAAGCTGAATGCTGCCGCGCTCGCCGCCATCGCCAGCGCTCCGCCGCCGCCTCTTGCGATGGGAGGCTCCGCGCCAAAGGTGGAAGGGGCGGTGAGCACGGACACCACGTTGACATGGTCTGGTGACGACGACGCCGATTCATATCGTGTGTACAAGCGGCGGACCGACGCCAATCAATGGGACCCGAACTACGTTGTTGTGAGGAAGGACTCGGGCTCTGGACAGAAAAATGCCTCTTGCGACACGACTAGAACGGCTCCGTTGGTAACGATCTGCGGAGTAACTCTCCCCCACGTCCGCGTCGACGACTGGGTGTTCGGCGTCTCGTCGGTGAGCAAGGAAGGCTTCGAAAGCCCGGTCGCCTCGGCCGTGCCCGGCGGCGCGTTCAAGCCCTACGTGGCGCCACCCAAACCACAGCAATAGATGGCGCGAGGGGGTCCGCGCGACACCGACAGGCCGGCCGAGCAAAGGCCGCTCGCCGGGATCGCGCTTCGGCTCCTGACGGCAGTCCTGCTCGCGATCATGTTCGCGCTTGTGAAGCTCGCCTCGACGCGCGGAGTGAACGTGGTCGAAAGCCTGTTCTACCGGCAGTGCGGCTCCGCGCTGTGCGCCACGGCTTTCGTCGCACTCGGGCGCGGTTTCGACAGCCTTCGGACAAAGCGCGTCTGGGCGCATGTCGGGCGCATGGCGCTCGGCGTTACCGCAATGGGCTTCAATTTCCTGGCCTTCATCCTGCTACCGCTGGCGGAGGCGACTACCATCGGATTCTCGGTTCCGATCTTCTCCGTCATCTTGGCCGCGCTGATGCTCGGGGAGCCAACCGGCAAATGGCGGTGGGGCGCGGTGGCCGCTGGGTTCGCGGGCGTGCTGCTTATCGTCCAGCCCGGAAGCGGCGACGTCCCGCTTCTCGGCGCTTCCGTCGCCATTGCGGCGGCCCTTCTAACGGCATCGGTGACGATCGTCATCCGCCGGCTCGGCAAGACTGAGCGCGCTGCAACCACCGTCTTCTGGTTCGCGGTCAGCTCGCTCGCACCGCTCGGCCTTTTGATGTTGTGGTTCGGCGGGGCGCACGATGCGGGCGCGTGGGCACTCCTCGCCGCGCTCGCGCTGGTTGGCGGGCTCGCCCAGCTGACGCTGACGGCAGCGCTTCGCCTTGCGCCCGTCGCCCTCATCATGCCGATGGATTACACCAGCCTCTTGTGGGCCGTGCTCTTCGGCATGTGGATATTCGGCGAGGTTCCGACGCCGTGGATCTGGGTCGGCGCTCCGATCATTATCGCCAGCGGGCTGGTGATCGTCTGGCGCGAGCGCCGCCTGCACCGCCTTGCTTCATTGTCGGCGGAGGCTGCAGCGCCCACTTAAGGAGATGAAGGAGCCAAGAGATGGCCGGCGGATGGACCCGCGACGGAGCAGTCCAGGACCAGATCGACGACACGGTGAAGGACGCGATCCTTCGCGCCCGTGCGCTTACGCCCAAGGGCGAGAGCGCGGAGGAATGTGATGATTGCGGCGAACCTATCCCCAAGAAGCGCCGCGACGCGCTTCCGGGAGTTCGCACCTGCGTCGCCTGCCAGTCGGAGCGCGACAAGGCGGTCGTCCATTCGACAATCAACCGGCGCGGAAGCAAGGATAGCCAGCTGCGCTAGGCGCGTTTAGGGCGGCGATATGGCCCGAAAGCCCTCTCCCGGACTGCCGTCGCGAAAGCAGATCCTCGACTTCATCGCCTCATCCGACCAGCCGGCGGGCAAGCGGGAGATCGCGCGCGCCTTCGGGCTGCGCGGTAACGACAAGATCGCGCTCAAGAAACTTCTCAACGACATGGGCGACGAGGGGCTGATCGAGACCTCGCGCGGGCGGGCATTCCACCAGCTTGGCGGCGTTCCCAAGGTCACCGTCCTTCATGTCGTCGAGGCCGACGAGGATGGCAATATCTGGGCCAGGCCGGAGCATTGGGAAGCCGACACGCCGCCACCGAAGCTGCGGGTCATCGAGCGCGACCGCCGCGGTGCGCTCGGCATCGGCGACCGGGTTCTGGCGCGCACCGAGGAGCGCGGGAAAGGCTATGTCGCGCATCCGCTGAAGAAGCTGGCGCGCAAGGCCGAGCTGGTTCTGGGCGTGCTCCGCAAGGAAGGCACGCGCTTCTGGCTGACCCCGGTCGAGAAGAAGGAAAGGCGGGAGCTACCCGTCAGCGACGTCAAGGACGGCGAGAGCGGCGACCTCGTCCTGTGCGAGGTCTCGGGGCGCGGTCCGCGGGTGACGGCGAAGGTCGACGCGGTCCTCGGTGACCCGTTCGCCCCGAAAAGCTTCAGCCTCATCGCCATCCACAAATATGAGCTTCCGCACGAATTCAGCGACGAGGTTTTGGACGAGGCTCGGCGGGTGGCGAAGCAGCCGTTGGGCGAGCGCGAGGACCTCACGCACCTGCCGATCGTTGCCATCGACCCCGCCGACGCGCGCGACCATGACGATGCGATCTGGGCCGAAGCGGACGGGGAGGGCGGCTGGAACGCGATCGTCGCGATCGCCGACGTCAGCTTCTACGTGCGCGCCGCGAGTGCGCTCGACAAGGCCGCAAGGGCGCGCGGCAACAGCGTCTATTTCCCCGACCGGGTCGTCCCGATGCTTCCCGAGGAACTATCGGCGGACATCTGCTCGCTGAAGGAAGGCAAGGCGCGCGCGGCCATGGCGTGTCACCTCAAGATCGCCAAGGATGGCACTCTCAAGAGCTGGCGATTTTCACGAGCGAAGATTTGTGTAGCTGCAAACATTGCCTATGAAGATGCGCAGGCCGCGATCGATGCGGCCAATGAGGATCGCGTCGAAGTTGCCTCCGCGACCTGCTTCATGCCGGAGGTCGAAGGTCCGGTTCCGGCCGAGCTGGTCGAGAAAGCGCTGAAGCCATTGTGGGGTTGCTGGCGGGCACTGCTCGCGGCGCGCGAGAAACGGCAACCGCTCGAGCTCGACCTTCCCGAACGGCAGGTCGTGCTGGACGAAAAGGGACGGATCACGTCGGTAAGCCCACGCGAACGGCTCGATGCGCACCGGCTGGTCGAGGATTTCATGATCGCCGCGAACGTCGCCGCCGCGCGAGCTCTCGAGGCGAAGAAATCGCCGGTCATGTACCGGATCCACGAGCCGCCGAGCCGCGAGAAACTGGAGGCGCTGAAGGACTATCTCGACACGTTCGATATCGCCTTCACGCTCGGCCAGGTGATCAAGCCGCAAACGTTCAACCAGATCATCGAGCGTGTCGGCGAGGCGGACTTCCGGCCGGAGATCATGGAGCAGCTGCTTCGAACTCAGATGCAGGCGCGCTACGGCCCGGACCGGCTCGGCCATTTCGGGCTGGCGCTCGCGACCTATGCGCATTTCACCTCGCCGATCCGGCGCTATGCGGACCTCCTCGTCCATCGCGCTTTGACCAGCGCCTACAAGCTCGGCGAAGGCGGCCTTCCGCCTGCCGACGCGGAGAAGTTCGACGAGGTGGGCGAGCATATTTCGCGGCTCGAACGCCGGGCGATGGAGGCCGAACGCGAGACGGTCGACCGCTATGTCGCCGCCTATCTTGCGGACCAGGTCGGCCAGGTCGTCCAGTGCCGGATCACCGGCGTCCAGCCGTTCGGCTTCTTCGCGACCGTGGTGGAGTTCGGCGGCGACGGGATCGTTCCCGTCTCGACGATGGGCAGGGAATATTTCCGGTACGACGAGAAGTCGCAGCAGCTCATCGGCGAGGAGACCGGGGCGAGCTACCGGCTCGGCCAGAAGCTTCGGCTGAGGATCGTCGAATCCAATCCCGTGACCGGCGGCCTTCGCTTCGCCTTGTCGGACGAGGATGGAGTTCCCGAACCTTCGGAGCGCCGCGACCGGGTACGGAGGCCGCAGCAGAAGCGAGGCCGTCCGCCGAATATCCGCCATTCGAATCGGCGCCGTTGAAAACGCTCGTTTATCTGGCGTTCATCAAACGAGCCTGCCCAAACACAGTATTATTCGACTAATACACCTGAATCATCTGCAGGCCGACGGCGAGCGGATGTCCGTGACAACCCGTGAAGCATAGATTCGATCTCACCCAAGAAAGGGAGAACGGCCATGCGTATGCTACTGGTTGGATTGGTTCTTGCGAGCGTTTCGATCCCGGCCGCGGCGGCAATCAATCCGCCCAAGCCAAGCAATGAAATCGCGGTTCAAGACAATAGCGGGGGAGTTACCGCACCAGCCGCCAAACCGCAGCCGATTACTGAAAAGCTGGTCTGCCGGCGGATCCCATCGAGCTACTCACATCGCAGCGAGAAGATCTGCCTGACCAAGAAGCAGTGGGAAGAAGTCGACGATTACACCGGCTGAGCCGGAAAGAGCGTGCCGGCGGAAGGCTCCGCCGGCACCGCGCTGCAGCGCCGGCAACCTTTCGCGAGCCCGCACATTGGAGGACGCGGAAGGGAGCGCCCCATGGCCTACAAGATCGCGATCCTCGTCGGCAGCCTTCGTGAAGGAAGCATCAACCGGAAGGTGGCGCGCTCGATCTGCGGGCTCCGGGACAACCTTGATTGTTCGATGATCGAGATCGGCGACCTGCCGCTCTACAACCAGGATCTCGACGCCAGTCCTCCCGAGCAGTGGACGCGCTTCCGTGACCAGGTGGGGCAGGCGGACGGCGTCCTGTTCTGCAGTCCGGAATATAACCGCGGCATTCCGGGCGTGCTGAAGAACGCCATCGACGTCGGCTCGCGGCCCTATGGGCAGAGCATCTGGGACAAGAAGCCGGCAGCCATCGTGACCGCTTCGCCCGGCTCGATCGGCGGCTTCGGCTCAAACCACCAGATCCGCCAAGCCTGTGTCTTCCTGAACATGCCGGTGATGCAGCAGCCCGAAGCCTATCTCGGCCACGTGAGCGACGACAGCTTCGACGAAAAGGGATGCCTCAAGGAGGGGCCGTTGAAGGATCTCGTGAGCGTTCTCGCCCATGCGTTCCACGACTGGGTCGACATGATTCACCGGTCGAGGGCCGCGCTTGCCGAAGACTCGGCTCACGCTGCGCAACAGCGGGAGAAGCAGCCGGTTTAAGTAACCTTGCGCCGCTTCTTGAAGCGCGGCTGGTCCCATTCGCGCGTTTCGAGGATGTTGGCGAGCGCGTCGGCGGCCCGCCATGCGTCCTCGAACCGGGTGTAGAGTGGAGTGAACCCGAAGCGCATCAGGTCTGGGGCGCGAAAGTCGCCGACGATGCCGCGTTCGATCAGCGCCTGCATGACCGCGTAGCCTTCGGGATGTGCGAAGCAGACGTGGCTTCCCCGATCGGCCAGGTCACGCGGACCGAAGAGGCGCACTTCGTCGCCGCAGCGGGCTTTCACCTCGTCGATGAAGAGCCGGAGCAGCGCGCGCGACTTGGACTCGACGTCGGCCATTGCAATTCCGTCGAACGTGTCGAGTCCCGTTTCGAGCGCCACCAGCGCAATGATCGACGGCGTACCGGTTAGGAAGCGGGCAATGCCGCTCGTCGGCCGATAGCCTTCCTCGAACGCGAAGGGCTCCGCATGGCCCATCCAGCCCTGAAGCGGCGGCTGAAGCTGGGCCTGCAGATGCTCGGCGACATAGATGAACGCGGGAGATCCGGGACCGCCGTTCAGATATTTGTAGCCGCAGCCGACGGCCAGTTCGCAGCCAGTGCTGTTGAGCTCGACCTCGATCGCCCCGGCGCTGTGGCAGATATCCCAGACCACAAGGGTCCCGGCAGCGCGCGCCGCCTCGTTCACTGCCACCATGTCGACGCGCGACCCGCTGCGATAATCAACATGGCTGAGCGAGACGACGGCCGTATCCGTGTCGATTGCGGCGGCCATGTCTCGGGCATCGACGCGGCGAAGCTCCAGCCCCAGCATCTCCGCGAGCCCTTCGGCGACATAGGTGTCGGTCGGGAAATTGCCTTGCTGCGTCAGGATGACTCTCCGGCCCGGCCGCGCGCGCATCGCCGCGGCAAGCAGCTTGAACAAACAGACCGAGGTCGAGTCCGCGATCAGAAGCTCGCTTGGCTGCGCACCGACAATCGGTGCGAGCTTCGCAGCGACCCGCATTGGCGCGTCGATCCAGCCATGCTTGTTCCAGCCCGCGATCAGGTCCTGGCCCCATTCGCCGCGGATCAGCTCGTCGATCCTGGCCGGAGTCGCGGCGGGAAGTGCGCCGAGCGAATTGCCGTCGAGATACATCAGGCCTTCGGGAACCGTGAACCGGTCGCGAGCCCCGGCCAGCGGATCGGACTCGTCGAGATGCTGTGCGTCCTCGCGGGTCACAGCTTCGGGAGGGTCACGCCCTTCTGCCCCATATATTTACCGGCACGGTCGGCGTAGCTGACCTCGCACGGCTCATTGCCCTGGAGGAACAGGAACTGGCAGGCGCCTTCGTTGGCGTAGACCTTGGCCGGAAGCGGCGTGGTGTTCGAAAATTCCAGGGTGACGTGCCCCTCCCAACCGGGTTCCAGCGGGGTGACGTTCACGATGATCCCGCAGCGCGCATAGGTCGATTTGCCAAGGCAGATGACCATGACGTCGCGCGGCACCCGGAAATATTCGACCGTGTGCGCGAGCGCGAAGCTGTTGGGCGGGATGATGCAGACGTCCGTCTCGCGGTCGACGAAGCTGTTTTGCGCGAAATCCTTCGGGTCGACGGTCGCCGAATCGACGTTGGTGAAGATCTTGAAGTGCCGCGAGACGCGCGCGTCATAGCCGTAAGACGAAAGGCCGTAGCTGATGCATCCTTCGCGGCGCTGCGCCTCGACGAACGGCTCGATCATGCCGTGCTGTTGGGCCTGCTCGCGAATCCAGCGGTCGGAAAGAATGGGCATGGAGGCTGGCTAACGGCGGCTCAGCAACCCTTCAATCAGCCCGATCTTTTTTCTGTGGATTCGCCAAGCGGCGAGAATTCCGCAGTTGTGGCGAACGCGGCGACATTCCGCTCACACTCTATCCACAGCCGTGCTACTTATGTTCTCATTGGCAAGCCGCCGGTGGGGCGTAGACCAAGGTCATGGCAGAAATTGTAAGAATCGCTGAACCGGCGGAGCCCGCCGGAACTCCTTCCCTCCCCGCTAATGTCGAAGCCGAGGCCGCGCTCCTTGGCGCGCTCATGCTCGACAACCGTCTCGTCGAGGACGTCGGGCTCAAGCTCAAGCCGCACCATTTCCACGAGGAGCTCCACGGCCGGATCTACGATTCGATCTTGAAGCTGACCGACAAGAACATGGTCGCGAACCCGGTCACTCTGCGCCCGATGTTCGAGGCGGACGAGGCGATGAAGCAGGTCGGCGGCGCAGGGTATCTGGCGAGCCTGACCGGGTCCGGGGCGACCCTGATCGCGGCCAAGGACTTCGCACAGCAGATCTACGACCTGGCGCTTCTCCGTGCACTGATCGGGGTCGGGCGCGACATGGTCGAAAGCGCGATCGACACCAGCGAGGAGGTTGCGCCGCTCCAGCAGATCGAGAAGGCGGAAAGCGAGCTGTACAAGGTCGCCGAGGAAGGCGGCGCGGACGGCAAGGCCAAGAGCTTCGCGGAAGCGACTCGCGACGCGCTCCAGACCGCCGAGCGTGCGCTGAACAGCGGGGGCCACCTGTCGGGCCTGACGACCGGCCTCGAAAGCCTCAACTCGAAGATCGGCGGCCTTCACAAGTCCGACCTTCTGATCGTTGCGGGCCGCCCGGGCATGGGCAAGTCGGCGCTTGGCACTAACATCGGCTTTGCCGCCGCCCAACGCTTCCTTCGCGACACCGAGGACGGGATCGAGCCTGAGAAATCGGCGGGGGCCCCGGTCGCCATGTTCAGCCTCGAAATGTCGGCGGACCAGCTGGCAACGCGTATCCTCGCCGAACAATCGGGGATCAGCTCCGAGAACCTGCGCATGGGCAAGATCAGCAAGCAGGAGTTCCGCCAGCTTGCGCGCGCCGCCGCCGAGCTCGAGAGCCTGCCTTTCTACATCGACGATACGCCCGGCCTCACCATCGCCGCTCTCCGCGCCCGCGCCCGCCGGCTCAAGCGCCAGAAGGGCATCGGGATGGTCATCGTCGACTATCTGCAGCTGCTTCAGGGCACGGGCCGAAACGCCAACGACAACCGGGTCAACGAGATCTCCGAGATCAGCCGCGGCCTGAAAACCTTGGCCAAGGAGCTCAACGTCCCGGTGATCGGCTTGTCGCAGCTCAGTCGTGCGGTGGAGCAGCGCGAAGACAAAAGGCCGCAGCTCTCCGACCTTCGCGAATCGGGATCGATCGAGCAGGACGCCGACATCGTCCTCTTCATCTATCGCGAGGATTATTATCTCGCCGCCCGGCAGCCTGCCGACGACCATCCCGACTTCGCGGAATGGCAGGAGGAGATGGGCCGGGTGTACGGGCTAGCGGAAATCCTCGTGTCCAAGCAGCGCCATGGCGCCACCGGCAAGGTCCGGGTCAAGTTCGACAGCCGGATCACCAAGTTCAGCGACCGTGCGGACGAAGGCTTCCTTCCCGAAGAGCGCGGCTGAGCCGGTTGCGATTCCACACTGATGCAATAAGGGAGCGCCAGCCTTCTCGCTGACGCTACCGGAGCATCCTCATGGCCGAGCAATATGATGTCGTCGTCCTGGGATCGGGCCCGGGAGGCTATGTCGCCGCGATCCGCGCGGCTCAACTCGGGCTGAAGACAGCGATTGTCGAGCGCGAGAATCTGGGCGGAATCTGCCTCAACTGGGGGTGCATTCCGACCAAGGCGCTACTGCGCACGGCCGAGGTGTTCCACTACATGACCCATGCTGACGCCTACGGCCTCTCGAACGACAAGCCCTCGTTCGACCTTGGCAAGGTCGTCGCCCGCAGCCGCGCGGTCGCCAAGCAGCTGAACCAGGGCGTTACGCACCTGATGAAGAAGAACAAGATTGCCGTGCACATGGGCGAGGGGAAGCTGACGGCGAAGGGCAAGCTCAGCGTCGCCGCGGACGGCAAGACGACCGAGCTTCAGTACAAGCATATCATCGTCGCGACTGGCGCGCGGGCTCGCGAGCTCCCGTTCGCCAAGTCTGACGGCACGCGAATCTGGACCTACCGCCACGCGATGACGCCCCCCGAAATGCCGAGCGAGCTGCTCGTCATTGGATCGGGTGCGATCGGGATCGAGTTCGCGAGCTTCTATGCCGATCTCGGCGCCAAGGTCACCGTCGTGGAGATGCTCGACCGCGTGGTTCCGGTCGAGGATTCGGAGGTGTCAGCGGCGCTCGAGAAGTCGCTGACCAAGCAGGGCATGACCATCTTCACCAAGGCAGGAGTCGAGAGCCTGAAGGCGGATGCGAAAGGCGTGACCGCGACCATCAAGACCAGCGACGGCAAGACGAGTGAACATAAGTTCAGCCATGCGATCGTTGCCGTCGGGATCGTTCCGAACACGGAGAATATCGGGCTCGAGCAGCTCGGCGTCCAGACGACCAAGGGTCACATCGACACCGACGAGCATTGCCGGACCAGCGCGGCGGGAATCTGGGCGATCGGCGACGTGACCGCTCCGCCATGGCTGGCGCACAAGGCAAGTCACGAGGGGGTGACCGCGGCCGAGGCGATAGCCAAGGAGCTGGGCAAGGATACGCATCCGCATGCGACCGATCCGAAGAACATTCCGGGCTGCACTTATTGCCGGCCGCAAGTGGCGTCGGTGGGGCTGACCGAGGCCGCTGCCAAGGAAAAAGGCTATGAGGTGAAGGTCGGAAAGTTCCCTTTCATCGGGAACGGAAAAGCCATCGCGCTCGGCGAAACGGACGGCTTCGTAAAGACGGTCTTCGATGCGAAGACCGGCGAGCTCCTTGGCGCCCACATGATCGGCGCCGAAGTCACCGAGCTCATCCAGGGCTATGCGGTCGGCAAGACAGCCGAGCTGGTCGAGCAGGATTTCATCAACACCGTGTTCCCGCACCCGACTTTGAGCGAGATGATGCACGAAAGCGTCCTCGCCGCATTCGGGCGGGTCATCCACATTTGAGAAGGGAATACCCCGAATGAAGCATATCTTGCTGGCCGCGGCGGCCGTTGCTTTCTGCGTGCCCGCGTCGGCCGCGACCATCGTTACCGCCGACCGGATGCTGGACGTGAAGACCGGCCGCTATGTCGACAATCCGGCGATCCTCGTCGGCGACGACGGCAGGATCCAGCAGATCGGCAACCTCGCATCGATGACGGTACCGGCGGGGACCAAGCAGATCGACCTTGCGGGCGAGACCCTTCTTCCCGGCCTCATCGACATGCATGTCCACTTGAACAGCTTTGCCGAGATCGGAGGCTATCAAGGCCTCAAATATACCGACAGCTTTTGGGCGACGATCGGACCGGTGAACGCAAAGAAGACGATCGAGGCTGGCTTCACGACGGTCCGCAACGTGGGTTCGCCCGATTTCGACGACGTTGCGCTTAAGGAAGCGATCGACGGCGGCTGGGTCGTCGGCCCCCGCATCGTCCCCGCGACCTATCTTCTTGGGGCGACCGGCGGCCATTGCGACGACACGAACGGCCTGCCGCCATCGCTCGGCGCCGACAAGAGCTCACCGGGAATCGTCACCAGCCCGGAGCAGGCCCGCGAGAAGGTCCGCTGGGTCCGCAAATATGGCGCGGAAGTCATCAAGATCTGCGCGACGGGCGGCGTCTTCTCGCTCGGCGACAGCGTTGGCGCGCAGCAGCTCAGCCTCGCCGAGATGAAGGCGATTGCGGAGGAGGCCCACATGCTGGGTATGAAGGTCGCGGCCCATGCTCATGGCGACGAGGGAATCCACGATGCGATCCTCGCCGGAATCGACACGATCGAGCACGCAAGCCTCGCGTCCGACGCGACGATCCAGCTCGCCAAGCAGCACGGCACCTGGTTCGACATGGATATCTATAACGACGACTATATCCTCGCGACCGGTACGAAGAACGGCACCGAGCAGGAAAGCCTCGACAAGGAACGGATGGTCGGACTGAAGCAGCGCCAGACATTCCAGCGCGCAGTGCGGGCCGGCGTGAAGATGATCTTCGGCACGGATGCCGGAGTCTATCCGCACGGCGATAACGGCAAGCAGTTCGCCAAGATGGTCCAGTGGGGAATGACTCCGCTCCAGGCGATCCAGGCGGCGACGCTGAGTGCGTCCGATGCGCTCGGCCGGAGCGATGTCGGAGTTATCGAGGAGGGCCGGTTCGGCGATTTCGTCGCCGTGCGCGGCGATCCCTTGCAGAACGTCACATTGCTCGAGCATGTCGATGCGGTGATCAAGGGCGGCCAGTTGGTGAAGGGTCCGGGCGCCCAGCAATGAGTTCACCCGCCGCCAGCACTCGGACGCTTGTCATCGCGCTTGTTGCCAACCTTGGCATAGCGGTGTCGAAGTTCGTTGCCGCGGCGATCACGGGCTCGTCGGCGATGCTGACCGAGGGCGTCCACAGCGTCGTCGATTCCACCAACCAGTTGCTTCTGATGTGGGGGCGCCACGCCGCTAAGCGGCCGCCCGATCAATATCATCCGTTCGGCTACGGCCGCGAACTCTACTTCTGGAGCTTCGTGGTCGCGGTGCTGGTCTTTTCGCTCGGCGCCGGGGTGTCGATCTACGAAGGCATCATCCACCTTCACTATCCGCACGGCACCGTTTCCCCGCTTGTCGCCTATATTGTCCTGTTGATCGCCTTCGTCCTCGACGGATGGTCGACGCTGGAGGCCTATCGCGAGTTCAAGGCGACGAAGGGCGAAATCGGCTGGATCGAGGCCATCCGCCGCTCGAAGGATCCCGCGGCCTTCATCGTCCTTCTGGAGAATGGCGCCGCGATGGCGGGTATCGTCGTCGCGGCCATCGGCCTGTTCCTCGCGGAAATGACCGGCAATCCGTTCTACGACGGCGCTGCGTCGATCGTGATCGGCCTGATCCTCGGCTTCACGGCCTTTGTACTGGCTTATGAATCCAAAGGGCTCTTGATCGGCGAGGCTGCCGATCCGGAAGTGGAATCCGGCCTGTGCAAGCTTGTTTGCGACCAGAAAGGCGTGATCGCGGCCGGCGAGGTCCGAACCGTCCATTCCTCGCCAGACCAGATCACGGCGATGATCAGCGTCGATTTCGACGACGGAATCAGCGCCGCCGACGTCGAGCATATCGTCTGCACGATCGAGGAAGAGGCGATGAAGCATTGGCCGCACGTGCGGCGGCTCTACATCAGGCCGCGAAAGGGCTCGCTTCTCCAGCAGAATGTGTGGGACAGCGAGTGCCAGGGAGAGTGACGATGAACTTCGGCAAGGTAGTGGCTCTAGCGCCGTTGGCGGCGATCATCGCGGGCTGCAGCCAGGGCAATTCGGACAATGTGATGGCTTCGCAGTCGAACTCGCTAACCCCGGCAGAGGTCAACGCTGCGCTCGGGCCGGAGACGCAGGTCGTTCCCGACAACAATATGCTCGGAACCGACATGAACGGCATCGGCGATCGGGATACGAACAGCCCCGCGATCACCGAGAGCGCGGCCAACAACGCCCAATAAGGAGCGTCCGATGAAACGCGGCTATTGCGACGATATCGAAAAGGCTACCTTGCAGAACGAGGACTTTCGCCGGGTTCTCTACACGGGCGGGCATCTGCAGCTCGTGGTGATGACTCTGCAGCCGGGCGACGAAATCGGCGAAGAGATCCATGAGGACCGCGACCAGTTCTTCCGTATCGAGGAAGGGGAGGGCGCGATCGACATCGACGGCCGGGAGAACCGGGTCGAGGACGATTTCGCAGTTATCGTGCCGGCCGGCGCTCGCCACAACGTGCGCAACATCGGCTCGCGCCCCCTTCGGCTCTACACGATCTACGGACCGCCGGAGCATCGCGACCAGGTGATCCAGGCGACCAAGGCCGAAGCCGATCGCCGCCACCCCCACGAGGAGTGGGAAGGCGAGACGACGGAGTGATCTGAGCGTCGCCGCGCGTCCGTGAAGCCGCGAGCTTCTTTAACTTTTTTCTATCCCTCAGCCCCTAAACTCCCTGCGCATTGCCGCGGGAGGCAGTCGATGCGTGTCTATGAGTACCGGCCGGACAAAGCGGCGATGGGAAGCGCCTTCCTCGCCGCCTTTGCCTATACTTCGTACGAACTCTGGCGGCCCTCCGGCTCCGTCATTGTCCTCATCTTCGGGCTGATGATGGCGGCCGGGGCAGCCAAGCTGGCATATGACGCCTTCAACCACACCCCGACGATCAAGTTCGATCGTGACACATTGTGGGTCCGCAAGGCCTTCGGAGGAGTCACGGAAATCCCCTGGAGCGAGGTGCACAGCATCAAGCTGATGGTTTTCACCATGAAGTACGCGGGCCTCATTCCAGTCGGAAAGCATCAATATCTGGAGATCGCCTGCGAAGGCGGAATGTTTGGCGCCCAGCGTTTTCGCGTGTCGACCGAGACGATGCGCTTGCCGGCAGCTGGGGCGCAGGAGGTCGCGCTGATCCTGCAGGCGGCGCATGTCGAGGCTGTCGGCGTCGCAGGGGTCGCGATGGCCGGTGCGGGGAAGCTCGGGTGGGGCGTCGATCGGTCACCAGCCGAGCAGCCGGGATCCGGCTTCGACGCCGATGCCGCACTTGCTCGCTATCTCGCCTCGAAGGAAGCCGGGCAGGAGCCCCAGGCGTCGTCGCCGGCGCCCGCGAGAATGTCCGTACCACAGCGACCGGTGTTCGGGCGCAAGACGGGCTAGTTGCCAACGGCCTTCGAGCGCTGCACGACTAGGAAATGGCCCAGTCGCTCCACGACGTTTCCGATCCGCGCAATGCGTCGGTCCTCATCAACATCAACGGAGAGCTGAAGCCACGCGCCGAAGCCGTCGTGTCGGTGTTCGACAGCGGCTTCATGCTTGGCGATGGCGTCTGGGAAGGGATGCGGGTTCACAACGGACGCATCGCATTCCTCGACCGGCACCTCGACCGGCTGTTCGAAGGCGCGAAGGCCATTGCGATGGACATCGGCCTGTCGAAGGAGGCGCTGACCAAGCGGCTCTACGAGACGCTCGATTCCAACGACATGAGCGACGGAGTCCACATCCGCTTGATGGTCACACGCGGGCTTCGCTCGACGCCGTACCAGGACCCTCGCGTCGTCGTGTCGGGAGCGACCGTCGTTATCGCGGCCGAATATAAGGAGCCGCCGCAAGGACTGCATGAGCGAGGCCTCAAGCTCTTCACCGTGCACGTCCGCCGTGGCGACCCGGCGGTGCAGGACCAGAAGATCAATTCGCATTCGAAGCTGAACTGCATCCTCGCCTGCGTGCAGGCCATCGAGGCGGGCGCGGACGAAGCGCTTATGCTCGACCCGCACGGCTTCGTCGCGACCTGCAATTCGACCCATTTCTTCATCGTCCGCAAGGGTGAAGTGTGGACGTCGAGCGGTAAATACTGCCTCGGAGGAATCACGCGCGGCCTGACGCTTGAGATCGCTCGCGAAGCCGGCGTTCCCGCCATCGAGAAGGATTTCTCGCTGACCGACGTCTACGGGGCCGACGAGGCCTTCGTCACGGGCACCTTCGCCGGGATCGTGCCGGTGTGTGAGGTGGACGGGCGCAAGCTCACTGATGGACGCGGCCCGATGGTCGAGCGCTTGCAGAAGCTCTACGCCGAACACGTCGAGCGCGACGTGGCGGGTCAGAAGCGCCCGTGACGATGCGCATCGCGATGTGGTCGGGGCCGCGAAACCTGTCCACCGCGATGATGCGCAGCTTCGGCAGCCGCGCCGATACGTACGTCACGGACGAACCTTTTTACGGCTGCTTTTTAAGCGATACCGGCCGCAATCACCCGATGCGCGGCGAGGTGATCGCATCAATGGATTGCGATTGGCGGAGCGTGATGCAAGCGCTTCGCGGCGACCCGCCGGATTGCTCCCCCATCTGGTACCAGAAGCATATGTGGCACATGATGGTGGGGCCGATCGGCTATGAGGATTTCGCCGGGTTCCGGCACGCCTTCCTCATCCGCGAGCCGGAGCGCATGATCGCGTCCTATCTGAAGAAGCGCGAAGCGGCCCGGTTCGAGGATTTCGGTCTGGAACAGCAAGCGGAATTCTTTGAGCGCGAGTCCGACCGGTTGGGTCATGCCCCCCCGGTCATCGATGCCAACGATGTGCTCTCCAATCCGGAAGGCATGCTGTCGAAGCTCTGCCGCGCGCTCGACATCGCTTGGGATCCAGCGATGCTCAACTGGGCACCTGGACGCCGCGAGACCGACGGCGTCTGGGCGGCACACTGGTACAATGCGGTCGAGAAAAGCACTGGGTTCGGCGAGCCGGACTCCGGGCCGGTAATATTGTCAGACGAGGACCAGGCCCTCGCCGAACGGATGCAGCCTTATTACCAGCGCCTGGCCGACCATCGCCTCAGTCCTTGACGGATCTCGACGTCAGCCTTCGACCCGGACGCCGTTCTCCGCCCACTCCTGGTCGACATCGATCTCCAGCAAGGCCCATTCATCGCGCGTCTTGCATTGAATCGTTTCGATGCGGCTACCGATGATCGGCTCGATACGAAGGCAGTATCTGGTGCCGGCGCTTCCGGCCGGCGCCTGCGACGCGGTCGTGATCAGGCTTAAAGCGATCAGTAGTACGTGTGCCATGACGTTTCTCCTCGATGGCAGCGCCTTCACCCCTCGCGCTTCGCTTTTATCCTAATGGCTGATCGTCGGCGACAGCGTTTCGACGAACCTACGGCCTATTTCCGCTCATAAGTGCCGGTTAGTTCGGCCAGTCCGAGCTGGTGCTTCTGCGCTTCGGCCTCGACCTGTTCCACCTTCGCGTCGAGAGGAACTGCCAGTCTTTCGACGTCGAGTGCGTAAAGCTTGAAGAGGTAACGGTGAGGGCCGTGCCCCTTTGGGGGGCATGGACCTCCGTAGCGGCTGTTGCCGAAGCCGTTGGCGGCCTGCTTGCCGATCGCGCCTCCGGCCGGGATCGAGCGAACAGTCGCCGAAATGTTGTAGGCGCCCCAGTGCCGGAAGATGCCGCTCGGCGCATCGGGGTCGTCCATGACGAGCGCCAGGCTTTTGGTGCCCGCGGGCGGCTCATCCCAGCTGAGCGCGGGAGACTGGTTGCCGCCGTCGCAGGTGTGCACCGCGGGGATCGGCTGACCTTCGCTAATATCGCTGCTGGCCAAAGCGAAGCGCGTGACAGTTTCATTCATAGTGTTGTCCTTTGCGGCGCCGCAGCTCGCAAGCGCGGTCAGGAGCAGCGCCGGCAACAGTCGATTGGGCATGTCACCCTCCGCATTGGTTGCGGAACGCGGGGCCAACGGCGCTACCCCTTGTCCGTTCCCCGGCTGGGCCTACTTAGACCTTGTTCTGTCCGACAGGCGTTGACGGTTCGGGGTCGCCTAGCTATGTGCCCCGCCGTCCGCGCGACCTGTTTTCCAGTTAGCGAGCGGGCAAAGAGCTGAACATTGCTCAACATGCGTGAAGCCGGGGCGGCAGCCTGCGGGTCCTTCGCGCATTTTCTGTTGGGCAAAGTAACCGCCGGGGCTTCCGGCATAGAAAAGGTGAAGGGCTTCATGCCGACGATTAACCAGCTGATCCGCAAGGGTCGCGAACCGCAGAAGACCAAGTCGAAGGTCCCTGCGATGGAGCAGAACCCGCAGAAGCGCGGCGTCTGCACACGTGTCTATACGACGACCCCGAAGAAGCCGAACTCGGCTTTGCGCAAAGTTGCCAAGGTTCGCCTGACCAACCAGCGCGAGGTGATCAGCTACATCCCGGGCGAAGGCCACAACCTCCAGGAGCACAGCGTCGTGCTGATCCGCGGCGGCCGTGTGCGCGACCTTCCCGGTGTCCGCTATCACGTGCTTCGCGGCGTCCTCGACACGCAGGGCGTGAAGGACCGCAGACAATCCCGCTCCAAGTACGGCGCCAAGCGTCCCAAATAATCAGAGCAGTAAGCCCCGGGCGACCTGAAGTCCCGGATCAGGCTGAAGAGAAAGGAAGCTCATATGTCCCGTCGTCGTCGCCCCGAAAAGCGCGAAATCCTTCCCGATCCGAAGTTCGGGGACGAAGTGCTCTCCAAGTTCATGAACAGCGTCATGCTGGACGGCAAGAAGTCGGTCGCAGAGAATATCGTTTACGGCGCTCTCGACAGTGTCGAGGCTCGCCTCAAGAAGGACCCGATCCAGGTCTTCCACGATGCGCTCAACAATGTGAAGCCGGGCATTGAGGTCCGCTCTCGGCGCGTCGGCGGCGCCACCTACCAGGTGCCAGTCGAAGTCCGTCCGGAGCGCGCTCAGGCCCTTGCCATCCGTTGGCTCATCTCGGCTGCTCGGGCCCGCTCGGAAAAGACGATGTCGGGCCGCCTTTCGGGCGAGCTGATGGACGCGTCGCAGAACCGCGGTAATGCAGTGAAGAAGCGTGAGGACACGCACCGGATGGCCGAGGCGAACCGCGCATTCAGCCATTATCGTTGGTAGTCATTCCGTCGGCCAAGGTCGACGGGTGGCGCTGGTAACAATCGTACCTATATCTGGGGAAGCCGGATTCGCCGGCTCCCCACATCGCTAAGGAACCCTAAGAAATGGCCCGCAGCCATCCGCTCGAACGCTATCGCAACATCGGCATCATGGCACACATCGATGCCGGCAAGACGACGACGACCGAGCGAATCCTCTACTACACCGGCAAGTCCTACAAGATCGGCGAGGTCCACGAGGGCTCGGCGACCATGGATTGGATGGAGCAGGAGCAGGAGCGCGGGATCACGATTACGTCAGCCGCGACCACGACCTTCTGGAAGGCCGAGGACGGCGAGGGCCCCGAGCACCGGATCAACATCATCGACACGCCGGGTCACGTCGACTTCACCATCGAGGTCGAGCGTTCGCTTCGCGTGCTCGACGGCGCGGTCGCCGTTTTCGACGGCGTCGCCGGCGTCGAGCCGCAGTCAGAGACCGTGTGGCGGCAGGCGGACAAGTATGGCGTTCCGCGGATGTGCTTCATCAACAAGCTCGACCGCACGGGCGCCGACTTCTATTTCTGCGTCCAGTCGATCATCGACCGCCTGGGAGCCAAGCCGCTCGTTCTCTACCTCCCGATCGGAGCCGAGAGCGACCTCAAGGGCGTCGTCGACCTCGTCAACATGCGTGGCATCGTGTGGCAGGACGAGAGCCTGGGCGCGAAGTTCGATTATGTCGAAATCCCCGCCGAGCTCGCGGACAAGGCCGCCGAATATCGTCACACGCTGCTTGAGAATGTCGTCGAGCAGGACGACGACGTGATGATGGCCTACCTCGAAGGCGAGGAGCCCGATGCGGCGACTCTGAAGAAGCTGATCCGCAAGGGCACGCTTGCGCGCGCTTTCGTCCCCGTGATGTGCGGCTCGGCATTCAAGAACAAGGGCGTCCAGCCGCTTCTCGACGCCGTCGTCGATTACATGCCGAGCCCGCTCGACGTTCCGCCGATCAAGGGCGTGAAGCCCGACACGGATATCGAGGACTCGCGTCCGGCCGACGACAATGCGCCGTTCTCGGCGCTCGCGTTCAAGATCATGAATGACCCCTTCGTGGGATCGCTGACCTTCGCGCGCATCTACTCGGGCAAGCTGACCAAGGGTGGTTACCTCAACTCGGTCAAGGACCGCGACGAGAAGATCGGCCGCATGCTGCTGATGCATGCGAACAGCCGCGAGGACATCGATGAGGCGTTTGCGGGAGACATTGTCGCTCTCGCCGGCCTCAAGGAAACTACCACCGGCGACACGCTCTGCGCGAAGAACGCACCGATCGTGCTCGAGCGGATGGAATTTCCGGATCCGGTCATCGAGCTCAGCGTCGAGCCGAAGACGAAGGCGGACCAGGAGCGGATGGGCGTTGCGCTCAACCGCCTCGCCGCCGAGGACCCCTCATTCCGGGTTTCGACCGACCATGAGTCCGGCCAGACGATCATCAAGGGAATGGGCGAGCTTCACCTCGACATCCTGGTCGATCGCATGAAGCGCGAGTTCAAGGTGGAGGCCAATGTCGGCGCTCCGCAGGTCGCCTATCGCGAGTCCCTCGCGAAGCCGGTCGAGCTGACCTACACCCATAAGAAGCAGTCGGGCGGATCCGGCCAGTTCGGTGAAGTGAAGGTTGCTCTGGAGCCGGGCGAGCGTGGAACGGGCATCGAATTCATCGACGAGATCAAGGGCGGCAACATCCCGCGCGAATATATCCCGTCGGTCGAAAAGGGCATGCGCGAGACGGCCGAGACCGGTTCGCTGATCGGCTTCCCGATCATCGACTTCAAGATCCGCCTGCTCGACGGCAAGTACCACGACGTCGACTCCTCGGCGCTCGCGTTCGAAATCACCGGCCGCGGTGCGATGCGCGAAGCCGCACAAAAGGCAGGCATCAAACTCCTCGAGCCGATCATGAAGGTCGAGGTCGTGACTCCCGAGGATTATCTCGGCGACGTCATTGGCGACCTCAACAGCCGGCGTGGGCAGATCCAGGGCACCGACAGCCGCGGCAACGCGCAGGTTGTCGAAGCGATGGTCCCGCTCGCGAACATGTTCGGCTACGTGAACCAGCTGCGGTCCTTCACCCAGGGACGTGCCCAGTACACGATGCAATTCTCGCATTACGAGGAAGTGCCGCAGAACGTCGCCGACGAGGTGAAGGCGAAGCTGGCATAACGTCAATTTTGTAGCTATGGGCGCGCTCGCGTTGGGCGGGCCCGCCCCAATTCAAACACGAGAAGAGGCGTAAAATGGCGAAGGCTAAATTCGAGCGGAACAAGCCGCACGTGAACATCGGCACCATCGGTCACGTCGACCATGGCAAGACGTCGCTGACTGCAGCGATCACGAAGGTGCT
>Ga0207701_10001878_pt1 | contig 21864 bp, 13 predicted proteins | sample KBSSwiSSwithPhiX_FD_184294 | JGI IMG/M metagenome (GOLD analysis project Ga0207701, IMG submission 184294) | Switchgrass rhizosphere bulk soil microbial communities from Kellogg Biological Station, Michigan, USA, with PhiX - S5 (SPAdes) (version 2) | ecosystem: Environmental > Terrestrial >... | reverse complement strand
ATGGTTTGGCCACGGATAAACACGGATCGACACGGATGATTTGGCCACGGACAAACACGGATCGACACGGATGGTTTGGCCACGGATAAACCCGGATCGACACGGATGGTTTGGCCACGGATAAACACGGATTTACACCGATCAAGGCACTGAGGAAGAGATGACACGAGAATTGCTGCTCGCTGCACTAGTTACGGCGCTTCTTCCTGGTGCTGTAGCGGCGCAGCGAGGCGCGGGTCCCACCGGTCCGCCGCAGACGACCACACCCGAGCCGATCAAGTTCCGTTACATGGGTCCGGCGCCCGCCGGGCGCATTGCGTCGGTGTCCGGCGTCCCGGGCGATCCGAATACCTATTACCTGGGTTCAGCGTCCGGCGGCGTATGGAAGTCGACCGACGCGGGCCAGACGTTCGTGCCGATCTTCGACGACCAGAATGTGGCGGCAATCGGATCGATCGCGGTTGCCGACTCCGATCCCAATATCGTGTGGGTTGCGACTGGGGAGCCGTGGGTGATTCGCTACAGCGACGTGATGGGCGATGGCGTGTACAAGTCGCTTGACGGCGGCAAGACCTGGCAACACGTCGGGCTGGTCGAGACCGGTCGAATTTCTCGCGTCCTGATTCATCCGACCAATCCAAACATCATTTATGTGTGCGCCCAGGGACGGCTCACCGGTCCTCAGGAGGAGCGCGGCGTATTCAAGTCGACCGACGCCGGCGCAAACTGGCAGCACGTACTGTTCGTCGATCGCAACACTGGCTGCTCTGGGCTCGACATCGACAAGACGGACCCCAACACGCTGATTGCGGGGACGTGGCAGGTCGAGCAGCACACGTGGGCACAGTTGAGTGGCGGCCCCGGCAGCGGTGTGTATATCACTCACGACGGTGGCGCAAAGTGGACGAAGGGGACCACCGGGCTGCCCAAGTCACCGCTCGGGAAAATTGACGTCGCGTTTGCTCCATCGAATACAAAGCGTGTCTACGCGCTGATCCAAACAGCCGATCAGGGATCACTCTGGCGTTCGGAAAACGCCGGCGCGACCTGGAAGGTCGTCAGCTGGGACCGGTCACTCATCGGACGCGCGGGTTACTACATCAAGTTGATGGTCAACCCACAGAACCCGGATGACGTGTTCATCGCGAACAGCAGCTTTCATCGATCGACCAACGGCGGTGCAACGTTCAGCGGCAATGGCGGTGCGAACCCGTTTCAAGGCCAGGCGAGTTGTGGTGATTGCCACGACATCTGGATCGATCCAAAGGATCCGACGAGATACATCCTCACCGACGACGGCGGCGCGAGCATCAATAAAAAGGATGGCCCGGTCCGCGTCACGCTGCCCAACGGGCAGATGTATCACGTGCACGTCGACAACCGCGTACCGTACTGGATCTACAGCAATCGTCAGGACGACGGCACCATGCGCGGGCCGATGACCGTGTCGGAACAGACTGGTAACGGGCGGCTGCCTGCCGGAAGCACGATGCCGCAGCCGACCGTTGGTCGCGGCGGACGTGGAGGCGCAGGAGGTGGCGGCGGAGGTCGAGGCGGCGGTAATCAGTTGCAGTGGCAGCCTGATATCGGCGGATGTGAATCAGGGTTCACCATTCCGGATCCGACCGACGCCAACACCGTCTACGCGTCGTGCTATGGCAACAAGGTGACGCGCTGGGATGCCCGCACCGGGACGGCACGATCGATCGAGCCGTGGATGATCACACTCGACTCGCCGCCGAACGAATCGAAGTATCGCTGCCACTGGACCGCCCCGATGGCCATCGATCCATTCGATCCGAACACGGTCCTCTATGGCTGCCAGCTGATTCTGAGAACCACCAACGGTGGTCAGTCGTGGACTGAACTCAGTCCGGATCTTTCGACCAAGGATCCCGCGCGCGTCGTTTCCAATGGCGGCATCGTCGGCGACAACCTCGGACAGTACGCCGGTGAGGTGTTGTGGGACATCGAGTATTCCAAGATTCAACGCGGACTGATCTGGGCCGGCACCAACGACGGCAAGCTTTGGTACACGAAGGATGCTGGCGCGAACTGGATCGATGTCACGAAAAACCTCAAGGACCTGCCGCCGTGGGGCACATTCACGCAGATCTGGCCGTCGACGTTTGACCCCGGCACCGTGTATGCGTCCGTCTCTTTTCATCTGATGGACGATCGGAAGCCGTACATCTACAAGTCGACCGACTTCGGAACGACGTGGACAAAGATCACCGGCAACATTCCATCGGGGCATCCGCTCGATTACGTACTGTCGTTCGCCGGCAATCCGAACAGGAAAGGAATGTTGTTCGCCGGCACCGGTCGAGCGTTCTACTACTCGCTCGATGATGGAGCAACGTGGACCAGGCTCAAGGACGGCCTGCCTCCGGCGCCGGTCAGCTGGATCAGCGTCGAACCGCGATTCCATGATGTCGTCGTCTCGACCTACGGCCGTGGCCTGTTCATTCTGCCGAACATCGGCATCCTGGAACAGACGAGCAGCACGACTCCACAAATCACGGAAGCGCGTTTGCTCGAACCGTCGGCCATTTTCCGCCAGGCGCGGAGTGTCTTTTCGCAGCCCGGCCGGCCGCACTTCACATTCTTCCTGCCGTCGGCACCTGCGAGTCCTGTGACCTTCGAAATTGTCACGACTGGTGGCAAGACGATTCGAAAACAGCAGATCGTGGGGCATCAGGGGTGGAACGGGATCGATTGGGATCTTCGCTACGATCCGCCGACGCTGGTCGCGCTGAAGACCACGCCGGCTGAGAATCCTTACATCTGGGAGGAACCGCGATTCCAGGATCGCGACACGCGGACGATCACGCACTGGGGAATCACGCCTCAGACCGGCATTCCGATGGCCTCGCCAGGCAAATATCAGGTACGGCTCACGATCGACGGCAAGACGCTCACGCAACCGTTCGACGTGCTGAAAGATCCTGCGATTGCCACGTCCGTCGAAGACCTCACGGCATCGACCGAGACCCAGGTGCGGATCCGGGACGACATTACGACCACGTCGACGATGGTGAATCAGATGGAGATCTGGCGAAAGCAGATCGAGGATCAGGTCAAGGCGAATGGCGCGAAGGCTGAAGTCGTCAAGGCTCTCACCGATCTCAGCAAGAAGATTCTCGACGTCGAGTTGAAGCTGGTGTCTCGATCCGAAATGTTGAGCGACGACAAGTACTTTCCCGAAGCGTACAAGGTCTACATGAACCTGATCTGGTTGAGCGGCGGCGTCGGCATGGGGGCGAGCGATGAGGCCGGCAGCATCGATTACCGGCCGACCGACACGCAAATGAAAGTGCTCGAAGTGATCGAAAAAGATCTGTCGGCGGCAGCGGCCGCGTTCGACAACCTGATCTCGTCGACGATCCCGGCGTTCAATAAATTGATGAACGGGAAGGTGCCGAAGATTGGATCGTGATCAGCCGCCGGCTGCTGGCCCTTGGCTGTCGGCGGCGTTTTCCGCAGCCAAAAGCCAGGAGCCAAAAGCCAGCAGCAGAGTCTAGTAGCCGACGGCCGCAGGTTCGTTTCCGATGAACTGACCGTTGCGCCACGTATTCGGGCACAGCGGATGCGTGAATACCGACGCGCCGTCCTTGGACGAATACGTGATGTCGTCGGCGGTGGGGTTACCACCCGGATTGAGGTCTGCAAGATCGCGGACTCGTTTAGCGATTTCATGATCGGTGCACGACGTATCTCCGCTGATGCCGAGACCGCCGATGATTGTCGTCCCCTGATAAAGCGCCACACCGCCGCCGAAGAAGATCAATCCGCCGGCCAGTTGCTCTTTGCCGCCGCCCTGACCAGACGGTGGCGCCAGGAATTTCGATTCGAAGAGGTTCGACTGCCCCAGACTCCACAGCGAATGGCCCGGCTGCGTCAGAGTGTAAAGACGTGCGGTGGAGAGCGCATTGCCGTCGAGGCTGAACGCGTTCGCGGTATACGCCTTTGCCTTGGCGATCGCCTGGCTGCCTGGCCAGACCTGTGACGGATCAGCGGTTGACGTGGCGTACGCGCACACCTCGCCGTTGCGGTTGACGACCGCGGCCCACATGCGCGTCCCATGAAAGAGGCCACCGGCGTCACCGCCTGCCGACGGCGCCGCCGACAGGAAACCTTTCAGCGCAGCTTCATCAGGAAGTCCCTGGCAGCGCCCCAATGCGGCCGCCGAGAGAGGGGCGAAGTGAGTGGCCACCGCGTAGCCAAACACACAGACGATCGTAAGAACAGTGGCAGACGTAACAGCGAGCAACATTCGACGAAGCATCACGACCTCCTTCAACGAGTGCAGCCTAGTCGTCTCGAGCGGCAGTGGTCAACAGTACGCAGGTAACATCTCTGTGAACGGTCGGTTCCTGGCTCTCGGCTCAAATCCCACCAGCCAAGTGCGAACCGCCAGCAGCCAAACTCACGGCAAACTCCACGACAGCCTGAACTCGATAGCCCCCTTGCGCTCGTACGCTTTCTCCACCTGTTCAACCCATTCGGCCGACAGCGCCGCTGTCGTCCCATCGACGACATCGAAACCAGAGACGGTGCCAAAGCGGCCGTCGGTCAGCACAATTCGCAGGTGCTCGATGTTGTCCGCGAGCTGGGACACGGGCGTTTCGTGTTCTTCAAGCTGACGGCTGAAGTCCAACCGCACCCGAAGCGTGTTCGCGGCAGCGCCCTGTTCCAGAGATGCCGACGTGCTGATTGCCATCTCGGTGAACAGACGCACGAACACGCGGTCGACAGCAGTGAAGTTCGCGCTCGTGATCACATGGAAAGGCCGCCGGCCGCGAACCACCGTCGTTTGCACGACTCCCACCGGCCCCAGCGCCGCCAGGCCCCGAGCCACGCCATGCGACTGAAGCCAGACTCCCCCGATGTAGCCTTGTTCCTCCTCCATCTGCTTTGCGGGGTCGGTCTCGGTGGAATGCACGCTGGCTTCTGATGTCACCCATTCGACCGAGCCATCAGACGACAAATAGAGCGTGTGTGACGTCTCCTTTTGGAGACAACCGGCAGTTAGAAGACTTCCGGTGGCGAGCATCAATACGGTCAATTGTTTCAACATTTTTCGGATTCAAGCCTCCCTTGCCCATGTAGACGGCAACCGCTACCGAAACCGAACGCGGCGGGAATCAGGCCGCCACGGCCCTCGTGATAAGTTGGCCGAGTTGATGTCGGCAACCAGCACCCGCGAACTCCTGAACCAGGCGAAGGCCGGCTCTCCTGACGCGCTGAATCAGCTCTACGAACGCTGCGCCGGCCGGGTACTCGCCTTCATTCGCCTTCGGCTGGGCCGCGACCTCCGCTCCCGGCTCGAATCACGCGACGTCCTGCAGACGACGCTGCTCAAATCGTTCGCACGGATCCATGAACTCAAGGGTGATGAAACGCGGTCGCTGATGGCGTGGCTGGCGCGAATTGCCGAGCACGAAATCCGCGACTGCGCCGACTTCCATCACCGCCAGCGGCGCGATCGGCAACGCGACACCGCGCTGCCAGACGATGCCCCGTTGCCGGCGTTGACGCGATCGGCGCTCTCCAAGGTCATCCTCGACGAACAGGCTGCGAGGGTCGAAGAAGCGATTGAGTCGCTGGCGCCCGCGCATCGCGACGTGATCCTGTTACGCAAGTTCGAAGAATTGTCGTTCGCAGAAATCGGCGAGCGCCTTGGCAAGAGCGAAGACGCGTGCCGCATGCTGCTGGCCCGAGCCATGACCGCATTGACGCTGAAGATGTCCGAGATTTCGAAATGACGGACGCACCGGCCGAACTCGAGGCGAGACTCGGGCTGTTCGTCGAGCACCACGTGATCAAAGGTGAGCAGCTCGATGCGGCCGATCTCTGTCGCGATCGCCCGGATCTCGTCGACCCGCTTCGCACGCTCATCGATCGCTACCTGTCGCTTACCGTCTCACTTGACGCCGACGACGGCGCCGACGCCCAGCCGATGTTGGTCGCGACCAACACCGCATCGCTTCCGTCATTCGAGGGATTTCAGACGATCGAACGAATCGGCAGTGGCGGTATGGGCGAAGTCTTCAAGCTTCGCGACACCAGGCTCAATCGCGTCGTGGCGGCAAAAGTGCTGCGGCAGGGCGGATGGAACACGCGGATCGGTTCATTCCTGAACGAGGCGAAAGCGCTCGCGCTCTTCAGCGATCGGCGGATCGTCCAGATCTACGAGTGCCGCGTCGACAGCGACCCGCCGGTGATCATCATGGAATTGGTCGAAGGCTTCGAGCTCGGGCGCCTGGGGCCGTCGCTCGAATACCCGCAGCGGGCGAGAATCCTCGTCGAGATCTGCGAGGCCGTTCATCATGCGCACACGCTCGGACTGCAGCATCGAGATCTGAAACCGTCCAACATCATGCTCGATGCGCGGCTCTCGCCGCGAATCCTCGATTTCGGCCTCAGCGCCGGTGATCCGACGCGGGGACATTTCGTCGGCACCCTCCCCTACGTCGCACCAGAACAGCTCGATCCGTCGCGACCGATCGACGCCAGAACCGACGTATACGCGCTGGGCGTCATCCTCTACGAGTTGCTCTGTGGTCGGCCGCCGTACGCCGGCGACGATCGAACGCTCGTGGATGCGATTCGTGCCGGCCTGCCGCGATTACCAGTGGAGATTTCGTCGTCGATTCCTGAACCGTTGCAGGCGATTGCGTTAACCGCGATGGAGCGGGATCCGGCGCGGCGCTATCAATCCGCACAGGACATGGCCGCCGACCTGCAGCGCTTCCTGTCGGGGTTGGCGGTCCACGGCCGGCCGACGATTTACGCCACGACACTCGGTGCCCGCATCCGTCCCCATCTCGACGACATCGGAGAATGGCTGCGATTGCGGCTTCTCTATCCGCACGAAGCCGACCGCCTCCGCTCCGCATACGGCGCGTTCGATGCGCGCGAGGAGGATTGGATCGTTGAAAGCCGGGCGTTGTCGTACACGCAGATTGCCCTGTATCTCGGAGCATTTCTTTTGTTGTGCGGCAGTCTGTTCTATTTTGTCGCCGCGCGATGGTACGACCACGTCCAGGGAGCGCTGCGACCGTTCATCGTTCTCGGGCTCCCGTTCATCGGCTTGAACGTCGCGGCGCATCATCTCTACCGCCGCGATCAGAAAGCCGTCGCCGTCGCGTTCTATCTCGCCGCCGTCGTCCTGCTCCCCTTGTTTTTGTTGATCCTCTTCGACGAGACGCAGCTGCTGGTTGCTCCGCCGGGTGCGTCCGGACAGCTCTTCGACGGCGAGGTCGTGTCCAACCGTCAGCTCCAGGTCACCTCGCTGGTCGCGTGTCTGTGGTGCGGATGGCTTGCGCTACGCACCCGTACGGCCGCCCTGAGCACGGTGTTCACCGTGCTCGCGTTCGTCTTTACGATTGCCGTGATCTCCGACTTCGGTCTCCGCGCAGCCATCGAGGACCGCCGGTGGGACCGTCTGGCTCTTCGCCTCTTCCCACTGGTCGTCGCCTACGCGCTGGCGGGGATGTCGGCAGAAAGACGTGAGCGACAGTGGTTCAGCCGGCCGCTCTACATTGGAAGTGCTGCGCTTTTTGTCGCGGTTCTCGAACTCTACGCGCTCGATGGACGGGCGTTGAGACAAATCGGCGGGTTCTCGCTGGCGCCCTGGCAGTCGGCAAGAGTGAGCAATCCGGCGCTGCTCGACACCGTGGCGGTGATGACCGTGAACGGCGCGCTCTTCTACGCCGTGGCGGACGCGATCGCGCGATTCGGATCGTTCCAGTCTCAGGCTGCCGCACAACTCCTGTTCGCGATTTCACCGTTCGCCCTGATCCACCCGCTCGGCTACCTGGTTCGGACTGGCGAATACTCTCCGCGCGTCGACTGGTTATACGCGTCCTGCGCCATCGTCATCATGTTGTTGAGCCAGCGCCGTCAGCGGCGAAGCTTCTACTACGCCGGCATGTTGAATCTGGGAATTGCGTTGTACCTGATCGCCGTGCACCGCGAATGGTTCGAGCGCCCAGGGTGGGCAATTGCGGTGATCGTCGCAGGGCTCGCGGCTCTTGCGGCTGGATTCTTTCTCGATCGCGGCACACGACGTCGCGCAGGCGGGGTCTAAAGACCCCGCCCGACGTCCATCGTCGCTGTGAAATCAGCTCATATGTACGCGATGCAGTCGATCTCGACCAACGAATTACCCGGAATGCCTCCTGCCGCGGCGATCGTCGTACGCACACCGGGTTCGGGGCCGAACTTGCCACGAAAAACGGCGTTCATCGCGTCGTAGTCCTTCAGATCGTTCAGGTAGACGTTCACCTTCAGTACCTTTTCCATCGAGGACCCGCAGGCTTCGAGGTTCGCCTTCATCTGCTCGAGAACCTTCGTCGTGTGCACTGTGATGTCGCCTTGCTGGTGATAGCCGATGCCCGAAATAAAGACCAGGTTGCCGTACAACACAGTGCCGTTGAAGAGTGGGGGGTTCGCCGGATCCGGCGGCTTGGCACCGGCGGCGCGGAATATTTTCTTCACCGGCTTGTCCGCGGTTCCCTGTGCCTTTGCGACAACGGGTGTAGCCACCACGGCCGCCGCCGCGACAGCAGGCGCCTTTTTCAAGAATGCTCTTCGATTCGACTTGACCATTTCCTTCCTCCTCTTAGCGCGCTTCCGGCCGGGCGCCGCCTCGGCCTCGCTGCGTCCCCGGTGTTGTTCCCCGTGCTGGATTGAGTCCGTCCCATCGTCCATTGCCGATCGGACCGTAGTCGGCCGGCAGTGTACGCCATTCCGGACGTGAGATTCCGTTGAGGTCGTAGACGATCCGCCCGTCTTTCACCGTCAGCTCGGCCATGAGGCGTTGGGTCGAGTCCATGCGAGCCCCATTCATGTCGGTGAGACCGAAACGCCCTTTCTCGAGCCGCAAGACGGCAACGTCGGCCGTGGCTCCTACCGACAGGTGACCGAGCGCGTCCTGTTTGATCTCGCGCGCGGGATTCCAGGTCGACTGCGCGACGACCGTGTCGAGCGGCATCCCCATTGCGAGGAACTTGTCCATCACGTTCAGCATGTCCTTCATGCCCGTGTTCATGCTGCCAATGTGCAGATCGGTTGAGATCGAGTCGGGGACAAAGCCATCCTTCATCAATGGCATCGCGATCCGCCACAGGAAGCTGCCGCCGCCGTGGCCGACATCGAAGATCACGCCGCGCTTGCGCCCTTCGACCATTCCCGGATTCACGTGACCCGACCGATCCAGTTCCCCGCGGAGGCCCGAGTACATGTGCGTATAGATATCGCCGGGACGAAGCTTCTTCGTCACCAGGTCAGCGAGCGGGCGCTCCGGCTTGTTCGCGCCGAAGTCCACCATCACGGGAATATTCGCCATCGTTCCCGCTTCGACGGCGCGTTCCACCGGCGCCCATTCCGGCCCCGTGTAATGCGCCGATTTGACCCCGATGATCAAGCCGGGATACTTCAGCGCCATGTCGGCGGTCGGCTTCGCCTCCATGTCGTTGAGATCATTCTCGTAGGCGCCGCCGCGCATTCCGTTGCCGACGATGTTGATGAACGCGAGGATCCGCGTTTTCGATCGATCGATGATGCGCTGCTTGAAGTCTTCGAAGTTCCGCCAGCCCGCACACCCGGCATCGGCGACCGTCGTCACACCGACGCGAAACGTGAACCCGTCCGGAGGGACGCTGTTGTCTCCCGCGTACGAATTCTGTTCCCCGGTGCCGGTGTAGGTGTGCGTGTGGATGTCGATGAGACCGGGCGTCACATAGAGCCCCTTGACGTCGACCGTCTTCAGCGCATCCGCTGGATTGAGTTTGGCTTCAACCGCGGCGACCTTGCCGCCGGCAATCGCGACATCACGGACGGCGCTGATTTTGTTTTTCGCGTCGATCACGTGCCCACCGCGCAGGAGTAAATCGAATTTCGGTTGCTGCTGCGCAGCTTCACTGTCGAGGGAAAAGGAAAAAGGGAAAAGGGACAAGGCAAGAGCCGCAAGGAGCAGCCACCGTGGGAAGACCCTCGCCATCACCTGGCTCCTCGCATTCCCGTGCGCCGCGTGGCGGTCCATGTCGCAGCCAGATACTCACCCATGTCGAGCGGGCCACTCATCTGATCGCCGTTCACCTTGCCGACAAATGTCAGATTCACCGAATCACCGTGCTGCTCGCCGTACGCACTTCTGATCCGCACACTGTCGCCGTCGATCGTGCCGGTGATCTCGCGGGTCATGAACTCTCCCTGGTGGAACCCGCCGAGGTCGTTGCCTTTCTGTGTCAGGTGCAGCGTGTGCGCCGAGGTCGCCGCAGCGTACTGAATCTTGACGTTCCATTGACCGGTCACGTCCACGCTCGCCGCCGCCGGCGGATTCGTGTCGGTCTGCGCCGGCGGCTTCGACAGGACGGCGACGAGGCGATCGGCGATGATCTTCTCGTCGCCGGCCGCGAGCATGTAGGGCGTCACTCGGACGCCCGTCTGAGCGCCCTGCGGTCCGCCACGCGCCGCGTCCAGGGTGATCCGTGGGTCGCCGTCGAGCAACACCCGCGCGACCGTGTCGCCCGCGATCCCGATCTTCTGCCGGTCCCACAGAATCGTCAGCGATGGCGTGCGATTCGACAGGCCGTTCGGCTGATTGATGTTGGTTGTCACGCCGGCAATCGTGGAAACCCGCTGGCTGATGTGATCCAACCATCCCGTCCAGCGTTTCCATTCGGCGTCGTGATCGCGCTTGACCCACATCTCGACCGCCATCAGCATCCCGATCGCGTCTTCCTTGCCAACCTTCAGTGCTCGAGTGAATCCGTGATGCGGCGCACTGTGGACCCACGCCGCCTTCACCAGATCCTTGCGGCCGAGCAGCAGGCCTCCCGTCTGTGGCCCGCGGATGCATTTGCCGCCGCTGTATGCGACCAGCGTCGCGCCGTTCTGGAGGTGCACGTTTGGAATCGTCAGGATCTCGGCCGCCGCGTCAACCAGGATCGGAATTCCCTTCGCCTTGGCGATTGGGGCGATCGCTTTCACGTTGAGCGGGCTGTTGTCGGCATTCGGCCCCGCCAGGATGTAGATCATCGCCGTGCGCGGACCCAACGACGCTTCGAACTCCGCGACCGTCGAGACCTCGACAACACGAACGCCAACAGCGCGGAGAGCGGCATCGTAGACGTTGCGCGAATGTGTCGGGACGATGGCTTCGTCTTTGGGGAAGCCGCTCAGATTTGGCAGGCGAACATGAAGATCGGGATTACCGCCGGCGATGCACGCAGCGGTCGCGAGCGTCAGTCCTGCGGAGCATCCATTCGAAACCATCCCCCACTCGGCACCGGTCAGCTTCGCCAGTCTGGCGCCCACGGCTTCCGAGAGTTCGTCGAGGTGCACGTACTTCTGCGCCGCCTGGTCCATCGCCGCCCGCACCTCCGGCAGCATCGTCGAACCGCTGATGATCGTGAACGTGCCGCGCGCGTTGATCAGCGGCCGAACACCGATCGACTGATACATGTCGGCACCGAGCTTCAGCGCGTTGGCCCCTGTCGGCGCGGCGACTGCCGACGCAGCCGGGGGTGCTGACTGCGCCGCACCTTTCAACAGCGCGGGGACTGCGACCAGGCTGCCCAGCGCTCCGCCACGGCGGAACAACTCACGGCGTGTCATGTTTGAACTGCTCATCGCGGTCGCGCTCCTTTGGTTCGGCTGTCAGCTATCAGCATATTCATTTTTCTGCAAAAACCAGCTCTCCGAACTTCTCGAATTCATGAAAACTCGGCCCGACCCGTGCCCAGTCCCATTGCGTGGTCTTGCCACCGTCGTGATCCATGCGATAGAAGTTCGCGCGCCACTTCGCACCGGGCTTGGGCGGAACGTTCTGCAGCGGACGCAACAACGCGTAGGGAATGAAAAACTCCGCGCGCCAGCCCTGAATCGCCGCGTTTGATTCTTTCGGCCCGCCGACGATGCTCGTCGCGGTGCGTGTCTTCCGATCCTTCTCGTAATCCCACGGCCGCCAGCCAAGAAACTGGCCTCCGAAATTGGGAATGAGAATCGGCAGTTCGTGGTTGAGTGGCGAGATTTCGTACTCGAAGTACACGGGATAGCGCTCGTCGGGCCACAGGAACACCTCGAAGACGTCCTCGGTCCACAGATGCGCGAAGTCGTCGGTCAGCGTTGCCGTCAGCTTGCGATCGGTTGCGTCCATGAGAAAGTACATGCCCGTCTTCGAGTAAAGAATCTTGAAGCGCGCATCGTAGGGATGTCCGTCCGCCTGGCGGCGCTGAAGCGGCGTCCACTCGACACCCTTCCACGCCGCGTGGTCGCCGGCACCATTCACCTGGAAGTCGTCAGTCGGTTTGACGGAGAGCTGAGGACGCGGCGCGGGTTGTGTCTGCACTGGATCATGATAGCCATTCGATGGCGCCGCCAGGTATGACGCGGCAAGGCAGAACCACAATGCTGCGCGGGTCATGCTGATCTCCTCCAGTCCCACGTTGAACGGGGCGGATTATATCGTGTCGGTCGCCTGCCCCTGAATACGGTCGCTCGCGTCGTTTTCCTTGACTCATGCCCACGGCTGCGACATCGTTACCGGATTCCATTTGGAGGGAAATATATGAGGATGCCGCGAATTGCTCTGTCGACGGCGCTGACCGTGCTGGTGACGGTCTGCCTGCCGCCAGCGGTCTTCGCACAGACCTACACGGCCACAGTGACAGGCACAGTGGTCGACGCCGGCGGCGCTGCCGTCCCGAAAGTCAAGGTCGTCGCGGTGAATCAGGCGACGAAACTGGAAAACACGGTAGAAACGAGCGACGCGGGCGTGTACCGGATCTCGTTTCTGCCCATCGGCAGCTACGTCGTCAGCGCCGAATTGGCAGGATTCAAGAAGGTCATTTCGGACGTCATCCAGCTCGAGGTGAATCAGACGGCACGAGTCGATCTGAAGCTCGAGATCGGCGCCGTGACCGACGAAGTCACAGTCAGCGGCACCTCGCCCGTTCTGCAAACCGAGAATCCGACAGTCGGCACCGTCATCTCCGGCAATACGACCGTCAATCTGCCGCTGAACGGCCGGAACTTCCAGCAGCTCACATTGCTAATCCCGGGGTCGATCACGCCGAACCCTGGCGGGTTCACCGGACCGGGCCTCCAGGGTGGCCAGGGCCGTCCGTTCGTGAACGGCAACCGTGAGCAGGGAAACGCCTTCCTCCTCGACGGCGTCTCCGTCGACGAGACCATCGACAACCGGATCGGCTACAAGCCGAACATCGACGCGCTCGCGGAGTTCAAGATCGAGACCAGTAACTCTTCAGCGGAATTCGGGAATGTGACCGGCGCCACTGTGAACGCCACGCTGAAGTCCGGGAGCAACGATCTGCACGGGAACGCGTTCGAGTTCATTCGCGATGACGCGCTCGATGCGAACTCCTGGGCGAACAACCGCAACAACGCGAAGAAGAACGACCTCCGGCAAAATATTTTCGGCGGCACGCTTGGTGGACCGATCGTCCAGAATCGGATTTTCTTCTTCACCGACTATCAGGGAGTACGTCAGGAGACCGGCGGAACCGCCTTGCGAACTCTGGCACCGGCCGAGTGGCGCACCGGCAATTTGTCGAGCATTACAACACCGATTATCGATCCGGTGACGGGCGTGCAGTTTCCTGGCAATATCATTCCCGCCGACCGCATCGTGAATCCCGTGGCGAAAGCCCTGTTCGCCAATCAGTCGCTCTATCCACTCCCGACGCGTCCCGGTACCACGAATATTCCCAATAACTACACCTCCAGTACCGAGGACGAACTCAAAGGTGACCAGTTCGACGTCAGGATCGATGCGCGGCTGAACGATTCGAACAACTTCTCCGGCCGATACTCCTTTGCCAACTTCAACACGAACGGCATTAAGGGTGCGCTGCCGGTTCAGCTCACGGGCAAGAGCCACAACCGGCCGCAGAACATCGCCCTCAACTGGACGCGCATCATCAGTCCGACGATCGTCAACGAAGCACGCGCCGGCTTCAACCGTGCCGTCTTCATCACCGACGTGCTGGATTGGGCTGGCCTCGGAAATGGCAATGCGACCCTCGGTATCGCAGGCCCTCAAGCCCACCCCGGGTTGAGCTCGATCGACATGGGGAACGGTCTCACGGCCATCGGCAGTACGGGCGTGGTCGAGGACAACGTCACCAACACGTTTCAGTACGGCGACACCCTGACGATTAACCGCGGGACCCACCTCATGAAGATGGGCGGCCAGTGGTTACGGTATCAACAGAATCGGTTCTACCCCGGCAACAACGGGCTCCTCGGGTTGTTCACATACAACGCGACCACCTTTACGGGCTCCGCCTTCGCCGACTTCCTCCTCGATCGGTTGAATCGCAAGGGCGTCGGCAGCCAGACCGGCACTTGGGGGCATCGGCAGAACCGGATCGGCCTGTTCTTCCAGGACGACTTCAAGATGAAGCAGAACCTCACGCTGAACCTCGGGGTCAGGTGGGAGTACACCTCGCCGGTCGTCGAAGTGCACGATCGGCAATCGAACTTCGACATCACGACGGGGAAGCAGTTGTTCGCCGGGAAGGATGGCAACAGTCGCGCGCTCTACGACCCGTACTACGCGGGGTTCGAGCCGCGCATCGGGTTCGCGTGGACGCCGAAGATGTTCGAGGACAAGCTCGTCGTCCGCGCCGGGTATGGGATCACGCAGTACATGGAGGGGACCGGATCGAACCTACGGCTCCCGCTGAACGCGCCGTTCTTCTCCGAGGCCGATACCACCTACGACCGATCGTCGGGACCTGGCACGATCGCGACTGGCTTCACCGACCTTCTCGCGACCGGTCAGATATTTGGACAGATCCGCGTGTGGAACCCCGATCTCCGCCCGCAGTTCACGCAGCAGTACAACCTCACGTTTGAATACCAGGTCACCCCGCGCAGCACCGTGACTCTCGGATATGTTGGCCACAACGCCACACATCTCGTCGCACCAACCGACTGGAACCAGCCGCTGCCTGGAACCGGACCGGCATCGACGTGGCTGCCCGCGCAGCAGCGACGGCCGCTGTACTCCGTGTATCCACTGGTGACCCAAATCAGCGGCACCGATTCCTGGGCGGTCAGCAATTACAACGCACTCCAGGCGGGCGGCCGCCGGCGGCTCACGGACGGCCTCGAGTTCCTCGCCTCGTACACCTGGAGCAAAACGATGACCGACAACCTCGGATACTACGGCAGCGGCGGAGTGGCGGCGCAGGGGGCGTACTCTGGGAACAACTACAACCGGCACGGATACAACTACGGTCCCGCGTTCTTCGACGCCACGCACAACATTACGACGTCCGCAATCTACGAACTGCCGTACGGTCGCGCAGGCTCTGGTACTAGCGGCGTCATGGACGCCGTACTCGGTGGATGGAATGTCAGCGGCATCGTCTACTGGCACACAGGGTTTCCGATTACCGTGACCGCGAACGACAACACGTTGCAGAGTCCCCGCGGCGCCGTCAGACCCAACCGGATTGGGGACGGCAAGCCCGCCAACCAGACGATCGATCACTGGCTCGACGAGACGGCGTTCGCTTTGCCGGCTCAGGGCACCTTCGGCGACGCCGGCGTCGGGATCGTGCGCGCGCCGAAGTACTTCAACCTGGATATGTCGCTCGGCAAGAAGTTCCAGCTCGGGGGCAGCAAGTATGTCGACTTCCGTGCGGAGTTCTTCAACTTTCTGAATCATCCGAGCTTCAATCCACCGGCGGTGAACTTCAGCTCGCCGAGCAACTTCGGCCGGATTACGAGCACCATCAGTCCACCGCGGAATATGGAGTTCGCGTTGAAGTTCTACTTCTGAAACGGCAGTTCGACGAGGGAGCGGGTCATCCCGCTCCCTTGTTTTTTCTTTGTGGCTTCCGGCTTTAGCCGGAAGATCACACGAAATGGCCTCTCGCACCACGGAGGGCGAACCCTCCTCTCCCCCGACACCACCAATCGAGCCGATGCTCGCAAAGCTCGCAGAGGAGCTGCCCGCCGGCGGCAGCTACCTCTACGAACCGAAGTGGGATGGATTCCGCGCGATCGTGTTTCGCAACGACTCCGACGTCTTCATTCAGAGCCGCGATCTCCGTCCGCTGGATCGCTACTTCCCAGAGCTGCACGATGTACTGCTCGCGCGATTGCCGCCGGGGTGCGTCCTCGATGGCGAGATCGTGATCGCGGGTCGCAACGGTCTCGACTTCGACGCACTTCAGCTCAGGCTGCATCCGGCGGCATCGCGGGTCGCCAAGCTGGCAAAGGAATCCCCGTCGTCATTTGTGGCCTTCGATCTTCTTGCCGTCGATGGAGAGGACCTGCGTTCGGCGCCGCAACAGGAGCGTCGCGCCAGACTCGAGAAGTTACTCGAGGACACGGAACCGCCAATTCACTTGACACCAATGACACGCGACCGTGCCGTGGCCGTGCGGTGGCTCGATGAATTCGAAGGCGCAGGGCTCGACGGCGTGATCGCGAAACCGGAGGACGGAACCTACGAGCCGGGCAAGCGCGCGATGATCAAGGTGAAACACGCGCGCACGGCAGAATGCGTCGTCGCCGGATTCCGGTGGCACAAGAGCGGCAAGGACGCGATCGGCTCACTCCTGCTCGGTCTCTACGATGACAAAGGCCGGCTCCACCACGTTGGAGTGACGTCTTCTTTCACCATGGCGATGCGTCGCCAGCTCGTGAAGGAGCTCGAACCGCTCCGGAAGGATGCGTTGAAGGATCATCCATGGCGTGAGTGGGCGATGCCGGAAGGACATGAGATGACCCGCATGCCCGGCGGCCAGAGCCGATGGAGCGCGGGAAAGGATCTGTCGTGGGAAGCTGTCCGGATCGAGCGGGTGTGTGAAGTGAAGTACGACCACCTTCAAGGCGATCGCTTCCGTCACGGCGCAGTGTTCCTGCGCTGGCGGCCCGACAAACCGCCTTCGGACTGCCGCTACGATCAGCTCGAGGTCACCAAGCCGTACGAACTCGACAAAGTCTTCGGCGCGCGCTAGGCGGTACGTTGGGTGCCTTGGGTGCCAGGGGTGCCTTGGGTGCCTTGGGTGCCTTGGGTGCCACGAGTGCCATGAGTGCCATGAGTGCCGAACGGTGGACGGCCGCGCGTCCCGGATCGCGTCTGTCTCACCGGCATCCTCTTCGTGCTGCGCAGCGGCATTCCGTGGCAGATGTTGCCACGGGAACTGGGCTGCGGATCGGGATGACCTGTTGGCGACGCTTGCGCGATTGGCAACACGAAAGCATCTGGGACCTGTTGCACTTCGCTCTCCTGCATTGGCTCGCGCGCGATGGTGACATCGATTGGTCACGGGCCATCGGGGACAGTTGTTCCGTGCGCGCTATGTGGCGGAACGCAAACAGGTCCGAATCCGACCGACCGCGCCAAGAGAGGGAGCAAACGGCATCTGATCTGTGATGGACAGGGCGTCCCGCTCGCGGTGCGCCTCACCGGCGCCAAGCGGAACGACTCGCAAGAAGCCCTGGCCCTGGTGGATGCGATTCCGTCTTTGCAAGGCCACCGCGGTCGCCTGCGCTGCCGGCCGGCCTGTGTGGTCGGTGGCCCTTGCTGCGCCGCGTCAGCGAGATCACGGCCGACAGAGGCCCCGCGGCCGCACGGATGATTGCGAAAGGGTGTCAGCGGTATACTCCAATAGTAGTTGGGCGGACAGCGGTCGATGCGGCGGGAGTTCACCGAGAATCTGCGAGGCTTGGTGTGAGTGACGGCACGGTTCTCGGGATCGCTCTGGCCTGGGTGGCCTTGGCCAGTCTTGGGATTTGGTGGCTGTGGCATCAGCGGCACTCTCAACCCCTGAAGAAAGTGCTCATGGGTGTGGTGGCCCTGACGTGTCTGCTGCTCGTCACCTCGGCGAGCGCTGGGTTTCGCTGGCTGTGGCTTGAGCGGCGTGGTCGTCCGGTCACGAGCGAGGACCTCCGCATTCTCACAAGAGTGAACGAGATTCTGCGAGATGAGTCGGTTTGGAATCGCCAAGACGATCGGCAGTGCGATGACGACAGCACCCGGGGTAGATGGAGTCTCTTCTGCGCCTTGGAGCAGGCGTGCATCGACGTGCTTGGACAGTACGATCATCGAAGAGTCGCGCTGCAAGAAGTTCGGTTTGCCGTCGAAGACGCGACGCGCGGTCGCCAGTTCGAGCATCGACTCATGGATTTCAACAATTTGCCGGAAACGCAATTTGGAGACGTGAAGCGAGTACTGCAAGTCGCAACCGAGCGCGTCGCCACGCGGTTGCGGGAGTCGCGACGCTGAGTGCCGCCCAAGATCGCGCTGGAGCCGTCGGCGCCAATAACGACGCAAGCGCCGCGGCTCAGCGCGAGCGTTAACCCACGCGCAACGGCCAGCGGTTTCTTTAGCGCGCGTGTCCGGTCTATCGCCCTCCCGGCCAGAAATCGGTCGCCCCTCGCATTGAGGTTTTGATACAGGCTCTTAGCACCCTTAGCACCCTTAGCACCCGTGGCACCCCGGGCACCCCAGGCACCCCCAAGGCACCCCAGGCACCCCAGGCACCCCGGGCACCCCGGGCACCCCCAGGCACCCCTGGCACCCCTGGCACCCCGGCATCCTTTAGAACAGCACCTTCCCGCCCAACTGCACTTGCCGCATGCTGCCGGCGCCGGTAATGCGGCCAAAGTTCGCCGCGGCATATGTCGTATTCGGATTGTTGTAATTGACGTTGTTGAAGATGTTGTAGAACTCGGCGCGGAACTGGAACCGTGCCCCGCCGCCAATTGGCACTGTCTTCATGAACGACAGATCGGTGCTGACGAAGCCCGGCCCCCGCAGGACGTTTCGCGGCGCGTTGCCGAAGGTGAACTGCGCCGGCAGCGCGAAGGCTGACTGATCGAAGCAGTTCATCAGCTGACGGCGCCTCGCTGGATCAGGATCCGCGACGCAGTTCATCTCCGGCACTGGGCCAACAAGATCAGGCCGTTGCTGGCCGGTGATCCCGATGTTCGCTCGGTCGGTGCTGAACGTCACGTTGAGCGGCGTCCCACTCTGAATCGTTGTCACGCCCGACACCTGCCATCCGGCGACCAGATAGCGAACCGCCGCGTTTGGCGACGTCTTCAAGTATGGGATGTCATAGAGATAGCTGGCCACGAACCGGTGCGGGACGTCCCAGTTGGCCGGGCCGTAATCGCGCCAGATGTCGTAGTTGTCCATCGTCTGGCCGCCGCCGTTGGAATGCGTCGACATGTCCCGCGTGCGCGACCAGGTGTAGTGCGCGTCGGCCTGCAGGCCCTTGTACATCCGCTGTCGCAGTCCAAACGTCACCGCATCGTAGTCAGCAATGAGGTCGTTCTGGATGATGCGACGGCTTCTGAACTTTGACGTCGGCCGCCGTGAATCAACGGTGCCAGCCCCTGGCGTCGGCGTGTTATTGAAAAAGCTGCGATCGAGATGGCTGGTGTTGGAGCCCACATACTCGATGTTGAATCCACCACTTGCCCAGAGTTCCCGCTGGATGTCAAAGCTCCATTGATCCTTCCGCGCGTTGGGAAGATGCCGCGTCGGTGAAATCATGTCCGGGGTAACCGGCGCGCCGGGTGTGCCGGTCGGGTGTTCGAACGACAGCGTTGGATTGTTCGGATCGTTCGTATACGTCGAGACCGTGGCCAGCGGCGGATTGTTGGTCAGGAACGTGAACGAATTCATCTGGTTCGGGTTGTAGTAGATCCCGTACCCCGCTCGCACCACCGTCTTCTCGTTGAGACGATACGTAGCGCCGAGCCTTGGCGCCCAGTCTTTGTTATTGGCCTCAGTGAACTTGAACCCTTTGACCGGATAGTCCGCCAGGTTGGGCGAAGGAATGATCGTCAAGAAATCCTCAGCCAGCATGTCTGCGACGCCGGCATACGTCTGTACCGGGGTGCTCCGCTCGTACCGCACCCCGAGGCTCAGCGTCAGGTTTCGTCTCGCCTGCCAGTTGTCGTTGATGAAGAACCCGTTGCGCCAGCCACCGACGTGCCCCTGAATCTGGTCGGTCGGCGGAATCACGGTCCTCGGAATCCCCATCATGAAATCTGCCACCGAATACCCCGACATGTCACCAGTGAACGAGAACAGCCCGCGCGCATCGTTGGCCGCCCGCCGGCCGGTCGCCAGCCGGCGCAAATCGAAGCCGGTGCGAACGTTGTGCGAGCCGCGGTTCCAGGCGAGGACGTCGGATGCCTGGAATGTCGTGTCGAACTGATACCAGTTCGTTCCACTCGTGGACAGGCCGGAGAAGTTGCTGATTGTGAAGCTCGGAATCCCCGCATTGTTGTACTTCGTATCCCCGTCAAACCCTGGGATGCCGAGTGCCGTGCCGGCACCCTGCTGATTATTGACCTCGAACGGATTCAGGGTGTCGAAATCGAGACGGTGGTAGCCGATACGAAAATCGTTGAAGAGATTGGGCTTCAGTGTATGCGTGTAAGTGACAAGCGTGTTCTTGTTCACCCGCGGCTGCGTCACGCCAAGGGCTGGAGTCGCACCGATATTTGTGTTGAGGCTGTCATGCCAGTTGTAGCGCACATACAGCCGGATCTTGTTGCCGACGTTCTGGTCGACGCGGCCGAGGAACTGGTCGATATTGTCCTCGTTCGACCCGGTCGTCGCCAGGTTACTGGCAGTCCCGGTTGTGTTCGCCGGAGGGATGTACTGCAGCAGGTTCAACGAAACCGGCGACAGCATCGACTGCGGAATGATGTTGCCCGGGAAGTTCTGTCCAGTGTATGGATTCTTGATGGGAGTGCTGACTTCGGAAAAATTTCCTTGTCGCATCAGTGCGGTCGGAACTGAAGCGGTCGCGGGGCTGAGCGATTCGGCGCGCACGCCTTCGTATGCGCCCATGAAAAACGTCTTGTTGTGGCCATCATAGAGTCCAGGAATCACCACCGGCCCCTCGACCTCGAAACCAAACTGATTGCTGCGCAGGGGGTTCTTGGGATTCGCCGGGTTCTCGAACCATCCGCGCGAATTGAGCGCATCATCCTTGAAGAAGTTGAAGGCGGCCCCGTGCAGGGTGTTGGTGCCGCTCTTGGTGACGACATTGATGCTGACGCCGAGATAAGCGCCATACTCGGCGGAGGTGCTCCCGGTCTGGACCGTGACCTCTTCGACGGCATCGGCGATCGGCCGCATGCTCGTCGAGGCAAGAAGGTTGGCCGAGGAGTTGATCCCGTCGAGAGACAGACTGTTCTGGATCTCGCGCTGGCCCGCGCCTCTGAAGCTCAAACCGATGTCGCTGTTGATGCCAGCGAGCACCCCGGGCGTCGTGCTGGCAAGACTCCACACGTTCCGGCTGCTGAGCGGCAGCTCCACGATCGCCCGCTTGCCAATCGTTTCCGAGACGACCGCGCTGTCGGTCGCCAGAACTTGCGCTCTCGCTTCGACGTTCACCGATTCGGTGAGGCCACCGACTTTGAGGACCGCATCGGTGCGAACGACCTGGTTGTTCCCCACCTGCACGCCGGTTGCCTTGAACGTCTGGAAGCCGGAGAGCGACACAGTGATGTCGTAAGTGCCCGCGCGCACAAACTGGATGTTGTAGTACCCATCGGAGTTCGTGGTGGTTTCGTACGTATCCTTCGTACCGGTGTTGACGGCGCTGACCTGTGCACCAGGGACGACGAGATTGCCGCTGTCGGTGACGGTACCAACCAGCGCGGTTTGAGAGGCCAGCTGCGCGAACGCGCTGGTCGCGAGAAGGAACCCGAGACCCAGGAACCCCGATACCCGACGTAGCATTCTCTTCCTCCTTGTCGAATTCACTCCGAGGGGCTTCGCCCCTCGGACTCCCCGACACGCTCTCTCGCGAGCCGCTTCGTCGGCTCGCTCCGTTCGCGTGG
>Ga0207701_10001875_pt1 | contig 21870 bp, 19 predicted proteins | sample KBSSwiSSwithPhiX_FD_184294 | JGI IMG/M metagenome (GOLD analysis project Ga0207701, IMG submission 184294) | Switchgrass rhizosphere bulk soil microbial communities from Kellogg Biological Station, Michigan, USA, with PhiX - S5 (SPAdes) (version 2) | ecosystem: Environmental > Terrestrial >... | reverse complement strand
CGCCGCGATCCGCGGCGTAAGCCCCGCCTCGAGCAGCCGGTGCCGCGCATACCAGCATTCGTAGCTTTCCCCGGCATCGCCGGTGATGATCAGAATCGCCTCAGCCATGGTCCCGATTCTTCACCGGACGATGAGCTGCCGACAAGCACGGCGTGCATTTTCTTCCCCACATGCCTTCAGTCCGGACAGCCAGCCCGCGCTCATCAGGGTCCCCAATCGGCTTTTCCATGTCCAGCCGTGGCACGTTCCTTGACGTTGATACGGCCTGGATTCCGCCATGGCATTTGGTCACGAAAGGGACGGCAGGACGTGGACAGCCTGGCTCCGCTTGGGGCTGGGCCTGTCGGCGCTCGGGTTGTTCATCGCCTGGGGTGCCTGGCATGTCCACCAGACGCCTCCGCCCATACAGCCCGAATGAGTCGACGGATGCGCATTGCACAGATTGCTCCGCTCATCGAACGCGTGCCGCCGGAAACGTACGGCGGCACTGAACGTGTCGTGGCATACCTCACCGATGCGCTGATAGCCCTCGGACATGAAGTCACCCTGTTTGCGAGCGGCGATTCGAAGACACGAGCGACGCTCGTGCCGGTCAGACCGAAGGCCATGCGCCTGGACCCGTCGTGCGGTGACTGGCTCGCCGATCACCTGGTCCTGATCGACCGGGTGGCCGGCATGGCGCCGCTGTTCGACGTCATCCACTTCCACACCGGGTTTCTGCAGTTTCCGATGAGCCGCACACTCTCGGTGCCGCACGTGACGACGCTGCACGGGCGGCTGGACCTGCCGTACCTGTTGCCGTTGTTCAGGCAATTCCACGATGTGCCCCTTGTCTCGATCTCGAACGCGCAGCGGCGTCCTGTTCCGGCAGCCGCCTGGCAGGGCACGGTGTATCACGGGCTCGACCCGGGGCTGCTGGCCTTCAGCCCGCAGGCAGAAGACTACGTGGTGTTTCTGGGCCGGATCGCCCCGGAGAAGCGCCCCGATCGCGCGATCGACATTGCCCGGGCGGCCGGTGTCCGCCTGAAGATCGCGGCCAAGGTGGACAAGATCGATGAACAGTATTTCGCCGAGGTCATCGAGCCCATGCTTCATGCGGATGGCGTCGAGTTCCTGGGCGAGATTTCGGAAGAGCAGAAGGGGACACTGCTCGGAGGCGCCAGAGCGCTGCTGTTCCCGATCGACTGGCCGGAGCCGTTCGGCATGGTCGTCATCGAAAGCCTGGCGGCGGGGACGCCCGCCATCGCGTGGAACCACGGGTCCGTGCCCGAGTTGATCGATCACGGCCGCACCGGGTTCATCGTGAATTCGATCGAAGAGGCTGTCGAAGCCGTACGCTGCGCCACGGATCTCGACCGCCGGCAATGCCGCGAGGCGTTCGAGCAGCGATTCACCGCCGACCGCATGGCGCGCGACTACGTGGCGGTCTATGACGGACTGCTGGCCCCGGTGCGGCGCCGGCACGAGGAGAGTCAGCGTGAGCGACCTCGTCGAGGACCCGAGCCAGTACTACATCGTCGCGAGCCGGGAGCGGAGGGACGATCGGACCCGCGTCCTCAAGCATGCTGACACCTTCGCGGTGTTCGATGCATTCGGCGACATCGGCGGCGTAGGACCACACGAGCAGGGGCTGTATCACGAAGGCACCCGGCACGTTTCGAGCTGCGAGCTGCAACTGGACGGACTCCGCCCCATGCTCCTCAGCTCGAGCCTGCAGGATGGGAGCGTGCTGCTCACGGTCGACCTGACGAATCCCGACATCGCCTTCGACGAGGATCGCCTGTGGCCCAAGGGACTGCTGCACGTGCTCCGCATGAAGTTCCTATGGCAGGGCGCGTGCTACGAGCGGCTCGCGATTTCGAACTACGGCCTGCGTCCCGTCGAGCTTGGACTCGACGTCGTACTGTCGGCGGATTTCTCTGACATCTTCGAAGTGCGCGGGACCCAGCGGCCGCGCCGAGGCGCCCTGCATCCGGCTGCCGTCACCAGTACCGGCCTCGTGTTCGCCTACGATGGCCTCGACGGCGTCAGCCGTTTCACGACCATCGCGTGCCATCCGGCGCCCACGCGCACGGATGCAGGGCGCCTGCACTTCGACCTCGCAATCGAGCCGCGCCGCACCGAAACCGTGGTGCTGACCATTGCCTGCACGCACGACCGGCCGCGGCACGTCGATCCGATCGGGTTCGATTCGGCAATGACCGCCGCCGCGGCTGACATCCTGCGGGCGCGGTCCGGATCGACCTCGGTGCGGACGTCGAACCAGCCGTTCGACGAATGGGTGGAGCGGTCGCGAAGCGACCTCTACATGATGGTCACCGAGACGTCGTACGGGCCATATCCCTATGCGGGCATCCCCTGGTTCAGCACGGCGTTCGGCCGCGACGGGATCATCGCGGCGATGTCGATGCTCTGGGCCGATCCCGAGCTGGCTCGCGGCGTGCTCCGGTACCTGGGCGCGACGCAGGCGACCGGGTACGACGCGGCACGCGACGCGCAACCCGGCAAGATCCTGCACGAAGCGCGCGATGGGGAAGTGCCGGCGCTCGGCGAAGTGCCGTTCGGGCGCTACTACGGCAGCGTCGACGCGACGCCCTTGTTCGTGATGCTGGCCGGGCGTTACTACGACCGCACCGGGGACCTCGAGACGATCCGCTCGCTGTGGCCGAACATCGAGGCCGCGTTGACCTGGATGACGCGCGATGGCGACATCGACGGCGATGGCTTCGTCGAGTACGCGCGCTCCAGCGAGCGGGGGCTGATCCACCAGGGGTGGAAGGATTCGCACGATGCCATCTTCCACGCGGACGGCACGCCGGCGGAGGGCCCCGTGGCACTTTCGGAGGTCCAGGGGTACGTCTATGCCGCGCGCCACCACGCCGCTGAACTGGCGCGAGCGCTCGGCGATCGCGCTCGCGCACGGTCGCTGCAGAAAGACGCCGAGTCGCTGCACAGGAAGTTCGAGAAAGACTTCTGGTGCGAGGACCTTGGCCTCTATGCCCTGGCCCTCGATGGCCGCAAGCGCCGGTGCGAGGTCGTTTCCTCCAACGCCGGGCAATGCCTGCTCAGCGGGATCGCGACCCCGGCCCACGCCCGGCGCGTCGCCGAGGTGATGGCGTCGCCGGAGGTGTTCTCGGGGTGGGGGATTCGCACAATCGGAACCGACGAGCGGCGCTACAACCCGATGTCCTATCACAACGGGTCGGTCTGGCCGCACGACACGGCGCTGGTGGCAGCCGGCCTGGCACGCTACGGCTTGAAGGATCTCGTCCTCGCCGTGACGATGGGCCTGATGGACGCCACGCGTCACCTCGAACACCACCGCCTGCCGGAGCTGTTCTGCGGGTTCCCGCGCCGCTCGGGGGAAGGGCCGACCCGCTACCCCATTGCGTGCGCGCCGCAGGCCTGGGCATCGGCATCGGTGTACCTGCTGATCCAGTCGCTGCTGGGACTTGAAATCGATGCGCCCAGGCGGCGCATCGTCTTTCGATCCCCGCGCCTGCCCGAAGCGATCGAGTGGCTGCGGCTCACCGGGTTGTCAGTCGGTGCTGCGCGGCTGGACCTGCTGTGCGAACGGCGCGGCGATGACGTGGGGATCAGCGTGATCGGACGCAAGGGAGACATCGCCATCACGACGGAGCGATGACGCCGCGGGCTGGACTATACTCCGGCAGCCGTGCCCTCGAAGACGCCCCGATCGGGTCACGATCGTCGCGAGTTCCTGAAGCGATCGCTTGCCGTGGCCGCAGCCGTGCCCGGCGTCGCCCGCATCGATGCGCAGGCGCCTGCGCCAGCGACGCCCGGCGGGCCGACTGCGGGCACAACCGCCGCACGAGGCTTGGCCGAGTCACGCCCGCGTGTGAACTACCCGCGCGTCTTCACCGGGCCGAACCTGGCTCAGATCTCGTTTCCGCTCGGCGGCATCGGCGCCGGGTGCATCGGGCTCGGCGGGCGCGGCCAGCTGCGCGACTGGGAGATCTTCAACCGGCCCGACCAGGGCAACGCGCCGAACTACGCGTTCCCGTCGATTCGTGTCGAGACCGCGGGGCGCAAGCCGTTCGTGAGCGTCCTCGAGGCGCGGCTGCAGCCGCCGTATCAGGGTTCGTTCGGCATCGGGTCGCATGGCGCGCCGGGCCTGCAGCGCCTGCAGGGCGCGACGTTCACCGGCGAGTTCCCGCTCGCGCGCCTGGCATTTCGCGACCGGCGGCTGCCGGTCAACGTCACGCTCGACGCGTTCAGCCCGTTCATCCCGCACGAGGAAGACGACTCGGGCCTGCCGGCGGCGGTGCTGCGCTACACGGTGAACAACAAGCAGGCTGCGCGCGCGAAGGTCTCGATTGCGTACTCGATCGAGAACCTGATGCTGGCGACGGCACTGCGGCGCGGAGACCCTGACCCGCGCGTCAACGAGCGGAAGAGCGAGGACGCCCTCTCGGGGATCCTGATGCGAAACCCGGAGATGCCGACGGATCATCCGCTGGCAGGATCGCTGGGCCTCTGGGTGATCGAATCCAACGGCGGGCGCGTGTCGATGATCCCGGGCTGGCCGCGCGCACGCTGGTGGACCAGCGCGCTGCACTTCTGGGATGACTTCTCGGCCGACGGCGAGCTCGGGCCCGATGCTGCCGATCCCGGGCCAGTCGCTGCCGTCTGCGTGCAGCATGATCTCGCGCCCGGCGCGACGGCGACCTACACGTTCCTCATCACGTGGCACTACCCGAACCGCACGCCCGACCGCTGCGGGTGGGACGCGCCGGATGGCCAGGGCGCCGCCGTCATCGGCAACTTCTACTGCACGCGGTTCGCGGACGCGTGGGAGTCGGCGCGCTACACGGCGTCGAACCTCGCCGGGCTGGAGTCGCGCACGCGGATGTTCGCCGACGCGTTCAGAGAGAGCACGCTGCCGGCCGCCGTCAAGGACGGCGCCTCGGCGAACCTCTCGACGCTGGTCACGCAGACGGCCTTCCGGACCTCCGACGGCGAGTTCCACGGCTTCGAAGGTTGCGGCGGCGACAGCGGCTGCTGCATGGGCAACTGCACGCACGTCTGGAACTACGAGACGGCGACGCAGCACCTGTTCCCGGGCATCGCCCATTCGCTCCGCCGCGCCGCCTTCGGCTACTCGATGGACGAGGACGGCGGCATGCGCTTCCGCCAGCTGCTGCCCGACGGGTTCGACCGCTTCCCGACGGCGGCGGCCGACGGGCAGATGGGCCAGATCATGAAGGTCTATCTGGACTGGCAGCTGTCGGGCGATCGCACGTATCTCGAGGATCTCTGGCCGCGCGTGAAGCGCGCGATCGCGTTTGCCTGGATCGAAGGCGGCTGGGACGCCGATCGCGACGGCGTGCTCGAAGGCGCGCAGCACAACACGTACGACATCGAGTTCTTCGGGCCGAACCCGCTCTGCGGCATCTACTACCTCGGCGCCCTCCGCGCCGTCGAGGAGATGGCCGGCGCCATGGGCGACGAGACGACACGCGCCGAGGGGCGGCGGCTCTTCGAGTCGGGCCGCGCCTGGATCGACGCGAACCTCTTCAACGGCGAGTACTACGTCCAGCAGGTGAAGGGGCAGCCGCGCGAGCAGATCGCGCCTGCGCTCCTGAACACGATGGGTTCCGACCGGACGGACGAACCCGAGTACCAGATGGGCAGCGGGTGCCTGGCCGATCAACTCATCGGGCAGTATCAGGCCGAAGTCGCCGGCCTCGGGCCGCTGGTGGATCCGGCAAACTGCCGCGCCACGCTCGAGAGCATCTACCGGAACAACTACAAGCGGGAACTGTTGGAGCACGATAACCTTCAGCGCACCTACGTGCTGAACGACGAGGCCGCGCTCGTCGTCGCCGAGTACACGCGCGGCGGCCGGCCGGACGTCCCGTTTCCGTACTACGCAGAGGCGTGGACCGGGCTGGAGTACGCGACGGCCAGCCTGATGATCTACGCGGGACTGGTGTCCGAGGGCGTGGAGTGCATCACCAGCGTCCGCGCGCGGTACGATGGCGAGCGGCGAAACCCGTGGGACGAGCCCGAGTGCGGATCGCATTACGCCCGGGCGATGTCGTCTTGGAGCGGCGTCCTTGCCTTGAACGGGTTCCGGTACGACGGCCCGGGCCGCCGTGTCACCGCGCTGCCGCGCCTACCGGCCTCGAATTTCCGGTCTTTCTGGTCCACGGCCACGGGTTGGGGGACGTTTGCATACGGCCCCGGCGGCCAGTCGCTGCGCATCAAGGTGCTGCACGGGCAGTTGGCGTGTCGGGCAGTGACTGCCGTCGACAGGGCGAGCGGGTCCGCTGGCGTGACGCTGGACGGTCAGGCGGTGCCGCACGCGGTCAAGCGGATAGAGCGGGGCGTGCGTGAAGTGACCCTGGAATCCGACGTGACGCTCCGGGCGGGGCAGGAGCTCGTGCTGTCATGAACGTGCCCATGTTCGTCGTCGTTGGCGGGATGCTCGGCGCCGGCAAGACGTCGCTCGTCGTCGCGGCGGCGCGGAGGCTCCTGGAGCAGGGACGCCGCGTTGGCGTCGTCACCAACGATCAGGGCAGCGGGCTCGTCGACACCGCGCTGGTTCGGACGGCCCACGTGCCGGTGGCGGAGGTTCCGGGCGGCTGCTTCTGCTGCCGGCTGTCGGACCTGCTCCGCGCGTGCGATGCGCTTGCCGCGGAGCGCCCCGAGGTCATCTTCGCCGAGCCGGTTGGCAGTTGCGTGGATCTGGCGGCGACGGTGCTCAGGCCGCTGCTTCGTGACGAAGCGCACCGGTTCCGCGTCGCGCCGCTCACGGTGCTGGTGGACCCCGCGCGCGCGATCGAGATGACGAGCCCGCAGGCAGATGCTGATGTCGCGTACTTGTTCCGCCACCAACTGGACGAAGCCGACATCGTCTGCTACACGAAGGCGGATGCCGGGGTGGCGCCGCCGGCAATCGACGGTGTGGCCGGGCACGCCATCAGCGCGAAGACGGGGCAGGGCGTCGACGCCTGGCTCGACCACGTCCTCGCGCCGAGCCCGTCGGCCGGCTCGGGGCTGATCGCGGTGGACTACACGCGGTACGCCGAGGCCGAGGCCGCGCTGGCATGGTTGAACTGGCGCGCGCGCGTCGATCTCGAATCGCCGCAGTCGCCGGCGGTCCTCGTTGGCGCGCTCACCGACCGCCTGGAGACATCGCTCGACGCGGCGGGACTGTCGATCGTGCACGTGAAAGTGCTGGATCGCTCGCCGACCGGCTACGTGCGCGCCAGCGTCTGTGCGCCTGGGGCCGAGCCGGTGGTCGAAGGCACGCTGGACGCGTCGCCGGCGTTGTGGCACGACGTGATGATCAACGCGCGCGCCATCGGCGACCCCTTGCAGTTGTCGCGCCTGGTCGCCGAGTCGCTCGAATCGCTCGCGACGCGCGTTGAAATCACCTCGCGCGAGGCGTTCCGGCCGCCACCGCCAAGGCCCGAGCGGCGCGCATGAGCAACGGACGTCCTACTCAATTGGAGCGCAGGGCCGAACTTCAGTTCGGCCGTTGGAGCATCGCATGCAGCTGACTCGATCGAATTCGATGGCGTGGGCAATGCTGGCACTTCTCGCAGCGGCGGCACCTGTGTCCGCGCAGGTGAAGACCGACGCGGGCATGGTCGAAGGGACGGCCAGCGTCGATGGGAAGGTGCGAACATTTCTCGGTATTCCCTACGCGGCGCCGCCGGTAGGTGCGCTCCGTTGGAAGCCGCCGCAGCCGGTCGCGCCGTGGACAGGCGTCCGCAAGGCGACCAGCTTCGGCGCGCGCTGCACTCAGGGCCGCATTTTCGACGACATGATCTTCCGCGACGAGATGAGCGAGGACTGCCTGTACCTGAACGTCTGGACGGCCGCGCCGACCTCGGGTGGCAAGCTCCCCGTGATGGTGTGGATCTACGGCGGGGGCTTCCAGGGCGGGTCGGCATCGGAGCCGCGGCAGGACGGCGCCGCGCTGGCGCGCAAGGGCGTGGTCGTCGTCTCGATGAACTACCGGATGGGCGTCTTCGGGTACTTCGCGCATCCTGAGCTCACCAAGGCGTCGGACACGCACGCGTCCGGCAACCAGGGGCTGCTCGATCAGGTCGCCGCGCTGAAATGGGTGCAGAAGAACATCGCGGCCTTCGGCGGCGATCCCGGCAATGTGCTGATCTTCGGCGAGTCGGCCGGCTCGTTTGCGGTGAGCGCGCACATGGCGTCGCCCGTGTCGCGCGGGTTGTTCCAGAAGGCGATCGGCGAGAGCGGCGCGTATCTGGGCGGCCCGTCGGGGCCACTCGGGCCGAAATCTCTCGCCGCGAGCGAAGAGGCGGGAACGAAGTTCGCGACGGCGCTGGGCGCGACGTCGCTCGACGCGCTGCTGGCGAAGTCCGCCGACGAGGTCCTGAAGGCGTCGGTGGCCCGGCCGCCGTCCGAGTGGTTCGCGCCGTCAATTGACGGCTACATGTTGCCCGAAGATCCGTACATCACCTTCACAGCTGGCCGCCAGGCGCACGTCCCGCTGCTTGCGGGCTGGAACGAGGACGAAGGCCGCGCGGGCGTCGTGCTCGCGAAGAGCAGAGTTACTGCCGCCTCGTTCACCGCGCAGGCGAAGGAGCGCTACAAGGACGCGGCTGACGCGTACCTCAAGGTCTACCCGGCCGGCAGCGACGAGGAAGCCGTCGAATCCGCCGCGGCCGCGGCCGGCGACATGTTCATCGGCTACGGCACCTGGAAGTGGATAGACGTGCACGCGCGGACGGGGCAGTCGCCGGTGTACCGCTATCTCTGGGAGCGTGACCGGCCGGTCCCCGCGGACGAGAAAGTGAACGGCGTGGCCGCGACGTCGAAGGACATCGGCGCGCGGCACGCGGGCGAGATCGAGTACGTCTTCGGCGCGCTGAAGTCCGACGTCAATGCGCCCTGGGAGGACGTGGACGTCGCGATCTCGGACCAGATGATGACGTTCTGGTCGAACTTCGCGAAGACCGGCGACCCGTCGGGCGAGGGCGTGCCGGCGTGGCCGGCGTACAGCGCGGCCACCGGCTACCAGGTGATGCACATCGGCGAGAAGTCTCACGCCGCGCCCGATGCGCTCAGGGATCGCTACCTGTTCCTGGATGCCGCAGCGGAGAAGGCGCGCGGGCACTGAAAGTTCGCCATGCGATTGCGACTGGCGCGTCTACTCCTTCTCGTCGCGAGCCTCGGGCCACTCACATGCGCCGTGGACGCGCAGCAGCCATCCACGCCCAGCCTCACGAATACCAATTGGATGCTCTGGAAGCTCGAGGAGCGTGGCGGATCCATTCTCGAACCTGAGGATCGGACGAAGTACACGCTCCTTTTCGGCGAACAACTCGAAGCGCAACTGGATTGCAACAAACTACGGTCGACCTGGAAGACGACCGGGGCCGAGCTCCGATTCGGCAAGCTGGAGGGCCCTCGTCGAAAATGCGCTCCAGGGTCCATGGCGGAACGAATCCTCCGCGAGTGGACAGGAATCCGCTCGTACAGCGTCAGATCGAACTTCCTCTATCTGGCTTTGAAGAACGGACGGGGCTGGTACGTGTTTCAAGCGGTCGTGCCGATCGTTGCGCAGCCGACCGCCAGCGAGGCGAGTCAGTACGGACCGCTGCGGTTCGACGCCAAAGGCGTGGAATTTGGGCCTTGGATTCGACGGTTCCTCGCCCAGCTGAAGAAGAACTGGTATCCATTGATCCCGCAGATTGCGATGTCACTGCAGGGCCATTCGGTTCTCGCCTTTGATGTTTACAAGGACGGCCGACTGAAGAATATCGAGCTGGTGACCGCCAGTGCCGTTGGCGCGTTCAACGAGGCAGCCAAGAGAGCGCTCGTTCTCACCGATCCCACCGAGTCGCTGCCTGAGGCGTACCCCGCCGAGATGGCGCGCTTCACCATCACCTTCTCCTACAACGAGAAGCCACCGGATTCGCCTGACACCGTTTCTCCGCAGTAGGCCGGCGGGTCGAATGCCGAAGCACAGCGCTGGACTGCTGTTGTTCCGTCGCGCCGAGTCAGGCTGGCAGGTGCTGCTCGCGCATCCCGGCGGTCCCTTCTGGGCGCGCAAGGACAAGGGCGCGTGGTCGATTCCGAAGGGTGAGCTCGCCGAGGACGAAGACCCGCTCCAGGGCGCGCTTCGCGAGTTCGCCGAGGAGACTGGCCATCACGTGACGGGCGAGTTCATCGCTCTCGATCCACTCCGGCAACCCGGAGGAAAGCTGGTCTCCGCCTGGGCGGTCGAAGCCGATTTCGATCCGGCCCGGCTCCGCAGCAACACGTTTTCAATGGAGTGGCCACCCAGGTCGGGACGGCAGGCGAGCTTTCCCGAGATCGACCGCGCCGCGTGGTTCGGGCTTGACGAGGCCCGATCACGGATCCTGCTTGGACAGGTCGGCTTCCTCGACGCGATCGCCGCCAGACTGGCGGACCGCGATCGCCGACAGCCGTAGGGGCCCACGTCGGCCGGCGCCACCCAAAAGTTCATTCCCAGTGCGCGGATTCCACGCTTCGCAGATCGAGGTTCCACCGGACACCCCAATCGTGAAAATCCAGTCGTCCAAGTCTCGTTCTGACAGTGGGTTGCGTCCGGCACGGCGATCCTCGAGCGGTTGTGCACTGGTATGGAGCTTGCGTCGATTGAATTGATGGTTGGGCTGGTATCGAACACATGAGTCCGAGCCGCCAAGGTAGTACAACTAACGTTGGGAAAGGAGCAACTCTCATGACTTTGACAACTACTGCGCTGGAGGCCGGACAGGTCGTCCGCGACCGCGTTGTTGATTCGGCTCGCCGGGTGGCCAAGCTCTCCAACGAAGCGCACGCTGTCACGTCACGTGCGGCGGATGCGGTCGAAGACGGTGTCTACGCCGCCAAGCGAGCGGTGAGGCGGGGCGTCGCCCAACTGGATGACCTCCAGGCAGAGAGCAGACATCGAGTGAGGCGGAGTCCGTTCAAGGCCCTGGGCCTGGCGGCTGGTGTCGGCCTCGTGCTCGGGATCGCGATCGGATGGGCGGCCAGTCGGGAGCCACGACCGTACAATTAGCGGCTGCCGTACAAGTTGAACGGGCCAGGCCGGGCGGCGTCCCGAGATCGGCTCGCCACGGACGTCGCGAGTGGTGTTGCTCACGAGCGTCGGAGCGGCGCACAATGGACCCACGTTCCCCGGCCGACGGCCCCGCTTCCGCGGCCAGGTCTCGTTCGTTCCCCGCCTGCCTGGTGTGCTTCGGAGAGGTCAGCGATGGACCCGCAGGTCACCGCCCAGGCGGACGCGCTCGCTCGGCTCTACCTGTTTCCCTTTGCCTTGAAGGTGGTCAGTGCCGTCGCCATCTGGGTCGTCGGCGGGTGGGCCATCCATCTGATCCGTGGCGCCTTCAGCCGGGCGATGCGCATCCGCCGTGTGGACGCGACGCTCACTCGCTACCTCGACGCGAGCGCGAACGTGCTGCTGAAGGCACTCGTCCTCATCACCATCCTCGGCGTGCTCGGGATTCAGACGACGTCCTTCGCCGCGCTGATGGCCGCGGCTGGCATCGCCATCGGCGCGGCGTGGGCGGGCATGCTCGCCAACTTCGCAGCCGGACTGTTCCTGCTGACGTTTCGGCCGTTCAAGGTCGGCGACCTCATCGCTGCGGGCGGCATCACCGGGACCGTGCGCGAGATCGGCCTGTTCGTGACGTCAATCGACACGCCCGATCAGGTGCTCACCTACGTTGGCAACAACAAATTGTTCGCCGACAACGTCCAGAACTTCAGCGCAAATCCGTTCCGTCGCGTCGACCTCACAGCGCAAGTACCCCCGTCGGTGAACCTGCTCGAGAGCATCGGCCGCCTCCGCGAGCAAGTACGGCGCGTTCCGAACGTGCTCGCGCAGCCGGAGCCGAGTGTGGAGATCCTGACGTACAACCCTTCGGCGTCCGTGGTGACGGTGCGGCCGTACTGCCGCAGCGAGGATTATTGGCAGGTCTACTTCGACACGAACCGCGTGATCACGGAACTCTACAGCCGCGCCACCGTTGTCGCATGAGAGATCCTGAAAAAGGTGACAGCCGGGCCCCGGCTGCAACGGAATCGGCCCTCCGGACTCCAATAGACATGGAGGACGCCGAGATCGTCCGTCGGGTCCGCGCGGGAGAGCCCGCGCTCTTCGAGGTCCTGATGCGCCGCCACAACCAGCGCGTGTACCGGACCGTGCGAGCGGTGCTGCGCGACCTTGGCGACCCCGAAGAGGTGATGCAGCAGGCATATGTTAACGCCTACACCCACCTGCATCAGTTCGAGGAGCGCGCGCAGTTCTCCACATGGCTGACGCGCATCGCGTTGAACGAAGCGCTGGGCGAGCGCCGCAGGCTCGGGCGCCGCGACCACGTGCCGATCGACTCACAGCAGGAAGGGAGCGGAGCAGTTGTGGAGACGCTCACGACACGAGGCGCCGATCCCGAGCGGCAGGCGTACTCGCACGAGCTCGGCACGCTGCTCGAGGACGCGATCGACAGCCTTCCCGACCCTTACCGCGTCGTCTTCATGCTGCGCGACGTCGAGGGGATGAGCACGAAGGAGACCGGCGACGGGTTGCAGCTCGGCGAGGAGGCCGTGAAGACCCGCCTCCATCGTGCACGCGCGCTGCTTCGACGCAGAATCACCGAACGAGTGGGCCTGGCGGCGGCCGAGTCGTTCCAGTTCCACGCGAGCCGCTGCGACCGGGTCGTCGCCGGTGTGATGGCTCGGATTCACGCGCGGAGCCTCGGCCACCAGCGGGAGACCGACCGGCAATACATGCCGTAGCTCTCGCCGAACTGTGCGCGCAGCATCGGCTCTTCTACGAAGACGACGAACAGGTGGAACGCCATGGCCACCGAGGCGCCGTAAATGGCCACGTCGCGTGACCGTATGAGAATCGTCCATCCCACGATCACGAGCAGCACACCGACGTACATCGGGTTCCGCACGTAGCGATACAGCCCGCGCACGACCAGCGTCTTCGGGGGATCGATAGGCGCCGGCGTTCCGCGCCCTGCCGTCGCGAAGTCCCACAGGCACCAGAAGTAGATCGACGCGCCCGCGAGGAACACCGGCGCGGCGATCAACCATAGAGCCGGCCTGGCGCCATCCGTAAGCCTGGAGGCGCCCATTCGCCACGGCACGTAGCCGGCAACCATGCCGGGTACAAAGACCGTGAACAGCAGATTCTTCAGGAACAGCATCACGAGACGGTTAGCATACGGCCGGACGCCACGCAGTGCGAGGCGGGGTATGATGTCGCGCCTGGAGTCCCCGGAATGACAATCACACGACGTCTCCCGCTCGCCGCATCCCTGCTGTGCGCCGCCATCGTGCTTGGCGCGGCGGACCGCGCGCCGTTCACCTTTCCACGCAGCACGCCAGAGGCGCAGGGCATCTCGTCGGCGGCGCTCCTGGGGTTCATCGACGCGGCAGAGAAGCAAGTGGACGCGCTCCACAGTTTCATGCTGGTGCGTCACGGGCAGGTCGTGGCCGAAGGCTGGTGGTCGCCCTACGCCGCCGACGAGCCGCACGTCATGTATTCGCTGAGCAAGAGCTTCACGTCCACGGCCGTCGGCCTGGCGGTCGCCGAAGGGAAGCTGACCGTCGACGATCTTGTGCTCGGCTTCTTTCCGGACTCCGTGCCAGCCGACCCGAGCGCCAACCTGCGCGCGATGAAGGTCCGCGATCTCCTGACGATGTCCACGGGCCAGCACGACGAGGACATCCAGAACTTTCCGTACCTCGCCGACGAGAACCTGGTGAAGAAGTTCCTCGCGCTGCCGGTGGCGCACAAGCCCGGCACGCTGTTCGTCTACAACACGCCGGCCAGCTACATGCTCTCGGCCATCGTCCAGAAAGTGACGGGACAGACCGTCGTCGACTACCTCGGCCCGCGGCTGTTCGAGCCGCTCGGCATCAAGCCGCCCGTGTGGGAGGCCAGCAAGCAGGGCATCTCGCTCGGCGGGTTCGGCCTGAACATCCGCACCGAAGATATCGCCCGCTTTGGCCAGCTCTATCTTCAGAAGGGCATGTGGCAGGGCAAGCCTTTGCTCCCTGCCGCCTGGGTCGAGGCTGCGACGTCGCGTCAGATGTCCAACGGCAGCTCGACGACGAGCGACTGGGAGCAGGGCTACGGCTACCAGTTCTGGCGATGCCGCCACGGTTTCTACCGCGGTGATGGCGCGTTCGGCCAATACTGCATCATCCTGCCGCAGTACGACGCCGTCATCGCGATCACGAGCGGGACGCGCGACATGCCGGGCGTGCTGAACCTGATCTGGGATCGGCTCATTCCGGCACTCAAGCCGGCCGCGCTCAGCACCGACAAGGCGTCGAGCGACAGACTGGCGTCGAAGCTGTCGGGCCTCATGCTGCCGGCGCAGGCGGGCGAGCCGACGTCGGCTGCGGCCAAGTCCGCGGTCGGCCGCCGATACACGCTCGCGCCGAACGCGCAGACCGCGGAATCGATCGCGCTCGACTCGATCGACGCGCGCGGCGAGGCGGCATTCACGATCCGGACGGCCGGCGCCGACCAGCACCTCGTGGCCGCGCCCGGCGCCTGGCGGAAGGCGTCGATGACCATCAACGGCGTCGCGGAGCCCGTCGCAGCAAGCGGTGGCTGGACCGCCGACGATACGTACACCATCAAGGTGGCCCGCTACCGCACGCCCTTCGTCATCACATATCGTCTGCGCTTCGCCGGCGATCAGGTCGTGGTCGATACCGAGCAGAACGCCGGCTTCAGCGAGCCGGGCCGGTTCTCGCAGTGGGTCGGTCGCGCGCAGCCGGCAGCGACACAGGGGTCGAAGTGAGATACACAGCCATCGCCGTCCTGCTGGCCGGTGTGACGCTTGCCGCGGCCAGCACGAAGTTCAAGTCCACTTGGAAGGCGCCCGGTCTCGAGCCGGTGAGCTTTGCGGGCAAGAAGGTCGTCGCGCTGGTGATCAGCGACGATGACAGCCTGCGCGTGTCGTCGGAGGAAGGCCTCGCGAGCGAGCTGACGGATCGCGGCCTCAACGGCGTGCCCTCGTACCGCATCATCCCGAAAGAGGAAGTGAAGGATCCCGACAAGGCACGCGGGTGGTTCGAGCGCGCTCAGGCCGAGGGCGTCGTTGCGATGCGGCTCGTGGACGCCAGGAAAGTCCAGACCTACACGCCGGCCACGTGGACGGGGCCTTACTACGGCAGCCTGTGGGGCTACTACGGCTACGGCTGGGGATCCGGGATGTACATTCCGCCGCGCGTGGACGAGGACGCGCTCGTGACGATCGAGACGCTGATATTCAGCGTTCCGCAGAACAAGCTGCTCTGGGCCGCCGTCAGCGAGACCAAGAACCCGAAAAGCGCGCGGCAGCTGCTCGCCGATCTCGTGAAAACGACGGCGAAGGAACTGCAGAAGCAGGGGCTGGCCAGCAAGCCCAAGTAGGAGACGTCGCGTTGTCTTTCCAGCAGGTGCGGGTCCTCGATCCGATCGAGCGCGTTTCCGAGGCGCTCTTCGGGCTGATCATGGTCCTGACGTTCACGGGCTCGCTGAGCGTGGCGAACCCCGAGCGATCGGAGGTGCGCGAGATGCTGGTCGCCGCGATCGGGTGCAATCTCGCCTGGGGCATCGTGGATGCCGCGATGTACGTCCTGGCCAGCGTGATGGCCCGTGCCCGTGGTATCAGCGTGCTGAAGAGAGTGCAGTCGGCCCACAACCCGGCCGAGGCCAGAGACGCGATTGCCGCCGTTCTCAATCCGTTCGTGGCGGCGCGACTGCGCCCGGCGATTCTCGAGATGGCGCGTGAGGACCTGGCGGCCGTGCGCGATGCTCCGGCAGGTCCATCGGTCACTCGCAAGGATTTTGTCGGCGCCGTTGAAGTGTTCCTGCTCGTGTTCCTGTCCACGTTCCCGGTCGTCGTCCCCTTCATCCTCATGCACGATGCCAGGCTGGCCCTGCGGACCTCGAACGCCATTGCCGTCTCGATGCTGATGATCGGCGGCTGGTCGCTGGGCCGCTATAGCGGCATGCAGCCGTGGCTGACCGGACTGTCGATGGCAGGGCTCGGCGCGGTGCTGGTCGGAATCACGATTGCGCTGGGCGGATAGTTGGACGAGCAGGCACACTGATGAGCAGAACTGAAGTTCTGCTCCACAGGTGTCAGTGACACCTGTGGCACAGGGCTTTCAGTCCTGCGCAGCACGTCGTTCCGCGCGCAACAGCACGACTGAGCGCGGACCTGCAGGGTAGTGCCCGTCAACGACGGCCGGCGCGTCGCTCCACTGACAGATGTCGTTCGGGGTCTCGAGCGACGTGTCCACGACGCGATGCCAGGCCGACAGTCCCTCCGCACGTGACGGAAGTGCAAAAGTCAACGGCTCCCAATAGGCGTTGACGATCAGCTGCAGCCGCGCGCCGCCGGCCATCGACACCGTGGCCGCGAGCGTGTGCGAGTCGTGCCCCATGTCCGGCTCGTTCAGCCGGACGCCGTGCCACGTGACCGGCTGGTGACGCAGCAGCTCGGTCAGCGTCAGGCTGGTGCGGCTCCTGACCTGCCGGTTCATCCGCAACCCGATGAGCATTCGCGTGAAGCGGAGCAGATCGGCGTGGCGCTCCACCAGCGACCAGTCGAACCACGACAGCTCGCCGTTCTGGCAGTAGGCGTTGTTGTTGCCGCGCTGCGTGCGCCGGACCTCGTCGCCCATCAGCAGCATCGGCGTGCCGATGCCGAGCAGCAGCAGCGTGATGAAGTTCTTCGCCTGGCGCGTGCGCAGGCGCTCGATCTCCGGATCGTCGGTCGGGCCTTCGACGCCGCAGTTCCAGCTCCGGTTGTCGTCGCCGCCGTCGCGGTTGTCTTCGCCGTTCGCCTCGTTGTGCTTCCTGTTGTACGACACGAGGTCGTTCAGCGTGAACCCGTCGTGGCACGTCACGAAGTTGATGCTCTGCTCAGGCTCCCGCCGCTTGTGCGCGTAGAGGTCCGGGCTGCCGATCAGCCGTGCGGCGAGCGAGCGCACCGTGGCCCCGTCGCCTTTCAGAAACGACCGGACATCATCGCGGAACAGCCCGTTCCATTCCTTCCAGCTGTCGCCAACGAAGCTGCCCACCTGGTAGAGCCCGGCCGCGTCCCACGCCTCGGCGATCAGCTTGACGTTGGCCAGCACGGGATCCGACTCGATGTCCCAGAGCACGGGCGGCGACGCCATGGGACGGCCCGACGGATCGCGGGACAGGATCGACGCGAGGTCGAAGCGGAACCCGTCCACGTGCATGTGGCTCACCCAGTGCCGGAGGCTGTCGACGATCAGGCGCCGGACGACCGGATCGTTGGCGTTGAGCGTGTTGCCGCATCCGCTGTAATTGGCGTAGCTCGTCTTGTCCTCGCCGAGGATGTAGTACGTGCTGTTGGCCAGGCCGCGGAAGCAGATGGTCGGGCCGTCAGCAAACCCTTCCGCCGTGTGGTTGAACACGACATCGAGGATCACCTCGATGCCGGCGCGATGCAGCGCCTTCACCATGTCCCGGAACTCGTCCAGCGCGGCGAGCGGGTCCGGCCGCGAGCTGTAAGCCTGATGCGGCGCGAAGAACGACACGGGCTGATAGCCCCAGTCGTTCGGCAAGCCTGCAGGCGCGTCCTGCTCGTCGAAGGCGAACACCGGCAGCAGTTCCACGGCGCTCACGCCGAGATCGACCAGATAGGGAATCTTCTCGATCAGCCCCGCGAAGGTGCCGCGTCTGGCCAGCGCGACGCCGGAGTTCGGGTGCCGCGTGAAGGCGCCGACGTGCATCTCGTAGATCACGGTCTTCGCGAACGGCCGATGTGGCGGGGCGTCCTCCTCCCAGTCGTACGTCGTGAGATCGGCGACGACGCTTTTCAGCGCGAGGGCCGCATTGTCGCCGGAGCCCGTAGCCGCCCCGCGGGCTCTGTGCGTGGGCCGGACGAGGCAGGTCCCATACGGATCCAGCAGCACCTTATCGCGGTTGAACCGAAAGCCGTTCGGCGGGTCGAACGGGCCCTCGGCGCGATATGCGTAGATCTGGCCCGGGCGAAGGCCGGGCACGAACGTGTGCCAGTAGTGGTAGCTGCGATGGCGTTCCGGATCGAGAACGACGCTGCGGGAAGGGGCACCGGAATCGGCGCGATCGAAGAGCAGCAGCTCGACGCCCGTTGCGCCCTTTGCAAACAGGCTGAAGTTCACGCCGTCTGTCGACAGCGTGGCGCCGAGTGGAAAGCTCGAGCCGTGAGTCATCAGCGCGACAGCCAGGTGCGCGCGTCAGCCATGGCGTCTGCAACAAAATACTCTACCGGGGCGCGCCGCAGATCGGCCGCGGCGAACATCAGGGCGTAATCCCGCCACCGTGGCTCACCGACGATGGCGATGCGCTCGATGTTGTCTCCGTACCGGGCGAAGAAGGTCAGGTCGCTCCAGTTGCTCAGGCCGTCCCAGCCGTCGAACCTGTCGAGAACGACGAGGAGCCGGACCTTCCCGCCCGGGATCCAGCCGAGGTCAGCCGTCAGGGCGTCCTGCGCGCCGTCGAGTTCGGCCTTTCGCAGAATGCCGCTCACATCCAGGCGATAGATGTTGTCGCTCTCGCGCTGCAGGCTCGCGGGCATGCTGTGCCTCCGGTGTCAGTAGCGCTCTTTCACGAATCGGCGCCGCTTGATGGAAGCCTGGTCGTTGTACTGGCCCTTCGTCAGCCTGTCCGGCAGCGTGACCTTCTCAGGCTTCAGCTTCTTGTAGGGCACCATCGACAGGAAGTGCGCAATCGCGTTCAGCCTCGCCGCCTCCTTGTCGTCGGAGCGCAGGATGTACCACGGGGACGTGCGCGTGTCGGTCTCCTTCAGCATCCGGTCGCGCGCCTTCGAGTAGTCGTACCACCGCTCGAGCGACGGCAGGTCCATCGGGCTCAGCTTCCACTGCCGGAGCGGATCCTTGACGCGCGCCTCGAAGCGCTTGCGCTGTTCAGCTGGGCTCACCTCGAGCCAGAGTTTGATCAGGATCACGCCGCCTTCGATCATGAACTTCTCGACGACGGGGCAGAGGTCCAGGAAGCGCTCGTACTGCTCGTCGCTGCAGAAACCCATGACGTGCTCGACGCCGGCGCGGTTGTACCAGCTGCGGTCGAAGATCACCACTTCGCCCTTGGTGGGGAAGTGCTGCATGTACCGCTGCATGTACATCTGGCCCTTCTCGCGGTCCGATGGGGCCGGCAGCGCCACTACCCGGAAGACGCGCGGGCTGAGCCGCTCGGTGATCGCCCGGATCGTGCCGCCCTTGCCGGCGCCGTCACGCCCTTCGAACACGATGACAATGCGCTTGCCCTTTTCCTTGACCCAGCGCTGGAGGTGACAGAGCTCCACCTGCAGCTTCCGCAACTCGGCCTCGTATTTCTTGCGCTTCATGAGCGTGGTCTCCCATCCACTTCGACTGCGAGCCTCGTGCCGGGCTCAACAGCGGATCTGGCCGCGACATTCCGGCACAAACCCGCCGGAATAGCAACCGCCGCCCGGTGAGCGCTCCGTAATGGCGGAGTCTCCACGAAATGCCGGAGTGACAGCCGCCGCAATCGGCGTTCTATCAGGCCGCGGCATGGTACTTTCCATGCAGCCAGACCGGCAGGCTCATGATGTCCCGTGCCGTTTCCTGTCTTCTCGTGGCGCTGTGGGGCGTCGTGCCTCCAGCCGCTGCCCGTGCGCAGGACCCGCCAGGGGAGACGACTGAAAAGAAGACCGAGGAGCGGCCGACGGGTCTGCCGGCGCGCATCAAATGGACGTTCAACTTCGATGCGGGCTGGGGCACGTTCGGGTTCGCCAACTCGCTCTACGACAATCCCAAGAACCCGGGCGTCAACGAAAACCTGAGCGACCAGTGGTTCGAGGGCTACGTCAAGCCGGCCCTGTCGGGCGAGTACACCCTGAAGTCGTCGTCTCAGGTGTACGGCAAGCTGAGCGCTGTCGGCGAGCGCACGTATGGCTCCGTGCCAACCGAGTTCGGCGAAGACGTCTCGTCGTTTCAAGCCGAGGACCTGTACGTCGGCTGGCGATCGGGAGAGTCGCTGGGCGTCGGCGAGAACGCCGTCGATCTGACCGTCGGCCGCGCGCAGTACACTCTGGGCCATGGCTTCCTGCTGTACGACGGCGCGTCCGAAGGCGGCAGCCGCGGCGGCTATTGGACCAACGCGCGGAAGGCGTTTCAGTTCGCGGCGATTGCCCGGTTCAAGCCCGGGCATCACGCGATCGAGGCGTTCTATCTGGACAGGGACGAGCTGCCGGAGGACGACCTCGGCAGCCGCCTGTGGGGCATCAACTACGAGTTCAGCCCCGAGCGTTCCACGATCGGCGCCACGTACATGCGATGGGCCGCGCATCACGATCTGTCGCCAGGGCGGGACGGCTTGAACGTCTTCAACCTGCGGGCGTACACCGCACCGGTGCCGGCCGCGCCTGATCTCACGTTCGAGCTGGAGTACGCGGCGGAGCGGAATGGTGAAGCGCGGGACTCGAACGCCTGGACTGCGCAGGGCGCCTACGAGCTGAGCCGGATGAAATGGGCGCCGACGTTCACCTATCGCTATGCGTTCTTCGAAGGCGACGACCCGCGTACACCGGCCGACGAGTCGTTCGATCCGTTGTCTCCGGGGTTCTACGACTGGGGCTCCTGGTGGCAGGGCGAGATTGCCGGCGAGTACTTCCTGTCGAACTCGAACCTGATCTCACACTTGATCCGCGCACACCTGACGCCAAACGAGAAAGTCAGCGGCGGCCTGCTGTTCTACAAGTTCCGTCTGGATCATCCCGAGACCTACGGCCCTCATGTCACGGACAAGAACGTCGCGTTCGAGACAGACCTTTACGTGGACTGGAAGGTCAACTCGAACTTCGCTGTCAGCTTCCTCGGCGCCTACTCGAACCCGCAGGAGGCCGTCCGGCAGGCGACGGGGCGAACGAAGAACTTCGCGTACGGGATGGTGTACGTCGGCTACAGCTTCTGAAGAAGAGACGTGATCTAACGCCTGCGGGACCCGCGCCTCGTCCGTGGCGTGCGGGCGGCCAGCCACTTGTTGCGGTGCTTGCGGATGCGCGCGATCGCCTGATCGGCGTTGTCCACGCACACCGGGATCTTCATGTCCGCGGGACTGGCCAGCGGGGGCTGGGCCGCCAGCATCGATGACCGCGCCCACTCGATCAGGCCAGGCCACATCGCCCCCACCAGGACCAGCGGGGTGTCTTGCAAGTGCCGGACCTGCAGCAACTGCCAGATCAGCATCGTCTCCAGCACCGTGCCAATGCCGCCGGGAGTCACGATGAATGCATCGGAGACCAGGACGAACTGGTGAAGCCGCGTGAAGAACGTCTGGTGCTCGAAGGCCTGCGTGACAAACGCGTTGACCTCCTGCTCGAAGGGAAGCTCCACGCGGATGCCGTAGGACCGACTGCGGCCCGATGCTGCGGACGCGCCTTCGTTGGCGGCCTGCATCAGGCCGGGACCGCCCCCCGTGACGATGTCGCAGCCCATCTCCGCGAGCATCCGGGCCGCGCGCTTCGTCTCATCGTAGGCAAAGGTGTCAGGCTCGACGCGGGCCGACCCGAAAATGGTCACGCGGTACCGCTCGCGTGTCGACGGGCGCAGCCGCGTCAGGGTGTTGACTACTTCCCACAAGTCCTGAATCGATCCCCACACCGCGTCTCTGACCGCGTGCTCGTCGGCCAGGCTGATCACACCGGTGTCCGGCTTGCGTGTCTTCGTCACGATGCCCTCGATGGAGGTTCCGCTGCCGGCTGAGGCAGCGTCGAGTAGAGCGTCTGTGATGGAAATGCGATGTCGGTCCCGGCGTTGCGCACGATCTCCATCACAGCAAAGAGCAGCGGCTCCTGGAGCTCGAGGAAGTGGTCCCAGTCG
>Ga0207701_10001874_pt1 | contig 21870 bp, 25 predicted proteins | sample KBSSwiSSwithPhiX_FD_184294 | JGI IMG/M metagenome (GOLD analysis project Ga0207701, IMG submission 184294) | Switchgrass rhizosphere bulk soil microbial communities from Kellogg Biological Station, Michigan, USA, with PhiX - S5 (SPAdes) (version 2) | ecosystem: Environmental > Terrestrial >... | reverse complement strand
CTGCTGAAAAAATCACTTATGTGCTGTGTTTCTTCTTAGTTATTATCGATGATTGTATAGGAGTAGGTATTTGGCGGTAGTTTGTGGGTCTCGCGATTGAAGTTGGTAATCCTTAAGAAAGACTACCGCCCGAACTTACGCCGCCGAAACTTGGGCGGCCAGATTTCGCATGCGCACCAGATTGTAGGCGGCGCAAGCGAGAGTAAAAATCCAGCGCACTTTGTGTATCTCGCGATAGCGCACCTTGCGCAAAAGCGCGATCGTCTTGAGCCAGCCGAAGCATTCTTCGATCCGCTTCCTCTTTCTTTGGCTAATGGCATACCCAGCATGTCTTGTGGTGCGGCTGTCAATGGCGCTCCCGCCGCGCCTGCCGACGTTTTGCGCCACGTGCGGGGTAACTCCCATGTGCCGGCACTCCTTCACAAAATCCCGTGTGTCAAATCCTTTGTCTCCGCCTACAGTCACCGCTTTTGTTCCGGGAATCTGCTCCAGCATCACCAGTGCGGCGTCGCGTTCTGCCGTCCCGTTGGCCTGGAACACTTCCGCGTCCACAATCAGTCCATTGCGGTTTTCCACCAAAAGGTTTCCACTGTAACTCAACTTCGACTCCTCGCCCGTGCCTTTGCGTGCCAGCAGCGCCTCGGGATCGGTCTTCGATTGGTGGGTTTCGTTCGACCGTTTCTCGCCGCGAAAGTTCACCGTAGGATTGCCCGGATCATCCGGCGCAGGCGGTTCTTTTTGGTCCTTCGGCTGGAAACTCTTTGCGCTCGCCCACGCCTCCAACAGCGTACCGTCTATCGTGAAGTGCTCGTCGGAGGTCAAACCTTTAGCCCGTGCCAGCGCCACCACCCGCGCCAGAAACTCCTTGGCTACATCCGCCTCCAGCAACCGGTCGCGGTTCTTCGTGAAGGTAGTCGCGTCCCAGACTCCCTCGTCTGCATTCAGCCCCACAAACCAGCGGAACAAAAGATTGTAGTCCATCTCTTCCACCAGCAATCGCTCGCTGCGGATCGAATACAGCATCTGCAGCAACTGCGCCCGCAACAGCTTCTCCGGCGCAATCGACGGCCGGCCTACGCAGGCGTACATGCTATCGAATCGTCGCGAAAGTTGACAGAGCACTTCGTCCACCATGGCCCGAATGGCGCGCAACGGATGATCTTTCCGCACTCGTGCCTCCGGCGACAAATAACTGAACATGTGATTTTGCTGCTGATCTTCTCCACGCATGCCTTCTTGTACCATAGTCGACCGTGGATCAGGAGCAGTTTTTCAGCAGCCTGCTAGCCGCTGAGAATGAAATAGTTCGCTGGTAAGTCGTGATAAATATTTCTTTGCTACCATGTGGATAAGCTGTTTGTAGCACGGATTGTCGCTTTACGTATCACGCTACGGCTGCGGTGTCATCGCTTATCCTGAAGTAACCTGCCGTACTCATAACGTGGGCAAAACTGCCGGCGTTAAGTTTCTAGGTTTCGTACCACCCGCTCCACCATGCTCTCGCAAAATCCTTCCGCCCAAGAGGAACAATCCGTGATCAAGAAATAGGTTGCAGCTGGGGCATGGGGAGTGCTCGATTGTGTCCGGGCATTCCATTAGGAACCATACCTCGGCTGGATATGATAAGCCGTTTTGCTCTCCCGCGCCTTCCGTAAGATGTCAGCCATTCACGGTCAAGCGCCGTTTGGAATTTCCTGCAAGAACCAAGATAGACGTAAAATGCCGATTGTATTTTTCGGTCAGGATTTCTCGGATCCTCCCAGCAGTATCCCCAAAGTCGCGTTCAGCAAACTGAGGCACAATCTCTGCTCAAGAGATAGGCTGCAGCTGGGAGTCGGCAGTTGTGCTCATTGCGTGAATACACCTCTTTTTAAAAAGCCCGACCCCGGCTGCATTCTCTTTCGAGAACGTGTGGACGGGAACCTGAATACAAACAGCATCGACTCGAAGTCGCTCACAACTGAGTCACAACCGGGACTTTGCGGTTGCGCGTATCTCACTGAACGAAGGCAATGCCACTTCCGATATTCATTTGAAACAATGAGCAACGTCCCCTATTTCAGTCTCAAGGGAGGCCTACCAATGAAGCCGATTAAAGTGCAACACAAGCTGACCTACTGGCAACGGGTATTCCTGCAAAGCAAAGTAAACGGTGCTTCATACAACGGTGAATCGCTACCCGGACAGGTTTGGTGTTGGCCGAAGAACACCTATCTCCAGAGCCGATTGCAGAACCAGCAAGAATTGGGCGAGAGCATTCCGCCTGTGAGACAGAAGGTTGTAATAGAAGCTGGAAACAACCGCGCCCATTAGGGGATCGATGATTCGCTATCTTGCCAGATCTTGTCCCAGGTGCAGTGGTTACGTCGGCATCACCATTCGGGAGTCAGGACTTAATGTTCCGTAAAGGCTGTCAACGGTCGGTGTAGCCGGTCTACTTTTCGTATGGCCTGGATTGTGATTCGGGGTGCAATGGATAAGATGCAAGACAATGGCAACGAAAGCTGATCGACAACGAAACGAACAGCTAACCAAAGCAACTGCAGAAAAAGTGGTCGGATGGAAGGCTGTCGCACAAGCACAATGGTGAGCTGACTGGGAAAAAACAGGATAAGGTTGGCCGGTGGCGCAAAGCCAACGTCCCCGACTATGCCAATGACCAACGCCAGGCGTATGCCATTGACGAACGCATGAAAGCTCTTGGACGGTGGGATCGGTATCAGAAAGCCCTTGCTACGATCACGAAGGGGAAGAACCTGCCACCAGAGTGGGCCACACCGGAGCAGCGCTGCCAAGCGGCTTTGCGAGCTGTAAGCGGTCACCTTCGATCGATCACCTCTAAAAGTGCAGCGAATGGCTCGTTGTTCGTCATCGTATAAAGCTAGAGATGGGAATGGGAATCAGGGCCATTCAGTTTCTGGCGATTATTCGAATACCACTTTTACTAGTTCTTGCCTTGGAAGGCCTTATAGAGCGAAGTGCATTGGGTGCATTAATTGGAACACTTCTTGGCTTCATCTTTTCAAAGATTGGCGAAGCCGAAAAAAATGAAGCTGGTGAACAACGTGATCAACGGTCTATTCGCGCCCCGGAGTGTGCCACCGCTGAAAAATTTTTGGTGGTGTGGGGGCGGTGGGTGGCCACCGTTGGCTCGAATTCAGAACCCATCGCTGTGCCCAAACTGTGTCTAAACGATCGAATCCCAAAACCAACCAGCACGTCCAACCGCGTTGAAAAATGCTCTTAATTTCATGCGATAGGTGTTATTGGGCGCAGTGAGGTGAGCGAGGAATGTGACTCAAAATCCGATGGGGTTATTATTCGCGCGCGGCGTTCGATCGTCGGCGATTAATCTAAGGATCTCGTAAATCATGACGCGGTTGCGAACGGCGTTGCGCACATCTTGGCGGAACGTCACGATGCCGCCGCCGGTATTCCCCGTTACACCTGTGTTGCCAATTTCAATGCAATCTCTGCAAAAAGACGCGGTCAACTGCAATTTCTGAAATGATCCGGGTAAGCGAAAGCCAAACGAAAACGCCCACCTATCGCTAAGTGGGCGTTTCTACTGAATTGCGGAAAAAACCCCTTCCTATGATTTTAAGTCCCGTGTGTCTAGCAATTCCACCATCCGGGCGCAAGAAATTCAATAACTTGCAGCGGTTTAATTTTCAACTACTTTGTTAGTAGCACTCGGAGCATGCATTGGAGACACCGCTTTCCTTCAATAGCCGATGCCATCGTCGACCTGCTGATTCCATACATGATCCGGAGTGAATTTGTTCCGACCAGCCACTGTTACTTTAGATGCAAGCGAAAGGCATTGCCCCTCCCTGCCTTTCTTTTCCCATTCGTGGATCAGGAGTTATGTTTTGCCTGTTTCGAAGAGTGTTCAGGCAGAAATGCCGACTGTGAGCGCAGATAGAAGATCTGCTAAGCTCCCTCATTCTCCTTAAAATGCCATAAATCCCCTGCGGCACGCACCCTGCTTGCCATTTACGCGGCATCGTCAAGGGAGCTGCGCTGGCCAGTCACCACGCCGCTCTCCTTTTCGCTTCATCAAAGACATCATTGTTCGTAAGGAGAGCAAAGATGGATCGTTGGCTGAACAACGCCCCGGCGCTCGCGTTTATCAAAGATCTGTCCACCTGGTTGATCATCAACAATCGATGCGAGCCGATCTTGTGGAGCGATGACGATAAAGAACTCGCCTGGCTATTTGCTTGCGTTCGGGAATGCGGCGCCACCAATCAGACCAAACTAGTCGTAAAGAATGCCCGTGCTAAAATTCTCGGCCAAGTGACCGTTAGAAGACCTTCACGGGATAGGACACGAGGCCCGGCCGTCGTTCTCCCGATACGATGACGATGAGTCTTTAGCCACCCGACTAGTCTAGAGACGTTTCGATCAGGCGCATGGCTTGAGTCTGGCAATACATAACATACCTAATAACGCAATTGTCCGCACATGGATTGACATTATCATGGGCAGTGCGTTACTTACATTTTTCTGCACAAAGTAAACCATTCTCATGAACGGTCGATCGAGACTGCGGCGGATTGCTTTCACTTTGGTTCTAATTTGCGCCATCCCTCTCACTTCGTTGCATGCTCAGGTGAAAACTAAGCTCAGGATCGCCACGGCTTCGCCCTCGTTGAGCTATTTGCCGATCTACGTCGCCGTCAAAAAGGGCTTCTTCGCACGGCGCGGATTTGACGTCGAGCTGATCCAAATGAACGCAAGCTTGACGGCTCCCGCGTTGCTCAATCGCGCTGTTGATTACACCACGATTCCGAGTGCCATTGCCACGGCCGCAGCGCGCGGTGCTCCTGCCAAGGTGATCTTTTTTGCGTCGGTAAAGCTTCAGCACATGCTTCTCGCCCGGCCGGAAATTGCAAACGTAAACGAATTGGCCGGCAAACGGATCGCCGCCGCCGGTTTTGGGAATCTGACATCGTATGAAATCCAGTTTTTGATTGAGCACTATCATCTCGGTCCGCAGACGACAATTGTTTCGGCATCATCGTCCACCGATCGGCTGATCGCGCTGCAAACGCGTCTTGCCGAAGCTGCGATCGTCGCCTCGCCTCTGGACCTAAAGGGCGAAGAAATGGGCTTGAAGCGGCTCTTACATATGGGAACGATCTTGCAGATTCCCCAGGCCGGACTGGCCGCTACCGACGAGACGATCAAAAACAAGCGCGGCGAAGCTCTCGAGGTACTGAAGGCGAGCATCCAGGGACTGGACTACACATTTTCCCAACGCGAGCCAACTAGCGAATTGATCGCTAACTGGATGGCACTTAGCCCGATCCAAGCCAACAAAGCCTATGACTCGGTGAAGGATACCTATTCACAAAACGGCATTCCAACTGAAGAGCAAGCTAAAGCTTATATCGCGATGCTCGCCGCTACCGCCGGTGTTAGCGCCAAACTGCCGTCCGCGGCCATTTTCGATTTTTCTCTTGCCAGTGCGGCAGCAAAGGAACTTGCCACAAAAAAATAATAGCCAAGCGACGCGGGGTTTTCTCTAGACTTCAAATTCGCTGAGCTCCTGCCATACCGGCTGCGCGATTTCCGCCCAAGTCCATATATGCTTTAAGATCATTTACCGGGGGCGTTCGGACTCGATTTCGGTGCCACGAAAGCGCCCTCGGTGTATACGAACACCACCTGGAGCGCTGGTATTATTTGTTTTCCTTGAAGACCCGCAAGAACATGGAAGTATTGCGGCAGATCCATTTTCAGGCGCTCGAACCGCCGATGATCGAAGCACTGATCGAATTGATCGATCGTGATCTCGGCTATCACCTATATGCATCGATCGAGCAAAGTAAATGCGCCCTTTCGGAGACCTCCTCGACTCGCTTTTGGTTCAGCGAAGGAACGCTAAATATCGAAGAACTACTCTCACAGGATCAATTCGAAGCCTGGATTCAACCTCAAATAGAGCAGATCAATAGCAGTATTTCACCGGCTCCTACATCAATGCAGCGTCCCAGCAAACGATATCAACGCAGTTTACATGACGGGCGGAACCTCGTTCGTGCCGATCGAGGAATTTACCTCAGTGGCAGAAGGGCTCGCACTTTTGCACTGGAGCTTGCATGAATGCTAAAAATCTAAACAGATCTTAGTACAGCTCCCCTTCCGTTTTACGCCCTTCACGGGGACGCCAGCGCAAGAGATACGATTCCGCGCGATTGATCGCCTCGTTGCAAATGACAACAACAAACGCCAGAACCAGAATTCCGCCCAACGCGCCGGTAGTGGAAAATAGTGAAGTATTATAATTGATCAGGTAACCCAGTCCTTTACCAGCAGCGATGAACTCCCCGACAACTGCAGCCACAATCGCATAGGGTAAGCTGATTTTTAGCCCCGTCGTGATCCAAGGCACAATCGATGGCAAGGTTACTTTCCAGAGGATCTGCCGCTCGCTCGCGCCCATAATGCGCAGAATATTCTTAAGCTCTGCGTCCACGCCTTTTACGCCGGCAAAGGTATTGAAGAACGTCAAAAAGAATACCACGCTCACCACCAAAATTACTTTTGAAGTGGGCCCGATGCCAAACCAGATGATGAACAGCGGCGCAAGCGCGATCCGCGGAATACCATTAAAGGCAACAACATAGGGATCGAGGACTTCTGCCAGAGTCTCTCGGCGGCCGAGCGCAAAGCCTAATCCGATACCAAATATGGCGCCGATCAGAAAGCCGCTGAAGGTCTCATAAAGCGTGACCGCAAGGTGCGTGAAAATCGAACCGTCGGCAATAATACCATAGAGGTAAATAAACACTTGCGATGGGCTCGAGACCCAGAACGGATCGATCAATCTCCCTGAGCTCAGTTCCCACAGCGCGAGGAGCGCCATGCCAAAGAGCATACGATAAATAAAAAGACGCGACCGGCTAATCATTTCATGAGAAAGTCGTTATTGACAACATCCGAGTAGGCGACCCGCTTTTTTAAAATCCCCGCCTGCTCCAAAATATCCTGCGTGACCTGCACGCTCCGTTCACTGGTCCGCCCATCCTTACTGAGCGCCGGCAGAACGGCTTGGACTCCAGTCAAAAGCAGATCGGGTTTGATGGTTGTCATTGATGGTTTGAGGGCATCGGCTACCTGCTCCGGCGTGCCGTTGAGAGCCCACTGGTTCGCCCGGGTCAACGCCCGCACCATCCGTCGAATCATATCCGGATCCTTTGCCACAGTATCAGGACGAGCGATCAAATTTTCCATTAGAAATTCCGGAATCGACGGATCTTCTCCCTTAGCATTATTAATCAGCAGGATCGCGAAGCCGCGGCTGATTGCGGTATCTGGCACCGGTGGCGCGGTCAAAGCGACATCGACTTTATGATTTTCCAGCGCGGCGAGCCATGTCGGCCCCGAACCGATGGGGATGATGTTTACGTCTTGCTGCGGGTTGTACCCGGCTTTGCGCACGACAAAGGCCGCGAGATGCGCGGTCAATGCGCCGGGATTCGTCATGCCAATCGTTAATCCTTTTAGCGCCTTGATCTTTTCCGCTAGCGGCATCGACTCTGTAACACCTCTGGATTTGGCCACGTCCTTGTGCATCGCCCAATTGATGAAGAGCTTATTGAGGCCACTCATCACCATCACGAGCTTTTTCCCTTCTTGCTGCGCAAGGATCACATTGTCGCCTGTAGTAAAACTAAAGTCCACGTCGCCCGCGATCAGCGCGCGGATATCAGGCCCGCCGCCGTTCGTGGATGTCACGTCAATGTCAATCTTCTCATCAACGAAAAAACCTTTGTTTTGCGCAATAAATACCGGGGTCATCGAGTGCGCAATTACAGGAATCGTGATTTTGACTTTCTTCGCCGACTGAGCTTGTGCTGAGTTTGCCGCGCAATTCAGAAGAAGCGCTGCAATTACCACCAGGGTTACTCGTTTCATGTTCATGCTCCTTTACTACGCGTACAAAGTAACTTCAGGGCGAAGCTGTTGCCAAAGCTTTTCATAGGCCAAACGAAACTGCGGGTCCTCGTGAATTTTGAAGACATCTCTGGGTCGCGGAATATCGATCGCCTCGACGGATTTAATTTTTCCCGGCCGCGAGCTCATAAGCACGACACGGTCCGCCAGGGTGATCGCCTCGACCAGGTCGTGAGTAATAAAAATGATGGTTTTTCGCGTCGTCAGCCACAGTTTCAAGAGCTGATCCTGCAGGACAATGCGCGTCTGTGCGTCGAGTGGTCCAAAGGGCTCGTCCATCAAGATCAGCTCAGGGTCATAAATCAATGTTCGAATAATGTTGGCGCGCTGGCGCATGCCGCCGGAGAGCTCGTGCGGGTAATGCTCTTCGAAACCTTTCAATCCGACTCGTTCGATCCATTCCTCCGCCGAGCGCCGGCGTGTTTTCTCCTCTACTCCGCGGATCTCGAGCGCAATCTCGACGTTTTCTACGAGAGTGCGCCACGGCAGTAAATTATCCTTTTGCGTGACATACCCGATCTTCGTGCAAATCCCGTCGATCGCTTTCCCTCGAAATAAGATTTGTCCTGAGCTTGCACGAAGCAATCCGACACATAAATTCAATAATGTCGACTTGCCACACCCCGAAGGGCCCACAACCGTAACGAACTCGCCTTCCTCAATAGTAAGATCGACGCTTTCAACCGCAAGCACCCGTTTGCCGCGTGTTAAAAATTCTTTACGCACGCCGTGAATTGAAAGTAACGCCACTCCGACTCTCCGTCTCTCGTTAGAGCCCTAGTGCTTGCAAGCCGTTCTGGCCAAGAATCAGCTCGCGTTCGGCGGCGGTAAGGTCGATTTCTGCAAGCTTTTTGACCGGTTCGAAATCGCCCATGGCCATTGGATAATCGGTGCCCATAACCACCCGATCAGCTCCGACCACATTGATTAAGTATTGAAGTGCGACAACTGAATGGACGATCGTATCGAAATAGAAGCGCTTCAAATACTCGGACGGTTTTCGCGGCACGGTGCGTTTCAGCTCGGGGCGCAGTCCATAAGAGTGATCGAGGCGCCAGATGTTAAACGGCAGCAAACCGCCGCCATGGGATAGACAAAGGCGCAGATTCGGAAACCGGTCGAACATTCCCCTCACGATCATACGCTCGATCATCATGGTTGTGCGGTAAGTGAACTGGAGCACATTCCCAAGTATCGGCGCGAGTGGGTCGCCGCGGTCGAGCCCACCCTCAAGAGGATGAACGAACAAGAGCAGGTCCAATTTCTGCGCAGCAGTGAAAAACGGCTCGAAGCTCGGATCGTCGAGGGGTTTTTCGCCTACGGCGTTCCCGATCTCCAACCCTTTGAGTCCAATGCTCTTAGCCTCTTCAGCAATCGCCACCGCGTCGGGAATGCTTTGCAGCGGCACACTGCCGAAGCCGACGAATCGGTCAGGAAATTTTCGCACGACCTTTTGTATCGCTTCGTTCTGGCGGCGCGAAAAGTGCGCGGCCACGTCCGGCTCTTCCCAATAGAATAACAATATCGGTGATGGTGAAATGACCTGGATATCGATGCTCATTTCGTCCAGCGCTTTGATTCGTGCCGCGGGATCGTAAGCTCCGACACCCAATCCTGTTCGCGCACCGATCTGCGATGTCACCGATAACTTATTGTTTTCCAGCACAAGCTTCGGCGCGTGGCTCTCGTATTTACCGGGATTTTGCAGCGCTTCAACCGGAAAGAAATGGGAATGAAGATCGATATTCATGATGCCTCGCCCTGCCCGGATAGCTTAAACGGAACCACCTATACACCAACCGCTGCCATTGCACTAGTGATCACACGGCAAGATAAAGCTCGATGATTTGGCTTTGAAAGAGTTAAAACAGGCCATGGTTCTGGAGGCTGACTTGACGAATATAGCCGTTTGCCATATTCAACGTTCAGAAGATCTTACGGGTTCTATACCGGCATCATAAAGGAGGCGTTATGGGATTGCTCAAAGTCGAAGGAGTGACGCACTGGTCCATCCCAGTGAATAATCTAGATGAATCGGAAACATTTTACGGGGATTTGCTCGGACTTAAACACCTCGGGCGCCTCGGCAACTCGGGGATGTCGTGCTTCAATGTCGGCGATCATAATATTTTGCTCTGCGAGCGCGCCCCTAATATCGACAAATCATTTACCGAAGATCAAAACGTTCACCATTCGTTTACGGTGAGCCCGGAAACCCTCGTGAAAGCATGTAAGGTTTTCAAAGAACGCAAAATTCCCATCGATCGGCTTTACTACCGAGCCAAGGGGTTTTTCACCGGCCGTGAGCTTTATTTCTTTGACCCGAGCGGTAATCGCTTGGAGCTGCGCGATCCGACCTGGCAGGCCGGCATGCCGGAGCCGAGTTTCGACGACCTCGCGCAATCGTAGTCTTGCGCTGCCCTTCTGCGCAGCTATCTTTTGTTGGCATGCATCTCGGGTGCGCCCGTTTCACAATCGAGCAAGGAGCGATTCATGATTTTGTCCAAGAATTCCGATGTCAAAGGCGTGGTCGTTAAATCAATCGAAGGCAAGCCCATGTACGGCGGCGATTTGATCGTGAAGCCGTTGATCAAAGGCGATGAGATGACCTTCCTGGAGATTCATTACACGCCGGGCGTAGGGGCGCCCTTGCACGTGCACAGCCACGAATCTTTGGCTTACGTCGTGAAAGGAAAAGTAAAAATGAAAGTGGGGGCCGAAGAATATATTCTCGGCCCGGGCGATGTTTGCCGGCACCCGAAAGGCGTCCCTCATGGCGTCGAGGGCATCGAAGAATCGGTCGTGGTCGAGATCAAATCCCCAGCGCCGGAGATTTCAAGCTTTCTGGGTATGTGAGAAAGTATGCGGAGATTGATATGGCAAAAGCAAAATATTTGATGATCGCCAGCATGGACGTCGATCCCGCGCACGACGCGATTTTCAACGAGGTATACGATCGAGAGCACGTCCCCAATCTGAGCAAAGTGCCTGGCGTCCTCGGCATCACGCGTTATAGACGCGGGACCCTGACCATGAACATCGGCGGCGAGAGAAAAACCATCGAGATTCCGAACGAGCCAGCGTACACCGCAATCTATGAATTGGAGAGTCCCGAAGTGCTCACCAGCCCGGCATGGGATAGAGCCATCGAAGATGGCCGTTGGCCAAGCCAAGTGCGCCCGCATACCAAAAACCGCCGGCACGTTTTGCTGAAAATCATGGAATAGTTCGCGTCATCCTGGGCGAGACCATTAAAATCATTTTTAGCTCTCTGCCGATCCTCTCGGCATCGGCAGTTTCAAATTGCGATTCAAATAACGGAAACAGCTCGCGCTCTTCCTTGCGGATATGGCGCTCGAGCAGATCGCCGAGATCGAAAATTAACTTGGCCAATCCGGTCTTTGATTGGAGCTGCGGTACCGCCTGACGGATCTGTTCATGATCTTGCACGAGCGCATCGACAATCGGCGCGCTCGTCGGGGCCGCGGTACGCATCGCAGGGAACAACACTTTTTCTTCTGCCTCAAAATGGCGCGCGAGATTGCTCTTATAGAAGTTTAAAAATTCCTGGGCGCGCTCGGCCAGACCCACCGCGCCCATGGGTTTGAGTTGCCCGAGCGCTTGTTTGCGACAGCGAAGCGCTAGCGCTAGGCCGTGATGATGATCATGGGACAGCGGTACTAAGCTCTGATGGCGGAGAGGCATAGCAAAGGAGTAGCATGAACACTAGGCAGAAGCTCTCAGCTACTCAATCGCTCCACTTTTAGATGATTTGGTTTTTACGGAGTTCCGCGATGGCGCCGTTATCATATCCGAGTTCGGCAAGAATTTCCTCGGTATGCTCGCCCAGTGTCGGGGGTGGCCGCTCAATGCTCGGAGGCGTGCGACTCATGTCCACGGCATTGCCGATTAACTTCATTTTACCCATTCGGGGATGTTCTACCTCGATCGGGAACCCGTACTGGCGCACTTGCGGATCGACAAATACCTCGTCCAAGCTGTTGATCGGCGCTGCTGGAACATCTTTCTCGACGAGCTGATGCAACCACTCGTCGCGCCGCCCGGCTCGAAAGATCGGAGTCAGGCTTTCGACCAGCACATCGTAGTTTTCGATCCGCGCTTTGCGATTGTTGAACCGCGGATCTGCTGCCCATTCGGGTTTACCCACCACCTCGAACATGTTTTCCCAAAACTTATCCGGCGACGACATATGCAGCACGAACGGCAAACCATCGCAATCCTCGAAAGCAAAAACTCCGGCCGTAGTCGTCCGGTGCTTGCGCCTCGGAATATGCCCGGTTTCGAAATAGCGAGCAGCGTTTTCACCGATAAAGGAGACGGAAGCGCGCAGAAGCGAAGTTTCCACGTGCTGGCCTTCCCCGGTAAGCGTCCGGTTCATTAGCGCGCTCAAAATTCCATAACATGCGTACATTCCCGTGAGATGATCCGAGAAAGAAATTCCCATTCCCTGGGGTTTTCCCGGATCGGTTAGAAGACTAAGTAACCCGCTCCGGGCCTGCCCGACCGTATCGTAGCCTGGCATGCCCCGGTAAGGCCCCTGCGGGCCAAAGCCGGAAATTGAGCAATAGACCAGTTTTGGATTTACCTGCTTCAGGTCGTCATAGCCAAGACCGCGCTTTGCCATGACGCCGGGACGAAAATTTTGGATCAGCACATCGGCCCTGGAGGCAAGTTTAAACGCGATGTTTCGGCCTTCATCGGCATGCAAGTCGAGGCTGACGCTCCGCTTGTTTCGGTTTAAGCTGCAGAACGTTGCCGCGTAATTTCTTTCCCCCCAACCGCGAAACGGATCACCGCGCTTTGGCTCTTCGATTTTAACGACCTCTGCTCCCATGTCGGCTAATAGCTGAGATGCAAAAGGCCCCGTAACGTAGCTTGCCGCCTCGACGACTTTGACTCCCGCAAGTGCACCGGCCATTGATCACCTTAAAAATAACGGTTCGTATCTCCTAGCGTTGGGGCGCTTGGGAGTCAAGAGAGGCTTGGATTGTGAGCGGGCGGGGGGCTGTGACCAGACTTGTGGCACGCCGGGCGACAGCTCAAACCGGCGTGCCCTAAGAGTATTGCAATCGAAGAAGCTACCGTTCCTCAGTGTGCATCTTGCGCGGTGGCGGGGTAGTTCCCTGGGGTGAAACCATGGCAAGAATCTCGCTACGGCTGAAGCGCCATCCGCCACCAAACTTACGTCCGGGAATGGCGCCTTCTTTTACGAGCTTGTAGACCGTACGTGGGTGAATCTGCAGAAGCTCGGCTACCTCTCCCGCGGTGAGTATTTCGTCCATCAGTTAACCTCCTCGATTGGGAAATAAATTAGCGTGAACCTAAGGCAGAATTCATGCCACTGGGGAAATAAGGACGGACGCAGCCAAACCATGACAAAATCAGAATTTCAAACAAGAGTTTGAAGGAAAATCCTACGCTTAAGTGTAGGAAATGCGAAAAATTGAACAAACTGAAACAAACCATGAATGCCAATGCTGACCGTAAGTGTGATTTGAACTCGTGCATTGGATCCATTCGAGCTTGAAAACGCTACGAACTATCTAGCTAAATATGCATCTACGACTCTGGGATCCGCAAGTAGTTCTTTGCCACTTCCAGACAGCACAATTCGCCCGTTCTCCATGACGTGACCGTTGTCTGCAATGTCCAGCGCCTCACGTGCGTTTTGTTCTACGAGAAAAATCGTCAAGCCCTGCTTATTGAGGGTGCGCACAATTTCAAAAATCTCGGCGACGATAATCGGCGCCAAGCCTATTGATGGCTCGTCCAAAAGCAGCAAGCTCGGGTTTCCCATGAGCGCCCGCGCAATGGCCAACATTTGCTGCTCACCACCGGAAAGATATCCGGCCGCGGTATACAGCCGATCTCTCAGCCTTGGAAATCGAACAAGGATTCCGTCGAGATCCGCGCCAATTTCCCGCCGATTCCGCCGTCGATAGGCTCCCAACAGAAGATTTTCTTTGACCGTTAGCGTGGTAAGAATCTCTCGGCCTTCCGGCACTTGTACCACGCCGCAAGCAACAATCTGATGTGGTGACAGAGAGGCAAGCTCGACACCGTTCAGTCTGACTGAGCCTTCCGTCAGTTTCACCAGCCCCGATAACGCCAGCAGAGTTGTCGATTTGCCCGCTCCATTGCTCCCTAGCAGGGCCGTGATCTCGCCGCGCTGAAGTGCTAGGTCGATACCTTTCACCGCTTCGACCACTCCGTAGTGAACTCGCATGCCGCTGATCTCGAGAAGCAGGCTCACGTCCTCAGTTCCCCCCAGGATCATTGCTTCCGAGATACGCTTCGATCACTTTTGGATGCGCGCGAATTTCCGCCGGGCTGCCCTGGGCGATCCAGCGGCCGAAATTCAATACCGCGATTTCGCCGCAGATTCCCATGACAAAACGCATATCATGCTCGATGAGCAAAATGCTCAACCCGCTGGCCTCTAGTTTTTCGATTTCCTCTAGCAATTCCTGTTTTTCAGCAGCATTCATCCCGGCCGCGGGCTCGTCAAGCAGCAATAGCTTTGGTGTAGTCGCAAGCGCCCGTGCCAACTCCAAGCGCCGCTGCTCGCCATAGGAAAGAAAGCCGGCGGGCTGATGAGCCTTTGCGCTCAAGCCCACTCGAGACAGAAGCTCTCGGGCGGTCTTCCGTTCGGAATCTTCGGCACGTCTATAAGCACCCGGAACCAGCGCCTTCAGCGTGCCATATTGAGGATGCTCGCCCATGGCGACAAGCACGTTTTCTTCGGCTGTCATTTCCTTGAACAAGCGTATGTTCTGGAACGTCCGCGCTATGCCGCGGCGGGTAATCATGAACGGCGGCAGACCATTCAGGCGCTCGCCCGAGAATTCAATGGAACCGGAGCTGGGAGCCACCAGTCCCGTAATCAGGTTAAACACGGTGGTCTTTCCGGCTCCATTGGGACCGATCAACCCAAAAACACCGCGTGACGGCACGGTCAGATCGAGATTGTCGAGGACGCGCAAACCGCCAAAATTTTTGCTTAGGGCCGACAGTCTCAACATGCGCCTAGCTCAAGGGCGGATCCGCCGCCGCAGGGTTTGCAATCCATCCCAAAGGCCTTTTGGCGAATAAAGCATGATCATGATCAGGATGACGCCGTTGATCAGCGGCCGATAACGACCCATACCGCGCAATAACTCGGGTAACGCTGTAATCAGAGTGCCGCCCAGCACCGCGCCCCACGGGCTAGAGACCCCACCAATGACTCCCATGGCGAGAATCTCGACCGCGCGCTCGAAGCCGTACTCGTTCGGACTGATAAAGAAAGTAAAGTGCGCATTGAGTGCGCCGGCTAATCCCGCAAGCGCCGCCCCGATCACAAAACAAACGAGTTTGTATGCGCGCACGTTCAGACCCATCAACTCGGTGGCGATTTCGTCCTGCGAGATCGCCGCAATGGTCCGGCCAATACGGGAATGCGCCAGCCGAAGAAAAACGTAGAGCGCCACCGTCACACTACTGATCACCTCGAAAAGTCCGACGAGCTGTGGAATTCCATTCAGTCCAAGCGCGCCGCCCGTAACATCTTCGGCATTGAGAATGAGGATTCGGACGACCTCTCCGAATGCCAGAGTCGCCATTGCTAAGTACACTCCGGAGAGCCTGAGCGTCGGCACGGCGATGAGCAGCGCTATCATAGCTGCGGCAATCGCGCCGACAATCAGGGCGAGCGGCAAGGGCGTAACAGTGTGCAAAGTCAAAAGCACGGCAGAGTATGCCCCGATGGCCATAAAACCTGCGTTGGCCAAACTTAATAACCCGCAGGCGAGGGTCACATAGATCGATAAGGCCAAGAGCACATTCGTACCCGTCGAAAGCACTAACGTGCTATAGGTCGACCAAAAACTATCGAGCCATTCCATAAGTATGTTGAGCGCAAGCCAGGAAAGCGCGCTACGCGCGTCGCTGCGGGGCCTGGCCGAACAAGCCGGCGGGGCGAAGCAATAGCACGGAAAACAACAAGCCGAAAGCAACCGCGTCACGCATATTAGAGCCGATGTAGGCGATCGTAAGTACCTCAGCAAAGCCGAGAAAAAAACCGCCGATCAGAGCGCCGCGCACATCGCCCATCCCGCCGATAATGACCACCGCGATGCCCTTGTGCAGCATCGGCTGTCCCATGTGGGGAAATACCGAATTGGTATAGAGCGCAATCAGGACCCCGGAAACGCCTCCGAGAATGGAAGCGATCACCGAAGTCGCGAGAAACAAGCCCCCGACATTAACTCCAAGAAGCGCGGCCGCTTTGGGTGACTCGGCCAGAGCACGGAGCGCGCGCCCCGTAGAGCTGTGCCTGATGACCCAGAGCATGCCACCCATCAGTAGCAGTGCGAGAACAATAATTTTGACATCGAGCCAATTCACCTGCACACTCGCCAAAGTCAGTGTGCTCGACGGTAAAGTATCCAGAGGAAAACGAAGATTTTCCGAGCCGAAATAGCCTTCGATCAAGCTGGTGACACAGATCGATACGCCAATCGTGGCGATCATCGGCGCCAGGTGGGGCGCTCGGCTCGCGCGCAGCGGCGCGAAGATCAATTTATCGAGAATCCAACCGGCACCGCCGGTCACCAGCGCGGCGACAAAAATCGCCGGCAACAATGAGACGTGAAAGACGAGAACCGCATGTAAGGCGGCGTACGCGCCGATCATGAAAATCGCGCCGTGCGCCAGATTGATGACGTTTAGGACGCCGAAGACCAGGGTAAAACCGAGAGCGAATAGCGCATAGACCCCGCCGAGCGACAATCCATTGATGATCTGCTGCGCCAGCATGCGCTATTTTTGAATAACGTACTGATTGCGCTTGGTTACCATAACGATCGCGGTTTGCACCGCGTCGTAGCCGGCCGGCTTCCCGTCGCGGCCTGTCGCCTGGCGAAATTTGAAAGGCCCCGTGGCACCGCTCCATTGGACCGCAGGCAAAGCGTCGCGCAGCGCTCGACGATCCGCGTCGAGGTTAGCCGCAAACTTAAGTTTCCGCATGGCCTGCGCCGCAATGTACATTGCATCGTAGGCCTGCGCTGCAAACTGATCCGGCAAAGCGCCATGGGCTTTTTGGTAGGCAGCGACAAAGCGTTTGTTTTCCGGGGCCGAACTCTCGACCGACCAGGGACTCCCGACCCAGAGATTGTCTGAATGATCCCTCGCGAGCTCGAATACTCTCGGCGAATTCATGCCGTTGCCGCCGACAAAGGGTAGCGTAATCCCCAGTTGTCGCGCCTGAACCATGATCGGCGCACCCTCGGCGACAAGCGCCGATAGGACGATGGCGTCCGGATTGGTCCCTTTGATCTTGGTTAACTGCGGCTTAAAATCGACGTCGCCCTTGGCGAAGGTTTCCGTGGTCGTCACCCCGATCTTCAAATCCTGAAGAGCTTTTTTGAAGTTATCGTAGCTGCTCCTCGTGAAGATATCGTCATTGCCATAAAGCACCGCGACTTTACTTAACCCCGTTTTTTGCGCCGCGACTTTCAGCGTTGCGGGCAAAATATCAGCCTCCGTGACTGAATTTCTAAAGACATAATTGCCAATTGATGTAATTCCGTCCGCGGTGTTCGACGTACCGAAGACAACCACCTTGGCCGCTTGCGCCACCGGATCTGCAGCCTGTGCGGAGTTCGACAGAGTAGGCCCAAACAACAGTAAGACCTTGTCTTGAAAAATCAGTTTTTTAAAAACATTGATCGCTTCTTCTTTTTTACCCTGCTCATCCTCGATCACGAGCTCGAGTTTTTGCCCATTGATGCCGCCTGACGAAGCAATCTCACCAGCTGCGAGCTCAAACCCTTTGCGGATCGCCACGCCATATTGCGAGGCGTTTCCGGTAAGGGCTTCCGCAATGCCGATCTTGATCTGAGCGGCGGCCGTGTTCGGCAGAACTCCGAAGACAAGGATAAATAGCAACGCCCTGCAGCGCATGAGTTCACCGGCTAAATATTATTGCCGTGCTATTTTCGGCCAGCTTCGACGTGCCAGAGATAGAGCGTATGCTCCCAGCTCGTGCCATCTTTCATGTGTTCGGTTTTGAGCGGCTTCCAATCGCCCATATCAAAATCGTGCGAAACAACACGCGATCCCGGCTTCATCTGTTTCCAGATGTTCGGGCGGATCATCAAATTGACCTCCGGCAGAAGATACATGGTCAGAACGGACGCTGCAGACAAATCCACGGTGCGAATATCCTGTTGGCGAATCTCGACCAAGTTCTCGACACCGGCTTTTTTGATATTCTCATGGGATTCCTTGATGCGCTGCGGGTCGATTTCGAACCCAATCGCTTTAACACCGTATTTTTTTGCCGCGGTCACGACGATTCGTCCGTCACCTGACCCGAGATCATAAACCACGTCACCTTTCTTCACCTCGGCTAATTCAAGCATTCGGTCGACGACTTCCTGCGGCGTCGGAACGTAAGGCACGATTTTTCCTTCCTGCGCGATCGCCAACTTGACCTGATGAGTAAACGCTGCAAAAAGCACCACCGCCATAACTCGCGTCATCAGGCACCTTGATCCAGTCATAAGATCCTCCTGTACTCTGGCGAGCTAACCGTTCTTTTGCCAGAATTTCCCGAGCCAACTCGTGTTTTCTTTGGCGGCGACCTGTTCAAGCTCGCCGGCGTCAAGCCAAATACCGTTGCAGCCAGTGCATTGGTCGATCTGAATCTTCTGAAAGCTTCGCTCTTTCAGAGGCGCACCGCATTTAGGACATTTCATCAGGGAAGCTTTGCCCGCCGCCTCCTTGGCCTCCGCTTCCTGCTTGAGTTTCAGCTTGGCTAAAAGCTCGCGCTCCCGTTTCACGAAATACTCGTCTTCTTTTGCCTTCTTTCGTTCATCCCATTTGTTCGCCATCGTGATTCTCCCACTGTTTCGGATCAGCGCTGTTAAGCTGACAACTTTCCCAGCCACTTGGCTGTTCGGGTGACTGACTTCGCGGCAGCCCGTGAATCAGCACGATTGCCGGTCCTTCGCCGCCAAGGTTTGGACGAGAAGGAAAGCCGTCGATGACTTCCCTGCCGCTCCTGTGCGCGGCGTGCATGGAAACGATTCTTTCAGGCATGTGGTGGCTTACGACGGCAGAGGGGAGACGGCAGTGTTTTGCTAGCCGTTGAACCCGCTCATATAGGGCAGCTTTGCCGCGATTTTCTTTACCCGATCGAGATTGGCCCGCAACAACGCAGTGGAATCCCAATGTCCCTGGGTCAATGCCATGCAATAGGTGTGCGGCAGGTCAATGGCGAACCGTTGGCTTCCGTAGGAAATCGTTTTCTGTTCCAAGTCGACGGTGTACTCGGTTCGCGGATTGTCCTCGACGCCTTTCATGAGCTGCTCGATCTCTTTTGCGCCGACGGTCACCGTAGGCAGTCCCATCATCGTGCAGTTGCCAGCGAAAATCGCCGCAAAAGATTCCCCGACGATGGCTTGAATGCCAAACCGGTAGAGCGCCTGAGGCGCATGCTCGCGGGAAGAACCGCAGCCGAAATTTTTGTTGACGAAAAGGATCGACGCACCTTCATATTCAGGATCGTTGAACGGGTGATCCTTCTTCTTCTTTGCAGTATCGAACCGCTCGTCGAAAAACGGGTACTCGCCCATGCGCGCGAACGTTGGTTCTTTTAAATAGCGGGCGGGAATGATGCGGTCGGTGTCAATATCATTGCCCCGGATGGGCACCGCGGTGCCACTGATCCTGGTAATCTTCACAATTTCGCTCATGCTTCCTCGTTATTCATACTCACGTACATCGACGATTTTGCCATTGAGTGCTGCCGCCGCCACCATCGCCGGACTCATTAGCAAGGTGCGTCCCTGAGGACTCCCCTGCCGGCCGATAAAGTTGCGGTTCGAGGATGATGCTGAGATCTCGCGGCCATTGAGCTTGTCCGGATTCATCGCCAGACACATCGAACAACCCGCCTCGCGCCATTGAAATCCCGCGTCTGTGAATATTTCGTGCAAGCCTTCACTCTCGGCCACTTTTTTAACTTCCGCCGAGCCGGGCACAACCAGCGCGCGTACGTTGGAATTTACTTTTCTGCCTCTGACGATTTTTGCCGCGGCGCGCAGATCCGCGAGCCTGCCGTTCGTACAGGAACCGATGAATGCGACATTGATCGGTGTGCCGAGCATCGGCGCACCGGGCTGCCAGCCCATATGCTCATATGCTTTCTTCGCGCCGTCGGGGTCGGCAAACTCTTCAGGCTTCGGCAGTCTTTCCGAAATACCGACGGATTGCCCGGGGTTGATGCCCCACGTAACAGTCGGCTCGATATCACTTCCATGGTAATTCACCACGTCGTCGTACTGAGCATCGGCGTCGGACGCAATCGATTTCCAATAGCTCACCGCCCGATCGAAGGCCGCATCTTTGGGAGCGTAAGGCCGCCCCTTGAGATAGTCGATGGTCGTTTGGTCCGGATTTACGTAGCCTACGAGGGCACCGCCTTCAATGCTCATATTGCAGACGGTCATGCGTTCTTCCATGTTCATCCCATCGATGATCGCTCCGCCATATTCGTAGGCGAAGCCTTTACCGCCCGCGACACCAAGCCGTCGAATGATATAAAGGATTACGTCTTTCGCATAAACACCCGTGCCGAGCGCGCCATTGATATAAATCCGGCGCACCTTGAGTTTGTCCATCGCCAAAGTCTGAGTCGCTAAGACATCGCGTACCTGGCTGGTGCCGATACCGAAAGCCAATGTGCCGAAGGCGCCATGCGTGCTCGTATGGCTGTCGCCGCATGCGAGCGTCATTCCCGGCTGCGTTAAACCGAGTTGCGGGCCGATCACGTGAACAATGCCTTGATTCATGCTCTCCAAACCGAAAAATTCGACGCCGAATTGCGCCACGTTTTTTTCCAGCACTTGGGTCAGTTCTTCTGCCTCGGGATCCAGAAACGGCCGCTTGCGTAAATCGGTGGGCACGATGTGATCGACGGTTGCAAAGGTGCGCTCGGGAAAAGCGATATCCATACCCGCTTCACGCAACATGTCGAAAGCGGGAGCCGTGGTGATTTCGTGGATTAAATGGAGCCCGATGAAAAGTTGTGTCTGACCCGTCGGCAACGTGCCGACACTGTGAGATTGCCAAATCTTATCGTAAAGGGTCTTTCCCGCCATGAAAAAACTCTCCTTCGCCGGATCATATCGGCCGCTATGTTCGACTTCAAGCGACCGCTGATTGCTTTATCCTTGAGCCTCCTGTCGACCATAAATCCATTTGCCCGGATTACGCGAGTATTCATCGTAGGACCCGGCGCAGGTAATTCCCGGAATCTGTGGAATCCAATCCTCACGCAAAAGATCGTCGGGGTCACCGTACTTCTCGGCCAGCTTCCGGACCTCATGATCATCTAAAGCTGTGAGTCTGCCATTACGAATGATCCTGTGCTCCCGTCCGGCCTTGGTGGTGATCGTGAAGGTCGGAAAAAGCAAATGAATGTGCAGGTGGCCATAGAGAAGCCCGTTTTCACCGGCCCATTTTTCTTCCGCAGAGCGCCAGAGCGTGCCAAATCCCATGTGAATTACGCCCGAGCGGCGCCGCTCCCATTCGAAACCGCCGGAGGAATGTTTCTCGATCCCCGTCGGGCGCATTATTTTGGGATTGGTGCCAATCGCGACTTCCCAGAGGTAGAACAAGCCCGGTCGCGGAAAACAGGGGTACTGTGTCGCGCGACTCTCATCCAACAAGCTTCGCCAGGCGTCTCCGTAAGTTGCGCCGCCGGCAACTTTAACGATCTGTCCAGCTTCCAGTTCGACTTTGACCTGCGGAAAGGCTTTGCAAAAATGGGTGGTGGTGCCCGCGACAATTCCTCCGGCGTCCTCTTTGGCGATGATCGGTGGCACCGGATGACCGAAG
>Ga0207701_10001873_pt1 | contig 21885 bp, 17 predicted proteins | sample KBSSwiSSwithPhiX_FD_184294 | JGI IMG/M metagenome (GOLD analysis project Ga0207701, IMG submission 184294) | Switchgrass rhizosphere bulk soil microbial communities from Kellogg Biological Station, Michigan, USA, with PhiX - S5 (SPAdes) (version 2) | ecosystem: Environmental > Terrestrial >... | reverse complement strand
TTTCATTATTGGTATAAGCCCCTATATTCACCCTCCCCACAGATTTTCCGACCCTTCCAAATATTATCATTTCTCACGCCCTGATCTGTAACAGCTCTTTCTCTTGAAGAGTAATATTCACTTCTAAAAACGAGGATTATGAACAAGAATTTCTCAAGGGCATCATTTGCCTTATTACTATTTTCTGTTCTTCAATTTGCTTGTCAGAAAGATTTAGATGAAACCAGCTTAACAACACAGGTACAAAGCGACGCGAAGTTCTCTCAACCCAGTCCGCCAACGCTATTGGTGGAAGGCCAGGGAGTCAGTTTGGGCAGCACGATCGGTCCAGGCGGTGATCTGTTTGTGCCTGACGGCGCAGCAGGAGCGATCTTACGCATTGACCCAAAGACCGGTGATAAAACCACTTTCGCCAGTGGATTACCGCAGTTGCTTCCCGCAGTTGGTACTGGTGGGATCACCGATGTTGCATTCATCGGCGGGACGGCCTACGCGGTTGTAACGGTGGTAGACGATCCTATTCTCTTCCCAACCGGCCAGATCAATGGCATTTATCGGATCGACGGCCCGAACAGTTTCACAATTATCGCAGATATCGGCGCTTTCAATTTAGCGAATCCGCCAACTGGCTTCGATTTTTTCGTTTCAACCGGAGTTTCGTATTCGATCCAAACCTATCGCGGCGGCTTCCTTATTAATGATGGCCACCTTAACCGGATGCTGCACGTTACAGTTGATGGTGAAATCACAATAGTTCGGCAGTTCGGTAACGTTGTCCCAACCGGCCTTGCAGTGAGAGGCAACCAGATATTCTTGTCCCAGGCCGGCCCAGTGCCTCACCTTCCTGAAAACGGGAAGGTTTTAACATTCAGCAGTAATTCAAGTTCGGTTACAACTATTGCCTCCGGAGCTCCACTGCTGGTCGATGTGGAGTTCGGCCGAGGCCAGACACTCTTTGCGCTCTCGCAAGGGCCTGGTAGCGGCGGCCCCGAGGGTTCTCCTGCGGTGCCTAATACCGGTTCACTTGTGAGGGTTAACGCAGATGGTACGCTCAGTGTCATCGCGGATGAAATTGATCGACCTACCTCACTTGAAATTATCGGGAATACTGCGTACATCATCACCCTCACCGGTGATGTATGGAAAGTTGATAACATCGCCGGTCCGCCGTTTGGCGGTCCGCATTAGAAACACTCCCTGCATCGTCAGTGACAGGTAAGAACATAAACGGGCATTGTCCTATGGTTTATTTTGCATCGGTTCAATACATTATGTTTTTCATTACCCCGATGTGTAAACGAACTTCAATAAACCAGGTGACATTGCCCGGATATGCACTAAGTGTTTTCGCTTACCCATTTTGGTGAGACTGGCTTACCAGCACTTCATGTAAAGTGCGCTGAACCTCGCCGGGTGATGCTGTTTTAGATAAATGATTGGATGCGCCGCCTCTTAACAGCTGCAGCAGGAAATGAAAATCATTTTTGTGATGGAGCGCGATCACCTGCAAATTCGGATGATGGTTTTTGATCCATTGTAGGAGCGTGTAGCTGTCCGGGTCCTGCAGCCGTGTGTCTAGTAAAACAACGTCAGGTACGGGAGCATAACTGAGCTGATCAATGAAATTATTGGCATTGGAAGCTTCGATGGTAATAGTGTGTTGCAATTGTTCCAGAAGGTGAATGAATCCCTGCCGGAAAAGTGGATGAGCATCAATAAGACCTATACTGGCCATCTGTGATATTTAGATTTGCCCTGCAAAGATACCTGACCGGTTTGCGACATGCAGGCATATGAGTAAAATGTGGAAATGTTGTACTGAACCCCGTTTGTTTGTAGATTATTTATTTAAATTTTTATTGTAACCTGTCCCTCTCTTCATCGGCACCTGATTTTATTTTAACGGAACGTAATTTATTATTACCAATATTGCGCGTATAGGTAAACCTTGTATACTGGTTGTGAAAATTATAGTTGAATTGTGTATTCAGATTGTTGCCGGGACTGTATGTCCTGATCTTCCAAAAATCTGTATTCAGTATATCATCCATAGCAAATCTGAATGTTCCGTTCCTTGTTTTTTTCTGAATACCCGCATTCAGTGATCCGTGCGCAAGAAAATTTGCTACACCTGTTAAAGATTTTGACTGGTATATTCCTGAGATCTCAATCGAGTAATCTTTAGGCAGTGTAAAGGAATTTATTATGTTGGCGTTGATACTATTCAGCATTATCCTGGGATTGAATGTAAGGTGCGTGCTTTGGGCCACCTGGTATTGTGCAGTAACAGATGATTGAACTTTCCACCAGCTGGTAATGTTGAAGGTGTATGATGATGTAATGCCATAAGTGTCCAGGAACCTGAGATTCTGCGAACGGAATGTAATATTATCCGATAAACTGTCAGCCTCTGCCTGCCAGGGAATGATCTCATCCTGTACGTGGCTGTATTGGAATGACAATACCCATTGCTTTATCCGGAATGCAACTTTTGCTGCATCTGAAAGTGCGGGTTTCAGAGATGTATTGCCTGAAGAAAATGAATTCGGTCCCCAGAAAAATACATAAGGAGCGATATCATTGTAAGTTGGTCTTGTAATTCTTCTTGCATAGGAGAACGTAAGATCTTTTTGATTGTCAAGGTCCTTTTTCAGGATGAAAGTTGGAAACAGGTATCCATATTTCCTGTTGACAAGGTTTTTCTGCCCTGGTGAGCTGATATTAGTATGCGTGTATTCATAACGCAGGCCCATATTGATTTCCCATTTGGTCGCAGGTTTCCATTTTGAAGATATATATGCGGCCCCTGTTTGTTCATGCAATGCTGATGATGATGTAAAGAAAGAATCAATCTTCCATTGTTCATCGACCAGGTTGCGGACGGTCACATTATTATCGAGACGGGATGTTACTCCTTTTATTCCAGCCTCAAGAGAAAACAGTGGAGAATGAATGTATTGATGATCTATTCTTGCCACAAATACTTTGATGGGCGTTTTTTTCTCCAGGTCAATCTTTGAAACCGCAGTTTCATTAACCTGTCCATGCAATATTTCATTGCTGTATTGGGATGGGTTGTCATTATTAAAATACAGGTAGTCAGTATTAATATTAATCTCATGTTTTGTATTTAATTTTTTGTGATATCCAAGTGAAGCCGTGCTGCCCTGCCAGATATTTGTTTCATGAATACTGATATCAGTGATGATGATAGAATCCCGCGACATATGATCATTTTCACGTGTTACCGCATTCATTTCCCAGTTCCTGCGATATCCCGTTACGCCGAGATCGATTGATGAATTTTTTCCGGTCTTCCATTCGAGTCCTGCACTAAGATTTTGTTGATTGGTAGTATTCGGGCGTTCACCGCGATCTGTTATTATCCTGCTGAACCCGTTGTGTTCCGTTTGACGGATAAAATCAAGAGTATGCCTGTTGTGGTTGCTGGTAATGGAGTAATCAAGGGAGTACACCAGGTTTTTATTGCGGTGGCTGATGTTAAAATTACCACCAAGGGTTCTGGCCCACCTGTAGCCGTAGGTTAAACCAATTGATCCGCTTGTACCTGATTCGTTATTTGTTTTTGTGATGATATGAATAACGCCTGCGTTGCCTTCAGCGCCATATTTTGCCGGTGGGGTGGTGATCAATTCAATTTTGTCAACGTTTGATGAAGACATGCCATCGAGCATCTGTAAAACTACTTCCAGGGGCACCTGCATCATTTTACCATTCATCATTACCTGCACGCCCGACTTTCCATTCATGGAAATAGTGTTGTTCTGATTGTCTACAGTAATGCCCGGTGATTTTTTCAATACTTCGAGTATAGTGCTGCCTGACGAGTTGATACTGCTTTGAACATTTATTACCAGCCTATCCATTTTTTGTTCAAGCATTTGTTTTTTTGCTTTCACTACCACGGCGTTCAATTCTGCAGATTCTTCCAGGAGCATTATATCTTTAAGAATAATGTTGTCAGCATTTACAATAATGCTATCAGATGAGTATGTGGTATATCCTATGAATGAACTTGTAACGAAATAAATTCCAGCGGCGACATTTTCAAAAATGAATTCACCGTTAAAATTGGATTCCACACCTTTTACTATTGATGAATCTGATCGCAACAATACAACACTTACGGAGGGCAGAGGGTGTTCATTGTTCATAATTTTTCCACTTAGCGACACCTGGCTGAATAAAGTAGCCGAAGACAGCATGAGAATGAGAATTCCGGAAAATAACTTTTGCATTGTGTTTTATTAAAAATTGCAACTGCAAATTTGGATATACTAGATTCCGGGCGGGACAGAGTAGTTCCCTATTTATTTTTTTGATATTCCCTATTTTATAGGTATTACCTGGCTTTTAAGGTTTTGTTCACAAATGGCGCCTAATTTCATTGAAAGGGCATATTTATGAAAAGCTCAATATCGTTCATAAGAGTATACGCGAAGAAGTTGCCCCCAGGTATTATTGTGCTGCTGCTACTAATTGCAGGTGCGATTTTAGGTTTTACTCTCCTTGTTCACGAGGTATTGATGGAGGAGGAAATACAGATTGATCTGTCTGTATTTCAATTTCTTGCTGCTCACATTATTTCAGATGGCATGACACAGTTCATGAAGGTGGTTACTTACTTTGCCTCCGCTTCATTTTTACCAATCGCATATGGTACTGTCATTATTTTCTATTTGATCAGGAAAGATTTTAAACGTGTTCTGGAAATTTCAGTGATCGGGGGAGGAGGCTTTTTAATTAATTATATTATGAAGCTATCCTTTCACAGGCTAAGACCCGAACATCCTTTGATTGACGGCTTAACGAATTTCAGTTTTCCAAGCGGCCATGCTACATCAGGGTTTATTTTTTACGGCTTGCTGGTTTACCTGCTGTGGAAATCCAACCTTCCCCGTTATGTCAAGTACACAGCAGGAATCATGCTGATCCTGTTTTCACTCCTTATAGGCTTCAGCCGTATTTATTTAAGATTGCATTACACAAGTGATGTTATCGCAGGATTTTGCTGCGGCTTTGCATGGCTATGCCTTACTATCTACCTGATGGAAAAACTGAAAGAGAAATCGGATATGGAATTATCCAAACGAAATGTGCCGGAGCATCAGTGATCTTAAAGGATAACCGGTGACTGAGTTGCAGATCCCTTTAAGCTCAGACTGCTGTTTCCCTGCTTTCAAGAAATGAATGTACTGCTGTGTGCAGCTGGTCTCTCGTAAAAGGTTTGGTAAGAAAAAGATCAGCACCATTTTCTACTGCTACATCTACGGCTGATGGATCATATCCTGTGATCATAATGATCCGTGATGTTGGTGAAAGTTTTTTCACGATCCTGATAAAGTCAACGCCAAATCCATCGGGGAGGCTATTGTCGAGCAGCACGATGTGGGGTTTGTGCGTCTGCAGGTAAGCTGCGGCGCTGGCTAAACTTTTTACGTGATCGATCTGCATATCCTCATCATTGAGGATAATATTCAGCAAAAGGCACATGTCGCCCTCATCTTCAATAATAAGGACTTTTTTCTTGTTTTGTACGTCGGCCAGGGAGTCCATATGATTAGCTTGTTGATTATTATTCTATGTTAGGAATGGGTGATACAGGTGGAACGGGAGGATCAATTTCTGGTGATGTGGGGCTGGGTTCTTCAACCGGTGCCGGCTTGGGATCGGGTGAAGCATCTGGTTTTAAAACAGTCATAATTTGGGGTGTTTGAAGAATAATAGAAAATTGTGTGCCAAGGAGGGTTGGGCAAAAAATACTTATTAATAAAAATTCATTTATATGAAAATATTCCAGAAAACAATAACTCTTACGCAGAAGAAAAGAGGATTTCATCTTATTACTCCGGAAATAATCAAGGCTATTGATGCGGAAATGAATATACAGAAAGGCATCTGTCACGTTTTCATCAGGCATACTTCCGCGTCACTTACCATCAATGAGAATGCTGATCCAACAGTAAGGAAGGATTTTGAATCTTTCTTCAACCGGGCGGTAAAGGAAAATGCTCCGGACTACATGCATGATACTGAAGGACCCGACGATATGCCCGCGCATATCAAGTCATCCCTGCTGGGCAGTTCGGTAACCATTCCGATAATGAATGGAAGACTGGCTCTCGGCACATGGCAGGGAATTTATTTAGGCGAACACCGGAATCATGGTGAGCCCAGGGAAATAGTAATCACAGGATGGGGAGAGTAAATCATGAAAACCGGGGACTGCTCCAGCCAGTTTTATATACTAACAAGTTCGATCCTGTATTTTTTTCCGGGACGGATATAGGGATCGAATTTAATATGCAGCAGCGTTCCGAAAAGAAATGTAGCTGCGGCGATGCCCAATCCCGCAAGATTTTTTTTAGCGAATGGAGGATCACCTCTGTACAGGTCATTAATAATACTAATGCCTGCATAACCCGCGCCAGCTGCCTGGAAAATAAATCCATTCCTGACCCATACAAAATTTTCGTGTCCGAGTGTTATAATTACCTCGTCATTCTGAAAATAGTATTGCTGCCGTTTTGATGGGAGTGTAGAGATATCTTTGGGTGAAAACCGGAGTCCTTTATAATGAATGGTGTCTGTACCTATAGTATAGTAACGAATGATCTCCTGGGTATAGGTGAAAGAATCCTTTTCTATTTTGTTAATGAACCCCGTAATCCATTGTCCATTGCTTTGCTGGAATGTGAGGCGCGAATCCGTCCCAAAAAACTGTATGGTTTTCTTTCCTTTCTTAACGATGAGAAACCCATTCTGTGCCTGGGTTACAACGCATAACAGCACAGTAACAATGAGTAAAGTTGTTTTCATTAAGGAGAGAAAGTAGAACTTTTTGATTTAACTAAATGTTAAAGAGATACCGTTAAAACACCCGTTTTAGTGAATTTGATTCACTCTAAATTGTGTGTCTTAATACCGTGTGCGATGATACTGACAATATTCCTGATCAACTTAGCTTTGATTAAAATAATCTACATCGTTTTCTTCCTTGTATTGGTTGTGTTCATTAATTTATTCTGCCTTTCTTTCAAAGAAAAGAAAAAGGAGAACAATTATAACAACCTCGATATATACATCAGCAGTAAAAAAGCTTATTATGATTGTTTGGAAAGGATCACTTCCAAAAATTAGCTTTTATCACTTACCTTAAGGTAAATCTTACAGCATGCCCCTTCTGTACAGGCGTGATTTTCTTTCTTCCCTTATCGGCATTCCCCTTGTATTGAATACTAAAGGCAGTGCCAGGCAAATAAAAGGATCAAACCGGTTAAAAACCAGTCTCAACGCCTTTTCTTTCAATAAGCCTTTACTTGATGGGAGCATGACAGTATTTGATCTGCTTGAATACTGCGCCGCAACCGGATTCGAAGGGGTTGATATTACAGGTTATTACCTGAAAGGATACCCGGCGGTACCCGATGACGAATATCTTTTTAAAGTAAAAAGAATGGCATTAAGGCTTGGCCTGGAGATCAGCGGAACGGGAGTGCGGAATGATTTTACCATCGAGGATAAAAACAAAAGGGAAAAAGAAGTTGAGTTGGTAAAGCAATGGATTGAAGTGGCGGCAAAGATAGATGCTCCGGTTATCCGCATATTTGCCGGGAATCAGCAGAACGAAGGAACAAGCCGTGAAAAAATCACAGAATGGATGCTTGAAGATATCAGCAGGTGCGTGGATTATGGAAAACAGCATGGTGTGGTGATCGGATTGCAGAATCACAATGATTTTATACAGACAGCAGACCAGGTGATCGGCATGATCGGGTCGATAAATTCTGAATGGCTGGGATTGATTCTTGATACGGGCAGCTACCGCGTAAATGATGCCTATGAAGAAATTGAGAAGTCGATTAAATACACTGTTAACTGGCAGATCAAGGAAAAAATTTTTATCAATGGCCAGGAAGTGGAAACGGATATTCCCAGGTTAATGTCAATTATTAAAAATTCAGCTTACAACGGTTTCCTGCCGCTTGAAACATTAGGAGAAGGCGATCCCAAACAGAAAGTGGATGCATTGTTTTCGAAAATTAAAGATGAATTGAAGTAATAATATTTCTCGTAAAGACGCAAAGGATCGCGAAGACGCAAAGAGCTACCGTTAAAACACCCTGTAAATTATAGTGTTAAACTCCTTTTTTTGTGTTGCATTATTGATGAATTTTATAAAGCCACCAACAGCAGATAGGCAGTCGAGTTACCTGTTAGTTTGACAAAGGCATCCCGTTGTTCAGCGGGCTGCCTATCTGCAGCTGAGTAGCTATAAATTTTGTTCACGGCCATCAAGCAGTTCGTTAGGTTACGATCCGGAGTTCTTTAGTAGGTAGAAAAGGCTCCGGATTTTTTATTTTTAAAGTTTATAGCGAAGTGAACATTAGGCTGAAAGACTCCGGTTTGACAAACTCAAATGATCTGTCATCCTGCCGTAGGCAGGATCGACGCAATCAGCGATTTACTAAAGATCCTGCGCAAGCGCAGGATGACATAAAAAATGAAATTTCGGCCACTAAATGGTTCGGTGTTTTATGTTTATCTTCCTGCCCGTTAAACCTTTATTGAAATTACTCATTACATATTGCAGGTTGTTTTTAGTCAGCCTCCTTGTATTTTCATGCCAGCGGGAAATAAATTTTGACGTAGATGCTTCATCCGGACAACTGCTTTGTTTACCCGAAGTATCAGGAACTTACACTATAGAGAAGGATCTCACCGCAGATAATTATGTGGATATACAGGTGCGTGTGCTGATGACAGGCAATTACAATATTTCTACTGATACAAAAAATGGATTTTCATTCCTTGGTGAAGGAAAATTTACAGATACGGGCATTGTGAATGTTAAACTGGCAGGAGAAGGAAAACCGGTTGACACAGGTGATTATCAGTTCGCGATCAACTACAACGGAAGCACATGTAATTTTACTGTGAATGTTTCAATACCTGAAGTTGGAGATGCAGTGTACACGCTGATCAATACGCCAAATGAATGCATATTAGACACTATTGCCGGTTATTTCGTTAAAGGCGTAACCATAGACTCAGCAGTTTCTAAAATATTTATTGGCGTTGTTGTTTCAAAGGCCGGTGCTTACAGTATTACTACCTCAGCAGTCAACGGCTATTCATTTACCGGCAGCGGCATCTTTCAAGCGGGAGGCAACCAGGTAATAGTGCTGAATGGCCAGGGTACTCCTTCAGCCAGCGGACAGGATGTTTTTTATGTAAGCACAGGAACATCATCATGCTCATTTACTATTGATGTGCTGAATGCGGTTGCTGTTACAAGCGATGATTATTTTCCATTAACACGCGGAAGTTCCTGGTCGTATGAAGATCTTACCGCAAGAGGTGATACAATGATGCGGACAATCATTGACACCAGTAATGTTAATGGAATTCAATATTCATTGATGGAAGAAAGGAAACGGGGAAGCCCGCGGACATACAAGTTCAGGCAATCTCGCGGTGGCGAATATTTTGAATATGCATCGGTCGACGAATATACAGGATCGTTAGCATACATTCCTGCTGTTACCGATGAGATTTATTTTATGAACCAGGTGCTCTTCAAAGGAACAACATGGGAATCTAAAGAATACCAGGGCGCTGTATCAGGAGGGCAAGAGATCTTACTTAAATATGTATACACCTGTCTTGAGAAAAATACCACAGTTGTGCTAAACGGGAAAGCATTCACTAATGTTTATATTATTAATGTCCAGCCGGAGATCAGGGCATTGGATTATGCTTACAATAGTACCGGCGAGGATTATTACTACTACTATGCGAAAGGCATAGGCATCATTTACATGATCACGTTTGATTACGGTATTCGGCAGTTTGAATGGCGTATCAAAAACTGGGACGTTAAATAACCCGGATATTTATTATCGTACACGCGCTGTATCAAAAGCGGACAATATTACTCAGCAAGTACGAAAGTCTTCTTTGACAATCAATACTTTCAGATTATGGTTTTTTGTTTGCCTGTATTATAGGGTAAAAAAACTGCTGATGCTATTCAATAATCTCGTTTTCATCATTCGCCGCTTTATCCGTCAGAAATTCACTACAACATTACACATCGTTGGCCTGACGCTTGGTATTACCGTTTGCTTATTGATCGGTCTTTTTATGAAATATGAGTTGACGTTCGACACTTACGAAAAGTTGTCGGACAGAACTTACCGCATCAACTCGGTATGGATAGACTTTGGACAGAAGAATTTTCATTATTCCACTCCATTTCCGCTTGCGAACCAGATCCGGAAGGATATAACGGGCATTGAACATGTCACTAAAGTTCATCATCCTTTTCAGTCGGTCATCGAGATCAACCCTCAGAAACGGTTCAGGCAGGATCATTTAATGATGGCCGATGAAGAGTTCCTTGATGTTTTCGATGTGAAAGTGCTGGAAGGAAATGCACGCGAAGCATTGAAAAAGCCTTACCAGGCATTGCTCACAGAAAGTACAGCAAAAAAATTCTTCGGAAACGAAGATCCGATCAATAAAACATTTCTGTTTAATGATAGTTTCCGGATCACAGTGGGTGGGATGATAAATGATTTCCCGGCGAACACTCACCTGCCTGCAAAAGTGATCCTTTCATTTTCCGATAATGAAAATTTCCTGATGACCGGCACCAGCCATTATGGTTCTGTTTCAGGGGGATCTACATTCATTACATTGCCGGAAGGGGTTAAACCCGGCAAAGGTTTGAAAGCTTCACTGCAAGGTATATACGACCGTTTTTTGAACAACCAGGCGTGGATGGGTAAAGATTCACGCGCGGAACTGGAGATCCAGCCACTTAAGAACGTTCATTTCAATTCAAAATATGCAGGTGGCGGCGAATGGGTAAAGGCGATCAACATGAGCTGGCTGTATTTTTTTGGTGCGGTAGGGCTAGCCGTACTTATACTTGCCTGCATAAATTTCATCAATCTTTCCACTGCACAATCGCTTAACCGTGCCAGGGAAATTGGCGTGCGTAAAGCAATTGGAGCGGGAAGGGGTCAACTGATCGTTCAATTCCTCAGCGAATCGTTACTGCTGGTATTGATATCCGCCATTGCAGGACTCTTCATCACGAAATTGGCGATACCTTATATTAATGACCTTACCGACAAACAGCTAAGCTTTGATTTCAATGATTCACCGGTGATGATTATTACTTTGCTGGCAGGAGTATTATTAACGGCATTCATGGCAGGCATCTATCCTGCATGGATCATTACAAAATTTCAGCCTTCAAGTACATTGAAGACAGGAACAGTCAATTCAAGTCTCCAGTCCATCTTTCTTCGCAAGGGCCTGGTGGTTGTTCAATTCACTATTTCAGTTTGTTTGCTAATGGCATTATTGCTGATCGGTAAGCAGATGAATTTTATGAGAAATAAAAATCTCGGTTTTGAAAAAGACAATATTGTAATTGTTCCATTGCCGATTGGTGATAAGAAAAAGCAAACAGAATTATTAAGCAATGAGTTGGCGAAGATCAAAGGCGTTAAAAACTGGGCTTATTCCACCAGCCCGCCAAGCGGAGGTGAAAATGCACATTGGAGTACGCTGATGAGCAGGGTGGGGCCTGACGATCCGAATCGTAAGAATGTGATAACAATTTTGACTGACGATAAATTTCCTGAATTATACGGGTTACAACTGATAGCAGGCAGGTTTTTCAACATTAATGATACCAGTGCTGTTTCTGAATCTATCCCGGAAGGGAAACGTTATCCGAAAATGATCGTTAATGAAAAAGCTATTACGGATCTGGGATTTGCTTCTGCTGAGGAAGCATTGGGAAAACGTTTCTGGGCAGGTATAAATGGATGGAATCCGGAAATTGCCGGTGTTGTAAAGAATTTTAATGTTGGGTCCCTGCATGAAGAGATCAAGTCGACCATGGTATCACAATTTCTTCCTTACTGCGAAAAGGTGAGCATTAAGATAGCCGGGGGCGCAGATGTGAGGGCAACGATCGCTGAGATTGGTACTGCTTTTAAAAATGCAAACCCCAAAGGAATATTTGAATTTAATTTTCTTGACCAAACGCTTGATGCGTTATATAAATCAGAGTCGCGGTTGTATAGTCTTTTTAAAATATTTTCTATCCTGGCGCTGTTGATATCCTGTCTTGGCCTGTGGGGACTGATCAGTTATTCTGCGCAGCAGCGGGTAAAGGAAATAGGTATCAGGAAAGTTTTGGGTGCTTCTGTAACAGGTATCGTTTCACTTCTCACAAAAGATTTTATTATTCTCGTGGGCATAGCAATAGTCATTGCCACACCCCTCGCGTATTGGGGTATTTATAAATGGCTGCAGGATTTTGCATACAGGATAAATATAGGATGGACATTGTTTGCAGTATCAGGTTGTGTTGCTATTGTAATAGCCCTGGTTACGGTTGGTGTTCAGGCATTGCGTGCGGCTGTTGCGAATCCGGTTGATTGTTTGAGGAGTGAATAAAAAAAAGGTTAATTGATCAGCAGCATTTAACACTGGCTTCTCCTACAACCTGGTTCACCGGTTCTCCACAGCAGGCAACTTTCTCTTCCGGCATAAGCAATGATGGGTCGGCAGGTCGTAAGTCGCACCCGAAAACATCTTCACTGACAATTAATGGTCCGAAAGCAAATTCAAAATGTGGCCTTCCTTTCGGATATACCCAATATTTTTCATTAACCTGCACATGGCAGCAATACACATTTTTTCCATCGCCGCCCTGCCTTTTATGAGGCAGATTATTATTGTCGGCGAGTGAAGGTATTCTATTGAACACTTCGTAAGATTCAGCATCCTCTTTCCTGATGTCTATTCCAATATGATCGAGGTGCGGATAATTAAATAAGGATAATCCCGCCTTCTCTTCCTGTGAAACCGGTATGGAGGAAAAAATCAGGTTTAATCCGGAAGGGAATGCATATTTGATATAACCTTCTTTTTCATTCTGAGGAATACCGTCATGATCAAGAAGATCCCTGTGTGGTAATTTTTCTGTGTCCGGAACTTTAATATGCAGGTGAATACTTTCTGCAAGATCGAGTTGTTCTTTAAATAAAAAATTATCTGCAGTTAGTCTGGTGAGCTGTTCTTGTGTTGATTCAGGAATGATGTCGTAACAGTCGAAATGATCAAGCAATGAGTTAGCGGTCTGCAAGTTGATTTTCATATGAATTAAGGTACAAAATAATATTATTCGGTTCTCATGCTTTTAACCGGGTTTGCGACAGCAGATTTTATGGACTGGTAGCTTATAGTGATGAATGCGATTAGCAACGCGAGTCCTCCGGCAATGGCAAACATCCACCAGGATACAGGAATGCGGTAGGCAAAATTGTTGAGCCATTTATTCATTGCCCATCCTGAAACAGGGAAAGCTACCAGCAAGGCAATAATGATCAGTTTCAGGAAGTCTTTAGACAGCAAAGTTACGATGGCAGTTTCACTCGCACCAAGCACTTTGCGGATGCCTATTTCTTTTGTACGTGTTTCAGCTGAAAATGTTACCAGCCCGAATAATCCAAGACATGCAATAAGAATAGCGATGCAGGTAAATGAAACAACAATACCAGCTGTTCTTTTTTCCTTTTCGTAGTTGCGCTGAAAGTCCTGGTCAATAAAAGAATAGGAAAACGGTATGTTTGGATTAATACGTGTCCATGAACTCTGTATGGCGGATAAAGTTTTTGAATAATCTGTTGTGCCAAGGGTGGCTATTAAGTATGCATACTTATTTCCAAAGAAATTCATAGTGGAAAATCCGAAAGGCTTAATAGGATTGTGCAGGCTTTCGAAATGAAAATCTTTTACCACACCCACAATAGTCATTGTATGATGAACATTCTCCCAATCGTAATAGACTTTTTTTCCAATCGCATTTTGTGAATCATAGCCTAACTGTTTGATTGCCGATTCATTCAATATGATCGAAGCAGTGTCAGCAGTGAATTCAAGCGAGAACGGTCGACCGTAGATTATCTTAATTCCAAGTGTCGAAAAGTAATCATTTTCAACGGTAGCTATGTGAATGTCAACAAAGTCCTGTGAAGCTTTACCTTCAGCATAAAACAGCATGTCATTTATATTCTGTATTCCCGGGTAGGTAGATGCGGAGGTAACCGATTTTATTTCAGGATTTTTAAGGAGCTCTGATTTGAATGTATAATAATTCATTGCAACCTGTTTATCCTGCAAAGGGATCACCAGCTGCTGATCCTTCCTGAACCCCAGTTGCTGTTGCTGTACAAAATTGAGTTGTTTCCAGATAACGATCGCACCAAGTATAAGGCATGAAGAAACAGCAAACTGGAACACAACAAGACCTTTCCGGATGAATGTTGCGGAAAAATTATTCGCCAGTTTCCCTTTCAGCACAAGTACGGGTTTGAAAGCAGATAAATAAAATGCAGGATAGAGGCCTGCGAGTAATCCTGTAATGATAGTTAAACCTGCTACCAGGGATATATACTTCGGCTCATTGAAGAAATGGAGATCTTTCTGTGTGAGTGTATTAAACAAAGGCAGGAAGAACCACGCAAGCAATAAGGCCAGCATTAGAGAAATGAAGCACATGATGAGTGATTCGCCAAGGAATTGCTTTATCAATGATGATTTACCAGCACCCATTACTTTTCTTACTCCAACTTCCCGGGCACGCTTTTCAGACCGGGCCGTAGAAAGATTCATAAAGTTGATGCAGGCAATGAATAAAATGAAAATGGCTATCGACGCAAGTATATACAGGTATTTGATATTTCCGTTTGCGCTGATCTCATTGCCTATTGAAGAGCGCAGGTAGATGTCTTTCAACGGCTGAATAAACAATGTTTTGGAATAGCCTGCTTTTTTCAGCTCTGTTCCTGCATGCCTGTCGAAGAATGGCTGTATTTTATTTGTGAATGCCTCAACATCAGTAGCCTGTTTTAATTTAAAGTAAGTGTGAAAAATGTTATTTGTTGCCCAACTTGATTGTAATTCCACCCAGGTGCCAACATCTGAATTTCGCATGGACAGAAAAAAGCTCGCCGGTATATGAGATTTATGATCATTGTTCTTAAATACACCTTTAACGGTATAGTTGAATTCACCAAATGGTAATGACAGCTTTATCTGTTTGCCTTCAGCGGTTTCATTGCCAAATATTTTATTAGCCATGGATTCTGCAATAACAATGCTGTTAGGCTCATCGAGAGCGGTATTAATATTTCCGGACTTAAACTCATACGTAAATATTTTAAAGAAAGTAGAATCAACATAATAGCCGTTGGTTTCAAAAAATTGTTTGGTGGTGTTGTTATGATCATATCGGAAGAGCACCTTATCCATGTTCGGAAACTTGATCAGGCGCGTTACTTCTTCAACTTCCGGAAAATCTGATTTTAGCGCTGCCGCAACAGGTGCCGGTTGAGCAGACCAATCCTCCTTTTCGGTTGAATATGCCAGCCTGTAAATACGGTCTGCATCTTTGTGATGCTTATCATAACTCAATTCATCCGTGATATACAAAATGATGAGCAGGCAGGTAGCAAGGCCTGCTGCCAATCCGAATATGTTTATGAATGAGAATACCTTATTCCTTGCAAGGTTGCGGAAGGCTATTTTGAAGAAGTTTGTGAACATGTGTTAATTTTATCCAACGTAATGCCAATCGGGTAGGAGATTATTTACTAACGTTTTAAGAGAAAAGAGAATAAGATTTAACCGTTCGCTTTTGATACACGTGATTCAGCTTAACATCTTCTGATAGATTTTAAAGTTTTCCTCATCAAAACAAACAAAGGTCACCTGCTTTACACTTTTGGCGGTTTTCATAAATTGACTGACTGCAGCAATAGCGATTTCAGCGGCCGGCTTTTTTGGGAATCCGTATATACCTGTACTTATATTCGGGAATGCAACAGACTCAAATTTTTTCTCTTCCGCGATCTTCAATGAATTTACGTAAGCTGATGCAAGAAGATCCTTTTCATAATTATTGCCTCCGTTCCATACCGGACCAACAGTATGAATAACATATTTTGCCGGTAATAAGCCTCCTGAAGTGATCACTGCTTCACCTACCTGGCATCCTCCCTGTTGCTGACGGATGGCCATACATTCATTCAATATCTGTGGTCCTCCTTTGCGGTGAATGGCACCATCAACTCCTCCGCCTCCCAATAGTGAAGTGTTGGCGGCATTTACAATGGCATCAATTTCCATTGATGTAATATCACCCTGTATAACCGAGATCATATGCTAAATTAGCTAAATGGTGGATTTAAACTTTAGTCCGTTTCCTGAATTGAAAACGGAAAGATTACACCTCCGTAAGATGACACGCAATGACGCGGATGAAATATTTTTTCTCCGTTCCGATCCCGGAGTTATGAGGTACATAGACAGGATCCCTGATAAAAATGTGGAGGATGCCATCATTTACATCGACGGCATCAATGCACATATAGATAAAAATGAATTGATCATGTGGGCGATTACTTTGCCGCCCGATAATAAATTGATCGGTACTGTTTGCTTATTTAAAATTGACAGAGAAAATTTCCGTTGTGAAGTGGGATACATGCTACACCCCGATTTTCATAGGAAAGGCATCATGACTGAAACACTGAAGACTGTACTCAGTTTTGGTTTTAATGTACTAAAATTTCATTCTATAATGGCAGACGTCAATCCAGCAAATGATGCATCTAAGTTGTTGCTGATAAGCCTTGGATTTAAACAGGAAGCATATTTCCGTGAAAACTATTATTTCAATGGGAAGTTCCTGGATACTGCGATCTTCTGCATTATTTCACCTGCTTAAGATAACTTATAATGTCAGCAAGGTTTTGTTCTGTTAGTCCTAATTGCGATGGCTCGGGCATCAGGCTTTTATCCTGCTTTTTTGCAGTAGCGACAGATGTTTTTTTAATTAAATGATTTATTCCTGAAATGTCGCGGATGATCATGGACTCCTCATTGTCGGAGATCAGAAATCCGAAATATGTTTTTTTATCTTTAGTGTTGACTATCCATGGCTCATAGCCAAATGCAACTGCCTCACTCGGGTTGATGATCGAATTCAATAATTGTTTGTCATCGGATTTCTTTGATACGAATGTAAGATCAGGAGCAATAGTACTGCCTTCTTTTCCTGCTTTGTGACAAGTTCTGCAGTTGGAAGTGAATAATTGTTGTCCTTTAGCAACATCAGGTTTTAATTTTAAGATGTCGTTGATGATGTATTGTTTGTGGGGAGTATTTTTGTTCGCTACCGCAATCGGGAGTGTAGCAGATTCATTATACTCAACAGATCCCGGAACTAAAAAAGCCATCCAGAATTTAGCCGTTACTGCTATTTCGGCATTCCCGTTTTCGCTGAGCATTTTAAGTTGTTTGATTGCTTCCTTGTTTTTAATAAACCCGAGTGCTGTTAATGCATTTTTCCGCTCCTGGATTAAAAGGGATGAATCCTTTGCCCGGGTGGCAAAATCATTCACTGATTCCACAGGATGGAGCCTCCAGGCCAGCATCGACATAGTATTATTCCATTCTGTAGATGGAACATCCTGGTGTAAAACTTTTTTTACCTCAGGATATATTTCCGACTCGTGACCTTCAAGGGACTTTCCTATTGTTTCCAGCATCCATCTGTCTTTGCATGAAGTGGCAAGACTCAGCAGTATTTGTTTTTTTTCAGCATACGGCACCCCCACAAGCGAAAGGGCAACTTCCCTGCGAACAAAAGAAGAGGTATCTGAATACATTTTGTTCGCATATGGCATAACATTAGTAACAGTTTGCCTCAATGCACGGTAAGCAGTTGCGCGGATCATTTCATTTTCATCATCCAGAAGCTTGTCCACTTCGCGTTTGCCTTCGTCACCCAGCCCGCTCAGCAACCAGGTGGCACGTGCCTTAACATAAGGATTCTGATCTTTCAATAATTCTTTTACCTGTTCAACAACAGAACTTCCACCTGCCCTCAATCTTTTAAAACCTTCATATCTCACATTGATAGCCGGATTTTTTAAGGCTTGAATTTGTCCTGCTATAGCATTCAGGTCAATTGAAGGAACATCCATCATTTTATTTTTCTTCGCGATCCTGTAAATTCTTCCGAAGCCTGTGGAATCCTGCATTAAATGTCCTCCTACTACAGGATCGTACCAGTCAGCCACATAAATCGCGCCGTCGGTGCCAATAGTAACATCACTTGGCCTGAACCATTTATTTTTTTGAAGCTTTAGCGTTGAATCATTCCACACATAATCTTCATTGCTATTGTCGAGTGAAGAAATAAAATTTTCTCTCTTTCCCAGTTCATATCCGGAATGTGATACCTGCGGATGATATCCAAATATAATATTCCTGCCCGCATCTGCACTGAGCAACATTCCCCGATATTGTTTGCCGAGTTCATCGCCTTCAATGACAGTAATACCTGTAGGCGCGCCTGCACCTGTAATGTCTCCGGGAGGCATTGTACCGGGATCTTCCTGGTGCCAGTGGGCAATGGGTATATCCTGTCCCGGTCGCTGGTCCGCTTTCCAGTTGCGTGTTCCATCTTCACTGAAATATCCAGCATTTCCTCCTTCCATCAACCACGTGGTGCGGCATGCCAATACCTCATCATCATTGTCGTTCTGCCAGAGATTACCATAAGAATCCGGAATTACTTCATAGGAGTTTCTGAAATTATGTGCAAGCACCTTCAGGTTTTTACCTTCATCATTCATGCGGAGTGCGAGTCCTCCGGTCCATACTTTATGGTCATCACTTACCATTTTACCATGGTTCTTTTCATTGTAAGGTGAACCGCCGGTGTACAAACTGCCAGATCGTAACGTCCAACCGCTTTTATCCGTAACGATATGTGGACCTGCGTTGCCGGTATTGAAGTAGAGGTTACCATCAGGTCCGCCGTACACAGCATGCAATGAATGATCGTGATCTTTTCCGCCGAAACCTGTTAATAAGATCTCTTTTTTATCCGGAACATCATCCCCGTTCTCATCTGTGTACACAATAAGGTTGGGTGAACACGAAACGTAAACCTTATTTCCTAATACTGCAATTCCAATTGGCGATACAAGGCTGGTATCCTGGATAAAAACCTTAGATGTATCAGCGATGCCATCATGATCAGTGTCTTCAAGAATCATCACCCTGTCGCCTTTGTTGCGGTGAAGGAAAAACGAATCGTTGTTGCGGTAATTCCTGTAATTAACAGCTTCCGTGATCCATATCCGTCCTTTATAATCAACATCCATATTTGTCGGATTGTTGAGCATGGGTGATTCTGCCCATAGGGTCACTTCAAGGTCGCCGGATACAAACAGATCATGATTTACCTGAGTTGATTTTTTCTTTTCTGTACAGGAATAAAATAAAATAAGACAACAGATTAAATAAATGTATTGTTTAATCATGCTATACATGCTTGTTTTTAACTATCGGCAAAAAGCTCTTGCAAAAAATGTTTATTGTGCTTATAATTGGTAATAACATCAGTTGTTTCCGGATTCGATGATTCTATCTGTATCCAACCATCACCGGTGTAATTCAACTGCGCGAGCAGGTCGCGGATCTCCTGCCAGGGCAGATCGCCTTTACCTAACAACTGTCCGTTCTCTTTCATATGCAGCTCACAAATATTTTCAGCACCTATTAATTTCACTTCATCCAGAACATTCCACTTTGCATCTGCAGTGTTACGAAAGTCCATATATACCTTCACATTTTTTGATCCCACAGCATCCATGATGCGCAGGTGATCCGCGCCGTTAAGATATGATTCAATGCCAAGTATAATTCCTGATTGTTCCGCTTTAGGTGCGACCATCTTTAATTTTTTTATCACTTCTCTGATGCCTGCCTCATCGTTTCTCAGGTCATTTTTATGAAAGAAAGCAAGAAGTATCACAGGGGTTCCAAGATTTTTGGCAACATCTATACTGTCCCATACCCATTCATCTGTTTGCGGATCAGATTTATAGGGGTAGTTGTTCAATGCTCCGATGGCGAGACTTGAAATTTTAATATTTGTTCTCTTTGATTCTTCAAGGTATTGCTGCTGAACTTTTTTATCTCTTAAATGAACATTGTTGGAAGGTGATCCGATGTCTACCATCAATCCATCCAGACCTATTTTTTGCGCGATCTCAAATGCCCTGATGTCACTATTCATTCCCAGTGACCAATCGCAAGCGCCTATTTTAAATTTTTGTTTTACAGCAGTGGAGGATAAAGCTTTGATCTTTCCTGCGGTGGCAAGTAATAATGCCTGTAATATTAAATCTCTACGTGAGAGCATAATAGGTGTTTTAATTTTCGCCGGCGGTATTCTTTTTTATATACTTGTTATACAGGAATGAAGCGGCAAGCAATATAACTCCAAGAATGATCAGTACAATAGTTTTTCCGATGGTACCAACTGATTGGAGATCATAAAGGAATAATTTTATGATCGCAACGGCAAATAATACGATTGCTGCTATACGTAAATATCTGATATTTTTAAGTAGTCCAATGAACAGTATAACAAGTGCGTAGGCTCCGAAAATAAGCGTCAGTCCAAGATTATATTCGCTCGAAGAACCGGAAAGCTTAACCCAATGGATATATTCATTACTGATGATGGCGAGCAATGTTATGTTGAATGCAATTGAGAGCAAAATTCTATCCAAGGTATTTCTGTTGAATTGTTTTTTAGCTGTCAGGATACTCCACCACAATAGCGCAATGCCTGTAATATTCAGGTACCTTACCCACATATTCGAAGTATTGCGAAGCCCGGCCAATGCGTAGAAACCTAAAGTAATCTGAAGGGCAAGCGTTGCAAGCGAAGCGATCACTAAAAAATAAAATAATTGCTCACTCTTCACAAAGGTGGTGTTTGTTGTTATTGCCGCGGCAATGAAAAGTAAAGTGTAACAAAACAGCATGGAGATCCCAAGAAAATTGATCCTTAAAGGATGCGGATTCGACGTGTGAAGCTGGTCGTAAAACATATTGATTTCGTGAAAAATACCGAGGTAAAGAATGATAATAAAAATTACCGGAATCCAGGAGATGAATATTGTTCGCAGTCGCGAAATCTCGTTAAAGGGAAGGCGGGCGGTTCTGCTTTTTATGCAGGCAAATAAAAAGCATCCGGCAGTAAATAACGAAGTAAGAAATGTTTGGTTAAGATAAGGTTTCGTGGTATACCTGTGCATATTGTATGTTTCGCTCCAATCCTGTACCAGGCTCACCAATGTTATGATCATAATAATCCCGCACAACTGGTAATATAGTTTTCGTTCACTTTTTGCTGCTGTATATATGAGTATAGCTGCCTCGATGCTCCATAATAGTGTTACCCAGTTGCCATCCAGCTTAACAGGTATTGCTATCGTAATAAATGTAAGTGCTTGTCCGAATAAAAATAAACGGACACTTTCATCTGCGAGTTTTAACCGGTGTATAAAATAGCCTGTGGCAAAATGAACGCCTGCATTGGCGAGAGTAAAAACCGTTAGAACATTTGTACCATCAAATTGTCTGTCGATCAGCACATATCCCAAATAATAATACAACACGGCATTCAGCAGGAGTACCGATACCTCGGTAATATTGTACAATTCTTTTTTAAATATTTTGTAGGAGAGATATGTGATGTAAAAAGTGAGGAAGCAAAGTGAAATAAAGAAAAGCACCCACCCCCATGAAAGCCTGCTGTTAGTTTCGGATTGAATCCAACTGAAATAAATTGACCAGGTGATTCCAAAGGCTATGCGGTATAAGATTTTCCAGTTCTTTCTGAATGACAATACCATTAATCCTGCGTTGATAATGGAGATATAGGTGAACATTACCGCTGCTTTA
>Ga0207701_10001872_pt1 | contig 21894 bp, 16 predicted proteins | sample KBSSwiSSwithPhiX_FD_184294 | JGI IMG/M metagenome (GOLD analysis project Ga0207701, IMG submission 184294) | Switchgrass rhizosphere bulk soil microbial communities from Kellogg Biological Station, Michigan, USA, with PhiX - S5 (SPAdes) (version 2) | ecosystem: Environmental > Terrestrial >... | reverse complement strand
CGAAGCACATTCTCTTATGAAACGCGGCTTTGTATGGAGAGCGACAGAGCGAACGACTCAGAGCCGGAAACGCAGGCAAAATGGTTCGCAGGTGAATTTACATGCGTCGTTTCACTGCATCCGCCGCATTCTGAGTTTTCTCGCCTCCGCGCTCGATATCTTGGCCGAGACCGTGAACTGTATTGCAGCCTAATGATCCAAAAATCCCGGTGAGCACCGCACCAAACACCACAACTGACAAGGTTTTTTGCGGTTTCAATGAAATCCTTTTTCATGGTGAGCAGCCTCCCTGCGCTGAGTCAAAAGCATCTCTGATGCATGGTGGCCTCGATCCCATGTAGTTGAAAGCACAACACTTTGCGTCGAAAGTTGCAGTTAGGGATGGCTTTTTGCTTCTGATGAATCCCTCGAACGGAGGATCCGCCCGACGGCGAGATTAAACCTGCTCAAGATGTACAGATGGGTTCGAGGAGATGTCCTGGAGTTGGTAACTCCGGTGATCGGGTGTTCCCTTTAGAAGAATTGCAATGTGAGATACTCGTGCCGCACCCAAGTCCGCAGCAGCATCTCACCCGCGCGACCGCCAGCGAAAACGCATCAGTTCCAGCGTCACCGGAGTTACCACCGATTGGGCAGAACAAAAAAGATGCCACGGCACACTAGGCGAAAGGCTGTGCGTCTTTTTGAGTTCCGGGTAGCAATGCTCTCGGTCGTGCCCACACCGTTGTGCAACTACGTACGGCGATGCGCAGCATAAAACCGAACCTGACTTGAGCCTGGATTGTCTTGATAAACCTGCAGTAGTTTCTTCAATTGGACCAGGAAAAGAAACAACAAAACCGCGCGCGGTTCAGACGGCAAATTTCATCGCGCAACTAAAAGAAATCGCCACCATTAAGTCGTCTCAGGCGGCGTGGGGAAATTCGGCTAAACAAATCGTGATCTGCCAAGCGTGCTCGGGCGTGGCTGTTTTCGATAGCAGCGCAAACTTAGGCAGCTCGATTCGCAACGGCTTCCGCCTCGATTCTGTTTGCCAAGGCGGGCCCTTGAGTTTTGGAAGGTGGATCCTTGGAGGCGGGCAGAAAAATCGAAAATTGCGTTCCGACGCCTTCCTGACTTGCCACGGCGACCCGGCCGTTATGAGCTTCAATGATCGTTTTCACGATAAATAGGCCCAACCCGGTCCCTTCGGTGTGTGCTGTTGCTTTAAGACGTTTGAATTCAGAGAAGAGGCGGGGCAAATCTTCACTGCTGATTCCTGGGCCCGTATCTTTAACGTCAATACAGACCTCCTTTTTCACCGTTCGGGATGTGACACTAACAGTACCGCCGCTCGGTGTGAATTTGATCGCATTGCCAATCAAATTCCATAACGCTCGCTGTAGTTGAGTTCTCTCACCTATCACTGGTTTTGGGTTTTCATCAAGGTCAATCATTAAGCTGATCTTTTTGTTTCGGGCTGTGATCATCTGCTGTCCGACAACTTCCTGCGCCACTTCATTCATTTGAACCAAGTTTCCTATGGTTCGTACGCCGAAGGCCTCCAACTTGGATACGGCCAAGAAATCCGTGACGAGATCCACGATTTGCTGGATGTTTTGTCGAATTCGTTTAATAGAGCTTAGCCGTTCACTGGCATCTTCCATCTGTCCGTAGTCGCCCGCGAGAAGCTCCGCATGACCGAGGATGACGTTAAGGGGCGTCTTGATATCGTGTGCCAGGGCAGAAGCGAATTGGCGTTTCAATCGAACGGCTTCTTCCACCTGCTCTAGTCGTTTTTTTTCGTGTTTAACTTGACTGCTCATGTACCCATAAAAAAGCGAGATACCGAATATGAAAGGGACGCGAATAATGAAATCCGGACTGATGCTCAACGCTCGCTGGGCATTTGGCGAAACGAATAGCAAAAAAACTAGACTTAGGAGTAGAGATCCGATGCTTACCTGAATCAGGTTTTCCCCAATTGCGGCAATAAATACGCAGAAAAAGAATAGCATGAGCAAGTCCCAAGGGGTTTGCTCGCGCAGGAATATCGCACAAATCACCAGCAATGAATCGAAAACGAGAAGGCCCGGCTTCACGTAAGGGTTGGCGAAGAGCCCTTTCGGGATCCGCTGTACACCAACACCCGATCCGAGGCAGATAATGATCAGTAGACCCGCTGGAGGATTGATTAGGTTCCAGTCTTGCACCACGAAGACGAGGTAACAGATTGCAATCGCGACCAGCCATTGAAGGCTGATAATGGAGTCCCTTTGGCTGTCTAAAATCGCTTCACTACCCAATCCATCCCCGTGAAGCTTTCCCAACCATGACTTACTGCCGACTCGTCTGCTTTCGGAGGGCGCATGAGTAACTTCGGAAGGATGCGATTCGGCAGCGGAATCAAAAAGAACCATCGCCGGTGGACGACGCACTTCGCATGCCAATCACCCAGCGCTCAAGTCCGCGCAAATTCAACCGCTTAGCCCACATTCGCTAGATGCTAGGTATCTCATCAACAACAAAATTGTCTAACCGGCCGAAAAACGAATTAGCCGCGCACATGGCGTTATTGGCCGAGTACTGGAAAGGGACCAAAAATGCGGCCATCCAGCAACAAAGATCAGCGGGTTACTTGCCGTACCATTGTTGTCATTTTTCGCCCCAACCGCCTTAGCGACGAGTAGCAATTGCGCAGCAGAGATATTTACCGTCTGATGCTAGTTCAAAAGGCCGCTCCTGCGGCGTTTAGGTAGCCCGGTGTGGCGGCGCTGCACGCTTCGACTTGAACTCCGCGCTTTAAGCATAACAATACTGCTGCAGAGATCCGCCTTTCTGTTTCGGAATGAAAGTTGAAATGACTATGTTGGATCGATCCCGCGCGGGGGCGTATGGTATGGGCCAGCGGAATGGATGTTGCCGCGGCCATAATTTGCTGATTTCAACATGACCTGGAATTCTGCCGATTGGTGTAAGCGCACGATGATCAAAGATCGGCCGGCGCTGCTTCGATACGGAGTCGCCGCGGTCCTACCTGGCTTGGCGTTGTCGATCGCGAAGTTGATTCCCGCGCGCGCCGATCCCAGCCATTTCTCACTGTTTTTTATCGCAGTGATGCTAAGTTCCTGGTATGGTGGTCTTGGCGCAGGACTTGTTGCCACTGTTCTTTCCGCCGTATCCCTCGAATATTTTTTCATCTCTAAGTACTTCATCACGCTAGACTGGCACGCCTTTTTGCGATTGGGCGTATTCACAGCAATCGCTGCTTTAACCAGTTATCTCACAAATGCTCGAAAACGAGCCGAACAAGCCTTGCGAGAAGCTCACGATGAGCTCGATCAACGCGTCCGAGAACGGACTGCGGAGTTGGCGCAAGCCAACGACGGCATGAGAGCCGAAATCATCGAGCGCAAGAAGGCCGAAACAGAACTCTTGCGCTTGCAGCTTGAGCTTGGCCGCGTCGAGCGCCTGGCAACGCTTGGACGAATGGCTGGAACAATTGCGCACGATTTGGGCACGCCGCTGAACTCCGTGCTCGGGTATGCCCAACTCCTCTCTCAGGAAAATTTGACCGAACGCGCCAGGCGCCGCCTCTCAATCATAGAAACACAAATCAATCGGATGGGCGAAATCATTCAACATTACCTTTTGCAAACCCGAGGCACCGCGCCGAAACGCGCCGTGCTGATCAATGATCTTGTCCGCGATACATTGATGTTATTGCAGCCGGTTTTTGACGAACGTGCCATTGCGGTGACTTCGAACTGTAGTGATGCTGCTCCAGTGATCTACGGTAACAGCGATTCCATTCAACGCGTGTTGATCAATTTGTTGGACAACGCCCTGTATGCTTGTGAGAACGGCGGCGCGATCCAAATTTCTACCAAGGCGTGCTCGCCAGCGCCCAAGCCGGACGGCATTTTTATTGAAATCGCCGATACCGGAACAGGCATCGCACCGGAATTGTTGCCCAGAATCTTCGATCTGTTCGTCACCACCAAACCTCCTGGGAGAGGTACCGGGCTGGGATTGGTGATTTGCCAGGAAATCGTCCGAGCTCACGGCGGTACGATCGCTGTGGAAAGTTCCGTTGGACGAGGAACCCTCGTAAGCATTTATTTGCCGGTTGACACGCGGCGGCCAACCGCGCCTGGCACCGAGGAGGATCATGAGCGCGCGAATCTTAATCGTGGACGATGATGAAGTCAGTTGCCAACTTTTTGCTGAAACGCTGGAATCGGATGGGTTCAATGTCGAGCAGGTAACTTCAGGCGATGCGGCCCTCGCGCGCCTTGAGGCCGATACTTACGACTTGTTGCTCATCGATGTGCGCATGCCTGGAACGAGCGGCTTGGACGTGACACGCATCGCTCACAACAAATTCCCCGCACTCCCGATCGTCGTGATGACCGCGTTCGGTTCCATCGACACCGCAGTTGAAGCCATTCACGAAGGCGCCTTCGATTTCATTTCCAAGCCGATGAATTTAGCGGAGATCAAGAGCATCCTGTCACGCGCTCTCGCGCAGCGCTCGCTGCAACACCGAGCGGAGAAACCGACGAACCAAGACGACGAATATCCCTCGGAGCTCGGCAAAATTATCGGCAAGAGCGCGGCCATGGTCGGGGTTTACAAGACTGTGGCGCGTGTCGCGCCGACAAAGAGCACGGTGTTGATCCTCGGCGAAAGTGGCACTGGCAAGGAGCTCATTGCGCGCGCCATCCACGAACACAGCCCACGCGCAAATCAGGCTTTTGTGGCGGTGGATTGTGGCGCCCTGACGGAAACCCTCCTTGAAAGCGAGCTGTTCGGTCATGTCCGTGGATCGTTCACTGGCGCGGTCGCTGATAAGAAGGGGGTGTTTGAGGAAGCACAGGACGGCACCTGTTTTCTCGACGAGATTGGCGGCATTAGCTTGAATATGCAAGCACGCTTATTGCGCGTTCTCCAGGAGCATGAGATCCGCCGAGTCGGCGGCAAAGAATGGCATCCGGTCGACGTGCGTGTGGTAGCGGCCACCAATCAAGACTTGCCCCAAGCTGTTGCTGAAGGACATTTCCGGCAAGACCTCTATTACCGCTTGGACGTGGTTTCCATCCGGCTTCCACCCTTGCGTGAACGTATGGACGATATTCCCCTGCTGGCGCGCCATTTTTTAAATCATTACAGCAAAGAAACCGGCAAATCGGTCACGGCGATTTCCGAAAAGGCTATGGAGCTTTTAACGACTTGTCGCTGGCCGGGCAACATTCGCGAGCTCGAGCATGCCATTGAGCAGGCTGTGACGCTCTCATACCAGCCGGTTTTGATGCCGGAAGATCTGCCCCGCGAGGTGCGCGAGCAAGGCGCTTATCAGTCTTCCTCGAATCAAGCCGCACCTTCGCAATTCAATTTTCCCGATCAGCCGAGTCTTGAAGAGATGAAAAAGCGCTACGTGCATCATGTCCTGCAAATCACGAACGGAAATGTCTCCGCAACGGCGAGAATTCTGAATGTCGACCGCCGCTCTCTCTACAGAATGCTGGCGCGATACAAAATCGGCCCGACCTCCAGTCAAGACTGAGTTCGGCTCAGTTGCCACTAAACGGCGGTCGTACCGGCATGGGAGCTCCTTACGGCACCTGGTTTGCTGCTGTTTCCCGGCAGGTGTTTTCATGGAAATCCTTGTTATCGATGACGATGAAATTTTTTGCCGGTTATTGGTTGAAATCATTGAAGACTGGGGCGCTGGCACCAACTGGACAAGCAACGGCTTGGCAGGTTACGAGATGATGTCCAAGCATGCTTACGATCTTTGCATCATCGACGTGCGCATGCCGCTGATCTTAGGCACCGAACTGGCAGACGCAATGAGAGAGGACTTTCCTGAGGTTAAAGTTATTTTGATCTCGGCTTTCGCCGACGAGAGTCTGCGAGACGATGCCGCGCGCAAGGGGATTTTTTTCCTGTCGAAACCTTTCACCGCCGACTGCCTGCTGCGGACAATCGAGCTGGCCGTACGAGGTCCGACCTGTTAGCGACGATTCATATATCGCTTTCTAGATCTGGCGCTGCGGTTTTTTGTCCGGGCAAACAACTGGGAGAGATTGCGGATTTTGGCCGATCAGGCGCGCTTCTTTGATCTGCTTCCATCGCCGCAGCCCTTGTTACAATGCGCGCGACGAAGTTGGAACTCGCCGGTACCACAATCCGGGAGCGCAGCCTTGTCTCCAGAGCTCTGGTTTTCACGTCGCGCACGAGTTTGTTCGCCTGTCATAAAGAAAGGCAATATTCAAAACAATCCGCGCCGAAGATCCCTCGATCTTCCAGCGCGGATGTGCCTAAACCGGACCCTCGAATTTCAATTTGCGGGCCCGGGCGCCGCACGGTAAGGCTTAATCGCCGTCCTCGTAATTACGACCGAAGCTGAATTCTTCGTCGCGTTTTTGTTCAACGACCTGATCCTGACCCGTTGGGTTTTCATCACATGCGCCATAGTAATCGATCACGTCCCCACTTGTAGTACTCTTGGTCTGTGGCTCCCCGGCTGCAAGAGTTCTCGGACGAATTGCCGGGAATTTCATGTGACAATAACTATCGGCCCTGTCGGATGAGGAAACATCGTGGTTATTATCCATCGCATAGGCACTTCCGACCAAAGTACTAGCTAACACAACAGCGGTAATTGCTGAACCTGCTTTTTTCATATTTTCTCCTTAATTCGACTGAAATTTGAACCTGCTTCGGTTTGGTACATAAGTTAAGACTCCAACACGCACTGTTTCGACAAAGGTTAAATTTGCCTGCGGGTCTTGATGTTGTTCTTGAACGGCATCTTTCGACCTCCTTTCGATGACGTCATCCTGTCGAGCACTGAAGAGCAAGTGACATGCCCGTTGGTAATGCAAGGAGTTCGTTCCTAATTCGAATTACGATGTCTCTGCAAGAAAAATTCTGAGGCACTTCATCTGCTATCTTTCCACTCGACCACAGCCACTGACTCGTCCGTAGGACGGTTCTGTTGCGCTTTGTCTGTTTCGGAGCTGCTCTTAGAGAACGCAGACTCGCAATGCCCAACGAACAATCGGACCGCAACTAACTACGACGAAGAAGTTGCCCAGACGAAATTATTTGAAGCACTTTAACGGCCGCCCCGACCGTCTCGCCAAAATGCCACACCTCAACGCACATCCTTGCCACTAGCCAGCAACGTCGATGTCGGTTCGCGACTCTGCTGTAAAGGTTTCTTAAGGATGCGAGGCGGCGCGCTTACCTTCCGCACTGGCATAGCACTTGCCGATATGCACGTGTGCCACACCCAGATGAAGGCCGAACGAAACAACTTGCCTCTCGTGAGCTCTTCCCAAACTCTGAATTCATCAGCACGACGCTGGCCATGGATAGCAGGTATTGCGGCCATCCTCATGCTGATCGGCACTGTCACGCTCCGGCGCATTCGCTCTGGCAATCCCCAGCCCGCCATTGCTACAAGGCAACGCACTGCGGGCCCGCAGGCCATTCCGGTAGTGACGGCTATGGCAAAAAGCGGCGCTATGAAAGTCTACCTGAACGGGCTTGGTTCGGTCGTGCCCTATAACACAATCACGGTAAAGAGCCGCGTCGATGGCCAGCTTGTAAGTGTACTGTTTAAGGAGGGTCAAACCGTCTCTAGCAGTGAGTTGCTGGCGGAAATCGATCCACGGCCATTTCAAGTTCAGCTCGCTCAAGCCGAAGGCCAGATGGCGCGGGATCAGGCTTTATTGGTCAACGCCAAACTCGATTTGGAACGCTACCGCGTACTATTTTCCCAAGACTCTGTTCCCAAGCAACAACTCGACACGCAAGAGTCACTAGTGCGTCAGTACGAAGGCGTCGTAAGAGCGGATCAAGGACAGGTCGACAATGCCAAGCTCCAGCTCACCTACTGCCACATCACCGCCCCGATCAGCGGTCGGCTGGGCCTCCGCTTAGTCGATGTTGGCAATATGGCTCACGCCTCCGATACCAACGGACTCGTGGTCATTACCCAGTTGCAGCCGATCACGGTTGTTTTCGCGGTACCCGAAGACAATCTTCCAGAAATTCTGAAGAACGTAAAAACGGGCCAGAAGCTGCCTGTAGAAGCTTACGACCGGGAACAAAAGAGACGTTTAGCCACCGGTGCGTTGGCAAGCATCGACAACCAAATTGATCCCAATACCGGAACCATCAAACTAAAGGCAGTATTCGCTAACACGGATAGCGAGCTATTTCCAAATCAGTTCGTCAATGCGCGCTTGCTCGTCGATACCCTGCACGCCGTTACGCTGGTACCCAACGCAGCCATCCAGCACAGCTCTCAGTCAGCGTTCGTTCATGTGGTGAAGGCGGATCAATCCGTCGACGCGAGAAATGTCGAGGTAAAACTGACAGAGGGCAACGAAACCGCGATCGCAAAGGGCGTCAACCCGGGTGAAATCGTCGTAACTGACGGCGTCGACAAACTTCAGCCAGGCACAAAGGTGGTTGCGCGTGCATCGAACGGGACCCAGGCCGGGAGCTAGCTGTTGAACCCATCGCGACCCTTCATACTTCGGCCGATCGCAACATCGCTGCTCATGATCGGCGTCCTACTCGTCGGCGCAGTGGCTTACAAGCAGTTACCAGTCTCGGCGCTCCCGGAGGTCGATTATCCAACGATCCAGGTCATCACGTTCTATCCCGGCGCCAGTCCGGACGTGATGGCCTCATCGATCACCGCGCCGCTCGAGCGCCAGTTCGGCGAGGTGCCGGGCTTGAATCAAATGACCTCCACCAGCTCCGACGGCAGCTCGGTGATCACGCTGCAGTTTTCTCTCGACCTCAACATCGATGTCGCGGAGCAGGAAGTCCAGGCGGCCATAAACGCGGCCTCGAGTTTTCTGCCGAGCGATCTGCCCAACCCGCCGATCTACAGCAAAGTCAATCCGGCGGACGCGCCCATTCTAACCTTAGCGCTCACATCGAAGACCCTGCCGCTCCCCAAAGTGGAAGATCTCGCCGATACTCGGCTGGCGCAAAAAATTTCTCAGCTCTCTGGTGTCGGCTTGGTCAGCATCAGCGGCGGTCAAAAACCGGCGGTGCGCATTCAGGTAAATCCGACTGAGCTGTCATCCTATGGCATCACCCTCGAGGAGGTGCGCACCGCGATCGCCCAGGCCAACGTCAATCAGGCGAAGGGCAATTTTGACGGCCCGCATCAAGCATTCACAATTGCGGCAAACGATCAGCTTTTATCCAGCGACCAGTATCGTCCGCTGGTCATCGCGTACCACAACGGCGCACCCGTGCATCTTTCCGATGTCGCCACCATCATCGATGACGTGGAAAACGTCCGCCAGGCGGCATGGATGAATCAAGTGCCGGCGGTCATCGTAAACATACAGCGCTGGTCGTGATGGTGATTTTTCTTTTTCTCCGGACTCTCTCAGCGACCGTCATTCCGAGCATCGCAGTGCCTGTGTCGATCGTCGGCACCTTCGGCGTGATGTATCTGCTCGGTTACAGCCTGAACAATCTTTCGCTCATGGCGCTGACCATCTCCACCGGCTTTGTCGTGGATGACGCCATCGTGATGGTCGAGAACATCATGCGCTACATCGAGGAAGGCGACCCGCCCGTCGAAGCGGCGCTCAAAGGCTCACAACAAATCGGTTTCACGATTCTGTCATTGACCGTCTCGTTGATTGCCGTCTTGATTCCGCTGCTTTTCATGGGCGACATCGTCGGCCGCCTGTTTCGCGAGTTTGCTGTTACCTTGAGCGTGACGATTCTGGTATCGGCCGTCGTTTCTTTGACGCTGACGCCGATGATGTGCGCGAAACTTCTCAGCCATCGACCGGAGGCGGAACGCGGCCGTTTTTATGCGGCCTCAGAAAGGGCTTTTACTTCATTGATCGATTTCTACGGCCGTACACTCAATTGGGTATTCGGTCATCAGACGGCAACGCTCTGGGTGGCCGCCGCAACGCTGGTGGGGACCGTGCTCCTCTACATTTTTATCCCCAAGGGATTTTTCCCGGTGCAGGACACCGGCGTTATCCTGGGTGTTTCCGAGGCGCCGCAAAGTGTTTCCTTTGCCGCAATGGCGGAGCGGCAGCAGGCGCTGGCGCGCGTTATCTTGCAAGACCCCGCGGTGGCGAGCCTTTCCTCCTTCATCGGCATCGACGGGTCCAACATGACGCTCAACAGTGGGCGCATTCAAATTAATCTAAAACCCATTGAAGAACGGCACATCAGCGCTACCGATGTCATTCGCCGCCTGCAGCCGCGCCTCTCAGCAGTGGAGGGAATCACTCTGTTCATGCAGCCGGTGCAGGATATCACCGTGGAAGATCGGGTGAGCCGAACCCAGTTTCAATACAGCCTCGAGGATGCGGACGCCGCGGAGTTGAGTCTCTGGGCGCCACGCTTTATCCAAAAGCTGCAATCCTCGCCGGAACTGCGCGACGTTGCCAGCGACCAGCAGGACCGCGGGCTACAGATTCGTCTGGTCATTGATCGCGCCACAGCATCTCGGCTCGGCATCACCCCGCAGGCCCTCGACAATATTCTCTATGACGCCTTCGGCCAGCGCCAGGTGTCGACCATTTTCACGCAATTGAACCAGTATCACGTGGTTTTGGAAACGGAGCCGGGGTTTCACAAAACCCCCGCGGACCTAACCAACCTATACGTGCAATCAACGACAGGCGGCGCCGTGCCTCTGAGCGAGTTTACGCAAGTGCAATCTGTCCAGGTTCCGCTCACCGTCAATCACCAGGGACAGTTCCCTGTGGTTACGGTATCGTTCAACCTTGCCCCCGGCGCGTCTCTGGGCGATGGCGTGGCCGCGGTCGACCGAGCCCAGCAAGAGCTGGGGTTGCCCCCGAGCATTCGCACCAGTTTTAAAGGCACCGCTCACGCTTTCGAGGCCTCTTTAGTTAACGAGCCCTTTTTAATCCTCGCGGCGCTGATTACGGTCTATATCGTTCTCGGCGTGCTTTATGAGAGCTACATTCACCCGGTCACGATACTTTCCACCTTGCCGTCCGCCGGCGTCGGCGCTTTGGTCGCGCTGATCCTGTGCGGCATGGATTTTAATGTCATCGCGCTCATCGGCATCATTCTGCTCATCGGCATCGTTAAAAAGAACGGCATCATGATGATCGATTTTGCCCTGAACGCGGAACGCCATGAAGGCAAGAGCCCGCGGGACGCAATTTTCCAGGCCTGTCTACTTCGCTTCCGACCGATACTGATGACGACCATGGCAGCGCTCCTTGGCGGTGTGCCCCTCGCTCTCGGCACGGGCATGGGCGCGGAGCTCCGCCGGCCGTTGGGCATCTCGATGATCGGCGGCTTGATCTTCAGCCAGTTACTGACTCTCTATACCACACCGGTGATCTACCTGGCGTTTGACCGGATGGCGAAGCGCCTTGCCCGAAACCGGGCGCATGATCGAGAGCGGCAGCTACAGTTGGAGCTGGGTCAATGAATATCTCGGCGCCGTTCATTCGTAGGCCGGTCGCCACCACCCTGTTAACGATTGCCGTCGCGTTGACCGGCGCGATCGCCTACCGGTTTTTGCCGGTTTCGCCGCTCCCGCAAGTCGATTTTCCGACCATTCGCGTTCAGGCGCGTCTTCCGGGCGCGAGCCCGGAAACCATGGCCTCGTCGGTCGCGACTCCACTGGAGCGTCAGTTCGGCCGGATCGCGGGTATCACCGAGATGACCTCCTCGAGCTCCATCGGCTCCACCTCCATCGTTCTGCAATTCGATCTCAATCGAAACATCGATGCGGCGGCGCGTGACGTTCAGGCCGCGATCAACGCGGCGGGCGGCCAGCTTCCGGCCAACTTGCCGAGCAACCCTTCATACAAAAAAGTCAATCCCGCCGATGCGCCGATCCTGATGCTGGCAATGACCTCAGATCTCGTCGAGCGCGCCCGCATGTATGACATCGCGTCATCAGTTTTGCAGCAGAAACTCTCCCAGGTGCAGGGTGTCGGCGAAGTCTTTGTCGGTGGCGGCGCCTTACCCGCGGTTCGGGTGGACGCAAATCCCACGGTCTTAAACCACTACGGGCTTAGCCTGGAAGATCTGCGCGCCGCTCTGAGCAGCGCCAACGCCAATCGACCAAAGGGTGCTCTTGCGGATCGAACGACCACCTGGTCTATCGGCGCCACCGATCAGCTGCTCAAGGCAGATGAATACCGACCCTTGCTCATCCGTTATCGGAATGGCGCTCCGGTCAGCGTCGGCGACGTCGCCACTGTGACCGACTCCGTGGAGGATATTCGCACGGGCGGCCTCGCCAACGGCAAGCCCGCCGTCCTGCTCGTTATTTACCGCGTACCCGGCGCCAACATCATTGACACCGTTGATAGCGTTCTCGACTTGCTGCCGTCGTTGCGCGCCTCGATTCCGCCGACCATTGAGCTTTCGGTGATGCTTAACGCTACGACCACGATCCGCGCCTCTGTGCGCGACATTGAAATCACTCTGTTGATTTCCATTGCGTTGGTGGTGCTCGTAGTTTTTGTTTTCCTGCGTTGCGCGCGTCCGACCCTTATTCCGGGCATCGTGGTGCCTGTATCGCTCATCGGCACTTTCGGCGGCATGTACCTTTTGGGCTACAGCCTGGACAACCTGTCGTTGATGGCGCTCACCATTGCCACGGGATTTGTCGTCGACGACGCGATCGTCGTCGTTGAAAACGTCTCCCGTCATTTGGAAGAAGGCTTAACGCCGCTTCAGGCCGCCCTGCGCGGAGCGAAAGAAATCGGTTTCACCGTCGTATCCATCAGCGTTTCCCTCGTCGCGGTTTTTATTCCGATCTTGCTCATGGGCGGAATTATCGGCCGCCTGTTTCGCGAATTCGCTGTCACCCTGACCATGGCGATTCTCATTTCCATGGTGGTGTCGTTGACCGCAACCCCGATGATGTGCGCGACCTTGCTGCGCACGCACGATCGAGAAAAGCACGGGCGGATCTATCAACTCAACGAGCGTTTTTTTGATTGGATGCTACGCCGCTATGAAACCTCCCTCGGTTGGGTGTTGCGCCATCAGCCGCTCATCCTTTTGGTGACATTGTTGACCATGGGCGCCACCGGTTTTCTCTACGTTAAAATCCCCAAAGGCTTTTTTCCGCAGCAGGACACGGGGCGGATCAGCGGCTCGATTCAAGGCGACCAGAATGTTTCTTTCCAGTCGATGCGTAGCCGTATAACCCAGTTAGCGAAGCTCGTGCTGGAAGATCCAGCCGTCGATTCCGTCATGGCCTTCAACGGCGGTGGTCTTGGTAGACCGCTAAACACGGGGAGCATGTTCATCACGCTAAAGCCGTTGACGGAACGGGATCTTCGTGCCGATCAAGTCATTGGACGGCTTCGCGCCAAGCTCGCACGCATTCCTGCGGTCACGTTGTACATGCAGCCGGTGCAGGACTTGCGCGTCGGCGGTCGCGCCAGCAATGCGCAATACCAATACACGTTGCAAAGCGACAGCGTACAGGACCTGCTCGTCTGGGGACCGCGCATGCTGGCGAAACTGAGAACCGTTTCCGGCCTGCTCGACGTCAATAGCGACCAACAAAACAAAGGTCTTCAGGCCGGACTGATCATCGATCGGGCGACCGCGGCGCGGCTAGGTATTACCGCGCAGATGATTGACAATACGCTTTACAATGCTTTCGGCCAGCGTCAGGTCTCGACGATTTATACCCAGCTCAATCAGTATCATGTGGTGCTCGAGGTGGAGCCCGCTTTCTGGCAAAACCCCGAAGGCTTGAAACACGTCTATGTCAAAACTCCCACCGGCGCTCAGGTCCCGCTCGCGGCTTTTGCACGTTATGAGCCTTCCACGTCACCCCTGGTGATTAACCATCAGGGCCAGTTTCCCGCTGTGACGTTGTCATTTAACCTGAGGCCTGGTCTGGCCCTCGGCGATGCGGTGAACGCGGTGGAACAAGCGGCGCGTGAGATTGGTCTCCCCGCAAGCATTCACGGCAGTTTTCAGGGAACGGCACAAGCGTTTCAGTCGTCTTTGGCCAGTGAGCCGCTGCTGATCGCCGCCGCTCTGGCAACCGTCTATATCGTTCTCGGTGTGCTTTACGAAAGCACGATCCATCCCGTGACGATTCTATCCACGTTGCCGTCGGCGGGATTGGGCGCACTTTTGGCGCTGCTCCTTTGCGGCACCGATCTGAGCGTCATCGCGCTGATCGGGATTATTCTTCTTATCGGCATCGTCAAGAAGAATGCGATCATGATGATCGACTTTGCGCTCGAGGCCGAGCGCAACCAGGGGAAAAATCCGCGTGATGCCATTTATCAAGCCTGCTTGCTGCGCTTTCGGCCGATCATGATGACGACGCTGGCCGCGCTGCTAGGCGGACTGCCGCTGGCGCTCGGAACGGGCGTTGGTTCGGAGCTCAGGCGTCCGCTCGGCATCGCCATTGTCGGCGGCCTGATCGTGAGTCAGATGCTCACCCTCTATACGACGCCCGTGGTTTACATCTACCTCGACCGCTGCCGGCTCTATTTCGCGCACCTACGTACATCGCGCCGAGCGCGGCTCGGGGCGACGGTTGGAGAACCGGTATGATCTTTACGGCTCCGGGTAAATTCACGAGCGCGCCACTCCTGCTCGCCGCGGTTCTGCTATCGTCGTGCACCGTGGGTCCGGACTACTCGCGGCCGCCGGTGACAACGCCGTCCGCTTATAAGGAAACGTTGGGAGCCAAAACTCCGGCGGTCGATGATGTATTTGGCGTGAGGTGGTGGGAAGTCTTCGGCGACTCGGAGCTGAATGCTCTCGAGGAGGAGGTGGATATATCCAACCAAAATATCGCCCAAGCGGAAGCGCGCTTTCGCCAGGCGCGCGCCCTGGTGCAAAGCGCGCGCGCGGCTTACTATCCGACCGTGACCGTCGGCATCGGCGTCAGCGGCATACAGCAATCACCGACGAGCCAGTCGCGCAACCCCAAAACAAACAATGCTTTTAGCGAGTACTCATTGCCCGTTGATGTTTCTTGGGAACTCGATGTCTGGGGCAGGATCCGGCGCTCGGTAGAATCCAATGAGGCAAGCGCTCAAGCCAGCGCCGCAGACCTCGTAGCGGCCCGACTGAGCGCGCGCGCCGAGGTGGCGCAGGATTATTTTCTCATTCAGTCCTTGGACGCGCAAAAACGGCTGCTCGACGCCAGCGTGGTCGCCTTTCAGAAATCACTCGAGCTGACCAATAACCGCTACAACGCAGGGGTCGCATCCCGCGGCGATGTGTTGCAGGCTGAGACTCAGCTCAAAACCACACAAGCGCAAGCCATCGATCTCGGCGTGCTGCGTGCCCAAACGGAGCATGCCCTTGCGGTTTTGCTGGGAAAACCGCCGGCGGATTTTTCTCTCTCCGTTCGACCGGCAGTTGCGGAGCCCCCTGCAATTCCTGGCGGCGTGCCGGAAGAACTCTTGGTGAGGCGGCCGGACGTCGCTTCCGCTGAGCAAACGATGGCTGCAGCCAACGCGCAGATTGGCGTCGCCCAATCCGCTTATTATCCGACGGTTGCAATAAACACTGCGGGCGGCTTTGAAAGCGAGAGTATTGGGAACTGGTTCTCCGTGCTGGGCCGCTTTTGGTCCGCCGGTGTTAGCGCAACTCAAACGCTCTTCGACGGTGGCTTGAGACAGTCCCAGATTGAGAGCGCCCGTGCGGTGTACCAGCAGAACGTTGCCGCCTATCGGCAAACGGTGCTCACGGGATATCAGGAAGTAGAAGACAATCTGGCCGCACAGCGAATTCTCGCCAACGAGGCGCAAGCACAAGATGATGCCGTCAACGCTGCTGAACAATCTTTGACCGTGACGATGAATCAGTACCAAACGGGAATCGTCAGTTACTTGAATGTAGTAGTCGCCCAGACGCTCGCTCTCAACAATGAGAAGACGGCAGTTGATATTCGTGGCCGGCGCCTAAACGCCTGTGTGTTGCTGGTCAAAGCGCTCGGCGGTGGTTGGAAAGGATTCTAAGAAGCGTCGCTTAAATCTTCTGCTGGACGCGCAGCCATTGTAATCGCGAGTCGATAATTTCTGTGATATCCGAAGCGCATTCCGGCAGCGGCACCGGCAGCGCTCCCAGGGCGGTCAAGCGTCCATTGGAAAGCGAAAGTTCCGCGTGTTCGCGTTGGTACTCACGGGCGCGTTGGATGCAGGCGGATACACATCGATCGATCTGCTCAAGGCAGCCACGCAAGTCTTGTTGATCGATTGCCGCTCGCTCGCGTAAACGTTGCACTTCAAAATCAATCGCTTGCTGCGCCAATGGCCGCACCTGATTTTCTATTTGCGATTGCATATCACGCAACATGTGTGAAAGCCGGTCGTAGGGTTCTGCGGTTGGCGCGGGAGCGACCGATGGCGTGTTCGGACTGGATTCAATACTCGCTGCACTTGATGCCGGGGACTTCATGGAATCCAACATGGCATGAATGCCGGAGATACGTTCCAGCACTTTGCTGCGGTCGGTCAGAAGGGATTGTAGTTGCTTGATTGGGTCTTCCACTCGCTTGGGCCGCATTTCAAGATGTCTATTTTGCGCCGCCCGCGGCCGAACGAATAGGAATCTCGCTCGTCTCACCCAAATTCAGCGATTTGCTGGAGACTAATTCCAGAACATCACTGCGACTGAAGCGCCAACTGCGCCCGATCCGATTTCCTGGAATGACACCTCTTTCGGCCAGCTTGTACACCGTCTTGAGATGTATTTTCAACAAAGCCGCAACTTCCGAGGGGGTCATAATTTCTTCCATTCGTGCGTTTCTCCTTTGTGTAAGCTGCAGGGATCTTCTTTGCTGCTGTTGGCTCAGCACGTCGTGTGCCAACACAGAAACTACCGCTGGTTACGTCGGCTAAGGCCTGATTTTTCCAAATATATGCTCATGAGGCGGTAAAATGTAACCAAGGACGTAGAAGGGCGGTGATGCGCCTATCATGGACAAAATTGGCCAACTTCTGCGTTTAACAAACGCCGTATCATCGCAATTTTATCGCAAGAACGGGATCTTGCTGACGCCCGCTGGAACGGACAGAAATGATCGGAAGCTACCCTAGGAGTAAGGCGCTAAGGCTACTTGATGACCCCGGAGCGATCCCGGTCAGTCGGTCGACCGCCCTCGGTTATGGCGAGCTTCAACTTGCAGCAACTGCTTCTGCCACTTTTTTGAATACTGGGTTCGCGTCTCATCATCGATAGCACTTGTCGCCGGGAACTTATCGCGCCATTCCCAAGGTCGCACGGCTTCAATGATCATGCGCGAGTTGTGTCCCTTCTGACCGGGGGGAATGATCGGATCAAGGGGTCCGCTCCATGTCCGTCGCAGGATATCAACGGAGCTCGCCGGATCCGAACGTGTAGCGATAGCCCAAAGCACCTCGTTCACGTCGGTTATATCGATATCATCATCCACCACCACGACGTAGCGTCCCAGATAAGCCCCGGCATGGCACTGGCACGCGATCAGAGCAGCTTGTTTTGCGTGCCCGGGGTATCTTTGCTTGATCGCCACCACGATCATAAATCGCTGCGCCGGCGGCGGCAGGTAAACTCCCTTGATATCCGGCACGCCAGCTTGCTCCATGCCGTTCCATACCGTTGCCGCGCGTAAACAGGATCGGTACATCCCATGGATCGTCGGTTTGAACGGCGCCGCGCCGCAGATAATCGGCTCATTGCGATGATAGAGCGCCTTGACCCTGACAAAGGGTTCTGCGCGACGAGCGCTCGCATAATAGCCTGGCCACTCGCCGAACGGGCCCTCCTGCAGCGATTCGCCGGGGATGATCTCGCCCTCGATCACGATTTCGGCGCTGGCGGGAAAATGCAGCCCGGTCACCGGGCCTTCGATTACGTCGATCGGTTGACCGATCAGGCCGCCCGCCCAATCATACTCGTTGATCCCGTAGGGTACCGCCTGCGACGCGGCGATGTATAAAAGCGGATGCTGTCCGAACGCCATTGCTACCGGAAACGGCTTGCCAGCTTTCATCGCTTTCTCGTAATGAATTTTGCCGTGCTTTCCCGGCGAAATGTATAGTCCGACTTTATCCTTGTCTTGGAGCATGACGCGATAGCAGCCGACATTTTCGACTCCCGTCTCCGGATCGCGCGTCACCACCAAATGCGCCGTGCCAAGGTACCTGCCACCGTCGCCGGCGTGCCAGCGCGGCACGGGAAATTTCGTGAGGTCAACTTGCTCTCCCCGTTCGATATTTTCAAAGACGGGGCCGGTGGAAACCAGGTTGGCTTTGATCGGTTGCATCGCCCGCAGCCGCGCCCGCAACGCATCGATCAGAGGAATCGTTTTCAAATCCAGAGGCAGATTCAAGGTGAGCGCAGTCCGCTCGAGGGTCTCAAGCATGTTGGCGAGTACGCGCCGCTTCGGATCGAAACCGGGCACGTTATCGAAGATCACGGCCGGCGGAGTAGCAATTCTTTCTAAGATGATTTCCGTCAGCGCCCCGATCTCCAGATCCCAATGGGCGCCCGAGATTTGCTCGAGTTGCTCGAGCCGCTTGACCTCTTTTAGCCAGTCCCGCAAATCGCAAGAAAGAGATGTGGAATCGATTGCCGCTGCGCTCGCTGTCGCCATGGAACTCCTCCTGAAAAGCTTACTCGACCAGTTTCAGTGTGCTCGGATGAAAGATATCTTCTGACGCAATTTTCTTTGCAGTGACCCCTTGAGCATGACAATAGCCAAGGAACGTCTCGAGCACGTGTCGGTTGGCTTCCAGGCCATAGGCCCAGGGGTCGATTTGAAAAATTTCTTGTTCTTCGGCGAGGTAGTGATTCGGCCAAGCTTCAACCAGACTTGGAATCGCCCGGCGCCAGCGCTGCGCCCAGCGTTTTGCCTGGCTGTAAACTCGGAAAAGTTTTTCCGGGAGCTCGGGATGGCGGTCCACAAGCCGTTTCTGCAGCGCCACCACATGCATGATTGGCAAGATTTGGGTTCGACGAAAATAAGCGGCCTCGATCTCGCGCGGCCTTTCGAATAACCGTTCAACCGAATCGTTGGCCAGCAGAATCGGGAGCTGCGACTCCGTGACACCCAACGCATCTACTTGACCGTCGAAAAGCGCGCGGCAAGCCCGTTCGGAGGTGCTTGTACCGCGGTTTTGCAGCATGCGAACGGTCGACCCATCGCGCGGCTCGACCGTGGCGCCGAGGTCGTCATCATCCCAATGGTGTATGGAGGCCACATACCATTCGGTATCCCGTGCGGACACGCCGTATTCATCGATCAACATGCCGCGCATCCAGATTGCCGCGGTTTGCACCCAGCGGAGAAAGCCGATTCTTTTGCCGTCCAAGTCACCGGGCTGATGGACGCCGGAAGCCTTGCGGCAAAAAATAAATCCGTGGCGAAACATGCGCGACGGAAAAATTGGAATCGCGACAAAATCCGCCTTGCCTCGCGAGGTGTAGTAAATGAGCTCGCCCAGGGACATTTCGGCGACGTCGTATTGTCCTTTAAACATGCCGGCGAACATACCGGGCACGTCTTCTGTCTCTGTGATCTCGAAGTGAAAACCTTCGATACCGATTTGACCGCGGAGGATCGGCAGCGTGCCGTCGTAAGCGCGGCTCGCGAACTTGATTTTAACCGGCTCAGCCATTTTGATACTGACGAAAGCTTTGTCCGAGCAAAGATCGGCGGACGGCGCTCAGTTCACCGTCTCCTCGCGATAGAGTTGTAAGGCGTCCATGACAGGTCGATCAGTGAGGGAAAAAAGCACGGCTTCTTCATTGGAGATGTTCTCGTGCGCATGCGACTGCCAGAGCGGCACGACAAACGTGTCGCCCTGTTTCCACTCGAGATGGCCTTCGCCGACCCGGGTGCGTCCCTGGCCCCGGACAACGTGGTAAATCGCTGTGCTCGTATGGCGGTGCGCGCGAGTGAATTCCTTGCCTTTCAAAAGCTGAATCTCGCACGACATGGTCGGGTAAGTATACCCGCCGGTTACCGGATTGATGTAGCGCAATAAGCGACCATCGTAGGGATCGCGATCGTGATCGCCCATGGCGCGGAGGGCGGCGTGGGTGTCTTTCCAGGCATAACGAAACGGCACGCCGCGCCCGTAATTCTCGCTTTTTGCCGGCGCGCGCGTAAACGCCATGCGGCTCAGCGATTCACCCGTTTGGTGGGTGATCGCCTGCTCGGGCTGTTTGGCTTCCTCAAAAAACAAAATGTTGAACGATTGAATCAGCGGTCCGTCCAAACCGTCGAGCCAGATAATCGGATCGTGCGATTCGTTATGGTGATCGTGCCAGGTCCAGTTGGGCGTGAGGATGAGATCGCCTTCATCCATGTAAAATTTCTCGCCGTCGACCACCGTGAATGCGCCTTTCCCTTGTACCACGAATCGGATCGCCGCCATGTTGTGACGATGCGCCCGCGCGACTTCGCCGGGATTCACAATGGAAAAAGTGACCTGGAGCGTATGCGAAGTCGATCGGGTGGATAAGTGTGGATTCACCACGCGTATGGCGCGCCGCTCGGCTTGCTCGATGCCAATGGTCTCGCTCGCCTTAAGCAGACCATCGAGCAAAGATTCCCATCTCCATAAATGGGGCGCTTCGGAAGTATGAGAAGGCACGCGCGTGCGCCAGAATCCGTAGAGATGATTTTGCTCCAAGTGCCGGTTGAGCTCGTCGAGCTTCATGCCACCGCCTCCAATCCTAGGACGCCTGCGACATCGCATGGGCCATGCCGCCGAAATAGGCGCGATGGAGATCCATGGATTCTTTCGCCGTGTCAAGGACATCCTGCTCCCGTCCCGGCATGACGTATTTTTCCAGCACATCGATAAACATGTCGGAATGCTTCACGTCAGCTTTGCTATGGGCGGTAAAGTTCGGCATCTGCCCATCGACAAAGTGGAGATCCCTTTTCCATATTTTGTATAGGCGCGTGCAATTTCCCCCGCCGATGTCGCCAAGCAGCCGGTCGTCATTGGTCCACTCGGCGATCGTCGAGGCCGCAATCGCTTCCTGCCATGGACGATTGCGCGCAATCCAAAACCAACCATAGATCGCCGCTTTCGTCGTCGGCAAAGGCTCTGCTTTGAGCACATCATCGACGCTCAGCCCCAATTCTTTTCCCTGCCGGAATATCAGATCGAGATGACCCGCCTTGGAATGCTCGTCTTCCACCAGCTCCTCATACTCATGTTCCATGATGCGCTGCTTGACATCGAACTCGGGACAGTTGGCAGCCACTTGCGGCCAAAAATTTCTGCGCTGGCGCACGTACAGGCTCAACTGCAGCAAATAAATTTTCGCCCGATCAGTCGTCATAGGTATCGAATAGAAGTATTGCATCTCGGGCGAGAGAAATAAGTCGCGCACGCAATCACCGAGTTGTTGCCGCCATTCCTGCGGTTTCATGGCTCCTCCAGAATTTGCGATCAGACCAAGCGAATAAATCGCCGGGCTGCTTTGTCAGTCGACTTTAATGATGTTCTAAGTTTTTAGCACTAGCCCGTTCACAGAAGCAAGATGAAGCCGCGGACTCGCCACGGCACGGCAACGTAGGCGGCGACGAGCTTAAAAGCCGTACGGCGCAGTATGCTGCCCTTTTCTCAGCGCAAGAGATCTTTATTGGATGAACGCGAATCGCTCAGTGGAGCTGGTCGGCGTCTTTTGGTAGAGGCAAATAGCGAAGGAGCACGCTCTGGAGTTCGTTGACGGAAACAGGCTTGAGGATAACCGCATGGGCGCCGCACTTGATCGCTGCCTCGCGGTATTTATCAGCCATCCAGGCGGTACAGATGATGATCGGCACCTCTCGTGTCGCTGCACTTTCCCGCAAACAGGCAGTCGCCTCGAGGCCATTCATGCTGGGCATCCCGAGGTCCATAAATATGATGTCCGGTTTGTGAG
>Ga0207701_10001871_pt1 | contig 21899 bp, 20 predicted proteins | sample KBSSwiSSwithPhiX_FD_184294 | JGI IMG/M metagenome (GOLD analysis project Ga0207701, IMG submission 184294) | Switchgrass rhizosphere bulk soil microbial communities from Kellogg Biological Station, Michigan, USA, with PhiX - S5 (SPAdes) (version 2) | ecosystem: Environmental > Terrestrial >... | reverse complement strand
GTCTCACCGTGCCTTGGCCGATGAAGGCGGCGTGAGCTTCTGGGTCCCCGGTTTCTTTGGAAGCCTGGCGGCTACGCCGCAGCAGCCGGGTTGGTCGCTGGCGACGGTCTACTACCATACCTCGGTATCCGCCGGCGCTGATGTGGCGCGTGCTCCGGCGCTTTGGAGATGCGCCCGACGGACTGGTCCAGCTGGTTCAGGGCGGCCGGGACGTGGGCGAGAAGCTTGTCGATGATCCGCGGATCGCACTCGTGTCCGCTACCGGTTCCACCGCGATGGGTCGGTCCGTGGGCCCGCGCGTGGCGCAGAGATTCGGGCGTGTTCTTCTCGAGCTTGGCGGCAACAATGCCATGATCGTCTGCCCTTCGGCCGACATTGCGCTCGCCGAGCGCGCCATCCTCTTTTCGGCGGCGGGTACGGCCGGACAGCGCTGCACGACGCTGCGGCGGCTTATCGTGCACGAAAGTATTGCCGAGCAGCTCATCGCCCGCCTCAAGCACTTGTTCGCGAGCGTGAAGGTCGGCGACCCGCGGGAACCGGACACGCTCGTCGGCCCACTGATCGATGAAGCCGCATATTTCGGCATGGCGGAGGTGCTCGGCGATCGGATCGAGCGCGTCGAGAACGCGCCTGGCGGGTTCTACGTCCGGCCGGCGATCGTCGAGGCGGAGGCGCAGCAGGGAAGCGTCCTGAAGGAGACGTTCGCGCCCATCCTCTATGTCCTGCGCTACAGCGACTTCGAGCAGGCGCTTGCGCTCAACAATGATGTTCCGCAGGGCCTGTCGTCATCCATATTCACGAACGACCTGCGAGAGGCGGAACGTTTCCTGTCCGCGGCCGGATCGGACTGCGGCATCGCAAACGTCAATATCGGACCCTCGGGCGCTGAAATTGGCGGCGCTTTCGGCGGCGAGAAGGAGACGGGCGGCGGCCGCGAGAGCGGGTCGGACAGCTGGCGCGCCTATATGCGGCGGCAGACGAACACGGTGAATTACGGAATCGATCTACCGCTCGCTCAGGGCATTCGCTTCGACGTCGCTCCATAACTCGAGACTTTCGTCGCTGAGCAGTTCCGGCCAACGGCGCTTGAAGTCTTCGTTCCAGCCTATGAGATCGCCGGGTTCGAGGGGCGGGGCGATCAGGAATCCCTGAACGACGTCGCAACCGAGTTCGCGAATGAGGCGAAGCTGCTCGATCGTCTCGACGCCCTCGGCGGTCGCGACCAGCCCAAGGCCATGAGCGAGCTCGATGATCGTCTTCACAATCAGCCGGGAGTCGTGCGCGGACGGCAGATCGACGACGAAGCATCGGTCGATCTTCAGCTCGGTGAAGGGCAGCTGCCGGAGCTGAAGCAGCGAGGAATAGCCGGTCCCGAAATCGTCAATGGCAAGGCCGATGCCCTTGATCCGGAAGCGCGTGAGGGTGTCCATCAGCTTGACGAACTGCTGTGTCGCGCCCTCCGTGAGCTCCAGCACCAGCCGGTCGGTCGGAACTTCCATTTCCCGGCAGAGGCGCTCCACCATGTCGGGGAAATCGAGCCGCTGAAGACTGATCGCGGAGATGTTGAAGGCGAGACGGGTCTCGAGCCCTTGCTCGCGCCAGACCTTCCATTGATTCAAGGTCGTCTTGAGGCCCCACTTGGTGAGCTGGTCGATCAGGCCGTGCTTCTCGGCCAGCGGTACGAAGCGGGAAGGGGAAACGGGACCGCGTTCCGGGTCGTCCCAGCGCACCAGCGCTTCGACGCGCGTCAGCCGTCCGTCCCTAAGGCTGACTTTCGGCTGATAGACTAGCCGGAGTTCCTGCCGTGCAAGCGCGCGCTCGAAACTTTCGAGCAGCTTGCGATCGGCTGCCGTCATAGAGGCGCCACCGGTTTCAGGCGCCTCAGCAAACCCTCTAGCTCTTCCAGCCGCACGGGCTTCTCGAGCGGTCCGGCCATGTTGAGGCCCTGCGCTTCGCCGAGCCGAAAGGCGGACTCGAGCACGCGCCGATCGAAGCCGCTGATGATAAGCACGGGGCCCCGGAAGTCTTCGTCCGCAAGAAACCGCAGCAGTTCCACTCCGTCGACCGGCATTCCGAGGTCCATGGCCACGGCATCGGGCCGGCGCGCCAGGAACTCAGCTCGGAACCTGGTGTCGTTGCTCGTCACGGTCGGATCGAAACCGATTTCTCGCGCGGCATTCGCCACGAAATCCGCCAGAGCCGGCTCGTCATCAATCAGCAGCAGTTGCGGCTGCTTCATCGGCCAACTCCCCTGCCGACACGACCGACAGAATGTGCGCCTCTTTGCCTATGCACGTCAAACAAATGAAACCGCTTCTTAACCGTAACTTAGTAACGATAGCCGTTCGATTTTAGGCCCTTGGAGGCGAATTCATGTTCGGCTCGCTCATTCGTCGGAAAGAAACGCGTCTTCCGAACGCTGAAGACGGCACGTTTGATTCGACCACTTTCACCTTGAGCACCGCCGTTCCGCGCCCTTTGGAACGCCGCACGGACGCTCGTCTAGCCCCCACGCTTCGTGTCGCAAAGCTTCACGGACCGTCCGGTGAGCAACTCATTCGCGTTCGCAACGTGTCCGCCGGCGGTCTGATGGCGGAAGCAGGTCAGCCCGTTTCCGTCGGGGACGTCGTCACCGTCGAGCTGTCGTCGCAGAAGATCCCCGGCTCCGTCGTGTGGATCCGGGAGGGTGCGATCGGCGTGAAGTTCGATCAGAACATCGACCTTGGAGAACTGCTTGCCGGCCGCAAACCGCGCCATGGCTTCCGTCCACGCCCGCCGCGTCTCGACGTGAGCTGCAAGGCGTCTCTGCGCGTCGACAAAATCTATTACACAGTGGACGTGCATGACATTTCGCTGGGCGGTATGAAGGTTGAGCCGATCGAGGAATATTGCCTCGGCAAGAAGGTCGTGGTCGTCGTCGAAAGCCTGCGCCCGGTCCGTGGAGAAGTGCGCTGGTATTCCGACCGCAAGGCCGGGATCGTGTTCGACCAGCCGCTGAGCTTCGAGGAGCTGGCGGAGTGGGTCGGAAAGCGCCTGGAACTCGCCAGCCTCAAGGCGTCTTACCAAAGGATTTAGTCGTACCTATCTGAGCCCCTTCCAGCAGAAGGAGCGGGTCATGGCCGAACAGGTCGCGGTATTTGCGGGCGGGTGCTTCTGGTGCACCGAAGCCGTTTTCAACGACGTCGTGGGCGTGACGAAGGTCGAAAGCGGCTACACGGGCGGCGACGTCGCCAATCCTACCTACAAGCAGGTGTGCGGAGGCGACACCGGCCATGCGGAAGCCATCCGCGTGACCTTCGATTCCGACGTGGTCAGCTACGACGATCTGCTCGACATTTTCTTCGCGACGCACGATCCGACCCAACTCAACCGGCAGGGCAATGACGTCGGCACGCAATACCGCTCGGCCATCTTCCCGCAGGACGAGGACCAGGAGGGCAAGGCTCGAGCGGGGATTGAGCGAGCGAACGCCGACCATGGGGGACGCATCGTCACGACGATCGAGCCGAACGGGCCTTGGTACGCGGCCGAGGACTATCACCAGCAATATTGGGAAGGCGAAGGTCAGCGGAACCCCTATTGCCTCGCGGTGATCCCGCCGAAGCTCCAAAAACTGCGCAAGAGCTTCCAGGCGAGAGTGAAAAGCGCGGGCGCGCCAGCCTAGTCGCGACCGTGCCGGCTCGCGAAGAGAGCCGTCACTGAAACCGCTGAGTTCACAAAAGAAAAGCCCCGGACGATTTCTCGTCCGGGGCTCTCCATTCCTAGGCGGTGATTAGCCGCGCTCTGGCGCCGGTGGCGGCGGCGGAGGCGGAGGCGGCGGGACCGGGCAGGCCTCGGTCGCCAGGATCACCGACCCGTCCGGGCACGTCTGCGTCGCCGGAGGCGGCGGAGGCGGCGGGGGCGGAGGCGGCGGAGGCGGCGGCGGAGCCGCAGCAGCACCGAAGTTGTAGATCAGGCTCGCCAGCAGGCTGTGCGACTTCAGCGACGTGCGAGCGTCGAAGGCATGGCCCTTGACGTCGCCCTTCGTGTTGGCCTGGAAGTAGCGATACTTCAGGCCCGCATCGATGTTGTCGGAAATCGGGGTCCGGACGCCGCCGAGGATCTGCCACGCGAGGCTGTCCGTATCCTTGTGCTGGTATGCCGAGTCACCGAGCTGGTCGATTTCCATGTTGACCCGGGCCAGACCGACACCGGCGCCAGCATAGAAGCTGAAGCCGTCATCGGAGCCGAAGTCGGCCAGCGCGTTGACCATACCCGAAAGCACGCTCGACTCACCGTCGGCGTCAATCGTGGCACCGCGGGTGACGCCGGCCGGCAGGAGCCCGCCAGCCTGCGAGTCAACGGTATATTCCTTATGCTTGGCATGCTTGTAGCCGAGCTCGGCTTCAAGCCGGAACATACCGAAGTCGTAGCCGCCGATCAGGTCGAGATCGTAACCCATTTTGTGATCGACCGTCGAAAGCCAGTCACCCCAGATGCCGCCGGTAACTGCACCGCGACGATCCACGTCGGAATCGCGCGGCATGAAAGCGCCGGCTTCAACGCCGACGTAACCGGAACCGTCGCGGGCGGCGGCAGGCGTCGAAACGACCGCAGCAGCAAACGCGAGAAGCAAGTACTTTTTCATACAACCCCCTTTTCTTGTCACAGTAGGTAGGGACTTAAAGGCACGAGAAAGGCCGGTGGACCGACGTAAAAAGCACGTTCCGCTCACCAGTTCCCTTCCCATCAGAACAACATCGATCAACAGTCCGCTGTTGTCCGTCCGCAATGCTTCAAAGGGGAGTTTGTTGCACCGCGGGACGTTCCTATACTGCTAAACTAGGTTCGTTTCGTCTCCGTAAATCGCGCGTTTCCGCCGTTTCGGTGGCTTCTTTGCTGATCCGTGCGGCAATGCAGCAACAGTCGGGCCGTGCAATCCCGTTGTCGAAAAGCGGTAATCCGGCCTCGTGGCCGGACGCATCGAAGACGCTGGCTTGCCTTCGCCGCGAGCTGAAATTAAGCAGCGTTCTCATGCGGTTGGGGCGAGCGAGAATATTGGGGCCGGCGGCCTTGTGCATTTGCGCAATGGCAATCGGCAGTCTCGCTCACGCTGAGCCCGGGATCTCCACGGCAGAAAATAATTCATCGAGCCTTCCCAGCGGCACTTCGGACGCCTTCCGTGGCAGGATGCTGGACTGGAAGGCCCCGCCTGCGCTTATTTCCCATACTCGCGAGGTCTTGCGCGATGTTCCCGGGGGCCGCCTTTTCATTTCCTCGCCCTTTGGCTGGAGGAGCGATCCCATCCAGGGAATCCACCGCCGTCACGCGGGGATCGACCTGCCGGGCCCGCCGCTGACATCGGTTCACTCGACGGGGGCCGGCATCGTGCGCATCGCTGGGCGGGCCGGCGGCTACGGCAATCTCGTCGAGATCGAGCATCCAGGCGGCGTCCGTACGCGCTACGGGCATCTCGCGCGCGTTCTCGTGAGTCCGGGTGAATCCGTCGGTCAGGGGCAGACGATCGGCCGAATGGGCTCGACCGGACGGTCGACGGGTACGCATCTCCACTACGAAGTGCGCGTGAACGGCGTGGCGGTGGATCCTCTCGACTATATCGGGCAGACAATTCCAAGCTATCAGACCGCCTGGGCCGCGGAGACGTCTGTCTCTGCCCGCTGGGCCGGTTGGAGTGACACATCGGCCGGGCACAGCCTTCCAGGGGCGAAAATCCGCTGAGCTTGCGGTTCTCGGCGCCAAAGGAAGCCAATGCAATCCGATACTTGCGGCTGTTCGTGACCGTGGCGCAACGGCTTCTTTCCGATGTGCCCAATCTTCTTTTGAAATCATGGATTTCGGCTCAATCGCGGGTTGACCCGCCAACGTGCAGAGGGCATCAACCGACGCCGCATCGCGCGGTGCCGAGCGCGATCTACAAGTGCGCCTGTCCAGCAGGCGCCTTACGTGCGGGTGGGACGTCGATCATGTAGCTTTTTGAGGCGGGCAGGAGTGGCATAGCCGTGACGGCTGACGGCTGCTTTGCCTGGAACCTCAAGGTCGATGTTCCGGTCGCGCAGGGAAGGGCGGTGTTGCCGTTCTGGCGAAGTAGCGAAGAGGCGCGCGTGACGCGCGGGTAGGAAGTCTAGGATGCTTGAACGGAAGTTGTTCGGTTCTTTTCGTCAGCGCAGCGTGCACTTGCTGCTGGCCACTGCGATGGTCATTCCGGCACCGGCGGCCGCCCAGATTGCGGGATATCCCATAGATCCGTCGGATCAGGGCAGAAGGACGTCCCAGCCGACGAGCGATCCTCGATCCACGACGTCCACGCGAGCGGCCACCAATGCGGCAGATGCTCAGGCCTATGTTCCCGGCACGACCTATGAACCGGACGAAATCAGGGACACCTCCACAAGCGTCGATTCCGCGCGCCGTGTCCTCTCCGAAGAGGAACTGCTCACCGACCGCGATCGGCAGTATGTCACTCGACCGGTCCGCAAGCCGACGCCTCCGAGCGAGTTTGAAGCTTATGTTTCGAAGATGGTCGGCAAGCCGTTGCGCCGTTTCGGCGCCAACCTGCTGATCCCCGACGCACGCGACTTCACTGCGCCGCCGACGACGACGGTTCCGCCGGACTATCGCCTGAACCCGGGTGACGAACTGCTCATCGGCCTTACGGGGTCGGTTCAGGCCAGCAATCTACGCCTGACAATCAGCCCCGAAGGCCAGGTCTTCGTTCCGCGCGTGGGCGCGGTGAACGTCGCCGGCATCCGCTACGGCGATGTTCAGGACGTCATCGCCCGCGCCGTTTCGCGCCAGTACCGCAATTTCCGCGTGGCTGTGTCGATCGGGGACCTGCACGGGATCACGGTGTACGTCACGGGCTTTGCGGCCACTCCGGGTTCCTACACCGTGAGCAGCCTGTCGACGCTGGTGAACGCAGTCCTCGCTGCTGGCGGGCCGTCGGCGGGCGGCAGCTTCCGCTCGATCCAGGTTCGCCGGAACGGGCAGCTCATTTCCGACTTCGACTTGTACGACCTGCTTCTCAAGGGTGACAAAAGGGCGGATGTCGTCCTTCAGAACGGCGACGTCATCTACATCGCTCCTGCCGGGGCGCAGACCGCCGTCATCGGCAGCGTGAACGTCGAAGCCATTTACGAAGCACGAGCGAACGAAACTCTCTACGACATGCTGCTCTACGCGGGCGGCGTGAATACCGTGGCGGACGACAAGCGCCTCATGGTCTTCAATGCGGTGAAGCCGAACGGGTGGCAGGAACTCAGCCCGTCCCAAGTCGAGCAGCGGGTGGCGCAGCGCGGCGAGGTCGTCCGCGTGCTTTCCGCGGTCGGTATCGCGCAGCCGCAGTTCAAGCAGCCCGCGCTGGTCACGGTCAGCGGCGAGGTCGCCAATCCGGGCCGCTATTATGTTCAGCCTGGAACTCCGCTCAGCGCCGTCATCCAGCGCGCCGGCGGCCTGACCCAGCAGGCTTTTCCTTATGGCGCCGTCTTCACCCGCGAGACGGTCCGCCAGACTCAGAGCGACAATTACGATCGCGCAATCAAAGACCTTGAGCTGACCTTAAGCACGCAGCCTCTGGTCACGTACAACGACAATCAGCAGATTCAGCCGTCGCGCCTCGATGCGATTCAGTCGGTCGTCGGCCAGCTTGAGGACCGCAAGCCGGACGGCCGCCTCGTCCTAAACGTAGCGCCGGCAGACCGCGCCATCCCGACCGACGTGATCGTTGAGAACAACGATACGATATACGTCCCGCCGCAACCGGTCAGCGTCGGCGTGTTCGGTGCCGTTCCGACGCCAGCATCATTCCAGTATCGTCAAGGCGAAACCATCGGCGATTATCTCAGTCGCGCCGGAGGCGTCCGCAAGTTCGGCGACAAGGGCTCGATCTTCGTGATCCGTGCGAACGGCTCGCTGATCGCTCAGCGCGGCGGGTTCTTCGGCGGCAGCCTACTCGGTCAGAAGGCTTATCCGGGCGATCTGATCTTCGTTCCCGTGGACGCGAACCAAGGCGAGTTCTGGGCTCGCCTGCGCGATATTTCGACGGCGCTGACGCCGGCTATCGTAACGGGAGCGGCGCTGGCAAAATGAACTACGCCGATAGAGTCAGCCGCAGCGGAACAAGCGTCAATCGCGCCCCAGTCGTTGCGTTCGTAGAGAATGCGCGGAATCGGCGGATCGTCTACGCCTTGGCGGCCATCGTCCTGGCGGTCTTCGTGTTTTTCCCGCGGCCTTTTGTGGCCCGCGCGACGCTCGTGCCTCAGGACACAAGCAGCAGCGCCGGCACGAACACGATGCTGACACTGCTCGGCGGGCAGTCGCAGAACTTTGCCAGCCTGCTTGGGGGCGGACGCGTTTCCAATGATCTGTATTTGATCATCGGCCGCAGCGACAGCGTCGCTACCGATGTGATCAACCGTCTCAATCTCGTCGGTCCGTCGCGGCCTTATTCGACGGTCGAACGCGCGAAGGTGAAGCTGGCGAAGAAGGTCGACATCCACCTGCTGCTGGGCGGTGTGATGGAGATCGAAACACGTACTCACGACGCGAAATATTCGAAGGAGCTGACGGCGGCCTATGTCGCGGCGATCAGCAAGCAGCTGGCGTCCTTCGGCCGACAGCTCATCAACAACAAGCAGCTGATCGTCGAGCGCAAGTTCAGGGACGCCTCGGCGCGCGTTGCAGCCGCTGAAGCGGCGCTCAACGAATTCCGTCGCCGCAACAATCTTGCGGAGCCCGACGCGGAACTCGGCCAGGCCCTTGCGCTGCGCACACAGCTCGAGGCGCAGCTTCAGGCCAAGCTCGTCGAACTGCAGATGACGAGCCAGGTCCGCGGGCCGGAAAGCGCGGAACTTCAGGCGCTGCAGTCGGAAGTCGGTACGTTGCGTTCGCAACTTGCGCGAACCGCTCGTCCGGCCATCACCGCTGGGGGTCCGAACGTCGCCAGTCTCGGTGCACTTTCGACGCAGTATCTCAACCTCTATCGTGATTATCGGTTCGCGCAGGCCCTGTACGAAGTTTACTCGCGCTCCACGGAGCAGGTCGCTGTGGAGCAGCTGGCTTCGGAAAGCGCTTCCTACGTCCAGCTGATCGATCCAGCGCACCTTGATGCGGAGCGCAAGCTCAACACTTGGGCAATCGCGGCACTTGCGGCACTGGCGCTCCTGATCCTGTTCACCGAATGGTACGCGCCGACTACCGGTCTTTGGGGCCGTCGTCGGTCCTCCGGGCCGGAGCAGGACGGTGCAGCGTGAGCAAGGCGAACGTAGAGCTGTCGTTCGCCATTCCTTGCTACAACGAGGAAGCGAACGTCGTTGCAATGTACGAGGCGGTGACGGCTGAGGCCGAGAAGCACGTCGCCTCGCACGAGATCATCTTCATCGACAATTGCTCGACAGACCGTACCCGCGAGCTGCTGCGGGAGCTCTGCTCTCGCGATCCGCGCGTCCGCGCCATCTTCAACAACCGCAATTACGGGCAGATGCGCTCACCCACCTACGCCATCTTCCAGGGCGCGGGTGCTGCAGTCATAGGCATGTGCTGCGACTTTCAGGATCCCCCGGCGCTGATCGGCGAGATGGTGCGCCAATGGCGCGCCGGAGCGCAGATCGTGGTGGGGCAGCGCCGCAAGGAAAAGACGTCGCTCGCGCTGGGGATGGTCCGCGGTGCGGGCTATTCCTTCTTCAAGCGCTTCGCCGACTATCCGCTCATTCCGGGCGTCACGGGCTTCGGGCTTTACGACAGGGAAGTCGTCGACATGCTGTCGTCGTGGAACGAGCCCGAACCGTTCCTTCGCGGCATGGTTGTCGAGAGCGGCTATCGCCTCGCCGTGCTGCCTTACGACAGGCCGCCGCGTGCTGGCGGACTGACGAGCAACGGCTTCTGGTCGTTGCTGAATTTCGCTTTGTCCGGTGTCGGCGGATCGGCGAAATCCCTGCTCCGGCTGCAGCTTGTCGTCGCTATCTTCCTCTGCCTGTTCTCTGGCGCGCTCGCCCTTGCGACCACATTGCGCTTCCTGTTCTACGGATACTCACCCGCGCTGCTGATCCTTACCGTCGTCGTGGGCCTTTTCTCCGTCCTGCTCCTCTGTCTGGGCCTGATCGGCGACCAGATCAGGCTGATTGCCGAGAGGCTCAGGAATGTTCCGCTCGTAATCGAGGAAGAGAGGATCAACTTTCCGCCGGAGCGCGAGCAGCCCGTCGTTCAAGCGGTGCCTTCTGAAGCGAGAAGCCTCCGGGCGTGAAGCCGCGCGCGAAAAGCCTACTGAATTTCCGATCGATCGAGTTCATCCTGATGGCCTTGGTCGTGGCGGGGCTGATCGCGACCATCCAGTTCTGGCGGTATCAGGGCTACCTTCCGGCGCCGTTCGTGTTCGACATCAACGATACGTTCATGGATTGGTACAACACCGCCCAGTACGCCCACAATCGCGGAACCTATGACATCTGGCGGTCCATCTACCCGCCCTTGTCCTTCATATTCCTGCGCCTGACGACAGACCCGCGCTGCTATTATGCTTCACCGTTCGACGCCCGAGATTGCGACGTCGTCAGTGTAGTTTTCATCGTGGGTTTTTACGTCGCATGCGCGATTGTCGCAGCGATCGCCCTCTACAAGAATGACCGCAGCACCGCGCTCATCCGCAGCATTGCGTTCGCGTTTTGCCTGCCGCTTCTTTACGCGCTGGAGCGGGGCAACCTCATCACCGTCACGTTCGTCTGCTTCGTATTCGCCTACACGAACATCGTTCGTTCGAGGGCTGTCAGGGTCATTGCGGCGGGCCTCAGCATCAACTTCAAATACTATTTGCTCTTCCCGTCTTTGGCGCTCCTGCTCAAGCGTGGCTGGCGCGATTTCGAGCTCATCGGACTCTCGGCGCTCGCGATCTATCTCGTGACGCTGGCGCTCTTCGGCACCGGCACGCCGTTCGAGATCACCGGCAACCTGAGCGATTGGATCGTGAACACCGCGATCGGGGTGTGGGACCAGGTCTATTACACCACGACGTACAATAACCTCCTCTGGTTCGACATCAGGCAGTATCCGGTCCGGGACTATGTCGGGTCGAAGGTCGTAGACTTCGCTGCGGCAGCAATTCCAATCGTGGTTTCCGTGAGCCGGGCGATCGGCCTCCTCACGTTGCTGCTGGTCTGGCTCCAGCCGAAGGCACTGTCGGTTCAACGGGTGGCGCTGATCCTCATGCTCACGACCATGATCGCCCAGTCGCCGGGCGGTTACGCGGAGATGTTCATCATCTTCCTCGTCTTCATGGAGAAGGCGGACACGATCGCTCTGAAGTTCTCCACGGTCTGTGCATATCTGATCGCCATTCCCTGGGATCTCACGACGGGGACCTTCAAGGTGAACAATCAGAACGCATGGCTGAGTGGCCGCACGCTCGAGGTCGCGTTCGGGTTCAACTTCGGGTCGGTGCTACGGCCGGGAGTGCTTTTGCTTATCCTCTGGGCGATCTGCATCGACAGCATCATCCGCATTGTTCGTGCCCATCGCGAGAACCGCCCCATGATCGGCCTTGGCGTTTCCAGCCCGATCCTCTCCCGGCAACGGCGGGCGGTGGCATGATGGCGGGGAAGGAGCCCGCGAGCTGGACCTTCCAGGACGATCTCGACGCGATGTTCGCGGCGCTCGAGGGCGACTGGCTCAAGCTCGCTGGCAAGCGCATCTTCATGACCGGCGGCACCGGCTTCATCGGTCGCTGGATGCTGGAGGCCCTAGCGGAGGCGGACCGGCGGCTGGGCCTTGGTGTCACGGTGAAGATCATCACGCGCAATCCATCGTCGTTCGAGGCGAAGGCGCCGCACCTGACCGGCCATCCCGCATTCGAGTTCGTGACGGGGGATGTGCTCGCGCTCGAGCCGGGCGGCGAGACGTATGACTACGTGATCCACGCGGCGACCGATGCGAGCGCGGACCTGAACGAGAACGATCCCAGGCGGATGTTCGACACGATCGTAACCGGCACGCGGCGCGCGTTGGATTTCGCACTAGCCGTGGAGGCGACGCGTTTCTTCTTCCTGTCGTCGGGCGCGGTCTACGGCTCCCAGCCGTGGGAGATCGAGAATGTCCCCGAGGACTACATGGGCGCTCCTGACGTCACGGCCTATCGCAACGCGTACGCTGAGGGGAAACGCGCCGCCGAGATGCTGTGTGCGATTTACACGAAGCAGTTCAACCTCGACGTAGTGAATGCGCGCATCTTCGCATTGCTCGGGCCGCTTCTTTCGCTCGATATCCATTTTGCCGCCGGCAACTTCATCCGCGACGCGATGGAGGGCCGCAAGGTGGTAATCCAGAGCGCCGGAACCGCCGTTCGCTCTTATCTTTACGCGGCCGATCTGACGGTGGGTCTGTGGGCGATTCTGCTTCGCGCCAAGGCGAACTCCGTCTACAACATTGGTTCGGAAGAGGGCATTTCGATCGCCCAGCTCGCGGAGCGCGTCTCGACTTTGCTTGGAGACGGCGGCTTTGAAGTGCTGGGGAAGCCCGATGCCGGCTGGAACCCGGGGCGATACGTCCCATCGACGGCGAAAATTCGAAATGAGCTCGGTCTGAGCCCCACGGTCGGGCTGGACGACGCCATTCGGCGTACTGCGATTTGGAACGGTTGGAACGGATGACGAAGATCAAGCTTGCCAAGTGGGTCACCGAGAAGCTCGTCGAGCATGGGATCACCGACGCTTTCATGCTCACCGGCGGCGGTGCCATGCATCTCAACCATGCGATCGGCACGGATGAGCGAATCAAGACGACCTTCATGCATCACGAGCAGGCGCTCGCGATGGCCGGCGAAGCCTATTACCGGCTGACCAACCGTCTCGCGCTGGTGAACGTCACGTCCGGGCCCGGAGGTACGAACGCCATCACCGGCGTCTACGGCGCCTTCGTGGACTCGATGGGGATGCTCATCATCTCCGGACAGGTGAAGATCGAGACGACGGTCCGCTACACCGGGCTGCCGCTTCGCCAGTATGGCGACCAGGAGCTCGACATCGAGCATATCGTCAAGCCGATCACCAAATATGCGACGATGGTCACCGATCCGCAGTCGATCCGCTATCATCTCGAAAAGGCGATCTATCTAGCGACGAGTGGACGGCCTGGCCCGTGCTGGCTCGACATCCCCCTCGACGTTCAGGCGTCGATGATCGATCCGGACACGTTGAAAGGCTTCGATCCGGCTGAGCTCGAAGAGCCTTGGAAGGCGACCGACGTCGACGAGGCCGCGTGCAATGTCCTTCAGAAGCTCCGTGAAGCCGAGCGTCCGGTTGTTCTCGCCGGTAGCGGAATTCGCCTGAGCGGCCAGCACGAGGCGTTCCTGAAGCTTATCGAGAAGCTCGGCGTGCCGGTCGTGACGAGCTTCAACGGCCGTGACAATGTCTGGGAGGATCATCCGCTCTACGCCGGGCGGCCCGGGACGATCGGCGACCGCGGCGGCAACATGGTCACCCAGAGCTCCGACTTCCTGCTGGTGCTCGGAAGCCGGCTCAACATACGGCAGATCAGTTACAATTGGGCCACCTTCGCCCGTGCTGCCTACAAGGTCTGGGTCGACGTCGATCCGGTTGAGCTGCAGCGGCCGAACGTGAAGCCCGATCTCGGCATCGTGGCGGACCTCAAGGACTTCATCCCGGCGCTGCTCAAGGCAGACTATGAAGGTCCGACCAGGAAGCATCGCGAATGGCTGGAATGGTCGCTGGAGCGGAAGCGGAAATTCCCCACCGTCCTTCCGGAATATGAGACCAATCAGGTCTGCCACCCCTACGTAGCGATGAAGGCGATCTTCGACGCGCTCGACAAGGACGACGTCATCGTCTCGGCCAATGCGACGGCCTGTGTGGTGGCTTTCCAGGCCGGCGCCCTCAAGGAAGGACAGAGGCACTGGAGCAATTCGGGCTCCGCGACGATGGGTTACGACCTTCCGGCCGCAGTCGGTATCTGCGCCGCGACCGACAATCGGCGCCGCGTCATCGCGCTCGCCGGGGACGGCAGCATCATGATGAACATTCAGGAGCTGCAGACGATCGCCGGCAACCGCCTGCCGGTGAAGGTCTTCCTCCTGAACAACAGCGGCTACGTCTCGATCTTCCAGACGCACCGCAACTTTTTCAACGGCGTCGAGGTCGGCGGCGGGCCCAAAAGCAATGTGACCTTCCCGGACTTCGGCAAGGTCGCCACTGCGTTCGGGTTCGAGCATTTTCGCGCTGCTCGTCACGACCAGCTGGAAAGCACGATCGCCGCGGCGCTTGCTGCGCCCGGTCCCGTCATGTGCGAGATCATCCTCGACGAGGAAGTGCCTTTCGCACCGAAGCTTGGTGCGAAGCAGCATCCTGATGGACGCATCACGTCGCCGGCGCTTGAAGATCTTTCGCCGTTCCTCCCGCGTGAAGTTCTGCGCGAGAACATGATGATCGACTTGCTCGACGAATGAACCCCGCCAAACATGACGCACAGAGCGCCGAGGGGTGGCTCCGGAGGCGCTTCGGCAAGCTGCACGGGAGACCGATGCGCTTCCTCGTTGCCGGCGGGCTCAATACGGTCGTCGGGACTTCCGCCTATCCGCTGCTGCTGTGGCTGAGCCCATGGTTCCGTGAGCATTACCTGGTCGCGCTCGCGTTGGTGCAGGCGTTCTGCCTCTGCTTTGCCTTCACCACGTACAAGTTCGGCGTGTTCCGCACGCGCGATACCAACGTATTCAACGAATTCTGGAAGTTCTCGTCCTATTACGTGATCAACTATGCGGCGAACTGGATCGTTCTCCCGCTGCTCGTCGAAGTCGGCAAGCTCGATCCGCTATGGGCGCAAATCGGCTTCGGCCTGACCGTGCTGGTCGGCAGCTGGTTCTGGCACAGCCAGATCTCGTTCAGCTCGAAGGCGGCAAAGCCGCGCTGAGCAGGTGGCCGAAACGCCCTGCGCTTACAGCTTGTGAATGACTGCCTGTCCCGTGAGCAGCGCAAGAGGCTTCTCCGGTTTGTCCGCGAAGAACTCCTCAATGGCTCTGCGTGCTCCGGGGCACGAAGCGAAGCCGTAATCGTCGCAAACGATCACGCCGCCTGTCGGCATGCGCGGATAGACGAAGGCCAGAGTGTCCAGCACGCCCTGGTACAGGTCCAGGTCGATGTGGGCGAAGCAGACCTTCTGCTTTTCTAGTCCGGCGAAGGTGTCCGGAATCCAGCCCTTGTGGAAATGGACGAAGTCGCCCGTTCCAACGACCTTTTGCACGCCTTCCAGCGACGTATCCGCGAAGTCCCCCGAGACGTGGCGATCAAGCTCATCGTCGGCGACTTTCATGCCTTCGAATGAGTCGAACAGGTGAAGCTGCTTCTTCTGTTCCTCGGCTACCCGGCGGAGCAGGCGGGCCGTGCCGCCCTGAAAGACGCCGGCCTCGAGCATGATGCCTTCAAGAGAGGATGCATGGAGCGCCATCTGCCAGACCGTCCAGGCGCGCTCGATGGGGACGACGGTGTAGGGGGAAATGCTGTCGTACAGGTCGACGAACCATTTCGCGCGCCAGGGCTGATAGTGCGGCTTGTAACGATCGGCGTCCGGGATGCTCTTCACGACGAGACGGCGGTACAACTCGCTCCAGATGAACGGCGGTGTGACCGCCCTTGCGAGCTCAATGCCTGGTGCTCTGGTCGTCCTGATCGCGAAAAGTCTCACTTGGATGCCCTTGGTATCGTCTGTTGTTCGACGCTCGGCCGGGGGATCATCTCCTCCAGCCGCGCCACTTTTTACAGGATGTACTTGAGCCGCAAGCCCAAAGAAAAAGGGCCCGGAGCGATTCAGCCCCGGGCCCTTAAAGCTTAAGCAGCCGAGGAGGCCAGCCTGACAGGCTTCGGCGTCTCGGTCTCAAGGCCGCGGTCGAGGATCATCTCGACGAGCTCCGCATTCTTGTGAAGCTTTGAGTCGATGCTTTCGACCCCTACGGCCCCGTGAGCCGCGATCGGGCGCGTCACTTTTTCGCCGCCGACGAACTCGCGGGTCGAAATCTGGCCCTTGAGCAGCGGAACCGAGAAGTAGACGTCGTCGTGCGTAAGGACTTCGCCCACTGCAACGTCGCGCTTGGTGTAAACGCCGCGGACCAGCGCATCGAGATAACGCCGCTCGCCTTCCGGGACATTGCGGCGTGCAGCTGCGCCATGGCCGCACATTTCCTGCGCCTTCTTGAAAGCGCGGAACCAGATGTCTGCCTGCTCCGGCTTGGTGCAGTAGGAGCTGACCGGCACGCCCTCATAGTCGATGTCGATGTGACGTTCGAACGTGCGGGCGCCCTTGCCATAGGCGATCAGGATGGAATCGTGCCAGTCACGATATTCGTGCGTGGAGAAGCCGATCGTGATGTGCGGATAACGCGCCTTCAGGAAGTCGATCTGGTCGAGTTCGAGATCGCTGTCTTCGGACGGGTAAAGAGAGACGCAGTGGTTCAGCGCGAACGGGATGTTCCGCGACGTGAAGAACTCCACGAGTTCGTCGATGTGATCCAGATTGGCGCCGCCAGAAGAGGCGATCACCGGGAGGCCCGTCGACGCGATCTTCGCGAGCAGAGTCTTATCTCGAATGTCGGAGCTTGCGATTTTCAGGATGTCGACGCCGAATTCGACGCACTTGTCGACCGAAACTTCGTCGAAAGGCGTGACCATCGTCACCATGCCGGCTTCGCGGACGGCTTCGACCATCGCGCGCAAGTTCTCCCACGGCATCTGCGTGTCGAGCGTCTTCTTGATGTAGCGAACGTCGGCGCGGTCGCGGAAATCCTTGTGAACGAAGGAATCAACGTCGCGGAACTGCAATTTGATCGCGGCATGGACGTCGTTGAAGCGTACGACCCGCGCGAAATCACTGATTATCTTGAGGCCGCGCTCGAGCTTGCCCCAATGATTGTTGGCAAGTTCAAGAACGAACAAATTTTCGAAAATCGAAACTGACATAGAATCCCCCAAACCCGCGGATCGCTTAATGGCTTGAATAGTCGGCCCTAGATTACTCGGCGCTGACTGGCCAGCGTTTTTCCCGCACTGCAGCATAACCTGATCGTCAAATTATCGTTAAATTCGATTACGTTAGCAGAAAGTTCTAGAATGGTCTCGACCGTTTAGCCCTAACGCTTGGGACGACCTTGCTGCAAGGCCGCGATTTTCACAGTTCGCGCGATTACGCATACATGTCACTTCTTAACCACAGTTAAATATGGCCTTGTGAATCCCGCCGCGGCAGGCGGTAAGCCGTTGTGATGGCGGTGGTCTTGCCCTAACCGGTGGGGGACCGCTAAGCCGCGCTCGTCACCCCATCAGCCAGAAGCCCGTTCATGAAATCCAGCGAGTTCGTTACCCGCGACTGCCCCCTCTGCGGCTCCGCCAAGCGGACGATGGAAGTTTCGAGCAAGCGCCGTGCAGAGAGCATGAGCCTTCAAGATCTTCATCCGTACTGGGAAACATTTGCATCCGAGAAGGTGTTTTTTTCCTACGCGCGATGCTCGGATTGCGATCTTCTATTCGCTCCGAGTTTCTTCAGTAACGACCAACTCTCCGAGCTGTACGCGGACATGCCTGCAAACATGCGGGTGGTGACTTCGGACGCGATCGACGCGACCCAGCGCAGTTACTTCGATGCGATCGCGGAAACGGCGCCGCTCAGCGGCGGCTACCTCGAGATCGGACCGGACATCGGCCATGTCGCTCAGCATGCTGCGCGCGAAGGGGAATTCGACAAGTTCTGGCTGTTCGAGCCTAACAAGGCCGTGCATCGGCAACTGGCGGAGTCAGCGGGCGGGCGGCCGCATTACATCAGCACCGATATGACCGACCTGTCGGCCGTGCCGGACGGTTCAGTCGGGGTCGCGGTCATGGTTCACGTGCTCGACCATCTGCTCGATCCGGCCGACCTTGTGCAGCAGATCCGCGCGAAGCTTCGCCCCGACGGCGTCCTTGCGATCGTGACCCACAACGAGGCGTCCGTGCTGCGGCGCATCATGGGCAATCGGTGGCCGCCGTTCTGCCTGCAGCATCCTGAACTTTACAGCCCGGAGTCGATTACCCGGCTGCTTCGCGCATCGGGTTACAGCCGGGTCGAGGTTCGCCGTGCGAAAAGCTATTTCCCGATGTCGTTCATGGCCCAGCAGGCTGCAGGCGCGGTCGGGCTGAACCTCAGCCGGGTACCACTGCCGGATGCCGTCGTCGGATTGCGTCTCGGCAATATTCTGACGCTGGCCCGGAATTAATTCCGCGGCACGATTGAGCCGGGCGTTCGGAAGTCAGGCCGGAGGAAGGAGCTCGCGGCCACCGGCGACGAGGGCGCCGCCGGCAAATAGGACTTCGGCGGCCTCATCCCATAGTTTCCGGCTGGTCGCGGCGAGGATCCCGAGACCGCCGTCGTGGAAGCTGTACGGCGTGCCGTCCCAGCGGGCGACATAGCCGCCCGCTTCGGTCAGCAGCAGCGCTCCGGCAGCATGGTCCCAAGGCAGGGTACGCTGGAAGAGAGCAACATGGTTCTCGCTGCGGCAAAGCCGCGGATAATGCTCGGCTGCGCAGCGAGGGATCGGAACAAGCTCGAACGCCTCGGCGCCACGCGCCGTCGTCGCTTCCCGCAGCGCCGGAGTCATGAACTGCGTCGCCAGTCCCGCGATCGGGGTGCCGGACGGGTCGCTGGTCTTGAGCTCCTGCCTTGCGCCTTGGCCGTCCGTGACCACCGCGCCTTCGCCGGGTGCTGCGGTGAACATCAGGTTCTGGACCGGATTGAAGATCCAGCTTCCGATGGTGATGCCGTCGGCGGCGAGCGCCACCATGGTCCCGAAAGGCTCGCGCCCAGCCGCGAAATGTGCGGTGCCATCCAGCGGATCGACGACCCAGACAAGACCCTCGTCGAGGCGATCAAGGACGCCAGGGTCTGCAGCGCACGCTTCCTCTCCGACCACGCGCGATCCCGGCAGGATGACTGAGAGATGCTCCTCCAGCATCGCTTCGGCCTTGTGGTCGGCGATTGTAACCATCTCGCCGGGAGTCTTCTCGGAAACCTCGCCGTCGCGAAGCTGGCGGAAGTGCGGCATGATCGCGCTGTCGGCGACCCGCCGCAGCAGGGTCTCGACGTCGTCTTTTAGCGATGCGACGAGTTCGTTTCCGTTCGTTGGGCGAAGCAGGTTCACGCCCGCACTTCCTCCGCGCCGACGCATCCCAAGCTGCTGTATTCTTCGAGCTGGCGGAAGCTCAGCTCACGCGCGTCCTCGCCGGACGCAACACCCTTGTGCCATTCGACGACTTTCTCGAGCGCCTTTTCGAGGCTGAACCGCGGTCGCCAGCCGAGTGCCGCGCGCGCCTTCGAACAGTCCAGCTTCAGAAGAGTCGCTTCGTGCGGCTGCGTGCCCGTAGGCTGATCCCATCCTTCGGCGCCCCACATGTCCAGCATGCGATCCACGATCCACGCGACCGGCTTCGCATCGTCTTCAGAGGGACCGAAGTTCCACCCGTTTGCGAAATCGTCGCGCCCTTCGAGGAGCTTCTCCGCGATCAGCAGATAGCCCCCGAGGGCCTCCATCACATGCTGCCACGGCCGCACCGAATTCGGATTGCGGATAAGGGGCCGCTGCCCGCTGAGCATTGCTCGGACGATATCCGGAATAAGTCGATCGGTCGCCCAGTCGCCGCCGCCGATGACGTTGCCCGCGCGGACAGACGCGATGCGCGCGCCGTTCTCGAAGAAGGAACGGCGGTATGCCGAGATCACGAGTTCAGCCGCGCCCTTGCTGCTGCTGTACGGGTCATGTCCGCCCATCGGATCGCTTTCCCGATAGGGCCAGATCCACTCACGGTTTTCGTAGCATTTGTCGCTGGTGACGGAGACTACGGCGCGAACACTTTCCGCCCTGCGGCAGGCGTCGAGCAGGTGCACGGTGCCCATGACGTTGGTCGCGTAGGTCTCAATGGGATTGTCGTACGAATAACGGACGAGCGGCTGGGCAGCGAGGTGGAATACGACCTCCGGCTTGGACGCATTCACGGCCGCTTCGACCGCATCCATGTCGCGCACGTCGCCTTCGATGTGGTTCACGAGCTCGGTGAGCCGCGTCTGTTCGAAGAGGCTCGGCTCGGTCGGGGCAGGGAGGGAGAAACCCGTAACTTCCGCGCCGAGCTGATGCAGCCAAAGCGAAAGCCAGCCGCCCTTGAATCCGGTGTGGCCCGTTACGAGAACTCGGCGTCCCTGCCAGGCGGACGTTTTCACCAGCATTTCCAAGGCGCTCCGTCCTGCCACAGCTCTTCGAGGTAAATTCTGTCGCGCAGCGTATCCATCGGCTGCCAGAATCCCTTATGCCGATAGGCAACCAAGTCGCCGTCTTCGGCAAGGCGCTCGAGGGGCTCGCGCTCCCAGACTGTATCCGGTCCATCGATAAGACCGAGCACTGACGGATCGGCGACGAAGAAGCCGCCGTTGATCAGGCCGCCGTCGCCGGCCGGCTTTTCCCTGAAGCTGCGGACGAGATCGCCTTCGAACTCGAGAGCGCCGAATCTGCCCGGTGGCGCGACCGCGGTGATCGTCGCCTTCTTCCCGTGACTTTTGTGAAAATCGATGAGCTCGCCAACGTTGATCGCCGCAACGCCGTCGCCGTAGGTGAGGCAGAAGGGCTCGTCCGGATTGAGATAGCGCTCGACAGCCTTCAGTCGGCCGCCGGTCATCGTGTCGGCCCCCGTGTCCACAAGGGTGATCCGCCACGGCTCGCTACGATTCTGGTGGATCTCGGTCTGGTTCCTGCTGAGGTCGATGGTGACGTCGGCCGTGTGCAGGAAGTAGTTCGCGAAGAACTCCTTGATGATGTATCCCTTGTAGCCAAGGCACACGATAAACTCATTGACGCCATGGGCGGCGTAGATCTTCATGATGTGCCACAGAATCGGCATTCCACCGACTTCGACCATGGGCTTCGGGCGAACCGAGGTTTCCTCGCCGAGCCGGGTGCCCAGACCGCCGGCCAGAATTACCGCCTGCATTGCCATCCCACCCTTGCGTTACCCCTTGTCATGTTCTGCTTCGCAGCGCTTAGCGCACAGATAAACCCCAACGTTATCTTGGGTTTAGCTTCCCTAACGATGTGATCCTAGCCCCGCGACTCGCTTCAATGAATCAATCAGTGTTGCCGCAGCTTCACCACTCTTACGAGCGGCCCTCCGGCCAGGCCGAGCTGTGGCTCGAATAGTGCAACGGTACGGCCGCCCGCAAGCAGCTTCTCGTAGTTCCGGATTTCCTTGGGAAATGCCGCGGCTTCGGCCCGGTAAAGGTCGTAATATGTCAGGATTGCATAATCGGCCCGGCAGCTTTCGAGCCGATCCGGACTGACGTTGCCGAAATCTACGATCGGACTGCCCTGCCGGAGATGTTCGACCTGTTCGTAGTCGACGCCCTGGGTCAGCATCCGCACGGCATCGACGCAACCGGCGCCGCCGATCGGGAACAGGAACGTCCACGGCTGATGACGAAGGCTGAGCTCCAGGTGCTCGATCGCCACCGAGCTTCCAGGCGGGATGTTCGCGACCGCCCAACGCGCCGCTTGCGAGCGCGTGTCGTTCGCGCGCTCCGCCGACTGCGCGAAGGCGCCCGCGACAGTAGGCATGGCAGCGAACGCGGCGAGGGCGGCAATTATCGCTGTTCGGCGCTTGGAATTGACGGCGGATGCGATCTCCTCGCCAAGCACGACAATCGCGACGGCGGCGAATACGCAGAACATCGGCAGCAGCGGCAGAACCCAACGCGACCAGATCAGGTTCTGCGACGCAATGAGCGCCAGGAAGCCAAGCGCAGCCGGAATCAGCGTCCAGCGTGATACTCGCGATCGGACGGCCGAAACTACAAGGCCGGCCAAAATGAGCAACAGGCCCATCACACCTACGGATTCGCGCACG
>Ga0207701_10001870_pt1 | contig 21900 bp, 21 predicted proteins | sample KBSSwiSSwithPhiX_FD_184294 | JGI IMG/M metagenome (GOLD analysis project Ga0207701, IMG submission 184294) | Switchgrass rhizosphere bulk soil microbial communities from Kellogg Biological Station, Michigan, USA, with PhiX - S5 (SPAdes) (version 2) | ecosystem: Environmental > Terrestrial >... | reverse complement strand
CCAGGGTTCGCATACAGCTTTGTACCTCAGCGCCGCTTACAATTATGCTTCCAATAATAGTGATGTAATGAATACTGATAATCTAAGTCATTTTGCAGCATCGATCGGATTCATATTTAGTTCACGGTAATGGCATTCAAATCAGCAATAACAAACACGTAAAATTTACAAAAAATAAAATACACATGAAGCAACTACTTTTATTTATTCTTGGCTCACTTATTTTCTTCCCGTCTTTCGCGCAAAGCAACAAAGAAGATATTGACATGATACAGGCTATGTATGGAAAAGAAAAGAAATCAATTGCGGCAGATTTTATAGTATTACCGGATAATAAAAAAGACGCTTTCTGGAAGATATATGATGATTATGAAGCCGAGCGCAAAGATTTGGGTAAAAAAAGGATCAACCTGATCGAAAAATATGCAAACGCTTATGATACTCTTACTGATAAATCTACTGATGCGATCATAAAAGAAACTATCGCGATGCAAAAAAGCACAGATGCACTTATCTCAAAGTATTACGATAAAATAAGTAAATCTGTAGGCGTAAGACCAGCTGCCCAGTTTTACCAGTTGGAATATTACCTGCTTAGCATGGTTAGAACGGAAATTCTCACCCAGATTCCATTTATTGGTGAATTGGGAAAAAAAGCATCATCTGAAAAACAGTAGTAAACGTTGGAATTCGATAACAGCGGTTGGTAAAGCCGCTGTTTTTTTTAGTAAATTTTGGAGTAGATAAATCCTACCCTCCTTCCTCCGGTGCCTTGCGAAAACAACCTGTCAAAATTTACCTACCTTAATTTAAAATCAACAAAAATGAAGCAAATAATTCAAACAGTACTAATTGCGCTGACCATCATCAGTTGCAGCCCATCTACAGAAATAGTAAAAAGTTGGCAGGAACCCGGTGCCTCATATACGGCTAACCCGGCAGATAAAATTTTTGTATTAGCTATGGTGAAGGATGAAAGCTCCCGCAGGTTGATAGAGGACGCATTGGTTAAACGGATCGGTTCGAACGCAATAGCTTCGTATACTGTTTTTACATCGGATATGTTAAAAGAAGGGAATGAACAAATGTTCAGTGAAAAAATAAAACGGGACAAGTATAATTATGTTTTGCTGATGCGTCTTGCAAATGTGGAAAATGAAACATCTTATGTACAGAATTCCACTTCTGCTTATTATGGCAGTTATGGCAGGTACTACCACTATGGCGCCGGCCTTTATAGTTCCCCGGGTTATTATACCACAGACAAGAATTACTTTGTTGAAACAACTGTTTTTTCAGTTGAACCGGATAAATTATTATGGACAGGAACAACAAAAACGGTAAATCCCTCAAAGATCGAAAAAACAATAAGCGAAATCGGCGATGCGGTTTCTAATAAAATGAAGAAAGATGGCTTCCTTAAATAATTCTTTTAATTATACTCAATAAAACTAAAAATATGAAATCAGATTTTTTCTTTAAAACCGTTGCCCGGTTCTTATTACCGGTATTAATGCTGTGCTATTGTGAATCAGTTTTTTCCCAGGTACCAGCATTACCCGACACATCAAAAATGACCTACAATCAAATGTCAAGCGGACTAAAATTATATGTTTTCCCTGCGAAAAATCAAAGCAAGCAAAAACAAAAAGAAGATGAATTTGAATGTTATAAATGGGCTATGGAACAGTCAGGAATTGATCCATTGAACCTTCCGAAAGTAGAGGTTGCCCCTGCTGAAACAGGTCCAACAGGTGCAGCAGTTGGTGGCGCAGCAAGAGGTGCTGCAGCAGGACTGGCTATTGGCGCAATAGCAGGCGATGCAGGTCAGGGTGCAGCCATTGGTGCTGTTGCAGGTGGATTGGCAGGTAGAAGAGCTGGAAAAAATGCACAGGCGCAACGTAATCAGCAATCAGTAGATAATGCAGCAAACCAGGAGAAGGCAATGAAAGAGAGTTTTGTCAAAGGTTTTTCGGCATGCCTCGAAGGGAAAGGATATACAATCAAATAATATACACCTGGATACCGCAAAGTTTTTAACCTGACAGATCTACCAGACCATCAAATAAAATTTAGAGAATTATGAAACAATTTATCTTAATACTTACTGTAAGTATCAGCATGTTTTCGTGTACTGATCCGGCTGATAAGCAGAAGAAAGAAAGCCTTGCCATAGCTAAAAAATATATGGAGGCAGTAGAAACCAATAATTTAGCAGTTATGGATTCTCTGCTTGCAGACAACTATGAAGGTTTCGGGCCTTCTGTTGGCCACTCCATCAATAAAGCAGATGCACTTAATTACTGGAAATATAATTCAGAGAACCTGTACGATTCAGTTATATATACCCAATATCAAAATATTGCTGTAACGCTTACTAAAGAAGATGGGCCTGGAGAAGCAGGTGACTGGGTTGCTAACTGGGCTTATCTCACCATTAAATACAAAGACGGAAGAGGTCCTGTCCATGTATGGGTAAATTCTATATACCGAATCGAAAACGGAAAAATTGTACACAGCAGAACTTTTTATAATGAAGCTGACGTGTTGTATCAACTTGGCTATACACTGCAAAAAGTAACACCATAGAACCCATGTAGATAACTCACATTGTTATAGGGAATGGAGGGTCATCTATCATCACAATTAAAAAATTATGCATGAATCAGCTAATATTCAAATCAAGAAGCGTATTCAATTCAGGATGTATAATTGCAGTTTGCTTTTTTGTGATGATAGGTTATTCAGCAAACGCGCAAACATCTGATAGCCTCGAAAAATCTGCAAAAGAATTTAAAAACAGCATCAAACTGAATCTTTCACAAAGGGTAATTTATAAAAATGCATTTCAGGTTATTTATGAACGGGTACTCAAAAAAAATCAAACGCTGAATATTTTTCTTGGTTACCAAGAATTTCCGTTAGGCTTAGCTCTTGACCTCGATAGTAGTACTGAACTTAAACAAAGCAGGAAAAACTCAGGTTATTCATTAGCCGTGGACTACAGGTTTTATCTTTCAAAAGAAAATAAACACAATGCTCCCCGTGGTGTATACCTGGGACCCTTTATAAGTTTTTTTCACTTTACTGGAGAGAGAATATTATCGCATACCGATGACGCAGGAGTAGAATCATCAGGTAATCTTAATACAGAAATCAATTTAGTAAGCATAGGCGGTCAACTCGGGTACCAGTTTGTATTGGGAAAGAGATGGGTAATTGATGCAATAATGTTTGGCCCGGCAATAACAAGCTATAATTTCAATGCAAAACTGGACAATAATTTTCCTGGCCTCGATGAAAATGAAGCGCTCCAGGAAGTTATTGATGCATTAAAAGAAAAATTGCCCTTGCTGAATGATCTTAGCAGTGAAAAGGGAGTAAGTAGATCAGGAACACAAGCTTTTTGGGCTGTAGGATTCCGGTACAACGTCTCCGTTGGTTTTAGATTTTAATATTGCTTTAGTTTTTTTGAATTTGTGCGAACAAAATACTCTTTTAAAGATGAGAGATGGCAGTTCTAAAAGATTATGCTTTTGCTTCCGGCGGAATAATCTGGAAAATAATTGACCGCACAAAATACGATAGCAGAAGTTTAAAGTACAAGGTTTCTATGGTGATTGGTCTTGCATTGGTTTGCTGGTTTCCTCTTGCCATTATTTCTTTTGTACAACTCGGAGGGGAACAGTTTTACCTGCTGTTTATCCGTGATATAGCCACTCATGTCAGATTCCTCCTGGTATTGCCAATCCTGTTATTTGCCCGCCGGTCGCTGAACAAAAGTTTCAACAATATGATCGGCATTTTTCTTGAAACAAAAATTATTGGTCCTGAGAATGCAGCAGCTTTTCAAAAAGTAATGGACTGGATTATGAAATGGCGCAATTCCTGGCTGGTTGACATACTTCTCATATTGCTGGTGTATTCTTCTTTTTTTGTACAGCAAACATCCTTAATAACCAATTCCGTCAGTTACGCCCCCTGGCTCCTGTATCATAACAAAATAACTCCGGCAGGGTGGTGGTACCTTGCATTCAGTCTGCCAATTATACAGCTGTTACTGTACAGATGGATGTATACCATATTACTGTGGATCATTTTTCTGCGCAAAATATCAAAACTTGATCTGCACTTATCCGCGCTGCATCCCGATGGGATGGGAGGTCTTGGTTTTGTAAAATATACTCAGCTTGGCTATTTCCCGGTGGCGTTCGCGTTTTCTTCCCTTACAGCGGGAGCGCTTAATAACATGATCATATTTTCCGAAGCTTCCGTACAAGACTATAAAGTGCTTATGGGCTCACTTTTTATTTTCGTTCTGCTCCTTTTTATTTTGCCGCTGTTAGTGTTTGTTCCGTTGCTGGCTTCTGTTAAACGAAAATATTTTATTGCATACAGTACTCAAGCCTGGCCTTTTGCAAGGAAGTATGAAGAAGAACTGATAAACTTTCATAGAACAGAAGCAACTAAACCTGATTCTTCCTGGCACGTTGATATGGCAGATAGTTTTGCAAAAACAGCCAATATGAAAATCGTGCTGATCGATAAAACCCTCATGGGTGCTTTTATATTTGCTGTTGTACTTCCTTTTATTGCAGTAGTAGCGCAGGAAATTCCCTTGAAAGATATAATTGTTACGCTTATTTCAAAATTTATGGGCTAAATATGCTTACTTAAGAATATGTATTGCACATGAAAAAAAAGAAAATTCCACCCCCGGTATTAATTACCATTTTTGGCGCGAAGGGAGATCTTACCAGGCGTAAACTGATTCCTGCGTTGTATAATTTATATACTGGTGGCCACTTACCTAAAATATTTGCGATTTATTGCGTTGACTACCTGGAATCTGATGAAACGGATTTTAAAAATAATTTACTGGCGGGCATCAATGAATTCAGTCGCAACGGCATTGCAGAAGAAATAAAGTGGAAAGAATTTGCAGCAAAGCTATTTTATATTCAGGGGGATCTCCAGGTAGATGACACTTTTCTCAATCTGAAACAAAGTGCAGTTTATTTTGAAAAGCAGATAGGCCAGAAGTGCAGCCGGATATTTTATTTTGCCACAGCACCTCGATTTATAGAAATAATCGCCGAAGGATTATACAGGCATAAACTATGCAACCGGGTATTAATGGATCGTATTGTTATAGAAAAACCCTTTGGAACCGATCTCAACAGTGCAAAAAAATTGAATCTTTTTTTAAGCGACCGATTCGCGGAAAAACAGGTCTATCGTATAGATCATTATTTAGGCAAAGAAACGGTACAGAATATAATGGCTTTTCGTTTTGCCAACAATGTATTTGAACCATTATGGAATAACAAATACATTGATCATGTTCAAATTACCGTAGCCGAACAAGTGACCGTCGGCAAGCGGGGAGGCTATTACGATAGCAGTGGCGCTTTGAGGGATATGATACAAAATCATCTGCTCCAATTGTTATGCATTGTTGCTATGGATTGCCCTTTAGCATACCAGGCCGAATTGATTCGTGATGCCAAAACCAAAGTGTTGAAAAGTGTAAGATCCTTATCCACTAAGGAAATATTTAAAAACGTAGTTCGAGCGCAATACGTTGCCGGTTCTATTAAAAATATACCTATACCGGATTATAGAGGAGAGGAAAAAGTTTCGCCTGAGTCATCAACAGAAACTTTTATAGCTGCCAAATTGTTTATTGACAATAAACGCTGGCAGGAAGTGCCATTCTTTTTGGCCACCGGCAAAGCTTTACCTAAACCGGTATCAGTAATTGTGGTGCAATTTAAAGATACCCCACATAAAATCTTCAAAGGAGATATTGTACCTAACCGGTTAATTATAAGTATACAACCTGAACTGGAAATTAGTTTGCTTTTTGAAAGTAAAGTGCCGGGACTGCAATTCAAGCTGCAAGCGGTGGACATGGATTTTACTTACAAGGAATCTTACACGGAAGCATTGCCGGAAGCATATGAGGCGCTGATCCTGGATGTATTACGTGGGGATCCAACATTGTTTATGCGCGCTGACCAGGTTGAAGCTGCCTGGAAAGTAGTCATGCCCATCTTAGATGCATGGGCCAAACATCCTCTCAAAAAATTGCATTTTTATAAAGCAGGTACCTGGGGACCTGAAGCCGCCCGGCAACTGGTAAAGCCCTATGCCGAAAAATGGTTTGAGTTACCAAGAATTGAAAGAATGAACAGTAAGTCCTTAATAACAATTAAGGACATCAACTAATAAAACCAGAAGCTAATAAAAACATTATGAAAAGATTTTTTTCTAAGATCATGCGCTTCTGGAATGAAGACAGGAGCCTTACCGCAATGCTGGTGCTACTTTTATTATTCATGTTTGTTTTAGTACCATCGATGAGCCTTGGAAAAGGAGGTCAGTTTTTCGTTAAGATCATCTATTCAATTATGTTGCTTACAGGAGTATTATCTGTTGCAAAGAATAAAAAGCACTTAATTCTGATTGGCATTTTTGCAGGTATTGGTTTATTATTAAATTGGTTAAGTAAGGTTTACCCAACCACACTCGTATTAATTGCGCACGATCTGGGCGGAGTTTTTTTCAACTTATTTTTTGCATTTGTTATTCTGATTAAAACATTTAAGAAAGGTGAAATTACTATTCAAAGGATAGAAGGTTCAATCGTAGTGTATTTACTTATTGGTTTAATGTTTTCTTATTTATTCCATGCAGTATATCTATTTGCAGGAGCCTCATCATTCAATAATATTTTTGGAACAGATTTAAAAGAATTTTTATACTTCAGCCTAACCTCTCTAACAACGATGGGTTATGGTGACATTACACCAGTTTATCCATTAGCGCGATCTCTTGCTAATTTTGAGGCCCTGATCGGGCAATTGTATCCCGCCATTTTAATTGCGCGCCTGGTGACCATGGAATTTGAATCATCCAGCAAAAGAAAAGAAAAAATATGAGTAACATTTATTGGATTAGATAAAGTATTCTACCCCTTCCCTCGCAAAGAGGGAATTAGTGAATTCTTTTTTACATTCCTTTTCCATGGAATCAAGAAAATCATCATTGTGGTCAGGATCATGATGGGTAATAATAAGCTTTTTTACTTTCGCCCGGATAGCTACCTCAACAGCATGTCTCCATGTGCTATGTCCCCAACCTTTGTACTTTTTATATTCTTCATCAGTGTATTGTCCGTCGTGAATTAATATATCTGCATTCATGGCAAGGGTAACAATATTTTCGTCTATTTTATCCGGATGTTCAATATCGGTACAAACAACGATTGCGTGCGAACTCTGTTCAATTCGTAATCCATAAGACCCTCCCAGGGTCTTATGATATTGAGGAACAGCAATAATATTTGTGTTGGAAAAAGTTTCTTTATCACCCCATTTCAGGAATTCAAATTGGGCACCCATAGCGTCAAGTTGAACCGGAAAGTATTCTTCCTGCATTTGCGCTGAAAATATTTCTTTTAAATTTTTGAATTTTCGCTCACTACCCATAACATGAATTCTTATTTTTTGATTCTTGTTATAGGCCGGGGCAAAAAATGGAAATCCCTGTATGTGATCCCAATGAAAATGCGTGAAGACAATATTAATTATGTCTTCCTTGACCTCCCTTGCTATAAGCTGTTTACCTAAACTCCGGATCCCTGTACCAGCATCAATTATTATCATTCCAGTCTCCTTAACACGTTCTATGCAAATACATGTTGTATTACCGCCATACCTCACAAAATCTTTATCACATACGGGAATAGATCCACGAACACCATAAAATTTGACTTTCATTGCTTGTGGTTTTATGAAAGTTTTTTTTGTAGATCATTAACTATTCTGTATTGCAGCTGCTTTCTTCGCTTTTTTCAGTGCTTTCTTTTCAGCCCGTTTCTTTTCCCATTCTTCATGAGCAGTGAGAATAGTTTTCCCAGCTTCAATAACAAAGATCAGGTAGATACCCACCCCGATAAAAATGTATATAATATTAAAGATTACCCCAATGGTTGATTGCGGAGCCAGATTATAAGGACTGTTCATAGAAAGAGTTCCCACTGCATAGGCTAATGCCCCGAGAAATGACTTCCCTTCTACCAACCAAAAAAACAAGGTTCCCACCAGGATAAGTACAAAAAGCAGAAAGCCAAGTGTTCTGAAAACTTTGTCGTTTCTCAGCCTTTTAATAATGTCGTAAATAAATTTTCCGGATAATGCAAGTTCAAGTAACATAAGAAGAGTTTTTTTGATTAATTAATGCATGATTGATTAAGATGGAAGTATTCAGCTTTACAAGCCAGCCTGGCTATTGAAGGAACCAATAACTCTTTGCCCTTCAATTTGGTTTAAAATTAGTTCCAGTAATTCGTTATAGTACCTTGCCTGGTTTTCATAAAGATCATTTTCACCAAGTATAAGGTCCTGGTTGTCTGCTACACCGTTTATGAAAGCCTCATGAAGCAATTCGATATTGTTGTTTGCCAGTTTCAGATTCGTATCTGAATACCTGTGCTTTTCAAGTGAATTTTTAAGTTGTATATAAGTTGTTCTTTTTTCGTTTTCAAATTGTATGGTAAATTGATCCATAAAGTTACGAGATTGAGATGCCTGCAATTTTTTCTGCTCTACTGCTCGTTTTATGTCAAACCCATTGAAAATGGGAATACCTACGTTAACACCTATATAAGAAAAAGGCTTCCATCTTTCGCCCTGGAATATTTTTCCTATATCATTAGCAGCTGGCGTAAATCCCAAAGATCCGTCCATACCTACACTTGGTTTTCCTTTTGCCTTTTCAAGTTTTATCGATTCATCTGCTAAAGCTATCTGGGTTTCTAATAATTGGCTTTCAATACGAACGGAAGGATTGCTTAACAAAAGCTGCTGCATCAACGTATCTGATTTGCTTACTTCTTCCTCGATAGTAAAATCACTTTTAAGGATCATACTATCCTGCTCCAGGTAATTCATCTGAAATTGTAATGCAAGCAATGCTTCATTAAATCCATTCCTGACATTAGCCAGTTCAATTCTCATCCTGTTACCGGTAACTTCAACCCTGTTTACTTCGATTTTCACACCTGCGCCCTTTTCAAACTTTGTACGTGTAAGGTCAATTAATGTATCAATGCGAGCAATATTTTCTTCCAGGAAATGCGTCTGTACTTCAAGCAGATTGCACGTATTAAATGCTTTATAAATACCGGAAATCAGATCAATTTTAAAACTGGTAAACTGCTGTACCTGTAGTTGTTGGGTTTGTAAAGCAATATTATAACTCTTGCGGTAGGAGGGATCAAAAATGAGCTGATTGACATTTAATGTTGGATACCAGGAATTACTATAGCCAATTTTCAATGCCTGGGCTTTACCGTCGGGTAAAGTTGAGGGAGCCAGAGCCGATCCTCCTTCTACCAGCAAATTACGCTTCGCAAGATAATATTGAAATGCAGATACAAAATTTACACGAGGCAGGTACAACCCTGTAACCCTTTGAACACCTATTTCCGCTACAGAGGTATCCTTAACAGCAGCATTGAGCAGTGGGTTATGTTCAAAAGCATAATTTATACATTCATCGATAGTAAAAGTTTTTTGTGCTTTTACAGGCGTTGAGTTAAGCAATAAGTATCCGAGCAGCAATAAACTAAGTTTTACCAGGTTCTGCCTGCAGTTTTTCATCTGCGCGGTTTTTAAATGTGAAAAAAATGAAAAGCATTTGATAGTTCCGCACAACCCAAAGGGCAAAAACTACCAAAATGAGAACGATAGCTACCCCGCAGCCTACCAGGAGTATCTCACTGAGTCCTAAAAAAAAAGACTGCAATTTTACCATTCCGGTTACACCATTTATTGCTGCCTCATAAGCCTGATCTGCATCATAACCATTGGATTGATAAAAAGCTTTTAAGCCGTTTATTCTTTCCACTAATAATGGATTACCCGGATCTGTGTAAGTGGTCATCAGGTTAAAATTTCTCACGCTTTCAAAATTCAGTATTCTTCCAAGATCTGTCGCCGTAAGAGCAATGCCAAGAGTGAATGCAACACTTCTGAAATTGGCAACTTTACCAACCAGGTGTTGAGGTACGCTCTTTACAGCCACCATAATAACGGTTGTCGCAACCATTGCAGCCCCGGCTGCCGCTATAAGAGAAGGAGTAATAATAATATCAAAGCTGAATCCGGGATTTAGTTTTGACAGGGTGAACGCTGAGTATGCAATTCCAAGCAGGCCTATTATCATCAGCCAATAAGGATTGGATTTTTTTACAATCAGAATCAGCGTGATGATGAGGACTATGAAAATAATGAGAACGAGGAAATTTACAAAATGGAAAACATCACTTAAAGGCATCTGCAAAATACCTCCCATCAGTTTTGTCAGCATATTAATATTAAAGATAAAAGCAGCGCCGCTCAGGTAAGAAATAATTAAAGCAATAACAAATTCAGGGTATTGCAATAACCTGGTATCAAACAATGGTTTTTTATGAATTAAGCCACGGATCAATAGTATTGTTGCTGACACCACAGCCAGTATAACAGAGATCAACATTTTAGAATTACTTAATCCCTGGTATTGTTCCCGGAACATCACAAAAAAGAAAACCGCAACCATCAAAACAGAAAATGGAATCAGGCTTATCCAATCCTCTTCTATTTCTTCATTTTTTTGTTTAACAGGAACAAAAAGAAATGAGAAAATAATTATGACTACCAATACCGGTACGCTGAGGTAATAACTAAATTGCCAACCATAGTCTTCAGTGAATAAACTATTGGCAAGTAGCCCTAAGCATAAACCCCCGATAGTAGTAGCAACTGTATATAATGAACCGATCATTTTCGCCTTTCCTTCGTATGTAGAAAGAAAAATCTGCGCTGAAACAGCTATCATAAAACCATTGGCTATGCCGGCGGCAATTCTTGATGCAAGCAATATATTAAATGATGCAGCTTTAAAAGAAACCACCGTAGCAAAAAGCAAAATCAATGAGGCACCAATAAACAAATTTCTGTTGCCCAGCCATTTGATAAATACCAAACCGGCTATTCCCGTAATAATAGTTCCAACCTGAAAACCGCGCAACAGCCATAGGGCATCACTCGATGTAACCCCAAAATAACCCTGCACATAACTAAATGATAAACTTTGCCCAAAGAAATTGTAGTATCCTACCAACATGGTAGTGAAGAAGAAAAATCGGATCCAGAATTTGTTTTCAATTAAACGCATGTTATTGATCATTGGGTTACAACCACACTAAAGCCAGGTCTCAGTAATTTATATGCACGGACAGAATCTTCAAATCTGACTCTTACAGGTACCCGTTGGATCACTTTAACATAATTGCCGGTTGCATTATCGGGTGGCAACAATGCAAACTTGGAACCTGTAGCTCCGCCTATAGATTCAACAAATCCGTAAAATGGTTCGTCAGGGAAAGCATCCGGAATAATCTTCACACGTTTGCCGATTGGAAAAGCGCCTACCTGTGTTTCTTTAAAATTAGCGGTTACCCACATATCATTTGATTGAACAATTGAAAACAATTGCGCACCTGTACGCACCATTTGTCCTTTCTGAATTTTTCTTTTTGAAACAAATCCGCTTACAGGAGCTTTTATTGTTGCATATTCAATATTCTGCCGGATAATTTCAATCTGGTTGGTTTGAGCAGCAATGTTCTGAGCGGCAAGTACCATTTGCTTCTTTGCGTCTTCAATCTGTGCAATGGACTGTGTTTGCCTGTCATAAGCGTTCTGTAACGCGATTGTATTTTTTATAAATCCTTCCTCGGTAAACTCAAACATCTGAACTGAGACAACGCCTTTGTCTTTCAATACTTTGTTTCGTTCATAATTGCTTTCCGCAAATTTCAGAGCAGCCTTCTGTGTCTCGATACCCTGGGAAGCAATTTTTCCTTCTAATTCTGCAACATGAATTCCTACTTCCGATCTTTTAAGATTGGTCCTGGAAATTTCAAGGGAGTTTGAAGCCTGTTTTAACTCCAGGTAAAGATCAGTGGTATCGAGTTGTACCAGGATATCGCCTTCATTTATGTGTTGGTCGTCATCCACATAAACAGAATCTACAAATCCGTCAGTACGGGCAAGTGCCGGAACTATATTGCCATCAACCTGGGCATCATCGGTGCGGTTCTTATCATCATAATAATTAATGATCAACCAATAAATAATTGCCAGCGTTCCGGCGATAAGGATTAAAATAAAAATGTTGCGTAAAGCAGGTTTCATTAAACTATAATGAGAAGGGTGAGTAATAGGCTGAATGAAAAATGCCTTTTTATTCTATATACTAAACCGCAGTTTGAACAGTATTTTGTTGTTTACCGAGCCATGAATTAAATATGGTATAAAAAACAGCTAAGATGATTGCTCCCTTAAACATACCAGTAAATCCCCATGCCACCATGCCTCCGATTACTCCAAGGAAAAGAACCAGTATGGGAAGCTTACCGCTTTTCGCTATAAGAACCGGTTTAAGGATATTATCAATTCCCATTAACACTATAATACCATATATAGTAGTAAAAACTGCCATTCCGGTTTGTCCATTCGTACCCAGCCATATTGCTACGGGCAGCCATACCAAAAGAGGTCCTACCTGTATAACTACGAGAAAAAAAGTAATTGCCGCCAACCCGATTGCAAATGAAATTCCTGCGATAGAAAAACCAATCCAGGCAAAAATAGCGGCAATAAAAGCAGTACCCATAACTCCTACAGCCACGCCTTTTACTGCCCGTCCTGTGGCATTTACCAATGCCGGGCCATCATTAACTCCCGCAATGTTCTTCATTGCTGCATAAACAGGTTCCAGAACTTTTTCACCGCTTGTCAATAATATAGCAGAAACAATGATCCCGACGATCAATTCCAGTGCTGATCCTACTATACCGGCGCCACCAGATATTAACCGCTGGAGGGTAGCCCTGATCTGAGGCTCATAAGAAGCCAGCGTGCCCGAAGGATCGGCCTGCAATTGTTGCCAGAAGGGAATGATCTTTTTCCCTATAAAAGGAAGCCCTGCGATCCAGTCAGGCAATTCGGGAACACCATTGGCCTTAACATCGGTTATCCATTGCTGTGCATTAACCGCATAATCACTCAAGGCCGATATGATATAAATGAAAGGAAGCGCAACAAGTGCAATCAATAATAGGGCATAAACAAAGGCCGCCAGCTTGCGCTTATTTTTTAAAACACTCACCAGGCTTTCAAAAAGCCCGTACAACGAAACCGAAAAAATAATTGCATACGTAAACACACCAAAAAAAACACTCAGAACCTTGAACAGATCAAATAACAAAATCAGTAATAACAGTAGCGCCAATGCGGTTTCTATAACTCCGCGTGGTTTACTCTGGAGTGGTGAATTCATAGCTGTTAGTTTAAAGGGGAAAATAAAGACCTGTATACTAATAAAGCTACTTAATTTATGATCAGGCATTTCTCAGGTACCTGATTTAACAGTTAAACATTTCACCTACATCTGATTTAACTGTTAAATCTGTCCTTTTTTAAAACTTATTTCTCAATTCTCCATGTAGTATTTTGGCGACGAGTTTTTATGAATTGCAAACTTTAATCAAGATTATTTGGAGGGCGGATTGATAGGATTATCGCTATTCCAGATATCGCGATACATCTTCCATTTGTCACCATCCTTTTTCCAAACCACAATATATTTTCCCTTGTCAACAGTTTTTTTGCCATCCCCCATTTCAAATGTTCCTACTTCAGTAACTACTTCATCGCCCTCATAGATCTCTTTGGCGCTGAGTGTGAAAGCAGTAATACCCATTTTTGGAAATTGATTTATCATGGAAGCCATCTTTTTAGAATCCATTGCTTCTTCATTTGGAGGAAAGATATTGGCATCGGGATGATAAAGAGATACGAAAGCCGCAGAATCGCCCTTTAATGCAACTTCAGCAAATTGTTTGTTTGATTCATCGATCACTGCCCTGTAATTTACCGTATCGCTTTTGGGTTCTTCGGCAGTGGTAGTGTCTGTTTTGGTTTCGTTATTACAGGCAGCGAAAAATACAATGAAAAATAAGAAGGGAATTAAATGTCTCATATTAAAATATATTGTTGAAGAAGAACGATGATTTTTTTCATGTACGGTATTCTACTTCTTCGGAAATCCCGGATCTGCCATTACTTCCTGTATCTGTAAAGTGTGTCTTTTTGAATGTGCGCCCATAAAGAGTATCATCTGGTATGTATCGAAAACACCCACAGGAAAATTTACCACGTGGCCACGAAGGTCCTTATCAGTTGTATTGATATACTGTATCAATCCGTCACGACTTCCGGTAAATGCATTTATTGCTTCCTGGTATGATTTGAAAGGCGTGTTCTGCGGTTTTAATGATTCGGGAGCCTGTGCTTTGAACGATCTGTCTGTGATCATAGTAATGATCTGTTCGTCGGATGTTTTGATCTCACTTCTCTTTTCCGGATTAGCGGGACTATTGATAATACTGTCTGTCATCTTCCATAGTCCATTTTCCGCCGCAGCAATATGCTTAACACAATCCTCAACGCTCCACCTGTCGGGGGCAGTTTTATATTTAAGCTGTTCTTCACTTAAATTTTTGGTGATGTCTGCTAACGTGTTACGTGTTTCTGTGAGAAAGTCGCCGGCAAATTTTCTTTCCTTTTCGGTCAGCGGATCACTTACCCCGGAAAAAGAACACAGCGCCACAATAACTAAAAAGACAGATACCTTCTTCATAATAGTCGATTCTCCTTAAATCTACCTTTTTCCGGTAAAACCGACTTGTTTTTGTTAAAATTTGTATGATAATCTGTTTATTAGTTGCCTTCTCACCATATGATTATTAGTTTGCAGTACAATCCGATCCTGGTGAAAACAGATGAATTCGCACACTGTTAACTGTCTATTATGCCAAGGGTTCTCTTTCTGATTTTCCTTCTTCCATTATCGTTATTTGCCCAGAAACAGGTTAACCTTACCGTTTTTGGTGGCTTTTCCAATTACAGCGGAGACCTGCAGGAGAAACAATTCACCCTCGACCAATCTCACTTGGCTGTAGGTGCAGGCCTCAGTTATGAGCTTATGCCTAAACTTTTAATAAAAGCAGGACTGGCTATTGGAAAGCTTAGTGCAGATGACAAATACAGTTCTAAAGATCTTAACCGCCAGCGGAACCTGAATTTTACTTCCATTTTATACGACGCGAGCCTTGTTGCTGATTATTCTTTTATTGACCTCAATGAAGGAAGGAAATTCACACCATACATATTTGCAGGTGTGGCAATGTTCGGCTTCAACCCTTATACTTTTGATTCAACGGGAGCAAAATACTATCTCAGAAATTTGAGTACAGAAGGGCAGGGGTTGTTCGAATATCCTGACAGGAAAAAATACAAAAATCTTCAATTTTCCATTCCAATGGGTTTTGGCGTACGCTTCAGGATCACTGACAATGCCTACCTCGGATATGAAGTCGGCGCCAGGAAAACATTTACTGATTATCTCGATGATGTAAGCAAAACCTACATTGACGAAGCATTACTGGCATCAAACCGTAGCGCAAAAGCAGTGGAACTTGCATTCCGCTCCAACGAGCTGAAAGACGTTAATCTTCCTTACCCGAAGGATGGGACTGTAAGGGGAGGGCCAAAATACAAGGATTGGTATTACTTTTCAGGTATAACACTCTCGATTGGATTATTTAACCGTTCAGATGTCGGTTCCTACGGTGGAAAGGGCAAAAGGGGCAGTGTTGATTGTCCGAAGGTTTGGTAATAGTTTATAAATTTGCGGATGCCTTACCGCAACCAGCAGCACTTCATAGATACCTTAGAAAAAGCAGGCGAACTCATCAGAATCAAAACATTTGTAGATCCCAGGCTCGAAATGGCTGAGATCACCGACAGGGTAAGCAAAACTCCGGGCGGAGGGAAAGCGCTTTTGTTTGAAAACACAGGTTACAACATGCCAGTGCTGATGAATGCATATGGCAGCGAAAGAAGGATATGCCTTGCGCTTGGGGTTAATCATCTTGATGACACTGCTAAAGAAATAGAGGCCCTGTTTAAGCTCCTTTCTTCTCCAAAAGAGAATATCATCGATAAATTGAAGCTCCTCCCGAAACTGGGCCAGTTTGCCTCGTGGATGCCTAAATCAAAAAGTGGAAGAGGGGAGTGCCAGGAAGTAGTGATGAAAGAGCCCGATATCACAAAGCTTCCCGTTATCACCTGCTGGCCAAAAGATGGAGGGCCATTCGTTACACTACCCATTATTCATACCCGCGATCCGCAAACAAAGTCAAGGAATGTAGGCATGTATCGTATGCAGGTTTTCGGACCGGTACTTACCGCTATGCACTGGCACAAACACAAAGTGAGTGCAAAACATTTCAATGAATATAAAAAACTTGGCATAAAGATGCCGGTTGCTGTAGCGTTAGGAGGTGATCCAGTGTATGCATATTCTGCTACAGCGCCGCTCCCTGAAAATGTTGACGAATACATGCTCGCCGGGTTTTTACGCAAGAAAAAAGTTGAGCTGGTAAAATGCCTGACACAACCTGAAGTAGAAGTGCCTGCAGATGCCGACATCATCATTGAAGGATTTGTTGACCCGAATGATGAGCTTATCTGGGAAGGCCCATTTGGTGATCATACCGGCTATTATTCATTGCCCGACTGGTACCCACGGTTTCATATCACCGCTATCACACATAAAAAAAATCCTGTTTATCCCGCAACCATTGTCGGGATACCTCCCCAGGAAGATGCCTGGCTTGGAAAAGCAACTGAAAGAATATTTCTCGCTCCCATCAAAATGACAATGGTGCCGGAAATCATTGATATGGAAATGCCAGTTGAAGGTGTGTTCCATAACCTGGTGATCACCAGGATCAATAAGGAATATGCAGGACAGGGACAAAAAGTAATGAATGCAATGTGGGGTGCAGGACAAATGATGTTCAATAAAATTCTCGTGCTGACAGGTACATCTGATGCAATGAAGCATAACAATTACAGTCTTTCAGATTATAAAGAACTCGCGCGTGAAGTATTCAGAAATATGAACCCTGCAACAGACATTTATTTTTCACAAGGGCCTATGGACGTGCTCGATCACAGCTGTAGCAAATTGGGTTTCGGCGGAAAAATGTGCATTGACGGAACATACAAATTCGAAGAAGAGAAAGAAGAAATACTATTAACGGCCTCACCTTCTTCGCTTGCGAAAAATAAAATAAAAGAAGATTTTCCCGAAATAAAAGCAATTAACGATAAACTTCTTTCAATAGATATTCCATGTATTATCATCAGCGTTAAAAAGAACAGGGCCCGTCATGTTGAAGCATTGCATAACAGCCTTTGCGACCTCCAGGAAATGGAAGGGATAAAAATGATCCTTTACGTGGAACACACCGTTGACGCCAGTGATCTGCCTGTTGCGCTATGGAGGTTCTGTAATAATGTAGACCCGAAACGCGATTCAATATTGGCAAGGCGCAAAACCTTTGCGTGTATGGGATTTGATGGCACTATCAAAACAAAAGATCTTGATAATTTTCATCGCGACTGGCCAAATATTATTGTTGCAGATGATCATACAATAGAAGCAATAGACAGGAAATGGAACGAACTCGGAATTGGTGAATTCATTCCATCTCCTTCACTGAAGTACAGGGATCAGATGTACGGCCAGGAAGCCGTTGTTAGCGTTTAATTCTTTTTGATCACCATTTTTTGAGTATCCTCCGAGATTACCCTGTCAAAAAACTTTTTTACATCTGCATACTTGTCTGATGGGATTCTGTTCTGTGAAAGCTCAAGACGGGCGAAGCTCACCAGCTGATTCTTCTCTTTCAAATAGGTATAGTTTGTTGTGAATGATCCATACTCGCATTTCAGTTGAGAGGGAGGGGGGATAGATTCAGCAACATAACTTCCAGGAAGGATATAAACGGTTGAGTCTGTTTTAATAAATGGAGAATCAAAATAATAATCCTGTTTACGGTTTTCTGATTTTGGAAGGACAATTCTCCATATCGAATTGATACGAGGGTTCAGGAACATTTTGTTTCCTGCGCTGAATTGTGGTATCTGCTCAATTTTAAGGTCAATAGCAAGTGTTCCTTCTTTCTGCATTACAGAAAATTCATCGGGTTGCTTAAAACCGAGTCCCCTGATAATTATTTTCTTCTGGTCATCTTTTTTGGCAGTCACCATACTATTCATCCACTCCTTATAATCTCCTTTTGAATCAAGCTTTGTGTTGGTTGTGCCGGATCCATCGTCATTAAGATTGATGACAGTTGATGTGAGCATAACATTATTCGAGGCCTTGCTTGTTGGAGTCGGTACGAGAACGCCACCATTCTCAGTAAGCAATAGTGCATTCCTGTTTTCAGTAAATGATCCAAGGATTGCAAACTCAGAAGTGCTGCTTGTACATTCCAGCCATACTGAATCTTTTTGCTGGGGAACACAAAGTATTACGTGATCGAAACGGTCGCAGGGAAAATCTGCAGAAACTGCTTCCTGGTCGTATTTGGAATTGATGAATGCACAATAGCTTTTGATCCCTACAGATTTTAAAGCCGCAAGCATGTAAAGGCTAAGACCCTTACAATCTCCATATTTTTTCTCATCTGTAAATTGTGCAGGAAAGGGTTTAACGCCACCGATACCAAGCTGAATGCTCACATACCTGAAATTCTTCTGCAGGTAGTTATAGATCAGGGCAATCTTTTCTCTTTCAGTTTTTGCATCTTTTACCAAAGTTGTAAAGTATGCTTTTCTTTCAGCAGGCAGCTCTTCAAGTCCTTTAAGGAGATCATAACCCCATTGTCCGAATGCTTTCCAGCTTGTCATTTCACCATACGTATTGAAATGCCTGAACTTATTAGGGGCGAGAATAATTGACGGATAATAAAATGTAGCGCCAACTGTGCCTTCTTCATCTTTAAAAGCAGGAAGATTTTTTACTTCCCATTTATAAACTTTATTTTTTGCCTCGCTGTTAATTGAGGGCTTAAGACTGATCTTCTGTTCCATAAAACGAAGATCAAGTTCACTGGGAACTATGGCTGTGTATGATGAAGATTCAACTGCTTCTTCAGAACCCTGGATATGATAGGAAGGATAATGAAGAGTACCTGAAATGTCTATCTCATATTTGAATTCAACGGTTACAGGATAGGATGTAGTGTTGATATCCAGGTAATGATACATACCATCTACAATCAAGCCGTCCTGCGGTGCAAATTTAGTGAGATCTTTCTTTTTGTATTTATTGGTCTGTTTTCCCAATGCATCATACACTTTGATCTCTATATCATCGATAGAACGCTGCTTATCTGTGTATTCTCGGAATAACAATGCAGAGCGGCCTTCATCATCAAGCACGGTAATCACCTGGTGCACCGAATAGGATACCGCATCAATGTCTTTAACAGTAAATTTAATGTCTTCAAATCGTTTGATGACATGAGCACCTTCTTTTAATGCTGCCGGAATGGTAGCGGCTGCATATGAAATATCCTGCGCATATGACATTCCAACAGCATAAATGGAAAGAATTGATAATAATATCTTCTTAATCATAATTCGGTTTTATTAAAGTTTCTTCAGGATCACCTGTTCATTCATCATATTCACCATCTGCTTAAAAAAGTTCTTTATTTCATCGTATTGATTAACACTGAACAATGTTTTATCGATATCCACTTTAATCTTTGCTATTACCTGGGAATTTCCTTCCTGTAAAAATTGCCTCGTAAAGGTTACCGTATTGGTTGGATTCACAATCTTTGTATTCTTTGGAAGGGCATCAATTTTATAATTTGACGGAAGATTAATAATATAGGTGAGGTTCACTGATTTCTTGTATCCAAAATTGATATTCGAAAAACGATCGTTTACGATGAAAGGATTATTCTGCAGTCCTGTAAACATGTTAAAGCTCAGAAACGAATAGTCTCCTGTAGATTGTATGTTGGTTTTGAAATCAAAATTCTGTGTAAATGGTAGTGTTTCTGCCTCTTCATTTTTGATGTTGAAGTTACTAACCTCGATATTCACCATTCCATTTTTAATGTAACTGTCAACATACTCACTTTTATTCCCGGTATATGATCTGAGTTTTTCAGTTCTCGCATAGTCTTTGCTCTCAAGACTCACTGAACCTGAAAGTTCTCCGGCCTCATTTAATTTGGATGTAATGGTAATATTATCGTTGTACCTGTTTTCATTTTCCTGGATGTCGTTAAGTCCACCCATTTTGCTATCTACTATAAATCCTGTGCTGTTCAGAATGCTGTAAGGTACAAGATGGGTCGGTGTAAATTTATCCGTAGCATCGAGGTAATACTTCTTACTGTCGGCTAATACCACGGCAAACACATTATTGAACTGGTTAATGAATGGTTGATCCTTGTTAACCCTACCATGACCGCGCTCGCTCACGAGCATTGGATAGGCTTCAAGTCCTGCATCACGGAGTAGGTTTATGAGCAAAAAATTAATTTCCGCAGAGTTGCCCGTTTTTTTCTTCCAAAGGTTCTTTATTCCATTTTCAGACACCAGGCTGGTTACTCCATCCCATGAAACATTGTTAGCTACATAATGGTGTATAGCCTGTATCTTTTCAAAGTCACTTTTACCGTTCAACGATGTTGCTATGAAGTTCTGGCACTCATCAATATTCAGCTTAAGCTGCCTTCCGAAATCCGGCCGGCCGGTTAACTCCTTGGTTACTTCCTTCCATGAAGACATATATTTTACGACACCTACTGAACCTGTATATTTTGTGGTCTGGAAAATAACTTTCTGAATGTAATCCTGCCGTGCATCCATGTAAGGTTCATCTGTAAGTGCAGGAATATTATTCATTTCAAACTTTACCGTCTGGTCTATCTTAATGTTATCAACTTTAACTTTATACTTCGGGTTATACTGCACGAGATAGGATACTTCACGGTCGGGAACGATCTTGAGCCTGTATGAACTTTTAACAACAGGTATATCAGACTGGAAATACCAGTCGCGCAGTCCGCTATAGTTCCTGGCGATCACCCTGTATTTATATTCAATGATGGTTCCAGGTTTAACATTCGGAAACGCAAAGCTTACTTCAGTTCTGTATTTATTTAACTTTTTAAAATAGATCGATTTATTGTCTACCGGGATGTCCTGCCGGTAGCCGTTATCATCTGTATTGATCGATATTGCCTTGATGTTATCAAGCGTTTCAAATTCATCTTCACTGCGGAACGTCAGCCCTGACATCTCCATATTTTTTACCGTCTTCCTTAAGAATCTTGATCCTCTCGTGATAATAGGTCATCAGTGAATTATCATCGGCGAAATCTGAATAACCTTCGTCAAGCAGCACGACCGCTGAGGCTTCTGGATCGAAGGAACATTCTTTCATATTCGCTTCTTCAATCGAAATTGTTCCGAATTTATCTGCGAACTGGCAAAATGAGGCTACCGAGATAAGTGACAGGTAGCATAATAAGAGATATTTTTTCATTGAAAAGGTTTTACTTGTTTTTAATACTCATGACTTCTTTTTAAAAACAACCTGCTCATCGAGTAGCGAATACATTTTTTTATAGAATTCCTTAAGGTCGGGATACTCCTCCGGTGAATAAAGAGGTCTTTTGAATTCAAGTGTGATACGGGTGCTGAGCATATTTCCCTGAACAGCCATCATCCTGGAAACAGACAGGCTTTTATCTTCGAGGGTCATTTTGATGTTCTTCGGCAATTCCTCGAAAACATAACCGTCAGGAATACGAATACTTGTTATTATCTGGTGGAGCTGGTTCGTGCCAAAGAATACATCGGCAACTCTTTGTTCAGAAATAAAGGGATTTGCTCTAAA
>Ga0207701_10001869_pt1 | contig 21900 bp, 30 predicted proteins | sample KBSSwiSSwithPhiX_FD_184294 | JGI IMG/M metagenome (GOLD analysis project Ga0207701, IMG submission 184294) | Switchgrass rhizosphere bulk soil microbial communities from Kellogg Biological Station, Michigan, USA, with PhiX - S5 (SPAdes) (version 2) | ecosystem: Environmental > Terrestrial >... | reverse complement strand
GATATATCCCTCCAAAAAACCCGTAGATGATGAAGAGGCTGTTGCAGGTCATGCTCACAATGCGAAGAGGAATCATCGTCTTCATCGCGCAGGTAATGATGCTTGACGCGACAGCCGCGTAGCCAAACCACATTGGCCATTCGGTGTGACTCAGGAATTGCATTCTCATCCCCCGCAATCGAAATTTCGTCTCATTCGGCCGATCCCGTCATGCATCGGCTTTGCAAGGCGGATCGAATTCTTGACTATAGTATTATAGCGCCGGCTGCGCTTGATAGGCGCAGGCCACGAAACCCGCCGCCATCTAGGGCGTTCGGCCCTCGATTTTGGCCACGGCTTTCATAAACCACGGAAACACTCCTCTTCGAGTTCGGGACCGGCAGGAAACCGACTTTCAGTGATCTGTACTTGATTCATCAACAAGGATGGCAGGGGGCCGCACAACACGTTAGCCATCCGAAGCGCATCGCCTGGAAATCCATGTGTGTCACCGATGAGGGCAAAGAAACAAGGTGGGCGGTGGTGCAAACTAGCTATTTGGCGCAATACACTTCTCGCTATCGAACATGTTTGGAAATCAGTCGATAAGCTAACCTCCGGCGCGTTTGTGGGCATGTGGCAACAACGCGTTGACAACTTCTATTCGCACTATTCAGTAGCAATTACGAAGAATTGAAACATGTGCACGGCGCCGATGTCGCTTTGGGTCAAAAGCAGACATTTGAATTGCAAAAGTCATTTCCGCTGGCGCAGAAAGCAGATTTTAGCGACAACTATTCGTTCTGATCATTCCACTGCGGCCGCCAGGGCACTAGCTCTCCTGTTCTGGCAACTGGTCATCCGAAATTTTAGAGAGCTTCCGCACACGAGAATTCCGCGCACGGGAATATTGCCAAGGATTGCCATGCCTGTGGATTTGATCGAGCACGAACAGACGTATCGCTGAGGATAGGTTCGCCTGCCGGCGGCCCCTGTCGATCTCCGTGACCAACATCGACAACGTCTTTCGTTGCAGATACGCAATTTCTTTGAGGTCGTTCCAGAAGGCATCTTCGATGCTCACGCCGGTCTTATGTCCATCAACGATGACGGAACGTTTGATGACTCCGGATTTCAAGGCCGCTCCTTCCAAATCTTTCCTAAAACATTTCTTGTAATGATTCTGTACGGAGACCGTCGGCAGACAATTACCTGTCAAAAATTTATCGCAGCGATATGAGCGCCTGAGTTCCAGTAAGCACCAAGATACCAAGTTCCCCGATATTAAAATTTCGGGCAACAGGAACGCGAGCGGCGTCTCGACGGTATAGCCTTATTGCAAAACAGTATCTGGGAGCCGCCCGTTTTTTTGCTTTAACCGTGTCGCGCAAACGGTGTCGTGGTGCTGTTTTCATTGGTCACTCGCGCGCGGTAGATCGAACCGTTCACAACACCTCCACTTCGCGCCGTAGCGGGTTCTCAAATTTACCACTACGGTGCTTTTTATTACTGAGCGCTGGGGAATGATTTACAAACGGCATAGCGCCGCGGCTTTTCTGGCGGAGGGCTTGCCGCCGAACGATCGAACAGCAGCAGCGAGGTCGACTAAAAACGGCGCGGATCGAGTTGGAATTCCGCACCACGGTGACATCGTCGTCCAACCTAGCGGCTCGGGTGCGCGGCTCGACCCGATGTATGAGTTTCACGCTCCAGCACGGCATCCGGCCACAGCGCGGCCAAGGTAAGCACGATGCCAACGGCTCAGTTTTTCGATGGTGCGATGCCGTTGCGCACATGAAACTCGCGGATGTTATCCAGGTGTTTGTGCCGCAGATACCGTTGAGGCAGATCAAAACTCAAACGAGGGGCGCGAAGGATTTAAATCGTTCAGTGGGATATTACCGGCACTTCCGACAGCGACTCACGCATGTTCGATTCAGGATGGTGAGGTCAAAATGCCGCCGCTGCTTTTTTATTATCTACCACTGATAGTCTTGGCGGGACTAACCGAAGTCATGCTGACGACGGATGAGCTTGAAGAGGGAGATGCCGCTCAGCACACACCTGATTCCACCGATCTGATGAACGCGAGCATCATCCGTTTTCCCACGGCAACACGCGGCTGACTGGGATCCCAAGGCAGTAAGCAGCGGGCTGCTTTATATGGTGAGTTATTGGCTGCCCCGCAGGCTGGGTTGCCTTCATCGACTTGCTGTTCACGAGATGGAAGCCCCTGATACATATCGCAGAAGGGCTGAAATTGCCGATCGCGCTGCCGACGCAGCAGCCGACGACGAGGCGAGACGAATACTCAAGTCAGTGGCCCAGCGATGGCGACAGCTGGCGGAGATTGCTCAGCGTGAGCTGCAGGAAGAAGAAAGCAAGCTATCCACGGCTCAGCACAAAACTAACCATGATTGTTGATGTGGAATGAATTAATCGCGTCACCGTGGCCCACGCGCTAACTTGGTTACTGCGGGTCCCCGTCCCTACCAAGCAACTGGCTATCCGAAATGTTAAGCCGTCGACCGTTTATAGAACGACGGCCTTCGCAACGTCAGTCCAGCTTATATCCGATGGCAATGGCATAAGTGCCTTGGTCTTTAAGTTGTCGGTCCTCTCTTAGCGTCACTAGCGCGCCGGTGGCCGTCGTTAGCGCATTACATATTGCGCGGGCCACATCGTCTTCTGGCCAAACGGTTAACCCGTCAGGTATGTCATTCATGCTCGTATCGCGTTGTGCCTTCCAGCCAATCCTCTTGAACGCATCGACTAGGTCGCGAGCCAAAAAGATCGAATCTCGGTCCTGTAGCAAGACTGAAACGACATGAGGCCCCTGTGACGCAAGGATTCTTTCAAAGTCTGTCACGGCAGCCGGCGCAAGTTTCGGCCATTCGCGGTTCTTTAGGCTGAACACTTGGCCCTCAAGGCTGTCCATTTTGGCCTTGGCTTGATCTGGCGTCGCACCGTCTAGACGCGCTTTGTAGAGCGCTATGATGCGGTTCCTCTGTTCAATCATGGCGGAATAACGCCACCTCAGCATCGCCCAGATTATTGCGCCCAGAAAAAAAACGGCCGCCCCGAAAACAAGCGGAGCCTCCGCAATCAAATGGACCTCACCTAGGACGTTTTGAACGAATTGCTCAAACATCAGGCTATACTAACAGGCGGGACCGAGTCGATAGGCGCCGCCGGTTACCTCAGAGCCTATCGAAACAATCGATTACAAATACTCACCGCTTGGCGGCCGGATCTTCGCCTTTCGGTAACGGCGTCTCGTAACTCAGATCGAGACGAGTGTTTTGCTCTGCCTGCAACGCCAGACGGAGATAACTCTTTGCCAAGCTCTCAAGCTCGGCCTGGATTTGAGCATCAGTCTCACATGCAGCTTTCGCGCTTAACCCAGCGGCCTTCATAAGGTATTCGTGCCAAGGATTCATTTGTGAGCCCCTCTCCCCTTATAGATGATATAATCGCGCTGTTTGACACATCGTTCCCGCTAACGATCGACGTTTTTTGAATCGGCTCGGTATCGGGATATTGCAAGACTTCCGAAACACTGGCCTTAACGCTTATCAGACAGCGCTATGCGAATTTTTTCGTTCCGCATTGAGGCTGGTCACTATGTCCAGTGACTGAGTTACCTTTACGTTCATGTGTAAACAGACACGTGTAATTTTCGCGGCAATTGTGTGCGATGGGAACCGACGTAATTCTTTTCATACCGCTCAGGGATGACGTAACATTCCATCGCCGAAATATCATCCTATCGCCAGACTTTGGTCACCTCGACGGGCATAGTGCTTGGCAGGAAACAGTCATGAAAGGTGCATCATGGTCGGCAAAGAGCCTGTCTATTTTGATCCTGAGACCGTCAACGCCTTGAGAGAAATTCTAGATGAGGCTTGGAGCTGCCTGTCTGCCGAGCAGCAAGCGACAATGCTCAAGACCACGCTGGCCGAACGCATCCTGCAAACGGCCGCTAAAGGCGAACGCAATCGCGAACGCTTGCTGGAGGTTGCGCTTCGGGACCTTGCTGCCTGACCTACCTTTTTAGCTGAAAAAGCCGAGCACAATGTCCGCTTTCGGTCAAAAGCAGACATGTACGCCACACCGCCATGTCCGCTTTACTTTCGAAAGCGGACATGGCGGTGCACGACCCAACACCCGTCGCTCGTCCAACGGAATTTTAGTAGCGGGCGCCGTCCCTGGTCAGTCAGCGTCCAACCAGCCGAATTTTACGTCAGCCATGAAAGCGCGTGCTCGCCTGTGCTGGGCTGCAAGAGGGCGTTGGGGCGCACAGTGTCGCCACCGCGCTCAGACCATCCTTAGATTGGAACAATTCGGTACGGTCCTCTCTTTTCAAGGAGTACAGCGATGGTAACCGCCGGAGACAAACAGTCGATCGCCCGAAGCGGCGGTACTTGGCTGCCGCCAAAACTTGCAGCGGAACCCGGACGATCGCCACGTTCTAAACACAGGTGTGATGCTGACTGGTGCAGTCAGTAGGACGAATTGCCATGGTTCGTGTAATTGCGGTGATGCTCGGGCTGCCGATTGCATTGCCCGCCATCGCTGGCGAAATGACTGCCACCGAGGCGCGCCAGTTCGTCGTCGGAAAGCAATTTACCTACACCTGCTTTGATGGCACGCGAGGGATGGCCCGAGTCCACGATGACGGCTCGGTCGAGGGCTTCATCCAGGCTCGAGGCGCAGGGCTAACACGTTATGGCACCATGCCAGTTGGCACCTTGCGCGCTGATGGCGGGCGTGTCTGCGCGTCCCTTCCCCGCTCCATTATGCAGCCATGCTTTTATCTCGAACGTACTAATACCACTAGGTTCCGCGGCTCGATCTTGGGACTTGGCTTCGCGTATTGCGACTTCACCCTCCACTCAGGCGCGCAGGGAGAACAACCGGCGCAGAATGAGCAATTGTCAGCGGCTGCAGACAAATAAGACGAGCAATGGCAGAGGTTGCCAACCGGTCCCTGATACTTCGTTGACTTAGGTGGCACCTTTGCGAGCTAGCCATACGCGCCTAAAAGCCGCCATGGCCTCCTCTCGCGTTGCTGTATAGCCGCGGTCTGCCGGTACTCGCATCGCTCGCTCAGTCACAATCCAAAACCAAGGTTGCTCTTTTGGTGAATTCGCAGCGCGAAGAACGCGGCCAACAACTCTCCCCTTGTCATCCCAGATGTCATAGTCGTCAGATGTGCGACGACCGCTGGCCGCGTGCACAAGGATGAGTTTTTGGTCATTGCGGCGCATCGCTCTTAAGGAGGAGGCTCTCCACCAAGCAACCGCACTTTGAGGTCCGCCAGTGCCTGCTCACGGGTCAGTGGCCATTTCCCTGGCCTGAGGCTTTCGCTGATTATTTTCATCGTTGCCATCACCGACTGGTTCAAGCGCGCATAGCCGGCAATGTCGCCACTCCGCCGCTCGCTTTTCTCGTGCAACGCATCGCGCATCCGTCTCAGATCACGGATGACTTCAGCAATTTCAGCCGTCGAAGCGCTGGCAACACGCTGAATTAACGAATCCAGATAAGCAGCGGCTTGGTCAGACCTCGCATCACGCCCGCCTGCTCCCCGACGCGGGCCAATAAGTTTGCGGCTGTCCGTCACACTTTACTCCACGCACACAATTGCCAAACTCCAACAAACCGTCAGCCGTTCATCCAGTCACCTTGCTCCTTTTGCACGATGATTCTCGTTTGCTTTCTGCAACGGCTACACACGAAACTGCGCATCTCGCCCTCCAGGCCGGCGGGAAGCGGCGAACGCCAAACGAGGTTGGCCTTCGCTTTGCAGTGAGAGCAATTAATTGAGGCCGCGTGCGCCGGCGATGTACAAACAGTCTGCGGATGCTGCTTCACCAATAACGCCCCCCACCAACTGGGGCGCAACAGACCTCTCACCTCCGATCCAGATGGATCCGCGAGATGCTTCAGCGCCCCACACCAACCCAGAAAAAAGCTAACGGCAACTCGTGCCGGATCGGCGGCAGCTGAATACCCGAGTTTAAAATTTTTTCAGAAGAAGCTTGCTCCGCCGCGCAAGCCTCACACGGCAGGCACTGAATTGAATTTGGGTAATGTCTGCTTGCGCCGCCGCCCTCAGTTGAAAGCAATCTAGACGCAGAGCAAGCGATGGCAGGCTTTACAGCGCGGTTGGCGGGGACTTGATAAAGCGCGGAATGTCGGCCCTGTCCACCCACTCTCTGGCGCGAGCGGCAAGGCGCTCGTATTTGTCCGCCATCTCGTACTTGGCCGCCTTGGCCGCGGGGTCGTCAATCTTATCGGCCAGCCGACGTGCTTCCTCTGCGCGAAAGTGCCAGTGCATTGGATCTGTCAGCAATTCAGGCACTGGGTCCCCTTTACTTACTCCACGCCGCTGGTCGCGTAATCACTCAACGTGGCATGCTGAGCATCCGCTTCATCCGCTCGCTTTTTCTTGTCCCGGAAATGCTCGAGCACAAACTGGCGGATCGCCGAAGATAGATTGCTCTCTGTGCGCGTGCCGTCGATCTTAGCGACCAATTCCGACAACGTCACTCGCTGCACATGTGCGATCTTCTTCAGCTCATCCCAGAACGCATCTTCAAGGCTAACGCTGGTCTTGTGTCCATCAATCACGATGGAACGCTTGACGACCGAGGATTTCATTAGGGGCCCCCCGCGACCCCCCGACCCTCGTTGATCATACAGCCGATTCAGAATCGCGACGAAGTAGTGCAATACCGCTGGGAACCTTAAATGCACATTTTAGTGATATCCGACACACCAGGGATTGATCGCAGGCGTTAACATTCTCTGAACCCTATAAAGGGGATGGTCATGAATGCCGAGAAAAAAGACGTCGCGACGTTGATAGAGCTTTTGAAAATGGCAGCCGAGCGGTGGCCGCATGTTGAGACCGACCACGTTTTGCAGAGCGATCTATTCCACGAAGACCTGTCGTTGCTTGAAATGTGGCCCGAAGCCTGTCGACGCACTGGTGCCGGAAAGCGCGAATTCCCGCCTGCAGTAATTAAACTGTGGAAACAAAGATTGGGCCGGACGAATTGAAGGCAACGGTATCCGCATGATGTCAGGCGCATCAGTTGATTTTTCGTGACGCGGATCAAGCGTGCCGCGGCCGGAACCTCTACCCACTAAACAAACGCGCAGCGTCAGGCGCATCTAGTTACTGGACTTCGAAGCTCTCGATGACCTCGCGCGTGCTGCTGGCTCCGGAAAGGATTTCGGCTTTCGCGGTTTCCAAAGCACCGATCACGCCATGTATCTCGTGATCAAGAACGTCGGCCGTCTTAAATACGCTGCTCGTCAGATCGGCGCCCACATGGGTCGCACTGGTCAATTTGTTCGCCAGCTCCTGCGAGGCCGAGCGGAATGACGCGAGCGCATCTTGAATCGCGCCGACGCGCTGATCGATATCGGCAGCGACCGCGGTGCTGCCAGCTTGGGTCAGTTGTTCGTAATGTTGCTCGGCGGCTTCGCGCCGCGTAGTGGCGTCCGCCAACGCATCGGTGAGCTCGTCAAATTTTCCACGCAGGACAGCGATCTGCATATTGACACCGGTAAGGGCGGCCTCATCGGAGTCAGCCGCCTGGTGGCGGTCGGCCACGGCTTCGTTGTGCTCGCGCCGCGCAGCTTCAAGCAGTTCCTTTAACTTTTCTTCGCGCTCGTGCAGCGCCATCAATTCCTTTTCAGCTGTTGCAACCGTGTCGTTACGCAGCACCATAGGACCCACTCCGAGACCGTTTCGATTGCGCTCAAGCATTTTCCAGCCGCATGCCGCCGAGATTGTGGCAACAGCACGAGCATGATGACGTGGGAAATCGCGAGTTTCGCAGGCAACGGTAACCGCGAACCCCTCGCGCGGTATCGCAATATAGTTTGCGGCAAAACTTTATCTATCGTGCTGCACTAACGTTTTGCCTGTTGATGCCGCGGATAACTGCGATCCGGACAAAATCAAGCCAAAAAGTCCGTCACTAATGATCCGGATAGTGTCTGGGGACTCGGGGGAAGCCAAGTGAATAGTGTATCTCATCTACCACGGCATGTGCCGGTGGGAACGAAATACGTTGTCGAAAGCCGCGGAGAATTCGTTCATCGGTATATCGAGTTACCCGGTGGCGCCAGGATTACGCTGCGCAAGCGGAAATCTTTAAAGCTCCGCTCATGCCGTGCTGGCGATAGCGACCGGCAAATTCGAAAAACGACCCGCTCGCCGCAAGACGCAAACTGTTCCTCCCGATAGAGCACCGGGTTTTTCCGCCTTCTGGTAATCCGCTCCCTCTTTTGGGCTACACGCCGGCGGGTGCGCACTTACCGCCGTCGGGTGAATACTTCGCGGTACACTTTGCAACTATGCCGCGGAATAAGTTTAGCGTCGTTCGCGACAACGATTCCTACGTGGTCAAGGTTGTTGTCCCGACAGGGGCGGCGGCGCACTTTGACGACATGCGCGAATTTCACCTGCGAAATGACGTCGAAGAGCATTACCTCTGGCGCCGCACCAATGATGGCGATGTTCTGCACTGGTCCTTTCCGGAACCCGCATACGCAGAATTTTTTATTGCTGAGTTTGGCGGGGAACTCGTCCACTTGCCATCTGGTCGCCGAGGACGGCCGAAACTCTCGCGGTGATGCCCTGCTCTAACGCCGCAGCTTGAACTCCGCCAGCGCGAGCGCAAAAATGATTTTCTCGGTGTAGCGGTACTGCCCGTGTTTGTGTCGACTCAGTCATAACAGACACGGCGATGGCGTGGATACGCACCCCCCTTGAAATGACGTAATGAGTTCGCTTGCGTCGTGCGGCGTCTCATTCATTCCCCTCCGCGTCATCGCCACCATTGGCATGGAGGAGAAAGCCGGTGAAAACAAATTCTGCGCCATCAGCTGATGCAGAAGAAATTTGCAAATTATTGGAGCAGGCGGTTCTAAAATACTTCCCGCGTCCGATCGAAAACATTGACACATTCTTGTTTGCCAATGGTGATGACGGCGCCGCCGGTGACATCCAATCGGCAAGCCCGCCGAAAGCACCGACCACAACCGCGCTTGACACGGTCAAACGCGGCCTAAGCTTCGTACGCTTTACGCACCCTTTCTGAATGGAGGGTCCTGCCGCTCACATCGTGAAACTGATATCACTGCGCAGCAACTGGCATTTTCCCCGTCCGTCCGCGGCATGAAATTATGAGCGTCGACAAATGACGATGCGTGGACCTCTAGACTATGTCGACTCGACGTGAAGGCGCCGTTGCATCTCATCGAAAAGACGATTGTTTTCGTCGATTTGCTGCTGTATCCGATCAAGTTCATTTTGCTGCAGATGGTACACTGCGAGAATGATCGCGACAAAATAGATTGTCATTACGAGTGACAGCAGATTTCCCATCAGCATTCTCCCGTCGTCTTCGGAGTTCATCCCCCCAAAGCTTAGGTCAGCGCGCGTGGTGAATTGAGGTACGGGGTTCCGAAAGTTCTTAACCCTTACAACCTCAACTTTAAGCGAATGCGTCCGGCAGAGTAGCTCAGGTGCGCCAGCAGCCACCGTCGGTTCGCAATGATGCTAGGCCACCAATCGTGAGCAGGCGAAGCGAAGCTCGCCCGCAAGCGTCAGCGCGCAAATACTCCCTTTATTGCAGGTCGATGGGTTGGTATCGACCGTTCTCGTCGAGTTGGGTGCCCCAAACCTTGTGCACGCCTTGATGTTCGGATTGTCCGAAATTGACTTGCGTCCCCAGACCAATGTCGATGTTGCGGATACCCTCAAGCGTGGCCACCAATCTTTCTGTATCGAGTTGGGGGCCGTTGCGTTTCAAGGCCTCTATCATGAGCTTGCCAACAACATAGCCTTCGAGCGAGACATAGTCCGGCTGTTCGCCAGGAAAGTACTTCGCAAGTGCCGACTTGTACTCGAGCACGAGCGAAGAGTGACCCTCGACTGCGGGCACGACCTGCGTCACGATGATACCGGATGCAAATCTTTTGCCCAGAAGCATCAACTCATTCGCGAGAGCTGTGCTGCCAACGAAAGACACGCTTGTGTAGATCATCCCCGGATAGAGGTCGCGCGTCTTTTCAATGAATTTCGCCGCCGCGCGATAAGTCGGCACCATGATCACCGCTCTGATCGGAATGCGACTTTTCTTGAGCTGCTCAACGGCCTCGTCAACGTCCACAGTGTTCCGCTGATAGTTGAGACGCAAGATTGCGTTGTCGTCGCCGCCGAGCGCGCGAATGGCCTTGGCGACACCGGCAAAGCCAGAATCTCCATACGCGTCCTGCTGCGCAAATACCGCGATCTGATTGGGCCTGAGGTGCCTGACCTTCACCAAATAATGGACCGTGGCACTCGTTTCTTCAGCGTAGCTCGCACGATAGTTGAAGACATACCGGTCCGGCGGGTCGTTTCTCAGCAAGCCGGCTCCGGTGAAAGCACCGAAGAACAGCATTTTCCGCTCAAGCGCATAGGGCAGCGCGACAACAGCCGTGGGAGTGCCCACGTTGCCAATCACTCCAAAAACCTGCTCTTTCTCATAGAGATGCTTCATCGTTATGGCCGCTCGAGAAGTCTCATAGCCGTCATCAGCTGCAACAAGCCTGAGCCGCCGTCCGAAAACTCCACCAGCAGCGTTCGCAGTACTGAATGCAATTTCGATGCCTAGCCTCATGTTTTGTCCGAGCTCTTTGGCTGCGCCGCTGAACGGCGCTGAAATACCGAAACGGATTTCGTTGTCGGTCACCCCACGAAAGAAATTTTTCGGGGCCCCAGATTCCGGTGCGAGAGGTTGCGCGGGAGCCGGAAGCGCGGCCTGTTGCATTTGTGAGATGGATTGCTGAGGCAGGACCGGCTGCACCGGCTGCTGTGCGGGGGCGTATTGCTGGGGTTGCGCAACGGGAACACTCCCCGCAGCTGCAACTGCCATTGTATTCACGCGAGCGGGCGCTCGATCCGCAGAGGGCGAAGAATGCTCGGGAACAACAGCATTGTTCGCTGCAAGTCGGTTGGTTTTTGATACCTGTGCGCCCCCGAAATATGCCTCAAATAGTCCGCTCGCCAATTGCGATAGTGGTTTTGCAAAAATGATCAAAAGCGCAATGGTAGCCGCAAACGTGACAAAGAACGCAATGCGTCCTACCAATCCGCTCGATCCTTCTTCTAGTCGCACAGGCGGCTCCGGGACGCTTTGCGGGCCGGAATTGAAATCCGCGATCGGCGGCCAGTCTTGATGCGGGCGACTCGAAGCCGGGACCATGGATCCGGAGTCGACAAATGGCTGTTGTTGTTGAGCCATCGGCCGCTGCTCGCGCACCCATCTCGGCGCATAGCGCTTGTGCGCAAGATCCTCGTCACCGTGGGAAAACTTTTCATTACTGCTGGGATTGCTCATCGGCGTCCCCCCTACGCAATACCACTCGGGTCTTATATTGCCGTTGTGGCGACCAGATGCTGAAAGTTACCGAGCAATATTTGCACTGATCCTCCAATCGACATTGGTAGAACCGTACCAAGCAGAGAAATAGTTAATCTACGAAGGAATGGCGCAAAGACTTAAAAGGAACAAGATTTGGTATTGCGCGCCTCGACGTTGACGCCGACTGCGTCGATACCTTCGGATATCCGCATAGTATTTATCCATAGCAGCCGATCATCGGCTCCACTGGCAATCATCTTCCGATTTTGTCTGTGCGCCACGTTTCAGCGTTGCGGGCCTGCATTCGTTGGCATCTCCGCCATAAAAGACGCTTCGGAAAATCCCGTCCAAAATTGCTCGTCGTTCCCACCGGGGATCAGGCTCGGAAAACAAACTTCGAGGTGGCAATTCATATGACGCCCAGCGAGTATCTGCACCGAGATTGAGATCGCGTCGCGCCATGCGTTCTTTGTATCCATGCGCCGCTGCTATTTGCTTTTTAGGCTTGCTTGCATTTCCGCCCAAAGATGCGTGTTTGATCGGCCTGGGCTTCGGTAGCACAACCTTTTCTTTTTGCCCGTCGACGAATTGGCCAAACAATTGCTGAGTTCCGGCAGCGGTGGCGCTGGCGACTGCAGTGACAGGCGGCCCGTTTTCTGCGGGCTCTTTCTTTTCAATAGTGGACGAGCCATCCACCGCGGCCCACGTAAATTGCACTGGGGTGCGCGTAAACGCGTGTCCGTCGATGTCGCGTAACTCTGCGACAGGCGTCATAACTCCCACGTAGCCATGTGGCGGAATGACATAGGCATACGGCAAGTCCTCAACACTAGTCCGCCAGTCTCGATCCCCAACGCTCGCGCCGGAGGTCAACGTCGTGGCAATAGCCAAGCCCTTGAGAACAATCTTTGTGTCGGGCATATAGCTCGTGACTTTCATCGAAAGGGGTAAGGCCGAGTCCGCGGCCCCGATCGAGTCCGCCACGACGACAACCGGCGTCGGCACCCCACGCGAAACTTCGCGAAGCGCGGCGATCGCAGCTTCGAGCCTCTCGCTAAGCGGCATCACCGGCTCATCAGCGGTGATCAGCCAGTCTCGCCATTTCCCGAAATTTTCCGAATCAAGGCGCACAAAGGCGGTGGTGATGCAAAAGGACGTCCAAGCTACGGCGGCGACGACACTCGCGAGTGCCGTAAGGCGTGCACGTCTGTATTCCGGATCGTCGAACTGCCTGTGCCGTTTTCGGGGATGAATTGCCAATGTGGTTCCATAATTGCCAACGGGACGAGTTCGAGAATGCCAAACCGCCTCTCGCCGTAGAGGCGACCGACTTCGCGCCTCAGTTTCGCGGACAAACCATTCCGGGAGCCGACCGTGTGTTGAACGCGGACTGAGCTCGACCTGCGCCATCGATGCACTCATGCGCGACCCCACCACACGCAACCCAAATACGCGAACCAAGCCCGACTTTTCCGTCTACGACGATGGTAGCCGCTCTTTTGTTGGGATGGTGGTAGCGTGGCACTTCCGGATCCCGGAAACGGAAAGATGTCCATCCGTACGTTGCCGGACATCGCGTAACTGCCACGGATTTTGGCTGAACGACGCAGCGATTAACTTTGCCAAGGAATATCTGAGTCTGCGGTTGGCGCTGGTATCGGACTACGCCGAAATCTCAAGCTTGCCTGTGTAAGTTTTTGTTTTGGCGCATTGCTTCATGGAACTTTTCCGCGTGCGCTCACGGAATACGCTTGAAATGGTGGGCGCCCGAATAGCACGATGCTCAAAGTCACTGTGGAGTAAAACAATGGTACCGCGATTTGCGTTCCTCGGCATGACAGCGGTCGCCGCGATGTCTCTTCTAATTTTGGCCGCCGCATATGTCTCGTTTAATATCTTCCGAAATGAAATTGCTTTGACTGAAAAAGCGATGGCGAGATCCACGCCACCCTTGGCGCGGGCCACCTCTCCGATAACAGCGGACGTGGCCAACATCTACAAAGGTGCGCGCATCATCGTTGTGTGTTCGGAATTGAATGAAACCCAAAAATCCGCCGTCGGCTGTCCTTAACAGCCAGCGGCATACACCGGCGCCACCGCCGGCGCGATCCCCATAGCCTAAGCTGAACGGTGTGCCGCCTGCAGCGGCCGCCTGTGCCGGCCTCGGCTCGACAGGGCCCGGACGCTATTCGGAATTTCAATTTCGACCTCGAGGGTCGAGATCTTATTGCCGCGCTTCATGTGCACGCTGACACCGTCTGGCTTGATTTCGACATGCCTGGCCACAGCAGCGAGAATTTCTTCGCGCAAAACGACCAACAAATCGGGGGACCCGGGGACGGAGCGCTCGTGCGCAAACAAAATCTGCAGCCGGTCGCGCGCGACGGGGGCGGACCCTCCCCGTCTGAACAGACTGAAAAAGTTCATGCTGCTCTCCGCCCGAACAGCTTGCCGAACAGCCCCACCTTGTCAGAAGGAACTGTCATTTCGATGTCCTCGCCCATAAGTCTCCGCGCTGCGTCAGAATAGGCCCGTGCTGCACCGCTGCCTGGATTGTTCAGCGTCACCGGCGAGCCAAGATTCGACGCGCGCAGCACCTCCTCGCTCTCCGGAATAATGCCCAGGAGCGGTGTGGACAGAATCTCAAGCACGTCGTCGATCCCAAGCATCTCACCGCGCGTGGCGCGTCCCTGGTCGTAACGGGTAATCAGGAGATGCTTGTCGATGCGCTCGCCGCGCTCGGCTTTCAGCGTCTTGGCATCGAGCAGCCCGATGATGCGATCAGAATCACGCACCGACGACACTTCGGGGTTTGTCACAATAATGGCGATGTCCGCAAAACGCATTGCAAGGGTTGCGCCACGCTCGATTCCCGCGGGGCTATCGCATATCACCCAATCGAACATCTGCCGCAGTTGGCCAATGACCCGGCGAACGCCCTCTTCAGTCAGGGCGTCTTTGTCGCGAGTCTGAGAGGCGGGAAGCAGCGCGAGCGTATCGATGCGCTTGTCGCGAATAAGGGCCTGCTGGAGCTTGGCGATGCCCTGGATCACGTTGACCAGGTCATAAACCACCCGCCTTTCAGCCCCCATCACCAGGTCCAGGTTGCGCAGGCCAACGTCGAAGTCGACGATCACGACCTTCTGTCCAATTTGCGCCAGCGCCGCGCCCATTGCCGCAGTCGTTGTGGTCTTCCCCACACCGCCTTTGCCGGAAGTAACAACCACGACCTTCGCCATTGTTTGCATCTCCTAAGGTGAATCATCAGTCCAATGTGGCGATCTTCAGCGCATCGCCATCGAGCCACGCTTGAGCGGGCCCTTTTGGGAACGTCTGATCGATCGACTCTGCGGTCAGGTAGTATCCGTCGATTGCCAGTAGCTCAGCCTCGATCTTGCTGCAGAAGATGCGGGCCCTGGAATTCCCGCCGGAACCCGCCATCGCGCGTCCGCGCAACGTGCCGTAGACGTGAATTGAACCCCCCGCGACAAGTTCCGCTCCGGATGCCACCGAACCAAGCACCGTCACGTCCCCGTCAGGAAAGAATATCGATTGCCCCGACCGTATCGGCTTGTCGAGCAGTAGCGTCGAGGGTTCCTTGCGCACGTCCCGCGCGGATGACTCAACTCTATCGGGTATTACGCTGCCGGCGTGGCTGGACCGCAATAAAGGCGGCAGACCCGCGCCCGTCGAAAGCGGATCAGCATTTTCGAGGCCCAAAACGCGAATGCCGCGCTGCTCGAGTTCGGAAATCAGGTGCACTATCGCGAGTTTGCTGAGTTTCACCGCGCTCAAGTCAACCACGACTGGCGCACCGCTTAGGAAGCTTTCCGCGCTCTTTATCCTTTGATCGATCTCAGCCATCCACTCGACAATCGGCGGTTCCGGTGCAAGCACAACCGCCAGATAAGACCGGCAGACAAACCGCGTCGTTGTGGCCTGCCGAGCATCAGCAACAGAGGTCACGACCACTCCATCAGGTGATTACGAGCAACAACGACCGGATTCATCGCGCTTCTGCAGCAATGAATTGCGCGCATTCGCAAATGCGCCAGACGATCATATAAATCTGAGTCGCGATTGTTTTCGAAGTGCGATGCTACCACACGCGAAATTCACAGCACTTATAATCGATGCAAGACTGTCAGCTGTCCGCGCTCTCCATCTCGATGTCGCGCGTTGGATCAGGCACAAGGGTTGTCTGCTCAGGGCCGCCGCTTATAACGGCCGACGCCACGGCTCGAAGGTCCTCGGCGGCACGCTCGGCCTTTTCTGCGTCGCGAATCGCATTCGAAAGCTTGAATCGAAGAACCATCGTCGAAGTGCCAACGGTCGCCGACTTGGCTAGATCGGCCGACGCGGCACGCAGTTCGGTCATCAGCGCTTCGATACTCGTGCTGGCACTTTTCATCCCCCTCAACTCCTATACGCAAACAAGGTGATGATCCCCCCAATCGGTCTATTGCGTAACCGGGCAGTGAAATCTATGGGGACGAACGTGGCAAAAGCTTGGGTTGTTTTACGAACATCGTCACCAATGATCACTGTTTGGTCCGCCGCGCCTGTGTCGCTAACCGCATACCTCCGCCGAACGCGGGGCAGGCTCAAGACTCGGCTACACCGCCGGCGCCGCGCCGTTTTTAGAACACATCTGCTGCACATCCTTGTTAAAACATTTCGACCAGATTGTTCGAGTGCTGCTGCTTGGGAAGTCAACGGCATGTCGAGTTCACTGAGTGGCGGCCTGCCATTGTCCGTCGGAATCCGATGCCCACAATTGGTGAAGCTTTTTGCGGATCATCCTGGTCCTGTGTCGTCACGTTGAAAGCGCGTGAGGGGGAAATCGCATGGTTGAAGCGATCATGTACCTCGGGATTGGATTTCTTTTTGCAGCCCTCATTGCGGTGAGCGTCATTCCCCTGATCCACGGGCGTGCGGTGCGACTGACCACCCGGCGCATAGAAAACGCGATGCCGAAGTCGATGGCCGAAATCCAGGCCGACAAGGATCTACAGCGCGCGGATTTTGCGGTTTCGACGCGGCGCCTCGAGATCACCATCGAACAGCTCAAGGAAAGCAATACCAGCCAACGCGCCGAAATCGGGAAGAAAGACGACATCATCAACCGGTTTAAGGTTGAGCGCGAAGTCCAGAGCGTGGAACTGCTCCTGCTCAAGGCTGAAGTGGGCGCCCTCAAGCAGCAGATCGGCGCTTCCGAAATCAGGCTGAACACCGAGCAGGATCACCATGAGCTCGCGGCGATCTCCACCGTACCGGCAGATTCGCCGCCACCCGAAGAGGCCAGCACGCACCTGATTTCTCCCCAAGTTCGGATGCAGCACGACCGTTTTCCCCACGCCGCATCATTGGCAACAAAGGATGAGGGGGCGGGTTCAGTCGCGGAGCCGATGCTTGCCGAGAAGCGAACAGCTTTGAACGATCAAAACGATCGGAGCGATGCATCTCTCGTGGCGTCGGCGGAAATCGAAGGAGCTGCAGCACGCGCGGATGGGTCCACTGCGGAAATTTCAGCCGATGGGCGTAAGCCGACAGGTCGCGAGGCGATTTCCGCGTCGCGCCGCGATCTGTCGATTCACGTGTCGCCGAGCGATCATTTCTTGCAAGAACGGCCGCGGCGAGGCATCCGACTCGGAACCACCCCTTTGGTTGCAGTCCTGACCGGTATTGCCGTGTTTTTGTGGGTCTACCATGAGGACGCAAATAAGATGCTTACGACCTGGACCCGGACGCCGCCGCCGCCCACGTCGGCGGCAAAAGTGATCACGCCACAGTCTGAAGAAAAGGCGACTTCACCGGCACTGAGTTCGCAGCTTGAAGAAGGGACGCGCGAAGTGGCCGCCATGCGGAACAACGTTCAGCAGTTTGCCGCCGAGCAGGAGCGACTGAACCGCAATACCGAGCCAGCCCGGAGCGAACTGCAAACCAAAGAGGCGCGATTGAACCCGGCGACGCAACCTCAGCCAAGACTTGCTCCGGTGCCGGAGACTCCGCCGACAACAATTCCGGGCTGGATCGTGCGTGAAGTGGCTAACGGGACCGCGGTCGTCCAGGGGCCCAACGGCACCTGGAGGGTGGCTCGCGGCGATGTCCTGCCCGGTGCCGGAAGGGTCGATTCTATCGTTCGCTGGGGAAATCGCTGGATCGTTGCGACCAACCGAGGACTGATCTCGACACCATAGCGACGTAATCGTTCTTCGCCGGCAAGCTTCCGATTGCGTGGAATTCAGGCAAGCCGATTGTCAGCGTGCGTTGCAGGTCACTGCGTGTTTGGTGCGCCAGTCGCGGCGAGGTTGATCTCAGCTATGGCATGGCCGCCCTGACTCCTGAACCGAGCCGAAACGACAGTCGATTTTTGAAGCTCTTTCGGAAGCATTGCCTTGAGCTTTACGAAATTGATCGCACTTTGAAGCGCGGCATGAACTTTCTGATTTATGTCCAGCTTTGCGTGGTCGAGGTTCGAATTTGAGACGACGACATCCTGCCCTTCCAGCTTTATCTCCGGGTCGGAAATTTTTAGTGCGATACTTGCGCTGTCTTTTTGCACCAATTGAATGGGCAGATTTCCCCGGAATGGCTGGGTGCCATTCTTCGTTTTTTTCATGGCTGCTTTCACAGTATGACGCTCTGGCAGTTTGATGTTCAGGAATCCGATTTTTTGCTTCTTCCATACAATAGATGATTTTGCAGGTCGGGCCCTGCACGACCAGAGATCAACTTGGCCGCGGACCGACATGATGAGCTGATCATCAACAGGCAGCAGCGATCCGCTTGTGAGGGATACCGCTGGACTCCGGCTATCAGCGTCACGCTTTGCGCAATCGGCAGCCGAAACCCCAGACCGGTCTATGACAGCGGGGAACTTGCGCTGAAGGTCGACCAGATCGACGAATATTCTTGCGTCTACCGTGCGTTCGCTATCGACCGAGCTGACGGTAATCCATGACGTCGCGCTGACGGTAATCGGCACGCCATTGACGTGGTTTGTCATCGTGACGGGTCCGACTGCGAGCTGCTGAGCCGGAGCTTCCGACGCCAAAACAGTCAACAGCAATGCAGTTCCAAAAAATACCCTCATGGCCCAGCCCCACTAGCCCACAAAGAATCTGCAAATTGGCTCATCACATGCTACCGCAAGTTACCTCCGGACGCCCGCGCTGTTTGAACCTATTCCCCAAAAAACGGAAACCCTTGAATGCGTGAGCGAAGCCTGCAAAGCCCAGCGTGTTCTCGGGATCGAAAAACAATCCAGACCAAAGTGGGTGCATGTACTTTGCAGCCAATCGACGGAAGCGCGTTAAATGCAACTGCACAACGCAAAAGCGCCAACTAGTCAAATGTCGGCTAAAGCCGACAAAATTGACGTCGCGGCCGGCAGCCGTCGGTATTGCTTGTTTTCGGCGGTGCGACAACGTCTGCGGTTGCAGGACAAGCTGTGAATTCAAAATTTTGACACGATGGTATTCGGCTGCCCCTGCTCTACCCCAAATTGGCGTAACTTTTTCCAAAGTCTCTCTGCGGTGGGGGTGCCTCGTCACTAGGAAAGCCACCGTGTCTCAGGGTTCCTATCACTCAAAGGGGACGATTAAGTCCATCAGAGGACAAGTACGTGGGAGGCAAAGATGGGTGCACCTATTGCCGATGACGAATTTGGTAACTATGCGCCTAAACGATTTCGCGAGCAGCCGCGTATGCCTGCTGCCGAGCAACTTCGTGTGACGCCGGCGCCGACGGTCCCCTTGTCCACGGACGTACATCTGGAACGAAGGACGACGAGTGATTTCGATTCATGGCCGGAACGTGTCCCGGAACCGCCACCGCCGCGATCAGTGCGTAGTACGTCATCGTTGTTGGTCCGGTTTTCACCGGTGATCATATTTGCCGCTGTCGTCGGACTGGGAATAATTTTTTACAAACCCGTGTCACATGTTGTCAGCGCACTATTCGAACTTGCTCAGCCCTCGAAACCGTCCGACCAGCCAATCGCGAACACTGCACCGCTGAATGGGCGGGGCGATCGCCTCGCTCCAAACGCGCCGCCTGCCACGGCCTCTGTCGCGCGACCCGCGCCGGCTCTTGTTCCACAACCAGCGGCCGTCGCTGGCGCGCAGCCAGCGCCCGCTTCGGCGGTGCAGCCAGCACAGCCCTCTCCCGCACCAGCAGCGGCGCCCCCTTCGCCCCCGCCCGCAAACGCGCAGGCGCAGGTTGCATCGGCACCGCAACCGCTCCAGAAGGAATCGGGTAGCGCTAAAACTCTTTTTCGCGGTGTGACTGACACCGAAATTCGGTTTGGGATGTCCGCAGCACTCAGCGGTCCAACCAAAGAGCTCGGCCAGAATATGAAGATGGGCATCATGGCTGCGTTCAACGCCGCCAATGCCAATGGCGGTGTGCATGGGCGGCAACTCCGGCTCATCGCGGCAGACGACGGCTACGAGCCGGCTCGAGCTGCTCAAACGATGAAGCAGCTTTATGAGAACGATAAAGTTTTTGGGGTGATCGGCAACGTGGGGACACCCACTGCGGTGGTCGCATTGCCCTATGCGCTTGAGCGCAACATGCTGTTTTTCGGGGCATTCACCGGCGCCGGCCTGCTCAGGAATGATCCCCCCGACCGCTATGTCTTCAACTACCGCGCCAGCTATGCCGAAGAGACCGAGGCCACGGTCCACTACCTGGTGAAGGTCAGGCACCTGAAGACCACTCAGATTGCCGTCTTCGCGCAGCAGGATGCCTACGGCGACTCGGGCTTCTCCGGTGTCGCGAAAGCCATCCGGTCGCTCGGAGGCAACGATCGTACAATTTTGCGACTTAATTACCAGCGCAATACCGTGGACGTGGACGAGGCTGTCGCGCAGCTTCAGGCGCACAACTCCAACAAAGCCCGCGTCCCGATCAAAGCGGTGATCATGGTCCCCGCCTATCGGGCCGCAGCCAAATTCATCGAGAAGACGCGCGACCTCTACCCGGACATGATTTACACCAGTGTCTCATTCGTCGGCAGCACAGCCTTGGCCAACGAGTTGATGCTCCTCGGCAAGAGGTTTGCAAACGGGGTCATCGTCACTCAGGTCGTACCGGCGGTCGATGGACACTCGTCATTGGCGATCGAATACAAATCTGCGCTCGCCAAGTACTTCCCGGGAGAGTCTCCGGACTATGTGTCGCTCGAAGGTTATGTGGTGGCCAATGTGCTGATCGCGGCGCTAAAGCGAAATGGCCCTCAGCTCGACACCGAGCGACTAGTAACGGTTCTTGAAAATCTTCGCGGCCTTGACCTTGGGCTCGGTACGCCCGTGACCTTTAGCCCATCCGAGCACCAGGGCGTGCACAAGGTGTGGGGTACCCAGCTTGATAGCAACGGGCGTTATCAGCCAATCGATCTGCAGTAGCGGCAGCATTTATTGGCAATCAAACCTATTCCCAGTGAGCGAAGGGAACAATGCGTGTGAGTACACTGATGCTCAAGATGCTTCTGTCTTCTGTTACACAATAACTCTCGTAAAGGCCCGCACTAGGCTCAAGTTCGTTCTCGTCAGCATGGTGCCAACCATCTTGAGGGTTTTGAGCCTCGGACGAGAAATCCAGCGCTGCGATTTAGCTAACGTGGACCAATTGCATTCATCGAATGATCATGGTCTGTTTCTGCGCGCCAGCAGAAGATGAGTCGTTTGGCGAACGCTGGGGCTCGCATTGACGCTTGCAACCACGACATCTGCCAATCACGGGGCGGGCCTTTTCGATCCCTACCGGATCGCAGTGCTCGTGCCTTGCTTCAACGAAGAGGCCGCAATCGACAAGGTCGTGAAGGATTTTCGGGCAGCTTTGCCCGCGGCCGCCATTTTCGTCTTCGACAACAATTCAACGGACAAGACCGCCGAAATCGCCCGCGCCGCGGGTGCCAAGGTTTTCCAGGAAAAGCACCGCGGCAAGGGTTTCGTGGTCAGGCGGATGTTTGCCGACGTAGACGCCGATATCTATGTGCTCGTCGACGGCGACGCGACATATGATGCGCCAAGTGCCCGCCGGATGATCGAGCGATTGATCGATGGCCAGCTCGACATGGTCGTCGGCAGCCGTATCGACAAGGACAAGGCCGCCTATCGCGCCGGTCATCGCGCCGGCAACAGGATCTTGTCCGGCTTCGTTGCCTGGGTTTTCGGACCATCCTTCAACGATATGCTGTCCGGCTATCGCGTGTTCTCGCGCCGCTTCGTCAAATCGTTTCCAGTCCTGTCCGGCGGCTTCGAGATCGAGACCGAACTTACGGTGCACGCGCTCCAGCTCGGCTTGCCGGTCGATGAGATCGAGACGCCATATTATGCGCGGCTTGAAGGGTCATCATCCAAGCTCAACACCTGGCGCGATGGCTTTCGGATCCTGCTTACGCTCGTCAATCTCTATCGTGCCGAGCGTCCACTTCCCTTTTTTGCAGGCCTCGGCCTGATTGCGGCCCTCGTCTCGATCGGTC
>Ga0207701_10001868_pt1 | contig 21902 bp, 23 predicted proteins | sample KBSSwiSSwithPhiX_FD_184294 | JGI IMG/M metagenome (GOLD analysis project Ga0207701, IMG submission 184294) | Switchgrass rhizosphere bulk soil microbial communities from Kellogg Biological Station, Michigan, USA, with PhiX - S5 (SPAdes) (version 2) | ecosystem: Environmental > Terrestrial >... | reverse complement strand
CCGCCATCCGCTCCGACACCGAACAGGTCGCCAAGGATATTGACCAGGTCGAACAAGGGTTCGGGCGCTTCTCGACCCGGATCTCCGACTTCCGTTCCGCCACCAGTGAGTTCGTGTCGTCCTTCGCCGCCTGAGGAAGGCCCAGCCCATGACCGCCCTGCAGCCATTGACGGACAGCCAAGTGACCAGCCGATTGGATGCCTATAACTCGGGCGGCACCCTCGAACGCGATATTCGCGCGCTGTGGGATCAGGCCGGCGAGATCATCGAGGCGCAGGTGGGCGCCATGTACAACGATGAAGCAGCGGCCCGCGTTCGCACCCATTACACGTCGCCAGTCGACGCCAGCTGGATCCAATCGGTCGCCGAATATGGCCGCCGCATCTACCGCGAACAGATTTCCGTCCCGGCCTATATCGCCAAGCGCGACCGGCTGATCAGCGCGATCATCGCCGGATTGTTCGACAAGTTTACCGATGAGCCCGAGGCGCTCAGACAGTGCGTCACCTCGCTGCAGCGGCTGACCAACTACGAAACCGACATAATCCTGGCACAAGTCGCGCTGCTGGAGGCCAACGAGGCCGCCAATGCCCGCGGCAAGGAAGGCGGCGCGTTCGAGAGCCGCCTGGCCGAACTGGTCCGCATTACCGGCGACCAGTCAGGCGCGCTGACTGAGCGCACCCGCGCAACCGCGACCGCGGCGCGTGGCATGTTGGGCAAGACCAGCGAGGTTGCAGCGGCGGCCGAGCAGTCGGCGGTGGCGATGCGCGAGGCGGCTCAGACCGCTGCGGGCCTCATTCGTGCCATTGAGGACGCCCGGACCGAGGTCGAGGTCGCTGCCGGCGTTGCAACCAAGGCCGGCGACCAGGCCGAAGCGGCGGTCAAGGTCAGTCAGGCGCTGAGCTCCCACGTCGAGGCGATCGAGTCGATCCTCGGCCTCATCCGCGACATCGCCGGACAGACCAACCTGCTGGCATTGAATGCCACCATCGAAGCAGCCCGGGCGGGCGATGCCGGCCGCGGCTTCGCGGTCGTCGCCCAGGAAGTGAAGAGCCTCGCCGCCCAGACCGCCAGGGCAACCGACGACATCACCAACAAGATCACCGCCATCACCGCCGCCACCAAGCAGACGGTTGAGGCCAATGGCTCGATCAGCGCCACGGTCGAAGAGGTCGAGGCTTCCGCCAACCGCATCCGCGCGGCAATGGAGCTTCAGGCCCAGACGGTGACGATGATCACCGCCGCCGTCGACGAGACCGCGCTCGCCGCCGACTCCATGAGCTCGACCATTGCCGCCATCCGCTCCGACACCGAACAGGTCGCCAAGGATATCGACCAGGTCGAACAAGGGTTCGGCAAGTTCACCGACCAGGTGGCGGACTTCACCCGCAAATCCAAGGAATTCGTCGCCCACCTGGCGGCCTAATCGCGCGAAACATCGGACTGGCGCTTTCCTGAGGCCTTCCACCCGGCTAGTTCGGGCGCATGAACATTCTTCTGACCGGCGCCAGCCGCGGCATCGGTGCTGCTGCCCTCGAGGCGCTCACGTCGACGGGCCATCGTGTTGCTGGCCATTCCACACGAGGCGGCAACGGGCTGATCGCAGGCGACCTGGCCGATCCGGCAGCTCCGCGAAAGATCTGGGAAGCTGCGCTCCACGCGCTTGACGGGCAAATTGACGTGCTGGTCAACAACGCGGGCATCTATGAAGGCGTGGCCGACGATACGAGCGATGAAGAATGGCACGCGGCCTGGGCTCGGACGCTCAGGGTGAACTTACAGGCAAGCGGTGATCTCTGCCGGCTCGCGGTCTGTCATTTCCGCGAACATGGCGGGGGACGGATCATCAATGTTGCCAGCCGTGCGGCCTTCCGTGGCGATAGCCCGAACCATTGGCATTATGCGGCGTCCAAATCGGCGATGATCGGGATGACCAAGACTATTGCCCGGGGCTATGCGGGAAAAGGGATTTTGGCCTTCGCAGTAGCGCCGGGATTTACGGTGACCGATGCGACCGAGGAATATTTGGAAGGTAGAGGCGGTGCAGCCATCCTCGCCGATATTCCACTCGGCCGCGTGACGAGCCCTCAGGAGGTCGCCGAGACGATCCGTTGGCTGGCAATCGATGCTCCTGCAGCCTCCACCGGATCGGTCATCGACCTCAATGGCGCAAGCTTTGTTCGCTAGGATCGCCTTTGCCTCGATCTTCGTTGCCGCAACGGCAGCGGCACAGCTGACAATCCCGCTCGGTAAGGTTCCGCGGCAGATCGAGCGGCCGATCCATCCCGTGGAGGAATGGGGGCCGCATTGGGCTGAAGCTTGCGGCGATTCGACCGACTGGGAACGCCCGGCCCCGCCGGTCCGAATCCACGGGAACACCTACCTCGTCGGCACCTGCGGAATCTCCTCCATCCTGATTGTGGGTGAAGACGGCGATGTGCTGATCGATGCCGGAACCGAGAAGGGTGCGGACCTCGTTGCAGATAATATCCGGCAGCTTGGCTTCAGGCTTCAGGACATCAAATATCTGCTGACCAGCCACGAGCATTTCGACCATGTCGGCGGCATGGCGCGCCTGCAGGCGTTGACCGGCGCAACGCTGGTAACTTCGGCACCGGCGGAGCGAGTGTTGAACACCGGTGCGGCAGGCGCCGACGACCCGCAGGCCGGAATGCACAAACCCTTCCCCGCCGCCAACGTCGGCCGCGTCGTTGGCGACGGAAGCGATGTGATGTTGGGCAACATCCGCCTGTTCGCCATGGCCACGCCTGGCCACACCCCGGGCGCCTTGAGCTGGCGTTGGGAAAGCTGCGATGGCGGGGTTTGCCGGACGATGGTCTTTGCCGACAGCCTGACCCCGGTCAGCCGCGACAATTACCGCTTCTCCGATCACCCGGACTATCTCGCCGCCTATCGCGCGTCGATTGCCAAGATCGCCAAAAGCCCCTGCGAGATACTGCTGACCCCTCACCCGTCGGCCAGTGCAATGAAGGAGCGGCTGACCGGCAAACAGCCTTTGTTCGACCCTGACGGCTGCAAGAATTACGCCGCCAAGGTCACCCAAATGCTGGACGAGCGGCTGGCGAAAGAGACCGCGGCGAAATGAGCTGGCGCGTCACGCTTCGCTGCACGCGAGCGGAAGCGGAGGCCCTCCCCGAGTCCGCCGACCTGTTTGCACTTGCCGACCAGCCGCCGGTGATCGTCGCCGATGAGCCCGACCCCGACCAGCCGGACGACTGGCGGATCCATGCCTATTTCGCCGAGCAGCCGACCACCCAGGAACTGGTATTGCTCCGCCGCCTTGCCCACGATCGCGACCCGGAAGTTGAGCATCTTGAAGACACCACCGACTGGGTCGTGAAGAGCCAGTCGGGACTGGAGCCGATCCGCGCGGGACGCTTCTTCGTCCACACGCCAATGCATTATGCCGACCGGCCAACCGACACGGTCAATTTCGAGATCGACGCCGGTCTCGCATTCGGGACCGGCCAACACGACACCACCGCCGGCTGCCTCGCAGCGCTCGACCGGCTGGAGGCGGCCGGCAAGAGCTTTGCCAATGTCGCTGACATCGGTACCGGCACCGGCTTGCTCGCCTTCGCGGCGATGGCGCTGTGGCCCGAGGCCAAGGCGATCGCCACCGATATCGACGAGATTGCGGTCCGCGTGAGCGAGGAAAATGCCGCGATCAACGGAGTGAAGCTCGGCCACGGACTGGGGCAATTGCTGTTGGCGGCTGCGGACGGGATGGATCATCCTATGATCAAGGCGCGGGCACCTTACGACCTGCTGATCGCCAACATCCTCGCCGGGCCGCTGGTCGAGCTCGCGCCCAGCTTCGTTAATGCGGTCGCGCCGGGAGGCAGGGTGATTCTTGCTGGCCTGCTCGATACCCAGGCCGATGCGGTGATTGCCGCCTATGAAGCCCAGGGGATGAAGCTGGTCGAGCGCAGCACGGGCCAGTGGTCGGTGCTGGTGCTCGAAGCCCGCTAATAATCGGCCATCTCGCGACGGGCAATTGACCAGTGTATAGGGAAGGCTGGAGTTGCATCGGAGGGCTTGCCAAATGACCCGTCTCATCACTGCGCTGCTTCTCGGCGCCGCCGTTTCCGCTCAGGCCCAGGCTGCCGACCTGGCGACGCCGATCCAGCCTAGCGTCGACACCGCGCAACAACGCCAGTCATTGCGCACTTTGATGACCTGTGTCGCCAAGTCGCGGCCCAATTGGGCGCGTCAGCTTTTGGCTCAGCCTTACCTCGGCGAAGAGCAAACGCGGACAGCCGGCGAGGCGCTCAGCGGCAAGGACCGCTGTATCATGAAAGATGAGACCGAAATGACGTTCCGAACGTCGAGCATGGTCAGCAACCTTGCCGAATTTTTCCTCGGAGCCGAGCTAACGAATGCCGACCTCGAGCGGCTCTCGAAGTCGCTCAACACCATCGCTCCGTTGAACTCCTCGGAAGATTTCGCCCTGTGCATTGCGGCGCGCGATCCCGCTTCGGCTCGCGCGATCGCTTTGAGCGAACCGGGAGGCAATGACGAACAACAGGCTGCCGACAAGCTTGCCGCCCAGGTGCAGCCGTGCGTCATCAAGGGTGAGCAGCCGACGGTCGACCTGCAGTCGCTCAGAGGCTTGATGTCGATTGCGCTCTATCGGGCGATGACCAACGGAGCGGTTGCCCAAAATTAGCGCGGCGGGGTGTTTCCGCTTAAACTACTTTCCATGCCTCCTTCGCGGGCATAACCATAGGTCTGGCTTTCTTCGAGATAGCGACGAGACGCCTCGGCATCCTTGTCCCAATCCTCTTTCGAGCGGCAATGTCGCGTGCTGAACCGGGTGCCGGTCGTGACGATCGTCTTGCAGATCTTCTTGCTCTTGTCGGGCTTGCTGGCATCGGTCGCGGCGGCATCTCCCGCAAGAGCCGCCGAGCCGATTGCTCCACTTCCAAAACCAACTGCCAACGCAATTGCTAGTGCCGCAGGTACCATACGCATCGCCCGTCTCCCACGCATTGATCGACGGCCGCATAGCATAAATCATTGCAAATTGGATCAACCAACTGCGTTGGAAATGACTAGCGCTTCGCCGGCCTGCGCCAAAGCTGCAGCGATCGGATGACGGCGGGTATCTGCTGGTCCTCCTCCGGCCGGGAGAAGACCCGCTCGACCATCCGCCAGCTGCGCCTAACGCCGGTCTTTTTCCAAAGATCGGTGACCCACATCCTCCCCGACCATTCATGGCCGTCGATGCTGGCCTCAAGCTCCAACTGTGTCGCGAATATGACGACACCGCCGACGTCGCGGGCGTAGATTTCGCCAAAGCGATAGGAGCGGCAAGGAAACCGGCTGGCCGCGGCGTCGAGCCAGCTCTTGGCGTCGAGCAGCACGGACGGCTTCGAACTGATGACCAGCCGGAAGTTGCGCGACGTCAGGCCCTTCAGCGCGCGGACGTCAGCACCGATCCATGCCCGCATCCAGCGGTTTTCCAGCGTTTCGATGAGGGGGAGGATGTCGGCCATATGAGGGCGCAACTACCGGCGCAGCACAAAGATGCAAGGGCTCGGCCCGTTAAGCCCCCCCCACAATCTCCGCCCACTCGGATTCGCCGATCACGCGGATGCCAAGTTCCTCGGCCTTCTTCAGCTTCGAGCCCGCGCCCGGCCCGGCGACGACCAGGTCGGTCTTGGCGCTGACCGAGCCAGCGGCGCGCGCGCCCAGCCGCTCGGCCTGGGCCTTGGCCTCGTCGCGGCTCATCGTTTCCAGGCTTCCGGTGAAAACGATGGTCTTGCCGGTCCACTCCGTCTCGCGCGCGGTCGATACGAAGGCGGCGGGCTTCGCCAGCTCCAGCAGCTCGCCGAGCTCCTGGCGGTTGTGCGGCTCGTGAAAGAAATCGACCAACGCCTCGGCCACCACCGGACCGATGCCCTCGACCGCGGATAATTCGTCCTGGGCATCCGGACCGGTCGCCGCCGCCTGAAGCCCCTCGATCGACCCGAACGCCTTCATCAAATCCTTGGCGGTGACGATGCCGACATGGCGGATGCCGAGTCCGAACAGGAAGCGCGCCGGATCGAAGCCGATGCGCGCGTCGATCGCTTCAAGGAGGTTGTCGACCGACTTGTCCTGCCAACCCTCACGCCCGACCAGCTCGCCGCGATGTGACTTCAACCGGAAAATGTCCGCCGGCCCGTGGAGCCAGCCAAGCTCGAAGAATTCGACGATGCTCTTTTCGCCGAGCCCGTCGATATCCATCGCCCCGCGCGACACGAAGTGCCTGAGCCGCTCGATCCGCTGCGCCGGGCAGATCAACCCGCCGGTGCAACGGACGTCGACCTCGCCTTCTTCCGCGACCGCTTCCGAATTGCACTCGGGGCAATGGTCAGGAAAAACAAAGGGAGAGCGCTTCTCTCCCCGGGTCAGATTTTCGACCACTTGCGGGATGACATCGCCGGCTCGCTGTATCCGCACCCGGTCACCCACGCGGAGTCCCAGCCGGGCAATTTCGTCGCGGTTGTGGAGCGTGACATTCTGCACGATCACCCCGCCGACGCCGACCGGCTTCAAGCGCCCAACCGGGGTCAGCTTGCCGGTGCGGCCGACCTGGATGTCGATCGCCTCCAGCGTGGTCTCGGCTTTTTCGGCCGGGAATTTGTGAGCGAGGCCCCAGCGCGGGGCGCGGCCGACCTGGCCAAGCCGTTCCTGCCAGTCGAGACGCCCGACCTTATAGACCACGCCATCGATGTCGTAGGGCAAGTCCGCACGCTCTTTTTCAATCAGCGCGTAATGAGCCAGCGCCTCGTCAACCGTCTCGCAGCGGACCAGCAGGTCGCTGGCCGGGAAGCCGAAGCTCTCGATCTTCTTCATTGCCAGCAATTGCAACATGCCCAGCGGCTCGCTGACCTCGCCCCAGCCATGGGCCAGGAATCGAAGCGGTCGCGCGGCAGTGACGCCGGCGTCTTTCTGCCGAAGCGAACCGGCGGCGGCGTTGCGCGGATTAGCGAAGATCTTTCCGCCCGAAGCCTCCTGCCGCTCGTTCAGGGCGGCGAAGTCGGCCTTGGACATATAGACCTCGCCACGCACTTCGAAGATGTCGGGAGCGCCTTTGATGACCTGCGGGATGTCGCCGATCGTTCGGGCATTCGGGGTGACGTCCTCACCGACCGTGCCGTCGCCGCGCGTCGCCGCAAGCACCAGCCTGCCCTTTTCATAGCGTAGCGAACAGGACAGCCCGTCGATCTTCGGCTCGGCGGTCAGCGCCACCGGTTCGCTCTCCGGCAGGTTGAGGAACCGCCGCACGCGACCGACAAATTCTCGCACTTCTTCGGCGCTAAAAGCATTGTCGAGCGACAACATTTGCCGTGCGTGAACAACCTTGGCCAAGGCGGTGGTCGGGGCCGCGCCCAAGCGCTTCGACGGCGAGTCAGGCCGGACGAGGTTCGGGAATTGCGTCTCAAGCTCGCGGTTCTCGCGGACCAGCGCATCATACTCCGCATCCGAAATCTCGGGCGAGTCCTGGTCGTGGTAGAGCTTGTCGTGATGCGCGATCTGCTTGGCGAGGCGCATCAACCGATTGGCCGCTTCCGCTTCGTTCATTCCATCCCCGCCAGCAATTCGGCAATGCGCGCGACGCTGTTCATGTTCCTGGCCGTTCCAAGTTTCAGGATTGGCATCTTCAGCTTCGAATCCGCGATCCCGCCAGCATAGCTGATGTAGATGACCCGCGGACCGAGCGCCAATCGCTCCTCCTTCACGTCGCGAGCATCATCGATCATTGCCTGCACTGGCTTCTCTTCGACAAAATAGGCCATCACTTGATTGGGTTTGTCGTCGGAATAAGGGTTCTTTTTGAGCACTTCCGCCAATTCCTTGGCATTGCGAACGAATACCCGCACCGGCTTCCCGAAATAGTCATCAAGCTTCTGCTCAATCAGTTTCTTGACGGTGCTCTCGGCAAGGTCGCTGGTGAACAGCAGATTGCCGCTGTTGATGAAGGTCCGGACATTGTCGAAGCCGCACGTCTCGCCCATTGCTTTCAGCTCTTCCTTGGGCAGCTTGCCGGTGCCTGAAACATTCACGGCCCGGACCAGCGCGACATAGGCAGTCAAAACTCGACCTCGGCCGGCGGCGGCTGGCCATCAAAGGCTTGATCTGCATAGGGGCCGTTCCTGGCTACCCAATGCAGGAAGAGATGAGCCGACCAACGGTTGGGATTGGGAGTGGTGCGGCCGTGGGCGCGGTGAACGCCGCGATAGAGGACGGCATCACCAACCTCCATCGCAAGGGCAGTGGTCGGCTCGTCGGGGGCAAATTGATCGTCGGCTCTGGCGACTGGCTCGTCGATCGGCCGGCTCGATACTTCCAACGGCCAGGTGAGGCCGTCGCCGTAGCCGAGGGTCAGGGACAGGCTGTGCTCGCATGCCGGGCGGTCGCTGTGGACCCGGCAGATGTCGTCCTTCCGGTAGAGACGGAAATAGCAGTAAGTCGGGAGCAGCGCCTCGCCGGTCAGTTCCTCCATCGACGGAGTCATGCCCCACAGGAAACTGGTGAACATCGGATAATGATAACCATAGAGTTCGGGCGCTTTCTGCCGGAGCAGCGGGCCTTCCCGCTCTATTTTGTCCAGGCTGATTCCCTGGCGATTGAGGTCGACCTTCATCCGCGCCAGGACGGCATTGCATATCTCGCGCGGCAAAAGGCTGCGGAGATGGGCATAGCCCTTGGTCCGATAATCTTCGCCAGCCTCTTGGTTCACAGAAGCGTCTCGGCCAGGAAATTCACCAGGCTGGCCCAGCTGCGCCGCTCGGCGGCTTCGTTATAGGCGACGCCGGCAATTCCAATCTGGTGGGCGTTGGGGTTGGTAAAGCCGTGGCCGACATGACCGTAGGCATGGATTTGCCAGTCGGCGCCGGCCTCAGTCAGCTCTTTGCCGAGCGCGACCACCGCCTCGGGCGGGACCATTGGATCGTCCCAGCCATGATAGGCGGCGACCTTGGCCTTGATCGGCTGCGCGGGAAGGCCGCAGGGGTCGAACAGGCCATGAAAACTGGCGACGCACGCGACATCGGCTCCGGCGCGCGCCACGTCCAGCGCGCATTGCCCGCCGAAGCAATAGCCGATCACCGCGATCCGCTCCTTGTCGACATGCTCGCGCTTGCGCACTTCTTCGACCACAGCCAACAGCCGGTCGCGCAGCGCGGCTCGGTCGGCGCGCAGCTGGCCCATCGCCGCGAAGGCAGCCTCTTTGTCGGCGCCGGGCGTGAAGCGGCGGGCGAACAGGTCGGCGACGACGACATGATAGCCCAAATCGACCAGTCGCTCGGCGAAGCCAATCTCCAGCGGCTGCACGCCCATCACCGTGGGAATGACAATGATGGTCGGCAGGACGCGGCCGGTCCCGTCATGGACAATGACATGCTCCAGCGTCTGGCCCTGATATTCCTGGCTTAACGATTTTCGCTCGCTCATGCTGCCTCCAATAGCCGCGCCGCCTGGGCGCGCGCCTCGTCGGTGATCGCCGCGCCCGATAGCATCCGCGCGATTTCTTCGCGCCGCTCGTCAGGCGTCAACTTGCGCACGGTGGTGCGAGTGACCCCGCCCTCGTGCGCCTTTTCGATGCGATAATGATGGGCGGCCCGCGCCGCCACCTGCGGCGAATGAGTGACCACCAGAAGCTGCGACTTTTGTGCTAGCCGAGACAGGCGCTCGCCAATCGCGCTGGCAACCGCCCCGCCGACACCGCGGTCGATCTCGTCGAAGATCATGGTCTGCGCCGTTCCCGCCTCGGCCAGCGCCACCTTCAAGGCCAGGATGAAGCGCGACAACTCACCGCCCGAGGCGATGCGGGTCAGCGGGCCGAACGGTGCACCGGGGTTGGTCGACACTTCGAATTCGACCCGGTCGATGCCCGTGGCTCCCGGTTCGGCGCCGGACAAGGCCGTCCTGAAACTGGCACTATCGAGCTTCAACGGATGGAGCTCTGCGGCCACCGCCGTATCGAGCAGGCTCGCGGCCTCCAATCTGAGCTTGCGCAACTCCCCCGCTGCAGCGTCGTAGCGAGCATGAGCTTCACCGAGTTCGGCTTCAAGCTGCGCGATCCGCTCGCCGCCGGCCTCAATCAGCGACAATTTAGTCTGCAGTTCGTCGCCGAGTACCGCCAATCCATCAGGCTCGACCCGATGCTTCCGCGCCAACCCACGGATGTCGAACAGCCGGGCCTCGACACTTTCGAGCTTTGCAGGATCGAATGCCAGGGCCTCCGCAGCCCGGCCGATCCTGTCTTCCGCCTCGCTCCCCTCGATCAGCGCGCGGTCGAGGCTGGCCAGTGCTTCAGCCAATAGAGGATGGTCGGCGCCGCCCCGCTCGATGCGCCGGGCGGCAGCGCGCAGTTGCGCCAGCGCCCCTTCCGACCCGCCGAGCAGCTCGTCGAGACCCGTTAGCGCTTCGCCGGCCTTGGCTCCCGCTTGCATCGCTGCTCGCTGCTCCGACAGGCTAGTTTCTTCGCCCGGCAGTGGGGCCAGTGCCGTAATTTCCTTGGCGGCGTGTTCGAGCCAGTCGCGATCGCGTTCGGCATCTTCCGCCGCCTGCCGAGCCTCGGCCAGCTCCGCCTTCAACCGATCCACTTCGCCCCAGCTTTGGGCGACCGGCGCAGCATCGACCTTGCCGAACAGGTCGAGCAAGGCACGGTGGCCGCGCGGATTCAGCAGGCCGCGATCGTCATGCTGGCCGTGGATCTCGACCAGGCCGTTGGCAATGTCGCGCAGTACCGACGCCGAGACGCCTGCGCTGCCGGCGAAGGCACGGCTGCCACCGTCGGCCTTCAGCGTCCGCCGGACCAGCAACGGCTCGCCTGGCTCAGGTTCGATCCCCTGATCGGTAAGCAAGGCGAAAGCCGGATGATCGGACGGAAGCTCGAACTCCGCGGCGACGCTGGCCTGCGATTGGCCGCTTCGCACCAGGCCGGTGTCGGCGCGCACGCCGAGCGCCAGTCCCAGGCTGTCGAGCAGGATTGATTTGCCCGCGCCGGTCTCGCCGGTCAGGACGCCGAGGCCCGGCTCGAACTCCAGCTCGAGCCGGTCGATCAGCACCACATCGCGGATCGACAGCTGCCTCAGCATAGGCGGCAGCCGCTCCCGGCTTAGCTGCTTGACTGGGCAGCAACCGCCTGCGGCACGTGCCGCTGGATCAGGTCGTAGCTGCGCTTGTACCACTTGCTGCCCGGATAGTTGCGGCCGAGCACGGCCGCAGCCTTGTGCGCCTCATCGGGCAGGCCGAGGTTCAGATAGCTCTCGACCAGCCGTTCGAGCGCTTCGGGCGTGTGGCTGGTGGTCTGGTATTTGTCGACCACGATCCGGAAACGGCTCGACGCGGCCAGCCAGTTGCCCTGCCGCTGGTAGAAGCGACCGATCTCCATTTCCTTGCCGGCAAGGTGATCGTTGATGAGATCGAGCTTCAGCCTGGCGTCGGACGCGTAGCGGCTCTCCGGGTAGCGGCGGATCAGTTCGTTGAAGCTGTCCGAAGCCTGTTGGGTGATCTTCTGATCGCGGGTGACATCCTCGATCTGCTGATAATAGCTCATCGCGATCAGATAGTTGGCGTAAGGTGCGTCCTTGTTGCCCGGGTGAATGGTGAGGAAGCGCTGGGCGGAGCTGACCGCGTCAGGATATTTCTGCGCCATATAGTAGCCGAAGGCGCTCATTAGCTGCGCCCGTCGGGCCCAGATCGAATAGGGATGCTGGCGCTCGACCTCATCGAACAGCTTGGCCGCCGTTTCATAATCGCCGCGGTCGAGCCGATCCTTGGCCAGGCTGTACAACGTGTTGACGTCACGCGCGACATAGGCGGTGTCGCCCTTGACTTTCTTACCGGCGCAGCCGGCGACGGGAAGCAGGATAACAGGCAGCAGCAACAGCGCCGCAATACGGGTCTTGTTCACCATGGGGACTTTCCTAGCGTGCGCTGAAGGTAAGGCCAAGCGGGCTTTCACTCGCCTGAACGCTTAAACCGGCTTTGCGACCGTTACGTCTTCATCCGCTTCCGCCTTGATGAAACTGTCGGGCTTGAGGCCCATCCAGACCAGGGCCGGCGAGGAGATGTAAATCGACGAATAAGTGCCGATGAAGGTGCCGAGCAGGATGGCGATGGTCAGGCCGAACAGGACATCAGGCCCGAGGGCCAGCAGCACCGCCAAGGCCAGCATGATCGACAGCGAGGTGACTATCGTTCGCGACAGCGTCTCGTTTAGCGAGAAGTTCAAGAGCGAGACGATTTCCATCTTGCGGTATTTGCGCAAATTCTCGCGGATCCGGTCGTAGATCACGACCGTGTCATTGAGCGAATAGCCGACGATCGCCAGGAAGGCCGCAACGATATTGAGGTCGACCTGCAATTGGGTCAGCGCAAAGAAACCGAGAACCATCGCAACGTCGTGGAACAGGGTGACCAGTGCCCCCACGCCGAACTGCCATTCGAACCGGAACCAGATGTAGATGGCGATGCCCAGCATCGCGAGCCCGATGGCCAGGGCACCATCCCAGGCCAGTTCGCCGCTGACCTTGCCCGAGACCGACTCGCCGGCAGTCACTTTGACCCCCGGATAATCCTTGATGATCAACGCACGGACCGCGGTCACGACCTGGTTGGCGGCTGCGTCGGGTCCCTCCGGCTTGGGGAGGCGGATCTGGTAGGTCTTGTTGTCGCCGAACTCCTGGATGCTGGCCTCGCCGACATTGAGGGTGGCGACCTTGCCGCGCAGGTCCTCAATATTGACGGGCTGGGCGAAGGTTGCGCGCACCACCTGGCCGCCGACAAAGTCGATGCCGAGGTTGAGCCCCCTCACCCCGACCAGCACCAGGCTGCCGACGGTCGCGATGATCGACAGAATGAGGGCGATGTTGCGCCATTTCATGAAGTCGATGTTGGTGTTGTCGGGAACGAGCTTGAGCAGTTTCATTGGGGCTATTCCCGTTAGATGTTGATGGCGCGCGGGCGCTTGGACTTGACCCACAGCGAGACCATCATCCGGGTGAAATTCACCGCCGTGAATACCGAGGTGATGATGCCGATCAGCAGCACGACCGCGAATCCGCGGATCGGGCCGGAACCGAAGTACATCATCAGCGCGGCGGCGATGGTATTGGTAATGTTGGCGTCGAAAATCGCGGTCGAGGCCTCCTTGTAGCCGGTTTCCAGCGCATCGAGCATTCGCCTGCCTCGTCGGAGTTCCTCGCGAATGCGCTCGTTGATCAGCACGTTGGCATCGACCGCAGCGCCGATCGTCAGCACGAAGCCGGCGATGCCGGGCAAGGTCAGCGTCGCGTTGAACACCGCCATGATGCCAAGGATCATGAAGGCGTTCACCAGCAGCGCGATCGAGGCATAGATGCCGAACCGGCCATAGGTGATGATCATCAATCCGATCACGGCCAGCGTGGCGAAGATCGAGGCGACGGTGCCGGCCTGGATCGAGTCCCGGCCAAGCTCGGCGCTCACCGTTCGCTCCTCGACCACATTCAGCTTCACCGGCAGCTTGCCGGAGGCGAGGCTGACCGCCAGCTGATTGGCGGATTCGACGGTAAAGCTTCCGCTGATCTGGGCGCGGCCGCCGAGGATCGGCTCGTTGATGTTGGGCGCCGATAGCACCTTGTCATCGAGGATGATGGCGAACGGCTTGTTGACATTCTCCTGGGTCACCCGGCCAAAGCGCTTGGCACCTGCGGTGTTGAAGCTGATGTCGACCACCGCCCGGCCGTCCTGGTCGAAGCCCTGGGTCGCCTTGACCAGCTGATCGCCCGAAACCATCACCCGGCGCTGCACCGCGATGCGGCCGGTGCCGTCAACCATCGGCAGCACCTGGCTGCCCGGCGGTGCGCGGCCTTGAGCAACCTGGTTGGGATCGGCGTTCAAATCGACCAGCTTGAATTCAAGCCGGGCGGTCTGGCCGATCAGCGCCTTCAGCGCCTCGGGGTCCTCGACGCCAGGCACCTGGACGAAAATCCGGCGGTCGCCCTGGTTGATAACCGTGATTTCCTTGGTTCCACCGGGATCGATGCGGCGGCGGACGACGTCGCGGGCGACGGTCAGCGAATCCTTCAGCGCTTGCTTGGATCCCGATTCGGTTGGCGTCAGGACGATCCGGTTGCCGTCCATCGTGCTGACTTCCCAGTCGCGGGTGCCAGTCAGGCCCTGCGGCTGGCTCAGCGTCCGCATCCGTTCGAAAGCAGCGTCAAGCTGGGTCGGATCACGCACTACGAAGCTCAGCTTGCCGCCGGAGATCGAAACGTCGCCGATCTGGATGCGGGGCTCGCCTCGGCGAAGCTCGGTAGTGACTTCTTCTTCCTTGGCCTGCAGGCGCTGCTTCGCGGCATCTGCAAGATCCGCTTCGAGCAGCAACTGGCTGCCGCCGGCAATATCGAGGCCTAGATTGATGCGCGCGCTTGGCAGCCAGGCCGGCCAGCGCTCGACCTGGTCCTTGGGGAGCAGGCTGGGAATGGCGAGCAAAATGCCGGCGAGGATGACCAGCGTGACCGCCCACACCTTCCAACGGGGAAAATCGAACATCTTGGATCGGCCCTCAGTCGTTGGCGGGCTTGGCGGTCGGATCGACCACCTGGCTAAGCGTCGACTTTAAGGCCTGCACGCGGACGTTCTGGGCCAGCTCAACTTCTACCTCGGTGTCGCCAACCTTGGTGACCCTGCCGATCAAGCCACCGCCCGTGACAACTCGGTCGCCCTTTTTGACCGCGGCGATCTCGGCCTGGTGCTCCTTCATCCGCTTCTGCTGAGGCCGGATCAGCAGCATGTAGAAAATGACGAAAACCAGGACCAGCGGGATCGTCTGGATGAAGAAGCTGGCGCCGCCTGATGGCGCGGCCGCGGCGGCAAGTAGCGAAGTGGTGATCATGAGACTTGGAAACTCTTCTTCTTTTGCGCGCCTGTTGTGCCCCAAGCGCAGGAAGTGGCGGGCCGCCTATCACGCCGTGGGCCGCCTTGCCAAGCGATGCTCATCGCCCTAGATGCGCCGCTCTCGCGTCCCAAGCGGACGCGACGGTCGGGGCGTAGCGCAGCCTGGTAGCGCATCACACTGGGGGTGTGGGGGTCGCTGGTTCGAATCCAGTCGCCCCGACCACTTTTTTGGACTTGCGGGGCAAGCCCAAAAAAGTGGTCGCCGACAGATGTCGAGACGAGACAGCCGCAACTTCTTTTGGCAGCATTGTTCCAATGCCCCGCCGTCGTCGCCGCAAACTCAGCTGGCCTGCCCGCCTCGCACTGGCAATTCTCGCCATCCCCCTGCTGTACGTCGCTGCCGCCCTGATCGGCGCCCTGATCGCGGTCAATTCCGGGTGGCGGGAACCCGATCGGGGCATCACCATCTACCTTGCCAATAACGGCGTTCACGCCGACCTGGTCCTTCCAGCAAGTGCCGAGGGTCTCGACTGGCACCCCTTCGTGCCCAAGTCGGACATGGCCAACGCGCCGGCCGACGCCGAATGGATCGCGTTCGGCGCCGGCGAGCGGCGCGTCTATCTCGAAACGCCGACCTGGGGCGACCTGTCGCTCAAGACCGCGGCCATCGCTTTGACCGGCGGAGAGCGCGTCATGCATGTCGAATGGGTCGAGAACCCGGAATATGCGGGGCGCGCCATCCGGCTGACACCCGAGCAATATCGGCGGCTGTGGGCAGCGATCCGCGAAGGTTTCGAACTCGATCCCGGCGGCAGGCCGATTCGCATCGACCATCCCGGCTATGGGCCGCGCGACGCATTTTACCGCGGGACCGGCAGGGCCAATGCCATCCATACCTGCAACCAATGGGCCGCCAGCCGCCTCCGGCTTGCCGGGGTCAAGGCGCCGCTCTGGTCGCCGTTCGTCCAGGGGCTGGTGAGCTATTACCGGCCGGCCGATCAGAGGACGTAGCGGCTCAGATCGGCGTTCTTGGCGATACCGGCCAGCTGGCCTTCGACAAACTCCTTGTCGATCACCAACGTCTCGCCCTTGCGGTCTTCGGCCGTGAAGCTGATGTCTTCCACCAGCTTCTCCATCACCGTCTGCAAGCGCCTTGCGCCGATATTTTCCAGGGCGTCATTAACTTCGGCGGCGATCCGCGCCAGCGCGGCGACGCCCTCGTCGGTGAAGTCGATGGTCACTTCTTCGGTCGCCAGCAGCGCGCGATACTGCTCCGTAAGACTGGCCCGGGTGGCCGACAGGATGCGGACGAAATCCTCTTCGCTGAGCGCGGTCAGCTCAACCCGGATCGGCAAGCGGCCCTGAAGTTCCGGCAGCAGGTCGGCGGGCTTGGCGACATGGAACGCGCCCGATGCGATGAACAATATATGGTCGGTCTTGATCGGCCCATATTTGGTCGCGACCGTGGTTCCTTCGATCAGCGGCAGCAGGTCGCGTTGCACGCCCTCGCGGCTGACCGAACCGCCGCGCACGTCACTGACCGCGATCTTGTCGATTTCGTCGAGGAAGACGATGCCGTTGGCTTCGGCGTCCGAGAGCGCGACGCGGGTGACATCGTCCTGGTCGACCCTTTTGTCGGCTTCCTCGTCGACCAGCTTGGCAAAAGCATCGCGGACCTTGAGCTTGCGGCGCTTCTTGGGCGGTCCGCCCATCGCCTTGGACATCATCTCGGTGAGGTTGAACGCGACGCCGCCGCCGCCGGGGATCTCGAACGGCATGTTGGGCGCCTCGGCGACCTCAATCTCGACCTCGGCGCCATCCAGGCTGCCATCGCCGAAGCGCTGACTGAAGCTGGCTCGAGTGGCTTCGGACGCGCCTTTGCCTGTCAGCGCATCGAGCAGCCGGTCCATCGCCGCACTTTCCGAAGCCTCGCGGACCTTGTCGCGGCGGCGCTCGCGCTCCAGGCGCACCGCTTCCTCGACCAGGTCGCGGGCGATCTGCTCGACGTCGCGGCCGACATAGCCGACCTCGGTGAACTTGGTCGCCTCGACCTTGACGAAGGGGGCGTCGGCCAGTTTCGCCAACCGCCGGCTGATCTCGGTCTTGCCGACGCCGGTCGGCCCGATCATCAGGATGTTCTTGGGCGTCACCTCGTCGCGCAGCTCCGGCGACAGTCGCTGGCGGCGCCAGCGATTGCGCAGGGCAACCGCCACCGCCTTCTTCGCATCGTCCTGGCCGACAATATGTTCGTCGAGCGCGGCGACGATCGCCTTGGGGGTGAGATTGTCCTTCATCGGTTCGGTCGCCTCGCCGCTATCGAGGATGGGGGCATGGTAGGTCATTGCCACCTAGATTGGAGGCGCACCGAAGCTCTTCAAGCAGCGCAGCGGAAACCGTCGAAGAAGCGCTTGTGGGAGGCGAGGATCCGGGCGATGTCCGATGGCTGCGGCGTTGCGTCCCACACGTCGCGCTCAAAGGTCCCGCCGAGCAGGATGCCGTCCGCCCTCGGAAACATGTAACCGAATGCGCCAAGCGCGGCGTAGCGGACCTCGGGTTGCGGCTCGAGGATGGCCAGCTGTCCACGGACCGGTTGCAACTCCTGGTCGCCGAACAGGTCACGCGCCCCGAGACCCGTACAGTTGAAAACCAGCCGTTCCTGAAGCGCTGCGATTTCGGCCGGCGCCGCAAGGCGCCTGACCTCGATTTTGCCGCCAGCGACCTGAAAGTCGCGCATCATCTGACGCAGGTAACGGCCGGTCTCGACGTACATCGTGTCATAGCGAAACATGCTGCCGGCGGGGAAGGGATGCTCGGCTTCGCCCAGCATCCGGTTGATCGGCGGGAAGTTGGCAATTTCGCGGACGTCCGGACTGTCACTCTCGACATAGGTCGGCAGCCAACGGATGCCGTAATCGTCGCCGACCATGATCTGGAAGCGGCGCCAGCTGAAATCGAGCGCCCGGAGATATTGCACCTTGAATTCGGGCGTTGCCGCGTCGGCGCGGAAAAAGCCGAACGGATGGAATTGCCCGCCGGCAATGTTCGACGTCGTGTCGGGCGGAAGGGCGGCGGCGTAAATGGTGACCGGGAAGCCTGCTTCCTGCACCAGCCTAGCGGTCGAGAGGCCCATCACGCCCGAACCGAGCACGGCGACGGGGCCACTGTGGCCCGGCAGTCCGAGTTCGGTTGCCAGCCTTGAGCTTCCCCAGCTCAAGGTGATGCCGGCGCCGCCATGGCCGTAATTATGAACCAGACGCTTGTCGCCGAGCGGCTCCGCCCGGACCACGAAACCCGAACGGCGGTAGGGCCTTAGCCCGGCGACCGTCCGGATCACCCGGCTTTCATCGACAATCACCCGCGGCAAGGGCGTGCAATTGGCGATTCCGGGCGGGCGGGTACCCGTCGTCGCGCAACCGGTCAGCAGCGCTGCGCTTCCGGCCGTAAATGCCCGTCGATCCAAATACATCAGTTCGTCCTGAGCTTGTCGAAGGACTGTTCTTTTATTCGCCTTATGCAGGAAAGACAGGGCTTCGACAGGCTCAGCCCGAACGAAAGGAAATCAGCCTTCGATCGTTTCGATGGTCAGCTGGTCGTTGGTGAACACGCAGACCTCGGCGGCGATCGCCATCGCCCGTCGCGCCAGCAGTTCAGGGTCCTGCTCATAGTCGGAAAGCGCCCGCGCCGCAGCCAGCGCATAATTGCCGCCCGACCCGATCGCCGCAATTCCGCCTTCGGGCTCCAGCACGTCGCCGTTGCCGGTCAGGATCAGCATCGTTTCCTTGTCGGCGACGATCATCATCGCCTCGAGGTTCCTTAGATATTTGTCGGTCCGCCAGTCCTTGGCCAGCTCGACCGCGGCGCGGAGCAGCTGGCCGCGGTGCGATTCCAGTTTCTTTTCAAGCCGCTCGAACAGGGTGAAGGCGTCGGCGGTGGCGCCGGCGAATCCGCCGACCACGCTGCCGTCGCCCAGCCGCCGGACCTTCTTGGCATTGGGCTTGATGACCGTGTTGCCAAGGCTGACCTGGCCGTCGCCGGCGATGACGGTCTTGCCGCCCTTCTTCACCCCCAGGATGGTGGTGCCATGATATTGTTCCAAAATTCGCTCCCGCTTGGGTCTGGCCGGGATGTGGGTAGCCGCCCTGGGTGGCGCAACTATCGCCAGAATTCGAACCGCCGGTCGGGGATCAGCCACATCGCGGTGGTGAGCGTGTAGATGGCAACGGCGATATAGGGCGACACGAACGCCAGGCCGATGGCGATCGCATAGCCGAAGATGCTGATCCATTCCTTCTGCTTGGAGCCGACCGCGGCCTTGACCCTGGACCCCTCGCCTTCCGCGGCGATCAGGGCCCGCTCGAGGATGAAGTAGCCCATTGCCGAGAGGATCAGGATCAGGCCGTAGGCGGCGACCGGCAGCGGATGAACGCCTTCTTCTCCGATCCAGCGGATCAGGAACGGAATAAGCGAGAGGAAGAACAGCAGGGCGTTGTTGGCCCACAGAACCTGGCCGTTCACCCTCTTCGCCGCCTGCAGCATGTGGTGGTGGTTCGACCAGTAGATGCCGACATTGATGAACGCCAGGAGGTAGGCGAAGAGCAGCGGCAGGATCGGCCTGACCGCGGCCAGGTCGGCGCCGTGCGGGGTCGGCAGCTCCAGCACCATGATGGTGATGATGATGGCGATGACGCCGTCGGTGAAGGCAGCCAGCCGTTCCGGTTTCATCGCTTTCCCCCTGCGCCAATGACCGACGTGCTCGCCTGTCCCGCGGACAGGCCGTGCGCGTCACTTCTCCACGCCTCTGGCCTTACCCCAGGTGCGCGCCGCCGTGTAGCCGAGATAGCCGGTGCCGAAGAGCATGTAGAGCTCCTCCGGCAGTCCGCGCAGGTAGCTGGCCATGCCATTGCCGATGCCGAGCGCCAGTTTCGGGTCGACCGCGGCGATCAGACCCATCGGGATGGCCCACAGGATCAGCGCATACATCACATAGAGGAAGCTCGGCCGCGCCCGGCTGGTCCAGGGGTCGGGCGACTGCGCCTCGGCGACGATCGCCTGCATCTGGGCGCCGATCGCCTGCATTTCCTGGTCGCCCTGCAGCTTGATCAGTTCCAGCTTGGCACGGTCGCGCGCCTCGGGGTCGGGGATGATCTTGTCGAGCAGCCTGGAGACTGGCCCGACGATCGCTTCGAGTAATGCCATCTTGCTGGCCTTTCATGCCAAAATGGGGGTGGGTAAACTTCGTCAACTTCGCCATGCTAACCAATACGGTTCGCGAGCCAGCCATAGAGAAAGGCCTCGTTTGCCGGGCGCTTCTCGGCCAGGCGAAGGTAGCGCTCGCCTTGCAGCGCCTCGAGCGCGCGGAGCAGCACGGCCTCGCCACTTTCCTTGCCGCGCTCCGCAAGGAAAGCGTCGAGCGCGGCCATCGTCATCGGGCCGACCCGTCCGTCGGGCGTGAGGTCGGGATAATCCGTGCCGCCGCGGTTAAGCGCGGTCAGCGCCCGCTGCAGGAAAGTCGCCGCGACAGCCGGCCCCATGTTGGCTCCGGTGTCGAATAGCTCTGAAGCAACGCGTGGGCAGCGCTCTGCGATCTCGTCGAAGCGCGGCCGCAGCCAGTAGAGCCGGCGATAGATTGCGGCAGCCTCCTCGCGCGGCAGAGCCGCCATGGGGCCGGCATAGCCATGGGCCCGCGCGACCGCCTCAGTAATTCCAAAGCGGGTCGGCCCGCCCTTGTCCGCAGGATGGTTCGCATAACCCCCCTCCCGTTCGATCAGCTCGTCGATCAGTTCGTTCACCTCCATCACCCGCTCCTCCAGTTTGCCGATTCGCAGGGTAATTACCTATTTGGTTCCTTGTAGGACAGGCGATTAACCCCATCGTTATCCTTAGCCTTGCTGAAAACAAGTTCAGCATGCCGAAGAGAAGCCAGTTGCGCCCGAGGCAATGTGCGCTAGGTTTCGCGCCATGCTCCGTCGCCTCAGCCTCGCCCTCGCCGCCCTCGCGCTCGTTCCCGCACCCGTTTCGGCCAAGCTTTCGCCGGCGGAGGGGCGGATGATCAAAACCGTCGATGCCGAGCAGGCGCGCACCCTCGCCATGCTGGAGAAGTGGGTCGACCAGAACAGCGGCTCGCTCAATCTCGAAGGGGTGACCAGGGTCGGCGAAATGCTTCGCGCCGAACTGGAGCCGCTCGGTTTCAAGGTGCAGTGGATCGACATGAGGCCGACCGGCCGCGCGGGACACATCATCGCCACACATCAAGGCAAGGGTAACGGCAAGAAGCTGCTGCTGATCGGCCACCTCGACACGGTGTTCGAGCCCGATAGCCCGTTCCAGCGCTGGACTCGCGGCGGCAATGAGGCGGAAGGGCCGGGCTCGGGCGACGACAAGGGCGGCATGGCCGTGATGATCGCGGCGCTCCGTGCCATGAAAGATGCGGGGACGCTAAAGAACGCCAACATCCAAATCGTTCTTACCGGTGACGAGGAGGACAGCGGCAGTCCGATCGGCGTCGCCCGCCGGGATCTCATCGCCGCTGGAAAACGCGCGGATGTCGCGCTCGACTTCGAAGGCCTGGCGCAGGAGGCTGGCCCCAACGGCCTGGTCGACATGGGCTCGATCGCCCGGCGCAGCTCAGGCAGCTGGACAGTAACCGTCACTGCCAAATCGGGCCATTCGAGCGGCATTTTCACGCCCGAAGCCGGCAGCGGCGCGATCTACGAGCTGGCGCGGATCATCGACACGTTCCGCCGCGAACTTCCGGAAGACAAGCTGACCTTCAACGTCGGCCTGATCGGCGGGGGCTCATCGGCCAGGCTGGACGAGGGGCGGATCCGGATTGAGGCGGCGGGCAAGACCAACATCATCGCCGCATCGGCGGTCGCACGCGGCGACCTGCGCGCCCTTTCCCAGGAACAGATCGACCGGGCCCAGGCCAGGATGCGCGCCATCGTTGCGAAGCCGCTCGGCGGAGCGACCGCCAGAATCGAGTTCGATCAGGACGGCTATCC
>Ga0207701_10001866_pt1 | contig 21913 bp, 18 predicted proteins | sample KBSSwiSSwithPhiX_FD_184294 | JGI IMG/M metagenome (GOLD analysis project Ga0207701, IMG submission 184294) | Switchgrass rhizosphere bulk soil microbial communities from Kellogg Biological Station, Michigan, USA, with PhiX - S5 (SPAdes) (version 2) | ecosystem: Environmental > Terrestrial >... | reverse complement strand
CTGGGCGGCAACCCCCACCTTCTGGACCGTCGCCACGCAGTCGGCGTTCCTCAAAGGCGACGTCGAGGACCTGTCGATCGACAGTGACGGGCGCGTGTTCCTCGGTCCCGCGGCCGCGGTCCTGGCCGAGACCGCGGCGCCGTTCCTGTGGACCGTAGTAGCGCTGCCCGACGGGTCGATCGTCACGGGCTCGGGCAATGAGGGCAAGGTGCTGAAGGTCGGGCGCGACGGCAAGATGTCGACGCTGTTCGACGCCGCCGAGCTCGAGGTCCACGCCATTGCTCCGGCGCCGGGCGGCGCGCTCTATGTGGCAACCTCGCCCGACGGGAAGATCTACCACGTCGCAGCCGACGGCACCTCGAAGGTCTTCTTCGATCCCGACGACAAATACATCTGGGCACTCGCGGTCGACAAGAGCGGCAACGTCTTCGCCGCTACCGGCGACAAGGGCGTGATTTACAAGATCACGCCGGGTGGCAACGGCACGGTGTTCTACAAGACCAACACCACCAACGTCGTGTCGCTCGCGTTCGCGCCGTCCGGCGACCTGATTGCGGGCACCGAGTCGCCCGGCCGGCTGTTCAAGCTGGACGCGACGGGCAAGCCGTTCGTGCTGCTCGACTCGCCGTACCGTGAGATCCACAGCATCCGGGTGGCGGCGGACGGCACCATCTACGCCGCCGCGATGAACGGCGCCGGCGCCGACCGACCGGTCGAGCGCGCGCCGAGTTCCGAACCCGATCGTCCCCCGGTTGCCAGCGTCTCGACCGAGATCACGGCGGTGGGCGTGGTCGACACACCTCCCGCGCAGACCCCGGCCACTTCCACATCACGGCCGCGGACCGGCGGCCGCGGCGCGATCTATCGCGTGCGGCCCGACGGTTTCTGGGATCCGCTCTGGGAAACCGGCGAGGACACGCCGTACGACCTGATCGTCGAGCCTTCGGGGACGGTGCTGGTCGGCACCGGCACCTCCGGCAAGATCTTCCGCATCAGCGGCGATCCGGCCCGGGCGACGCTCGTGACGCGGGCGGGCGCCCGGCAGGTGACCGCGCTGCTGCGCGAGCCGTCGGGGCGGATCATCGGCGCAACCAGCAACCCGGGCAAGCTCGTGGCGCTCGGCGCGGAGCCGGCGAAGCGCGGCACCTACGACTCCGACGTGCGCGACGCCGGGACCACCGCAGCGTGGGGCGTGATTCGCTGGCGCGCCGCCGGCCGTCCCGGTCAGGTCCAGATCACCACTCGCACCGGCAATACCGCCACGCCCGACGAGACCTGGAGCCCATGGTCGAAGCCGTACGCCAACGCCGACGGCCAGCAGGTGGTCAGCCCGAATGCGCGCTACCTGCAGTGGCGCGCGGTACTCAGTGGCGACGGCGGCGGCTCGCCGGCCCTGACCTCCGTCACCACGGCGTATCTGCCGCGCAACCTCCGTCCCGAAGTTCTCTCCATCACCGTGCACCCGCCGGGCACTGTCTTCCAGCGGCCGTTCTCGACCGGCGAGCTCGAGATTGCCGGCTACGAGGACAACACATCCGACAATCGCCCGCTGACGCAGACGCCTCCGCCGCCGGCTGGCAGCGCGACCAGTCCGGCGGCCCCCTCGCTGGGGCGGCGCATCTATCAGAAAGGCCTGCAGACCTTCGTCTGGAAGGCTGATGACGGGAACGACGACCGGCTGCAGTTCGACGTGCTGTATCGAGCCGAGGGGGACACGACCTGGAAGGTGCTCAAGCGCGGGCTCTGGGATCCGATCGTCGTCTGGGACACGACGTCCGTGCCGGACGGCACCTATCTCGTGAAGGTCGCCGCCTCGGACGCCGCCTCGAACTCCCCCGACACCGCGTTGGTCGGCGAGATGGAGAGCCTGACCTTCGACGTCGACAACGCGCCGCCGGCGATCGAGCTGGGCACCTCGTCACGAACCGGCACGCGCGTGTCGCTGCCGTTCGTCGTCCGCGATACGCAGTCGGCCGTGCAGCGCGTCGAGTACTCGCTGGATGCCAGCCGCTGGCGAATCATCTATCCCAAGGACGGGATTCCCGACTCGCGGCGCGAGGAGTTCGAGGTGACGCTGACCGACGTCGAGGCCGGCCGCAACGTGATCATCCGGGCCACAGACGCGATGAACAACGTGGCGACGGCGGTGGCGATGGTGCGGTGAGATCTTCCCGAGTCGGTTCGACAGGTTCGAAAGGTTCGACAGTTCGAACGGTGCTGGTTCCACGGTTCGACAGGTTGGTCGAGGTTCCGGAGGGGACTCGCGGCATCAGTCACGGCACCGTGCGACAGCCTCGAGCGATGCCCGCGACCGCGACGTACAAAGAAACGGCCGGCAAACGCCGGCCCGTTCAGCACGATCGCAACCAATCTGGGTCCCGGTCCCCGGCGCGCGAGCCGGGCGTCAGTCCCGCTCGCCTAGCTGCTGATCTTCCCCTTGACCGTGGTGTGCGCGAGCAGCCACACCAGATTGACGGCGACGGGACCGCCGCCGCCCTGCGCCGGCTGCAGCTTGGCGCGCGACATCGCCTCCAGGATGGTGGCGTAGTCCTGGTTGTCTTCGTTGCCGAGCAGCGACACGCCCTGGATGCGTCCTTCGCGGCTGACGGTGACCGACAACGGCAGGACCGCTTCGTCACGCGAGGCGCTCCCGGCCAGCGTGGCCTGGATGATGTCGTCGCCCGGGACCGTGCTCGGCACGCTGATGAAGCCGTCGAGCCGGGCCGGATTCAGATCGGAGCCGAGCGGTGCGCTCATAACCGCGATCACCGCCGCCAGCGAGTCGCCGCGCTCGGGTGACGCGAACTGCAGCATGCTGAGCACGACACCACCGCAGATCAGGGTGGCCGCGGTCGACGCGAGCCCGATCCACACCAGGTGCATGTCCTCGAACAGGCGGCGCGACTTCGCGCCGAGCGACTCGTGCTGCTCGGCCCGCATCCGGCTCATCACGTTGGACTGGAGGCCCGTCCAGTCGCCGGCCGGGGCCGGTGCCGCGGCGCCGCGGACGCCGTCGCCAATCAGCCGCAGCACGCGCAGTTCGCGCGCGCACGGCGGGCAGGTCTGCACGTGCGTTTCGATGGCGATCATCTCCGCGACTGCCAGCTCGCGATCGTGGAACGCCTCCAGCCGCCGGGCCACCGCCGCGCAGGTCAGGAGGTTCATATCTGCCTCAGTTGTGCCCGCAGGCTCTCGCGGGCGCGGGCCAGCCGCGACTTGACGGTCCCGACGGCCACGCCCAGCGAGAAGCCGATTTCCTCATAGCTCAGTCCGTCGATCTCGCGCAGCACCAGCGCCGTCTTCTGGTCGAACGGCAGATGATCCAGCGCCGCGCTGATCTGTCCGGCCAGCAGCTTCTGCCCGAACATGCGCTCCGGCGAAGACCCGTTGTTCTGCTCGGGCGGATCGCCATGATCGCGGATGTGTTCGTCGAGCGATACCTGCTGCGCCCGATGCCGTCGTCGCCACCAGCGCTGCCTGTTCCGGGCCTGATTGACGACGATGCGGAAGATCCAGGTGCGGAGGGCCGACTGGCCGCGGAAGGTGTGAATGGTGCGGAAGACCCGCAGGAAGACTTCCTGTGAGAGATCGAGCGCCTCGTTGTGATCGCCCAGCAAGTTGAACGACAGCTGGTAGACCATCCGTTGGTGCTCGTTGACCAGATCCGCGCACGCGTCTTCGTCGTGGGCTGCGCACCGCTGGATCAGGAGCGCTTCACGATCGCCGACTTCAGACCAGGTAATCGCTCGAACAGGCTTCACGGAGAGACCTTCCGGCATCTTACCACCCGCCAGCGGGACCGATCACCGCCGTCCTGCCGAATTAGAACCCGTCGGCGGCCGAAAGTTCCCCGTCCCTGAACGCCTCTGGTACCATGCCGGCGTGAAGCGGATCCTCCTGGTCGTGCTGCTCCTGGCCGGCAGCCTGGCCGCGGCCTACGGCGTCTTCGAGACGCGCCGGGAGCGGACCTACCGCCGCCTCATCGATCAGGGCGAGCTGGCGCTCGCCGCCGACAACGCCGCGGCCGCCATCGAGAGCTTCAGCGGCGCGGTGGCGCTCAAGCCCGACTCCATGCTGGGGTACCTCCGGCGCGGCGAGGCCTACCGCCTGCGGCACGAGCTCGATGCCGCACTCAAGGATCTGCTCCAGGCGTCCGAGCTGGATCCGACCGCCCTCCGGCCGCTCGAGCTCCTCGGCGACGTCAACGGCGCGCTGCTCCGCTACGACCGGGCCGCGGCGCGCTATCAGGCCTATCTCGCCATCGACGATCAGTCCCCTCGCGTGCTGTACAAGCTCGGGGTGGTCCGCTACCGGGCGGGTCAGCCGGCGGACGGCGTGCCGGTGCTGCGCAAGGCGCTCGCTCTCGATCCGCGCTTCGCCGAGGCGCAATACGTGCTCGGGCTCTGCCTCGCTGACGTGCGCCAGTACACCGACGCCGAAGCGGCCCTCAAGCGCGCCATCGATCTCTCTCCCACGCTCCTTCCCGCTCGCGAGGAACTCGCCGAGCAGTACGGACGTCTCGGCCGCAGCGACGAGCGCCTGACCCAGCTCGAAGCACTGGTCGCGCTCGATCCCGGACCCGCCCGCAGCATCGAGCTCGGGCTCGCCTACTCGCGCGCCGGCATGACCGATCGGGCCGTCTCGACGCTGCGCCAGGCCAGCGAGCGCTATCACGACGCCGCCGGCGTCGACGTCGCGCTCGGTCGGGTGTGGCTGGAGGCCGCGCAGCTGCACGGCGATCGCATCGCGCTCGCCAAGGCCCTCGAGGCACTCGAGGGTGCGGTCGGATCGGACGACAGCAGCGAGGCGCTGACCCTGTTCGGGCGCGCCCTTCTGCTCGCCTCGGATCAGGAGCTCGCCGAGCGGATGCTCCAGGACGCGACTACCAGGGAACCGGTGGACCCGACGGCGTTCTTCTACCTTGCCGATGCCGCGGAACGGTGCGAGCACCCCAAGGTCGCGCGCCAGGCGCTGGTCGATTACCGCACCCTGACCGGCGAGGAGCGCGACGCGCGGCGACGGGTCGCGATGGCCGAACGCATCGGCGCGCTGTCCATGCGCGCCCAGGACGCGCCGGCGGCGGTGACCTGGTTCACGCGCGCGCTCGATGCGGGCGGTCCTGACACCGTCATCCTCGTCCACCTGGCGCAGGCGCAGATCGCTGCCGGTGATCCGGACGAGGCCCGGCAGACCGTCGCCAGGGCGCTCGAGCACGAGCCGCAGAACGCCGCCGCGCGCGCCCTCGCGCGTCAGCTCCGCTGAGCCTCAGCGCGCCAGCTTCGGGTCGACCCGATCCCGCAGCCCATCTCCCAGAAAGTTGAACCCCAGCACCAGGACCGCGATCGCGATGCCCGGCACGACGGTGAGGTGTGGCGCGTCGAACAAGTGCGACCGGCCGGCATCCAGCATCGTGCCCCAGCTGGGAGTCGGTGGCTGGACGCCGAGTCCGAGGAAGCTGAGCGAGGCTTCGGCGATGATCGCCCCGGCCATGCCCAGGGTGGCCTGCACCACCACCGCCGGGAGCGCCGACGGCAGGACATGGCGAATCACGATGCGCGCGGGGCCGGCGCCGAGAGCGCGGGCGGCCTGGACGAAGTCGAGCTCACGCGTGCGCAGGGCTTGGCCCCGTACGAGCCGCGCGTAGCCGACCCACCCGATCACCGACAGCGCCATCACGACGTGGCTCAAGCTCGGACCGAGAACCGCGACCAGCGCAATCGCCAGCAGAATTCCCGGAAACGCCATCAACACATCCACCACCCGGCTAATCACATCGTCCACGCGACCGCCGAAGTAGCCGGCGATCGATCCGAGCAGCATGCCAATCGTCGAGGACACCGACACGACCGCCAGACCGACCAGCAGCGAGATGCGCGCGCCGGACAGCAGTCGCGCCAGGATGTCGCGCCCGAGCTCGTCGAGCCCGAACGGATGCGACAGGCTCGGTGGCTCGAGCCGCCGCGACAGCTCCTGCCCGGCCGGGTCGTACGGCGAGATCGCCGGACCCACGAGCGCCGCCACGATCGCCAGGGACACGATGACGAGGCCGACCTTGATCATCATCGGGCAATCACTCGAAGCGAATCCGCGGGTCCAGCCACCCGTAGGCCAGGTCGGTCACGAGGTTGACGAAGACGTACGTGATCGAAATGAACAGGATGCAGCCCTGGACCAGCGGATAGTCGCGGAAACTGATCGCCTGGATCAGCAGCCGCCCGACGCCCGGCCAGGCGAAAATGGTCTCCGTGATGATCGTCCCGGTCAGCACCGCGCCGAACTGGAGGCCCACAATCGTGACAATCGGAATAAGACTGTTCCGGAAGGCGTGTCGGACGACGGCGCGGGTACGGGAGAGGCCGCGGGCGCGTGCCGCGAGGACGTAGAGCTCGCGCAACTCTTCGAGCACGCTCGCCCGCGTCATGCGCGCGAGAATCGCCGCCAGCGCGGCCCCGAGCGTCACGGACGGCAGCACGAGATTGGCCAGCGTGCCGGTGCCCGCGACCGGCAGCCATCCGAGCCGCACGGAAAACAGAATCGCCAGCAGCGGTCCAAGCCAGAAATTCGGCATCGAAATCCCCGCCAGCGCCGTCGTCATGGCCAGGTGATCGATGAGGGTGGCGCGGAAGACCGCCGCCAGGATGCCGAGGGGCAGCGCGACAACGAGCGCGACGCTCATCGCGGCGAGGGCCAGCTGCAGAGTGCGATAGAGCCGTGCGGAAATCTCCCGAGTGACCGGCGTGCCATAGCGGAACGACGTGCCGAGATCGCCGCGGACGACGCCGCTCAGGAACGAGGCGTATTGGGTCAGGAGCGGCCGGTCGAGCCCGAGGGTGTGGCGCAGGGCGGTGACTTCGCCGGGCGACGCACCTTCGCCCAGCATCGATTGGGCCGGATCCCCGGGGACGAGGTGGATCAGCGCGAACACGAGGGTGGCGACCCCGAGGAGCACCGGAATCGTCAACAGCAGACGGCGAATGAGGTACCGGAGCATGCAGCGGGATGTGCGGCGGCCGCGCCGGCCCGCCGGCGCGCGCCTCGCATCTTACCCCGACCGCTCGTCGCGGACGCCTCGTGCTCACGCCGCGGGGCCCTCGGGTGCATCGAGATCGAGCCGGCGCAGCATCTTGGCGAGACCTTGTCGCGACACGCCAAGCGCGCGCGCGGCGCGGGACCTCGCGCCGCCGGCGCGCGCCAGCGCGGCCCGGACGTAGCGGCGCTCGAAGTCGGCCCGCGCCGCCTCGAACGTGACGGGCTCCGTCCCGGCGCAGCGGGCCACCTGCCGCGGGAGAATGCCGGGTGTGATCCGGCCGCGGCGCGGGCCATGGACGGCGAGCGAGGCGACAGCGTTCTGCAGCTCGCGGACGTTGCCGGGCCAGTCGTAGCGCGTGAGCGCCGCGACGGTCTCCGGCGCGAGGGTCGCGCGGGAGCCGACCCGCGCCGCGGCATCCTCCCAGAAGTGAGCGACCAGCGCGGGGATGTCGGTCGCGCGCTCGCGCAGGGGTGGCACCGCGATGCGGATCACGTCGAGGCGAAAGCGCAGGTCGGCTCTGAAACGCCCGCCGGCCACTTCCGATTCGAGGCACCGGTTGGTGGCCGCAACCACACGCGTGTCGACGCGCCGCGGCAGGTTCTCGCCGACCCGGCGGACCTCGCCGTCCTGCAGGACGCGGAGCAGCTTGGCTTGCGCCCGGGCCGTGAGCTCCCCCACTTCGTCGAGGAAGAGCGTGCCACCGTCAGCTTCTTCGAACAGCCCGGCCCGCTCGCTGGTGGCGCCGGTGAACGCCCCGCGCGTGTGACCGAAGAGCTCGGCCTCGAGCAGGTCGTCAGAGATCGCGGCACAGTTGATCGTGCACAGCCGCCGGTGCCGCCGTGGGCCCAGCCGGTGGATCGCGCGGGCGACGAGCTCCTTGCCGCTGCCGCTTTCACCGAGCACCAGCACCGGGAACGGCGCGCGCGCGGCGCTCAGGATCGCGCGGCGCAGATCACCAGCCGGTGGGCTCGTGCCGAGCAGGTTCTCCCAGGTCGCATCGGGAGCTGCCGCAGGAGCGCGGTCGGCCAGCCCGCGCAGGCTCGCGGCGGCAGCGAGCGCGGCAGCCTGACACGCGGCACTGGCGCGCTCGAGATCGAGCGTCGCGCCGGCAGACCACCGGCACCCCAGTGCGCCGATGGTCTCGCCGCCGAAGCGGATAGGGGCGGCACACTCCGCTGGCGCGGCCTCGGAACTTGCCGGCGTACCTGAGGTGAGGCAGCGCATCACCGCGACAGCATCCCCCGGCCACGGGCGGCCGGAGCGAACCACCGGCTTGCCGTCCGGGGCGCTGACGATGGCCACGGTGGCCGCGCGCAGCCGCGGCAGGAGCGCGTCCGCGATCGCCTGCAAGGCGGCGCAGTCGTCAGCGGCAGCGTGAGTGGATTCGAGCAGATCGCGCAACTCGGCGAGCGCGCGGTCCGGCGCAGAGATGAATGAGCTCTGCCGCTCTTGGCGGGCGTTGCAGGCGCGATCGATGGCCCGCCGCAGGAGGGCCGGCAGCGGTCGCCGGGCCGTCGCGCGCAACTGCGCCGAGACTCTGACGGTGTCCTCGCCCTCTTTCCCGGGCGCCAGCAGCGCCAGGCGGATCCGGACGGCAACCAGCGGCAGGTGCGCTCGTGCCGACGAGTCGAGTCCCTCGTGCGCAGCCGCCCGCGCGCCTTCCCGGTCGCCCAGCGCGCCGCGCGCAAGCGTCAAGGCTCGTGACGCGACGGCGTGACTCCGCGGACATCCCGAGATCCGCGCCAGCGCGAGCGCTTCTGCCGCCGCGTGACCGGCGTCGGCGATCGCTCCCTCCGCCAACGCAATCCGGGTAACCAGGGCCCAGTCGTCCACGCCACGCTCGTTCGTTGCCTCGCGGTGTACCAGAGCCGCGGCCTCCGCCGAACGGCCGTGCCACAACAGGCACCGCGCGAGCGCGCGTCGAGCGTCCCAGTCCACGGCGGTGTCGTCCGCCAGCAGCGCCGCGGCTCGCGCCGAGCGCAACACCGACTCGGCTTGCTCGAGGCGGTCCTCGTCGGTCCACGTCACGCCGATCCCGATCGCCGCCCGCACTCTCAATCCGTCGTCATTCGCCAGCGTCTGCGCCTGCTCGAAGTGACGAAGGGCGTCCTGGCTGTGCCCGCGATCCCGGCATGCCCATCCGCGAGCCAGTGCGCAGCGCGCGGCCGTCCGCACGTCGCCGCGTGCGGCCAGGACTCGTGTCGCGCGGTCCAGGAGCCGGTCGGCCGCGGCGTGGCGCCCGTGTGCGAAGAGTTGCGCGGCGCGATTCGGAGCGCCCTGGAGCCGCCGCCCCACACGGCCCGCCGGAAGCGGCGCCACTGCTGCCGGCGCGCCGACGATGTATTGCGGCGTCGTTTCGTGGACAGCGGGCGGCGCGACTGGCCGGTCCGCGAAGTGCAGCGCCCGAAGCCGATCCACCAGCGCACCCGGGCGCCCGTCCGCATCACGGATCCCCTCACCAAGCTCTGTCATCGTCGGTCCCTCGTGTCGATCGATGTAGACCATGGCCCGCAGGGCATGGCCACCCATGCGCTCGATTCGCACCGCGCCCGCGTCGGCGCTCTCGCGTCGCCCGAATGTCAGCAGGACGTGCCGTCGCGTGCTGGCGGCCCCGAGCCGGACCACCGCGGCGATTGCGGCGGCCGCATGCGGGCGATCGACGAACAGCGCGACGTGGCGCGAGGCCAGAGTCGTGACCAGCCACGGACGCGTCTCGAGCACGCCCGGCGTGACCGGCACGAACCCGGCCAGACGCGCTGCCCGTGCGGCCAGGCTCCACGTGGTCCGCACGCCGCTGCCGCGCCGCCCCTCGACATCGATCGAGATGACGCCGGCCGGGGCCGCGTCGCGCAACGCGTCGGCGATCGCATCGAGCGCGTGTCGCGGCTGCAACACGATTCCCAACGGCCGTGCCCGTGACGCAGGACCGTGGACGAGCAGGCGCATCGCATGCGCGGCCCGCGGCGCATCGAGCGGCATCGCGCAGGACGCGAGGAATCGGGTCGCGTGCGCGATCAGACGGCCGGCCGCGGCGTTGGAGGCGCGGACGGGCGGACCGGTCGCGTAGGCCTCGAACAGCCGATGCGGTCCGGCAAGCCCGTAGTCGAGGAGTGGATTGAGCATCGGATGCCGGAGGCGCGCCAGGCTCGCACAGCGCTCCGACCAGATCGCCTGATGCGCGAGGCTACCCGCGGGTGACAGGAGGACACGGACCGGCGCTCCGGACGCGAGGTCGAGGTGCCACGTCCCGCAGGCGACGAAGCGATCCGCGATCAGGTCGGGCATGCACGTCTCCGCTGTGCAAGGCGATCGCCGACCGTGGAACACGCGGTTTTGCTCGCACTCCGCGCTGCCGTAAGTCTCGGCAGCGCAGAAACTTCGTATACAATTTCTCGCGCATGGTGCGATTTCTGACCGCCGGCGAGTCGCACGGCCGCGCACTCATCGTCATTCTCGAGGGGATCCCCGCCGGCCTGCCGCTTGATCTCGATGCCATCACCGTCGACCTCCGGCGGCGCCAGGGCGGCTACGGGCGCGGCCGGCGTATGGCCATCGAATCCGACACCGCCCAGATCCTCTCGGGGGTCCGCGCCGGGCAGACGATCGGCAGCCCGATCGCGATGATGATCGAGAACCGCGACTGGGCGAACTGGCAGTACACGATGCGGGTGACCGAGGAGCCGCCGCCCGATGCCGGCGGGGCGAAGCGCGCGCCGGTGACACGGCCGCGTCCCGGTCACGCGGATCTCGCCGGCGTCGCGAAGTACGGCCGCTCCGATGTGCGCGACATCCTCGAGCGCGCGAGCGCCCGCGAGACGGCGGCGCGCGTTGCCGCCGGCGCGATCGCCCGGCAGTTGCTGGCCCACGTCGGCGTACGCCTCACCAGCCACGTGTTCACGATCGGTGCGGCGACCCTGCCGCCGCACACCGTCGTGACGTTCGAGCGCGCCGCGGCGCTGCCCGCAGACTCCCCGGTCCGCTGCGTAGACGACGAGGTCGGGCGGGAGATGATCGCCGCCATCGATGCGGCAAAGGAAGCGGGGGACACGCTGGGCGGGGCGTTCGAGGTGATCGCGACCGGCGTGCCGATAGGCCTCGGCAGTTACGTGCAGTGGGACCGGAAACTCGACGGACGCCTGGCCCAGGCACTGATGTCGATCCCGGCGATCAAGGCGGTTGGCGTCGGGCTCGGGCCGGAAGTGGCGAACCGCCCCGGATCGCGCGTCCACGACGAGATCGTGCCGGATCCCTCGGGCACGCATGTCACCGGCGTCAGCCGGCCCTCGAACAATGCCGGCGGCCTCGAAGGCGGCGTCACCAACGGCGAGGACCTCCGGGTCTCGGCGTACATGAAACCGATCTCGACCCTGATGAAGCCGCTGCGCTCGGTGGATCTGACGACGATGGCCGAATCGCCGGCGGCGATCGAGCGGAGCGACGTGTGCGCCGTGCCGGCCGCCGCCGTCGTCGGCGAGGCGATGATCGCGCTGGTGCTCGCTGACGCGCTGGTCGACCGTTTCGGCGGCGACTCGATCGCGGACCTGGACCGCGCGCTTGTCGCGTCAGCGGACGCCGTGCGCGATCGTTTCCAGCCGCAATGATCCGCCCGATCCTCCGCTACGGCGCCCCCGCACTCCATGCGCCGGCCGCCGACGTCGAAACGTTCGACGACACTCTGCAGCGGCTGGTCGACGACATGATCGAGACCATGTATGCGGCGCCGGGCGTGGGGCTGGCCGCGACGCAGGTCGGCGTGCCCAAACGGCTGTTCGTGATCGATCTGTCCGCCGGACGGGATCCGAAAGGCTTGATCACGATGGTCAACCCGCGGTTCGTGTCGCTCGACGGCGTCCAGCTCGAGGAAGAGGGATGCTTGAGCATTCCCGGCTTCAACGCGACGGTCGTGCGTCCCGCCAAGGCGACTGTGTCCGGCTTCGACCGGCACGGCCAACCTCAGACCATCGAAGGGACGACCCTCCTCGCCCGCGCGTTCCAGCACGAGATGGATCATCTCGACGGCAAGGTGTTCGTCGACCGGTTGCGCGGGATCAAGCGGGATCTGATCGTCCGGCGCATTCAGAAGATGAAGCGCGCCGGCAAATGGTGACCGCCCCGTCCCTGCGCATCGTCTATTTCGGGACGCCGGCATTCGCGGTGCCGACGCTGCGGGCCCTGATCGCGTCCCGGCATCAGGTTGCGGCGGTCGTGTCGCAGCCGGACAAACCGAAGGGGCGCGGCCATCAGACCGCCCCCACCGCCACGAAGGAAGTCGCCCTTGCCAACGGGATTCCGGTGTGGCAGCCGGATCGCCTGCGCCACGACGACTTCCTGCGTCAGGTGACCGAGCTCCAGCCCGACCTCGGCGTCGTCGCCGCATACGGCAAGCTTCTGCCCGAGGCGCTGCTCCAGATTCCACGGCTCGGCATGATCAACGTGCACGGCTCGGTTCTGCCGCGTTGGCGCGGCGCCGCGCCGGTGCATCGCGCGGTGATCGAAGGCGACACCGAGACCGGCGTCACGATCATGCGGGTCGTGAAGGAGCTCGACGCCGGCGCCATCTTCGTGATCGGCGGGCGCCCAATCGGTCCCGACGAGACCAGCGTAGAGGTCGAGCGCGCCATCGCCGATCTCGGCGCGGTGCTCGCGGTTCAGACCGTGGACGCGCTCGCTGAAGGCCGCGCGGTCGAAACCCCGCAGCCGGAGCACGGCATCACCTACGCATCGAAGCTGTCGAAGGCCGAGGGTAACGTGACGTGGACTGAGCCCGCGAGCCGCATTCACAATCTGGTGCGCGGTCTGCAACCCTGGCCGCTTGTCACCGCGCGTCTCGGTGAAAGCCGGGTGCTGATTCATCGCACGGCCCTGACCGGCACGATGACCACAGCCACACCAGGTACCGTCGTGCGCGCCGGTGGGGATGATCTCGAGATCGCCGCCGGAGACGGTGGCGTCGTGCGGATCCTCGAGCTGCAGCCGGAAGGGCGCCGGGTGATGCGCGCGCGGGACTTCCTCGCGAGCCGCCGGATCGCGCCGGGCACGGCCATCGCTCCCGCATGATTGCGGTCGCGCGCCTGGCCGCCTACGACGCGCTGCTGGCCGTCGAGACCGGGCGGCACGATTTGCCGCAGGCGCTCCATGCGGTCCGCGACGTGCTGCCCGACGAGCGCGACCGGGCCCTGGCCGGCGAAGTCGCTACCGGCGCGCTGCGCTGGCAGGGGGCGTTCGACCGATTGATCACCGCCTTTACCGGCCGGCCAGTCGCGAAGCTCGATCGGGAAGTCCGCACGATCTTCCGGCTGACGCTCTTTCAGCTCCTGCACCTCGATCGTGTCCCGGCGTCCGCCGCCGTCAACGATGCCGTCAGCCTGGCCAAGCGGGCCGGCAAGCGCAGCGCGGCGCCGATGGTCAACGCCGTGCTGAGGCGGGTGCTGCGCGAGCGCGGAGCGCTTCCCCTTCCGCCACGGCCGGAGGATCCACACGACATCACCGGGGCAATCGACTATCTCTCCGGAACGCTGTCGCAGCCGCGATGGCTGGTGGAACGGTGGCTGGCGCGCTACGGGTTCGAGGCGGCCGAAGCGTGGGCTCGATTCAACAACAGCCCGGCCCCTCTGACACTGCGGGTGAACCGCCTGCGCGCCACGCGTGACGGGCTGATCGCTGCCCTCGAGGCCGAAGGCGTCATCGTCGAGCCGGGACGCTTCGCGGCGGACGCCTTGATCGTGACCCGCGGCAACCCGCTGCTGACCACCTTTGCCGGCGATGGCTCATTCTTCGTCCAGGACGAAGCATCCCAGCTGGTCGCCGCGATGGTGAAAGCCCGGCCCGAGGAGCGGATCCTAGACGCCTGCGCATCGCCAGGTGGCAAGACCACGGCGCTGGCCGCCGACATGGCGGACACGGGGCTTCTCGCCGCCACCGACGTTCGCGGCCGCCGGGTCGACCTGCTGGCTCGAACCGTGGCCGCCTCGGGAGCGCACAACGTCCGCGTGCTCCAGGCTGACGCCGCCCGCTCCCTGCCCTTCCGGCCGGTGTTCGACGCGGTGCTCCTCGACGCCCCGTGCTCGGGTCTTGGGGTGATCCGGCGCGATCCTGACCTCAAATGGCGGCGGCACGAAGAGAGTTTCGCCGGATTGGCGCAAACGCAGCTGCGGCTGCTGGAGCAAGCAGCCGCGGTGCTTCGGCCCGGCGGCAGACTCATCTACGCGACATGTTCGAGTGAGCCCGAGGAAAACGATGAGGTCGTTGATGAGTTCCTCGATCGGCGCGAAGATTTCCGCGAGGGACCCAGGCCCGGGTGGTCCGCTCCGGCCTCGGACCTGCTCGACGACCGGGGCAGGTTCCGCCCCTTGCCGCACCGCGACGGGCTCGAATCGTTTTTCGCGGCGACCTTGGTGAAATCCGCGCGTCCGCAGTAAACTTCAAGATTCATGGCACTTACGACGCGCGTGTGGAGCGCGGGCAAGCTGCTCCTGCTCGTCGCGATGCTGCTGCTCACCTACGTCGTGTTTGCCGCGGCATCGATGCGAGTGGCCATCCGTGCCCGTGAAGTGATCGTGCCCGGGCTGACGGGCCAAACGGTCAACCAGGCGACGACGGCCCTTTCGGAAGCCGGACTGACGCTCAAGGTCGAGGAAACGAGGCGGCCGGATCCGAAGGTCGCGGCCGGCCTGATCCTGACGCAGGACCCGCCCGCCGGCGTCCGCACCCGGCGGCAGCGCAGCATCAAGGTGTGGGTCTCGGCCGGGCCGCGTTCCAGCATCGTTCCGGCGTTCGTCGGAGAGACAGAGCGCACGGCGCAGCTCACGATCCAGCAGAACGGGCTCGAGCTGGCCGGCGTCTCCGAAATCAGCTCCGATGATTATCCAGCCGACGTGGTCGTCTCCCAGTCGCCGCCGCCATCCGCCAAGGGCGGCCGGATCTCGTTGCTGGTCAATCGCGCCCAGCGCGCGTCGACCTACGTGATGCCCGACCTCATCGGGGTGAACGGCGATCGTGCCGCGGACGTGCTACGCACGCGCGGCTTCCGTGCGGCGGTCGTCGGGGATCATCCGTATCCCGGTGTCCCTGCCGGAGTCGTGCTGCGGCAGAACCCGCAGGCCGGATTCCAGATCGCCCCGGGCGAGGCAATTTCGCTCGAAGTCAGCCGCTGATTGATCACTGCCCAGATGCCCGTCCTGCTTGCCCCCTCCATCTTTGCCGCCGACTTCGGGATCCTGCGTGAGCAGCTCGCGATGATCGAGGCGGGCGGGGCCGACCTGATTCATGTCGACGTGATGGACGGGCACTTCGTCCCGAATCTGACGATGGGGCCGGTGATCGTCGAGGCGATCCGGCGGAACACCAGGCTGCCGCTCGACGTGCACCTGATGATCAGCGAGCCCGATCGCTACCTGCAGGCGTTCTTCGACGCCGGCGGGTCCCGTCTGGCGGTGCACCTCGAGACCGTGCCCCACCTGCACCGGACGATTCAGGCGATCAAGAAGCTGGGCGCCGAGGCGGGTGTGGCGATCAACCCGGCGACTCCGGTCGAGGCGCTCACGGACATCGCGCCGGACCTCGATCACGTGCTGGTGATGTCGGTCAACCCGGGCTTCTCCGGGCAGACTTTCATCCCGCGCAGCGAGTCTAAAATTCGTCGGGTACGGGAATTGTTGACGCGCGCCGGCAGCGCCGCGGGCATTGGCGTCGACGGCGGCGTCGATGCGGCCAACGCCGGCCGGCTCGTCGTGGCCGGGGCGACCTACCTCGTCGCGGGCACGGCCCTCTTTCGCGAGCCCGATCTGCCGCGGGCGATTCAGGCGCTGCGCGCCGCCGCGACGGCAGGCGCCGCGGCGTGACGGCCGCGCTCGCCTCATCGTCTACGGTCCGCGTCCGCTACGCCGAGACCGACAAGATGGGCGTCGTGTACTACGCGAACTACTTCGTGTGGTTCGAGGTGGCGCGTGCGGATTTGCTGCGGATACAGGGATGGAGTTATCGGGAGATGGAGCATTCGGGGGTGTCGCTGCCGGTGATCGAAGCGCACTGTGACTATCGCCGCGCGGCCCGCTACGACGACGAACTGGAAGTGAGGACGGTCGGGCGGATCCTGTCGCCGGTGCGGATGGAGTTCAGCTACGAAGTTGTACGCGTGGAGGACGGCCTCGTGGCCGCGACGGGCCGGACGGTGCACGCGGCTCTGGACGTCAGGGGCAGACCGTGCCGCCTGCCGCAGCGGGTCCGCGAGGTGTTCGCGTGAGGGCGCTGGTCACCGGAACGGCGGGCTTCATCGGATCGCACCTGACGGAAGCGCTGCTCGCGCGCGGGGCGCAGGTCGTCGGCATCGATTGCTTCACCGACTACTACCCCCGGGAGATCAAGGAAGCCAACCTCGCCGTCAACGCCCGCACGCCGGGATTCGAGTTCGTGGCGGCCCGGATTCAGGACGCGAACCTCGGACGGCTGCTCGACGGCGTGACGCACGTCTTCCATCTTGCCGCGCAGGCCGGCGTCCGCAAGAGCTGGGGCAGGGATTTCCAGACCTACACGGAGAACAACCTCGACGCCTCGCAGCAGCTGCTGGAGGCCTGCGTCGGCCGCCCGGTCGAGAAGTTCGTCTATGCCTCGAGCTCGTCGTTGTATGGCGACGCGGTCAGCATCCCGGTGGTCGAAGACGCACTGCCGCGCCCGTTGTCTCCGTACGGCGTAACGAAGCTCGCCGCCGAGCAGCTCTGTCATCTGTACTGGGCCAATCACCGGGTGCCGACCACCTCGGTGCGGTACTTCACGGTGTATGGGCCGCGGCAGCGTCCGGACATGGCGTTCAATCGCTTCATCCGGGCGGCGATCGCGCGGCAGCCGATTACGCTCTACGGTGACGGCGATCAAACGCGCGATTTCACGTTCGTGACGGATGCGGTGGCGGCGACGATTGCCGCCGGCGAGCGCGGCGTGCCGGGCCGGGCCTACAACATCGGCGGCGGCTCGCGGGTGTCGGTCAACCGGGTGCTCGAGATCATCGAGGGTCTGGTCGGCCATCCCCTGAACGTAGCGCGTGAGGCGGCGCAGAAGGGTGACGTGCGGGACACCTACGCCGACACGTCGCTGGCGCGCACCGACCTGGGATTCGCCCCGAAGGTGTCGCTCGAACAGGGTCTGGAAGCGGAGTATCGATGGCTGTCGACATTGCCGGCGAGCGCCTGATGGCGTCGCGGCGTCCGGGGTTCACGCGTGTGCTCGCGGTGGCGCTGCTCGCCATCGTCTCAGCCTGTTCGGGATCGTACAAGCGGCCGCCGACCGGGACCGCGGAGCCCGATCGCTTCCTGTTCGAACGCGGCACCGAGCAACTCACCGAGAAGCACTGGATCACCGCGCGCGAGTACTTCCGGCAACTCGTCGACAGCTATCCGCAGAGCCCGTTCAGGGCCGACGCGAAGCTCGGGATCGGGGACACCTTCATCGGCGAGAAATCGTCCGAATCGTTCGTGCTGGCGGCCAACGAGTTCCGCGAGTTCCTGACCTACTACCCCACTCACCGGCGTGCCGACTACGCGCAGTTCAAGCTGGGGATGACCTCGTTCTACCAGATGCATGGACCCGAACGGGACCAGACCGAGACGCGCGAAGCGATCAAGGAGCTGACCACCTTCGTCGAGAATTACCCGCGCAGCGAGTTGCTCGCCGAGGGCCAGGCGCGGCTGCGCGATGCGCGCGATCGCCTGAGCCAGTCCGAGTACCGGGTGGGCTATTTCTACTGGCGCTCGCGGTGGTACCCCGGGGCGATCGATCGCTTCAAGTCGATCCTGGCCAGCGATCCGCAGTTCACGAACCGGGACGCGTTGTACTTCTACCTGGCCGACTCGCTGGCCAAGATTCAGCGTCCCGCGGAAGCGCTGCCCTTTTACGACCGGTTGCTGAAGGAATTCGAGCGAAGCGAGTACCAGGCCGAAGCGATCAAGCGCTCGGAGGCGCTGAAGGCGCAGCTCGCGAAGGCCACGGCCACGCCGGGCAAGAGCGAGTAGCTACAGTCGCGGGCGCGTCGGCAGGCTCGACGGCGTCGTCAGGTTCGATGACGGCGCGACGGGCGAGGCCACCGGCTGTTCGTCCGAGTTCCCGGATGGCAGATCGGCCTTGCGCGCGCCGGTCAGCACGTGGTTGAAGCGCATGTAGTAGTCCACGCCCGAGCCCACTGCCGTCAGGACCGCCACCCACAGCGCGATCTTTCCCAGCACGAAGAACTGGTGCAGGTGATCGCGTCCCAGGATCAGCAGCAGGATCGCCACTACCTGCGAGATCATCTTGAACTTGCCGAGTGGCGACGCGGCGATCACCACCCCGCGGGCGTGGGCGATGCTGCGCAGCACCGTAATCGCGAACTCGCGGCCGAGAATGACCGCCACCATCCACGCCGGCGCCAGGTCCATCGAGACCAGCGACACGAGTGCGGCGGTAATCAGGAGCTTGTCGGCCAGCGGATCCATCAGCTGACCGAGCGTGGTGATCTGCTGCCGGCGGCGGGCCAGGTAGCCGTCGAGCCAGTCGGTCAGCGAGGCGAGGCCGAAGATCGCCGCCCCGACCAGTTCCTTGCGGACGCCGAAAATGAGGCGCCCCTCGAACTTCGTGAGCAGGACGACCACCAGCAGCGGCACGAGGAAGATGCGGCCGAGCGTCAGGGCGTTCGGAAGATTCATGCGCAGCTCGAGGTGCGCCGGACGCGCCTCGCGGTACAGAATACCCCGAACTCCGCAGCATCGATCGAACTTCAACGGCTGGCGCGCGGTTCGGGTATCATCGGGGATTGCTATGAAGGCCATCCTGCTTGCCGGCGGTAAGGGCACGCGCCTGAGACCGCTGACCGTCCACACGCCGAAGCCGATCGTGCCGATCTTCAACCGGCCCTTTCTCTATTACCAGATCGACCTCCTGCGTCAGGTTCCGGAGATCGACGAGGTGATCCTGAGCCTGAATTACCAGCCGCGGCGCATCGAGGAGATTTTCGGCGACGGCGATGGCCTCGGCATCAAGCTCCGCTACGTCGTCGAGCCGATGCCGCTGGGGACGGGCGGCGCGATCCGCTATGCCGGGGATTCCTTGACCGAGTCGGTGGTGGTCTTCAACGGCGACGTGCTGTCGCAGGTCGATCTTGGTGCGGTGCTCCGGCTCCATCGCGAGCGCAAGGCGAAGGCAACGATCGTGCTCACGCCGGTGGACAACCCGCGCGCCTACGGGCTGGTCGAAACCGACGAGCACCAGAACGTGAGCCGTTTCCTCGAGAAGCCGGGTGAGGACGAAATCACGTGCAATACGATCAACGCCGGCATTTACGTGCTCGAGCCGGAGACCTTCGACCGCATCCCCAAGGACACCGCCTGGTCGATCGAGCGGAGCTACTTCCCGTCGTTGATCGAGCGCCGCGAGACCTTCGTCGCCTACGTGCACGACGGCTACTGGATCGACATCGGCACGCCGACCAAGTACCTGGAAGTCCATCGCGACATCATGGACGGGCGATATCAGGCGCACCCCTTCGCCGGCCAGTCGCAGGCGACGTTCGTCTCGCCCGACGCCCGGGTCGAGGAGGGCGTTGCGCTGCACGGGCCCTGCTTCATCGATGAAGGGGCGGTGGTCAAGGCGGGCGCGCACGTCCTGCCCTACTCGGTCGTCGGCCGCCAGACTCACGTCGACGAAGGGGCGCACATCGAAGGCGCGATCATCTGGCCGAATGGCTGGATTGGCCGCGAAGCCACGGTCCGGGGCGCGATCCTCGGGCGCAACTGTCACATCGGCCGCAACGCCGTCGTGGACAGCCCGGCGGTGCTGGGCGACAAGACGGTCATCACCGACTACAGCAGGCTATGACCACCATCAACACGAGCATCTTCAAGGCGTACGACGTCCGTGGCCTCTATCCGTCCGAGGTCAACGAGGAGGCGGCCCGGCTGATCGGCCGCGGGTTCGTCAGCTACCTCGGGGCGAAACGGATCGCGGTGTCGCGCGACATGCGGCTGTCGTCGCCGTCGGTGGCGGCGGCGTTCATCGACGGCGCCCGCGCGCAAGGCGCGGATGTGGTCGATTACGGGATGATGGGCACCGACATGATGTACTTCGCGGTCGCCCGCGACGGGCATGATGGCGGGGCCCAGATCACCGCGTCGCACAATCCGAAGGAGTACAACGGCATCAAGCTGGTACGGCGCGAGGCGTTCCCGCTCAGCGGCGAGGCCGGACTCAAAGAGATCCGCGACATGATCGAGACCGGCACGCTGCCGCCCGAGGCCGCGACGCCGGGCCGCCTGTCGACGAAGGAGGTGATGGACGACTACGTGAAGCACGTGCTGTCGTTCATCGATCCCTCGATCATCAAGCCGTTCAACGTCGTCCTGGACGCCGGGAACGGGATCGCCGGGATGGTCGCTCCGAGGCTGTTTGCGGAGCTGCCGTGCAAGCTGACGACGCTGTGTTTCGAGGTCGACGGCACGTTTCCGAACCACGAAGCCAACCCGCTCATCGAAGAGAACCGCCGCGACATCGTCGAACGGGTGATGCGCGACAAGGCGGACATCGGGATCGCCTGGGACGGTGACGCGGATCGCTGCTTCTTCATCGACGGCAGCGGCGAGTTCATCGCCGGCGACTTCGTCACCGCACTCCTGGCTGAGGCGTTCCTGCTCAGGCACCCGGGCGCGAAGGTGGTCTACGACGTGCGCGCCAGCTACGCCGTCAAGGACATCGTCGCGAAGTACGGCGGCACGTCGCTGATGAATCGGGTCGGTCATGCGTTCTTCAAGCGGCGGATGCGCGAGGAGGATGCGATTTTCGGCGGCGAGGTGACCGGGCACTACTATTTCCGGGACAACTTCTTCGCCGACAACGGCTTCATCCCTGCCCTGCTGATCCTCGAGCTGATGTCGCGCAAGGGCCAGACGCTGCGCGAGCTGCTCGCGCCACTGCGCGAGAAGTACTTCATCTCGGGCGAGATCAACACCAAAGTCGCCAACATGCAGGTTTCACAGGAGAAGATCGACGGGCTGTCGGCGCGCTACAGCGGCGGACGGGTCTACTCGCTCGACGGGATCTCGGCGGAATTCCCGGACTGGCACTTCAACGTCCGCGCCTCCAACACCGAGCCGATGCTGCGCCTCAACCTCGAGGCGACGACGCAGGCGATGATGGAGGAGAAGCGCGACGAGGTGCTCGGGTTCATCAGAAGCTAAGGGCTGGTGTTCCCGCGGCTGGCGTAGGCCCGACCTTCAGGTCGGACGGCAGATCTGCTACGATCTCAGTCTCCGCGCGGGCTTAGCATAGTGGTAATGCTCTGGCTTCCCAAGCCAGCTAGACGGGTTCGATTCCCGTAGCCCGCTCCAGTACGTTTTCTACCTCAACCTGCCGCGCTCGATGCGCTCGCGGCCGCGTTTCCGCCGGTCGCCGTGCGTGCCTGGTAGCGCTCGATCGCCGCGCGCGCGTTGAACAGCATGCGCTCGCGACCAAGCCGCGCGTCGAGGCCCGTGTTTCGTACCATCGCAAGGACGCCGGGATTCAACGCAGCCAACCACACCTCGACGCCGCTCTCGGTCATTCGCCGTTCGCCTTCGATCAGCATCTGCAGGGCCGAGTACTCGATGTCGGATACGCGGCTCATGTCCAACACCAACACGCGCGGCTGATACTTTGCGACCAGAGACCGGATGTGCTGCCCCACCGCCTGCGCATTGACGAAGAACAGCCGCCCTTCCGGGCGCAGGATCAGCAAGCCTTCGAAGGTCTCGTCATCGGCGTGTTCGGGCGAAAGCGGTCGTAGCACGTCCTCGCCACGCTTGCGGCCGATGACGGATACGCGCGGGTACGCGGACTGGCTGGCCAGCCCGATCATCGACACGATGATCGCCACCACGATGCCCTTGA
>Ga0207701_10001864_pt1 | contig 21920 bp, 18 predicted proteins | sample KBSSwiSSwithPhiX_FD_184294 | JGI IMG/M metagenome (GOLD analysis project Ga0207701, IMG submission 184294) | Switchgrass rhizosphere bulk soil microbial communities from Kellogg Biological Station, Michigan, USA, with PhiX - S5 (SPAdes) (version 2) | ecosystem: Environmental > Terrestrial >... | reverse complement strand
TCAACTGCGAACTGTTCTCGGCCAGCCGGGTCCGCGTCGGCCGCGACACGCTGGTCGCCGCGTACTGCTACGTGATTGGCGGCGATCACGATTTCTCCGACCCGTCGGCTCCGGTCCTGGCGCAGGCGCGCCGCTCGAGCGGGGTGTCGATTGGCGACGGCGCGTGGCTCGGTGCGGGCGCGAAGATTCTCGACGGCGTGACGATCGGCGATCGAGCCGTGATCGGCGCCGGCGCGGTGGTCCGTGAGCCGGTTCCAGCCGGCGCCATCGCGGTGGGCGTTCCGGCGAAGGTCGTCAGCCAGCGGGAGCCGGTAGCCACGCCGTGACGGTTCCTTCGAAGAGCGCCGCCAAGCTGAACGTCCTGCAGGTTTGCGATCACCTCGGCTGGGAGGGATCGCGGATGCACGGCGTGAAGCGGCTGTTCGGCTGGATGATCCCGCGGTTCGATCCCGAGCGCTACAACGTGTCGCTGGTCAGCCTTCGCAAGAAGGATCTGTCCGAGGAAACGCTCGAGTCGATGGGGATCGACATCACGTATCTCGGGAAATCCAGGTTCGACCCCACGACGCTGCCGGCGCTGCTGAAGGTCATTCGCCGGAAGAAGATCGACATCCTTCACCTTCATGGCTACGGCGCCACCACATTCGGCAGGATCGTCGGGGGGATGCGGCGGATCCCGACCATCCTTCACGAGCACGCGAACCTGACCGACACGCCGTGGTTTCAGAAGGTCGCGGACGCGGTGCTGGAGCCGGAAACCGACATCGCGCTGGCGGTGTCGCAGAGCACCGCCGAGTTCGTGATCAAGGCACGCCAGCTTCCGCCGGACAAGGTCAAGGTCGTATATCTCGGTGTGCCGATGGAGGAGTTCAGCCGGCAGCGGAGCGCCGAGGACATCGCGGGCGCGCGCGCCGAGCTCGGTGTCCGCCCCGACGAACTGCTGATTGGCAGCGTGACCCGGCTCCACGATTCGAAAGGCAACGAGTTCCTCGTCGACGCCGCGAAGCTCGTGCTGGACCAGCGGCCGCAGGCGCGCTTCCTCGTCTTTGGCGAAGGACCGCTCAAGGGCGATCTCGAAGCGCAGGTTCAGCGCCTGGGGCTCGGCGATCGCTTCCGCTTTGCCGGTTTCGCCCGCGACGTCGCGCGCGTGGTCTCCAGCTTCGACATCAGCGTGTTCCCCTCGCTCTGGGAAGGGACCCCGCTGACGGTGTTCGAAGCGCTCGCGATGGGGAAGGCCATCGTGGCCACCGACGCTGACGGACTGCTGGATGTCCTCACCGCCGACCACGACGCGGTGATCGTTCCGAAACGCGACGCGAGCGCCCTGTCGGCGGCGATGATTCGCCTCATCGACGAGCCGGCGACGCGGGTGCGGCTGTCGGAAGCGGCACGAATCAGCGCGCACCAGTACGACATCGCCACGTTCGTGGCCAAGATGCAGCGCCTGTACGACCTGCTGCACCGGGTCTCCCGCGCTACTCACCGACGGGGCGTGCTGGGTGCGGATCTTTCATTTCTCACGAGCAGGATGCCGGCATGACCCGTGAGGTCGACATGGTACCGGCGCCGGACGTGGTTCCTTCGTTCAAGCCGGGCCTGATCCTCGCGGCTGCGATCCTGATTGTTTACGGCAGCCTGGCGGTGTCCATCGACTTCCCACGGGTCTCGAACGGCATCCACAGCGACGAGGCGACGTACTACATGATGGGGCACAGCCTCGCCGAAGATGGCGACCTGACCTATCACAAGGAGGACCTCGTCCGCGTGTGGCGGGAATTTCCGTCGGGACCGACCGGCGTCTTCCTCAAGAAGGGCGTCGACATCCAGAACGCCGGGTTCATGCGACGGCCGCCGTTCGTGTGGCTCCAAACCGGGAACGATCCGGATCAGTCGAGGTTCTTTTTCGGCAAGTCCTTCGCCTACCCCCTGGCCGCGGCGCCCTTCGTGAAGCTCTTCGGCACGAACGGGTTCCTCGTGCTGAACGCGATCCTGATGTCGCTGGTCGTGCTGTGCAGCTTCCTGTTCCTGCACGCACGCATGCCGGCATCGACGGCGGCGCTGCTCGCGGGCGCGTTCGTGCTGGTCAGCATCGTCCCCGTGTATTTCGTCTGGCTCGAGCCGGATCTCTTCAACTTCGCGCTGGGCCTGTTCGCCTATTTCTGCTGGCTTTACAAGGAAGTCGTGCCACTGTCCCACGTCAAGCGGAGTACGGAGTGGCTCCTGACGGGCCGCAGCGATCTGCTGGCCGCGCTGCTGCTTGGCGTCGCCACCTTCTCGAAGCCATGGAGCGCGCTGCTGTTTCCGCCAATCGTCCTGTGGCTGCTCTACCGGCGCCGCCTGGGCCATGCCATTGCGACCAGCATCGTCTTTCTCGCGGTGACGATCGGGTTCTTCGCCATCAACATGGCGATCTCGGGAGACTGGAACTACCAGGGGGGCGGTTCGAACCGCCGCACCTTCTACTGGGAGTTTCCGTTCCAGACGGAGAAGTCGGGGTTCGAGGTCGGCCTGGAGAAGGCGCGGGATGAAGCGCTCGGCCACATCCTGTTCAACAAGTCGGTGTTCTTCACGAACCTGACCCACAACGTCGCCTGGTTCTTCATCGGGCGGTTCGCCGGCCTGGTGCCGTACTTCTTCCCGGCGGTCTTCGCCCTGATCGCGTTCCTGTCGGCGCCTCGGCGGCGGCCGCTGTGGCAGTACTTCGTGTTCGCCGCTGCGGTCGGACAGATCCTGACCTTCATCATCAGCGTGCCCTACACCTGGAACGGCGGCGGCGGGTCGGTCGGCAACCGCTATTTCATGGGCGCCTATGGCGCGTTTCTCTTTCTGATCCCGCCAATCTCGCGGCCGGTGCTGGCGATGGTGCCGTGGGCGGTGGGGGCACTTTTCACCGCCTCACTGATCCTGAACCCGTTCGCGACTTCGAGCCAGCCAGGCAATCACTCGAAGAGCGGCCCGTTCCGCTGGCTGCCGCCCGAGCTCACGCTGGTCTACGACTGGCCACTCAACAACCAGGAGGATCGCGTCCGCAAGTGGTTCGGGGACATTCCTCCCGAGCGCGCCACCCCCGGGTTCCAGATCTACTTCTTCGACGACAACGCGTACCTGGACGCCGGGAAGACCTTCTGGGTGCGGGGAGAGTCGGAGGCGGAGTTCCTGATCAAGACCGATCGGCCGATGAAGAAGCTCGTGCTCACGCTGTCGGCGGGACCCGAGCCGGTTTCCGCGGTTGCGCGCCTCGGCCGGCGATCGCAGCGCCTCTCCCTGCAGCCGGATCAGCCGCAGACGATCACGTTCGATCTGGGCGACGGCTACCCGTATCAGGGCCAGTGGCCGGTCTGGGTGGCCTCGATCTCCGCCGACCACGGATTCGTGCCGATTTTCCATGATCCAAAATCGACCGACACCAGGTTTCTGGGCGTGCGGGTGAAACCGATACTCCTCGAATGAAGCGCATCGCGGTCGTCACCTCCAGTCCGCCTCTGGCCGAGGGCGGTCACCTGGTGATCGCACGCGCGCTGACCGAGGCGCTGCGCGATGCCGGTCATCATGCCGACATCATCGTGACACCCCAGAACCGCTTCGGCCGTCAGGCGAGCGCGTACCTGGCGACCTGGCTCACTGATGTCGGCCTCAGCGATCGCGGACCGATCGATCAGGTCATCAGCCTCCGCTACCCCAGCTACGCGATCCGGCATGCGCATCACGTGTGCTGGCTGAACCACACGATGCGTGAGTACTACGACCTCTGGGACGCGTTCAGCTCCGGGCTGAGCGGGCGAGGCCGGATGAAGGAGGGTGTTCGCCGGCGGCTGATTCACGCCGCGGACCGCTTCCTGCTCACACGCAACGTGTCGAAGCTGTTCGTGCAATCGGAAACGATTCAGAACCGGCTGTCCATGTGGCCCGAGCTGCGATCCACGGTGTTGTACCCGCCGGCGCCGCACCGGCAGTATCACTGCGATCGGTACGGTGATTTCATCTTCATGGTGTCGCGGCTGACGCCGCTCAAGCGGGCCGACCTCCTGATTCGTGCGCTTGCGACCGCCGATGGCGAAGGCATCAAGGCCGTGATTGCGGGCGACGGCGGCGAGCGGACTCGGCTGGCCGATCTCGTGAACGAGCTCGATCTCGCGGACCGGGTGCAGCTGATTGGTCAGGTGACGCAGCCGGAGCTGCTGCACTACTTCGCCCACTGCAGGGCTGTCTGCTTTCCGCCGCGCGCGGAAGATTACGGCTTCGTGACCGTCGAGGCGTTCTCGTCGCGGAAGGCGGTCGTCACCTGCACGGACAGCGGCGGTCCCGCGGAGCTCGTCGGCGATGGCGAGCGGGGTTTCGTTGTCCCCCCGACGCCGGAGGCGCTCGCCGCCGCGATCAAGGAGCTGATGGAGGACCGCGCCCTCGCCGAGAGGCTGGGTCATAACGGCTTGCACCTCGCCGAAACGATCACGTGGCCCGACACCGTGGACGTGCTGCTCGGCGAGAAGACGGCGGTACAATACTCGCGGACGACATGAGTTACGCCTCGCCCCTCGAAACCCGCATCGCGAAGAGAGTCACCAAAGCCATCACCGACTACCGGCTGGTCGAGGACGGCGATCGTGTCATGGTCGGCCTGTCCGGCGGCAAGGACAGCTGGGCTTTGATTCGGATTCTCGACGTGCTGCGCCAGCGTGCGCCGATCACGTTCTCATTGATCGGGGTCACCGTGGATTCCGGCTACGACGGCTACCGTCACGATCTCATCGCCAGCACCTGCGAAGCCCGGGGCTGGGAGTACCGGATCGTCCACACCGAAATCGGGGACGTGATGGACGACCTGCTCGACGGCGCGACGCCATGTTCGCTCTGCGCGCGTTTGCGCCGTGGCGTGCTCTATCGCCTCGCCACTGAAGTGGGTGCGACGAAGATCGCGCTCGGGCATCACCTCGACGATTTCATCGAGACCCTGCTGCTGAACCTGTTTTTTGCCGGCGCCCTGAAGGCGATGCCGGCGCGGCTCGTGTCGGACAATGGCGAGCACGTGGTCATCCGGCCGCTCGTCACGGTGACCGAGTCGGAGGCGCGTCAGTACGCGAGCGAGCAATCGCTCCCGATCATCAGCTGCTGCTGCCCGGCCTGCGGCGATCTCAGCCTTCAGCGTCAGCGCGTCAAGCGGCTGATCGCGGAGCTCGAAGTCGAACACCCGGAGATCAAGAGCTCGATGATCAAGGCGCTCGCCAACGTGGCGCCGCGGCACCTGCTCGACAGACGCCTGAATCCGCTGCCCGAGCTGCGGGATCTGGCGGCGCGATCCGCCCCGGCCGACAGCGAAGCGGCGCACGCCGCCGTGCCGCTCCCGCTCGTGCGGCGGTGAGATGCGTGCCGTCGTGCAGCGCGTGAAGCGCGCGAAGGTCGTCATCGACGGCAGCACCACCGCGGAAATCGCTGCCGGCCTGCTCCTATTCGTCGGCGTGGCCCACCAGGACGGACCGGCCGATGTCGAATACATCGTGAACAAGACGCGGGATCTGCGCATCTTCCCAGACGATGACGGCAGGATGAACAGATCGGTCGTCGACGTGGGCGGCGGGCTGCTCGTAGTCTCGCAGTTCACGCTCCACGCCGATTGCCGCAAAGGCCGCCGCCCCTCGTTCGACGGCGCGGCCCCGGGCCCGCTGGCACGGGCCCTGTATGACGACGTGGTCGGACGCCTGCGGGACAGCGGCCTGCCCGTCAGCACCGGGACGTTCCAGGCGGAAATGGATGTCGAGCTCGTCAACGACGGTCCCGTGACCCTGCTGCTCGACAGCCGCAAGTTGTTTTGATCCACTACTGCGACAAGGGAGTCTCGATCTCGATGAGAAGACGGCTGGCGTTCGTTTCGATGATGGCGGTGCTGATCGCGGCCCCGGCGGCGGCGCAGCAGCGGCCGCTCGTGACCGAAGATCCGGAGACGATTGGATCCGGGAACATCCTGTTCGAAGGCGGTTTCGATCTCCAGAAGGAGATCTTCTATCCGGTGTCGGGCCTCGAAGGCGATCTGCTCCGGGTCCCGGTCCTTGGCCTGAGCTTCGGGCTGAGCTCGATCGCCGAGTTCCAGCTCGATGGCGGGCTCTACAACCGCCTGCACGTGAACCATCGGTCGCCGGCGCCGCTCTCCTCGATGCTCGATTTCACTGGCGACAACACCAGCGACTTCGAGGACATCACGGTGGCCACGAAGATCCGGGTGCTCTCCGAAACGCCCGGCCGTCCGGCGATCGGCGTCCGGTTCGCGACGAAACTGCCCAACGCGAGCAACGAGAACGGGATCGGTACGGACACGACCGATTTCTATGCGTCGCTGCTGTTTGGCAAAACGGTCCAGTCGGTCAGGCTCGTGGGCAACGCCGGGCTCGGCATCCTGGGTGACCCGACGCGCGGCGATCGCCAGGCGGACATCCTCGCGTACGGCTTTTCGGTCGCGCGTGCCGTGCGCCAGGGGGTCGAGGTCGTCGGGGAGATCAACGGCCGTTACCAGCCCAACGACGACCTCGAAGCGCCTCCAGGGTCAGATACCCGGGCCGCCATGAGATTCGGTGGCCGTTTCACGCATCGCACGGTTCGTATCGACGGCGGCATCATCGTCGGCCTGACGAAGCGGGATCCCAGCTTCGGGATCACCGGCGGCGTCACGTGGGTGTTCCACGCTTTCAATATCCCGTAGGCCGACAACTGAAGTCTTCAAACAGGAGGACACGAGTCCTCCTGTTCAAAGATTCCGCCCGCTAGCGCTCGTAGACGCGCTCCACGTCGGCGATTTCCTCGCGGACACGCTCCGGCGACCAATTGAGCTCACGCGCCGCCACCGCGGCACACCCCTGCAGGGTCGCTGTCCCCGGGTGCCCGGCGGCGCCAACCGTCGTTCGTCGCAGGATGATGTCGGACAGCCGCAACGCCGACTCCGCACGAATGACGTGAATCACTTCGGCGCCGATGGTGGACGTCTCGGGTGCGACCGGCACACCGGTTTCGGGCCGTGCCGACATGATGTCGATGACCGCCGGCGTCGTCTCCGCGTACCGGGTGATGAGGTGCCGGATCACCGGGAGCGCCACGTCGATATTCAGGCGCCGCGCGTGCTCGATTGCGAGCGCCTCATGATCGGCGATGCCAGCTCCCGGCAGAATCGTGGTGGCGGTGCGGGACCGGGCGACGCGCTTTCCGAGCGTGCGCGCGATCAGGTTCACCGCGCGCTCGGCGGTCTGGCGCGCCGTCGTGTACTTGGCGCCCACGATCGTGATGACGCGATCGACACCTTCGGACGCGTGATCGAGGACCTCGGATTCGGGCAGGAGCGCCGCTCCAGTCTTGCCTCGTGCAACCGCAGGCACCCAGCCCCGGTGGATCAGCGTGATCTCGTCGGGCGAGAGCTGCAGCGCAGGAAATGCGTGATTGGCCTGCCTGACGAAGTCTGCGACTTCGCTGGTCTCGACACGCTCGTCGACGGCGGTCGTGGTCGCCGTCGACGACTGACTGGTGCCGACAATGGCGTGGCCTCGCCAGGGTACGAGGGTCAGCATCCGTCCGTCCGGGCCCGGGGCCGCCAGGGCCATGTCCGTGGCGCGCTTGCGGGTGACCAGATTCATTGCCTTGAGCAGCGGGAACCGCCGCGATCCGCCCAGCATGCCCAGCACGCTACCAGCCGCGGCGCCGGCGGCATTCACAATCATCTGCGCAGTGACTTCGACCTCGGCACCAGTGAGCGAGTCGCGAACCAGGAGACCGGTGACCTTCGATCCCGCCTTGATTGCCGACGTCGCGGAGGCGTAGTTGGCGAGCTCGGCGCCGGCACGGTCGGCAGCGGCCGCGAACGCGAAGGTCAGACGATCGTTTTCGACCATCTGGTAGTCGTACCATTGCGCGCCGCCGGTGAGGCCCTGCTCGCGGATGCCGGGAAACAATTTGATCGTGGCGGTTCGTGACAGCAACCGCGGGCGCGGCAGGTGCAGCTCCGGCTCGAGGCCCTCGTTACGGCGGCGGCCAAGCCGCTGGTCGAGGGCGAAGCCGGCACGGAGCGCGATACGGCCCCGCGTCACCGATCGATAGGTACCGGCGAGGAAGGGCAGCGGCCGCAGCAGCCATGGCGCAATGCGCGCGAGTGCGCGGCGCTCGCGGATCGACGCGCGTGCCCGCCCCAGCGACAGCGATTGCAGCGCCCGCAGGCCCCCATGTGCGGTCTTCTGCTGGTTGAACGAGATGCCCGAACCGAAGTCGCCGGCTTCCACCAGCGCGACGGTGAGTCCCCGGCTCGCCGCTTCGTACGCGCAGGTCAGCCCGTGGATGCCGCCCCCGACGACGAGCACGTCGTAGGAGCGTGAGGCGAGACGGGAGAGATCGCGCGGGCGCATCGGGGACGGTGGATTTATTATAGTTAGCTCGCGTGTCCGTTCATTCTTCCCAAGCCAACGCGGCCGTCCGCGACTACTGGAACCAGCACATTCACGATCTGGAGATCACGAACCATCCGGTCGGATCGCCGGGGTTCTTCGCCGATCTGGACGAATACCACTTCGAGAAGCTGCATCACCTCCCGAGGCTGATCCGGTTCGACGGTTATCGTGGACGGGCCGTGCTCGAAGTCGGGTGCGGCGCCGGCACCGACCTCGTCCGGTTCGCGCGAGGCGGCGCGATCGTCACGGGGGTCGATCTTTCGGCGTCGGCGATCGCGCTGGCGCGGCAGAACTTCGCGCAGCAGGGCCTCGCCGCGGATCTGCGCGAGGCCGACGGGGAGCACCTGCCGTTCGGCGACGCCACGTTCGATCTGGTCTACGCTCACGGCGTAGTGCAGTACACGAGCGATCCGGCAGCGCTGGTTCGCGAGTGCCACCGCGTCCTGAAGCCTGGGGGCGAAGCGGTGTTCCAGGTCTACAACCGGATCTCGTGGCTGAATGCGCTGTCGAAACTGATGAAGGTCCCGCTCGAGCACGAGGACGCACCGGTGCTGCGCAAGTACAGCGACGGCGAGTTCCGGGCGCTGCTCGGTGATTTTCGTGAGGTCCGCATCGTGGAGGAACGCTTTCCCGTGAAGTCGCGTCTCCACGGCGGCTGGAAGGGACTGGCCTTCAACACGTTCTTCGTCGGAACGTTCAACGCCCTGCCGCGCGGGCTGGTGCGCCGGTTCGGCTGGCATCTGCTCGCGTTCTGCCGGAAAGCGCCTGCGGCCGGTGTGTGAGCACTGAAATGAATCTCATCAAGTCGCACGCGCTCGGGAATGACTTCCTGCTCATCGATGCCGCGCAGATAGCGCCAGATCGCAACCTGTCGGATCTCGCGCGCGACGTGTGCGAACGGCATCGCGGCATCGGCGCCGACGGCCTGCTGATCTTCACCCGCAATGACAACCAAGTGTCGATGCGGCTGTTGAATGCCGACGGCAGCCCTTCAGAGATCTCCGGCAACGGGCTGCGGTGCCTGGCCGCCTGGCTGGCGCACACCGGATCCACGGGCGAGATCGTCGTCGACACCGATGCCGGCCGGAAGCGGTTGCAGCTGCTCGATCGATCCGCGAACCGCTACACGTTCTCCGCGGCGATGGGCCAGCCGGAACAGATCGCGCTGGAGCGGATTTCCGTCGGACGCGCGGACGTCGAAGCCGTCACGCTTCGCGTCGGGAATCCTCAGTGCGTGGTGCTCGGCGAGGTCACGACCGCGCGCCTGCACACGCTGGCATCCGCGCTGGCCGTGCATTCCCGGTTCCCGGACGGGACCAACGTCGAGCTCGCCACCGTGGAAGCGCCCGACCGGGTCCGTATCCTGATCTGGGAACGTGGAGTGGGTCCCACCGAAGCATCGGGCACTGGCGCGTGCGCGGCCGCGGTCGCGGCGATCACGTACGGAGGGGCATCACGCGAAGTCGACATTCACTCGCCCGGCGGCACCCAACGGGTCGCGTGGCGGGATGATGGTCTCTATCTGACAGGCTGGGCCGAGATCGTTGCAGAAGTGGAGTGGCTGGGCGGACGGTAGACTGCAGAATCTCAATCCTCGCCCCTCGTCGCACATCGCAGCAACTGCGATGCGCTCAGCGCCGGCGTCCCTTGCCGCGCTTTTCAACCAACTGACTGACGTCGCGGGTTTGCGCCGCAATTTTCTCGGGTAGACCTTCCACCTTATTGCTCGCCACCAGGTAGTTGCCGGAGGCCATCGCCGCGCGCGCTTCTTGCAAAGTGCGTTGGGCATCGGCATGCGCGCGGCGCGCGGGCTCGAGGTCGCGGGCGGGAATCCGTGCCGATTCGGCGACCTTGATCTGCTCGGTCAGCTGTCGCGCCGCGGTCAGCGCGCGGCCGATTGTCGCTTCCGCGGCGCCGCGCACGAGAACCTTGCCGTCGGCGGCCTGACGCGCCGCCTCGAGTGCGCGCTCGTTGGCGTCGACCGCGCGCGACAGCGCCAGGCGATAGTCGCGCTGCTCGACAGCCTCGTGCGTCTGCTGCATGGCGGTGGTCGCGGCCGTGAAGGATTCGGTGGCGTACTGATCGGCGCCGGCCGCGCGGGCGGCCTCGATGGCGCCCTGGGCGCGATCGATTTCTTTCTGTGGAGGTTCGGAACAGGCGGTGAGGAAAACCAGCGTGCCGACCGCAGCGGCGAGACGACGCATCGACCGGCAGTATAGCAGGGATGGTGTACGATGAAGGCCATCGCCGAGCACGATCGACCGCGTGAAAAGCTCGCTCGTCTCGGTGCGGCCGCGCTCGGCGACAACGAGCTGGTCGCGATCGTGTTCGGTCAGGGTCAGCCGCGTGTGGGCGCGCTCGATCTCGCCAACCACACGCTTGCGGCGATCGGCGGTGTTCCGGGTCTGGCGCGTGTCGGCAGCGACGAGCTACAGCGCATCGATGGCATTGGCCCGGCGCGCGCCGCGCAACTCCTCGCCGCCGTCGAGCTGGGCCGCCGGACGGTCGCGCAGGCAGGCGGCACCAGAGCGCAGATGACGAGCCCGCGCGTGGTGGCCGAGTTTCTGCTGCCGCAGTATGGCAATCGCCGCGTCGAGCAGTTCGGCGTCCTGCTGCTCGACACGAAGCACCGCGTGCTCCGCAGTACCGTGCTCTCCGTCGGCACCCTCGACGCCAGCATCGTCCATCCGCGCGAGGTTTTCAGGGAGGCGGTGGCGGCGGGCGCTGCCGCGATTGTGCTGTTCCACAATCATCCGTCGGGAGATCCTGAACCGAGCATCGAGGATACGCGCCTGACCGAGCGGCTGATGGCGGCCGGCGTGATGATGGGGATCAGCGTCCTGGATCACGTGATCCTCGGCGACGCGCGGTATTTCAGCTATCGGGAGAAGGGAACGCCCTCATCGTGAGCAAGACGCTCTACATCGACTGCTTCTCGGGGATCGCCGGCGATATGTTCCTCGGCGCCTGCCTCGATCTCGGGCTGCCGTTCGAAGCCCTGCGGGAAGCACTCGGGAGCCTGGCGATCGATCACGGAACGATCAAGAGCGAGCGGGTCCTGCGCGCGGGTGTGTCGGCGACAAAATTCACGCTCGTCGAACCGGCACTTGACCAGGGGCAGTCGACGTCGATTCATGCGGCCGTGGATCACGTCAGCGCTGGCGGGCGCGATCACCGCACTCATGCTCACGAGCACGGGCATGAGCGCCATACGCACGATGCCGACGGCGGCCATCATCGTCTCGAAGATATCGAGCGCTACATCGATCGGTCGGCGTTGTCGGCCGCGGCGCGGGCGCGCGCGGCCGGCTTGTTCCGCCGGCTGGCGGAAGCGGAGGCCGCCATTCACCAGACGCCGATCGATCGGGTGCACCTGCACGAAGTCGGCGCCCTCGATTCGATTGTCGACATCGTCGGATCGGTCTTTGCCATGGAATGGCTTGGCGCGGATCGTGTGGTGGCTTCCCCGGTCAACGTGGGCAGCGGAACGGTGCGCTGTGCGCACGGTGTGTTGCCGGTGCCCGCGCCGGCAACGGCGGCGCTGCTGAAAGACGTACCGATCTATGCGCGCGGCGTCCGGACCGAGCTCACGACGCCGACCGGCGCCCTGCTGATCACGGAGTTTGCGGGGAGCTACGGTCCGTTGCCCGACATGCGGGTGAACCGCATCGGCTATGGCGCTGGTGACAAGGACTTTCCCGACCATCCGAACGTGGTTCGCCTGCTGGCAGGCGAGTCCGTCACGAACCCGGCGCTCGAAACGATCGTGTCGATTGAGTGCGAGATCGACGACATGAACCCGCAGCTGTTCGGGCCGCTGATGGATCGGTTATACGGTGCCGGCGCGCTGGATGTGTACTACGCCGCCGTGCAGATGAAGAAAAACCGTCCGGGAACCCTCGTCACGGTCATCGCTCCTCCGGATCGACGGGACGCGCTTGCGGGCATCCTGTTCACCGATACCACCACGATCGGCGTGCGTCATCGCGAGATGCTTCGAGAGCGCCTCGAGAGGACGATTCGCACGATCGACACGCCCGTCGGCTCGATTCGGTTCAAGATAGCGAGCCGGGACGGCCTCATCGTGAACGCCTCGCCCGAGTTCGACGATTGCGTGAAGGCCGCGTCCGAGCGCGGGCTCTCAATCAAGGAAGTGCAGGCCAGGGCCGTGAAGGCCTGGATCGACAGAGAAGGCTGATGCCGTCGTTCTACATCACCACGCCCATCTACTACATCAACGCGGAACCGCACCTGGGGCACGCCTACACCAGCATGGTGGCGGATGCGATCGCCCGATCCCGGCGGCTCCTGCAAGACGACGTGTTCTTTTTGACCGGCACCGACGAGCATGGCCAAAAGGTCGAGCGGGCAGCGCAGAAAGCAGGTCTCGATACCCGCGAGTTCGCGGATCGGATTGCCGCAAAATTCCGCGGACTCTCCAGCCTGCTGAATATCTCGAACGACGACTTCATCCGCACCACCGAAGCACGCCACAAGCGTGCCGCACAGGCGATCTGGCAGCGGGTTGCCGACCGCGGATATCTCTACAAGGCCCCGTACGAGGGCTGGTACTGCACGGTCGACGAGCTTTTCGTTCCCGAAACGCAACTGCTCGACGGACGGCGCTGTCCCACCTGCGGCAATCCGGTCGAGCGGTTGGCCGAGGAAAGCTACTTCTTCCGGCTGTCGCAGTTCACTGACCGGCTGCTGGAGCACTACAAGGCGAATCCGGACTTCGTTTCGCCGGAAATCCGCCGGAACGAGATGATGTCCTTCGTCTCCGCCGGGCTGCGGGATCTGAGCGTCAGCCGCACGTCGTTCAAGTGGGGCATCCCGGTCCCGGGAGATCCAGCGCACGTGATGTATGTGTGGTTCGACGCGCTCACCAACTACATCACCGCCGCGGGCTTTCCCGATGACGAAGCCAGGTTCGCCCGCTACTGGCCGGCCGACGTTCACCTGATGGGCAAGGAGATCGTTCGCCAGCACAGCGTGTACTGGCCCGCGTTCCTGATGGCGGCGGAGCTGCCGCTGCCGCGCCGCGTCATCGGCCATGGCTGGTGGCTGATGAACGAAGCCAAGATGTCCAAGTCGCTCGGCAACGTCGTGCGTCCGCAGGGATACGTGGACCGTTTCGGCGTGGACGCGCTGCGCTATTTCGTCATGCGCGAAATGGTTCTCGGCCAGGACGCGAGCTTCACCGACGACGTGTTTCTCACGCGGTACAACGCGGATCTCGCGAACGATCTCGGCAACGTGGTCAGCCGGATCACAACCATGATTCAGCGCTACTGTGAGGGACGGATCCCGAATCGGCCGAACCGCCCGGCTGAAGGGCCGGACGCGGAGCTCGAAGCGCGGGTCTCGACCGCGATCGCGCGCGCGGTGGATGCGGCGGTGCGATACGACTTCAGTCAGTCGCTGCGCGACACCTGGGAACTGATCTCCGTCCTGAACAAGTTCATCGTCTTGCGTGAACCGTGGGCGCTGGCCAAAGCGCCGGAGTCCCGGCCCCTTCTCGAAGCGACGCTCTACAACGCAGCCGACGCATTGCGCGTGGTCGCCGCGCTCGTCGACCCGGTAATGCCTGGCACGGCGGAACGAATTCGAACCATGCTGGGGACTGCACCCGAGTCGTGGGTCGGCCTGAAGGCCGGCACGCTGGCCCCGGGCCTGGTCCTCGGCCGCATAGACCCTTTATTCCCAAGAATGGAGCACAGCGTGGAAGAGTTGAGGGCAATGGCCTCGAGCGAAGGGGGCCCTGGACAGCCTGCGGCGCCGCAGGCGCCCGCGGCACATCAGCCACCGGCACCGGCAGCGCCCGCGCCGGCGGCCGCGGCACCCGCAGCGGCGGGATCCGATCGAATCTCGATTGACGACTTCATGAAGATCGATCTGCGAGTGGCCAGGGTGCTGACCGCGGAAAAGGTGCCCAACTCGCGCAAGCTGGTGAAGATGACGATCGACGTCGGAACCGAGCAGCGCACGCTCGTCGCCGGCATCGCGGAAGCCTACGAGCCCGAACAGCTGGTTGGCCGGACGGTCGTGATCGTGTTCAACCTGAAGCCGGCCAAGCTGATGGGCATCGAGTCGAACGGCATGGTGCTGGCTGCGAGCCCGGACGGTGGCAAGCCGACGCTGGTCGGTTTTGATCAGGAAGTGCCGCCGGGGACACGAGTGCGGTAGGAAGAGAAAAGGACAAGGGACCTTGTCCCTGGTCTCGATGACAATAATCGACTCTCACTGCCATCTCGCCGGCGAAGAGTTCGCCAATGACCTGGACGCCGTCGTCTCGCGCGCCCGCGGCGCGGGCCTGTCCGGGGCATTGGTGATTCTGGCTGCCGGTGACGATGGGGAGGCGGAGAGGGCGAAGTCGGTCAAAGCGGCCTGGGACGAGGTGCGATTCTCGGTCGGCATTCACCCCCACCAGGCCGCCGAACACGCGGGCGACCTCGATGCGGCGATGAGCCGGCTGGAGGCCGATCTCACCGCGCAAGGCGCCGTCGCGCTCGGCGAGATCGGGCTCGACTACCACTACGACTTCTCGCCGCGCGACGTGCAGCAGGAGGTGTTCCGCCGTCAGCTTCGCCTGGCGCGGAGGCGCAGTCTGCCGGTGATCATTCATACTCGCGAGGCCACTGAAGATACGTTCCGGTTACTGGGCGACGAGGGGGCCGGCCTGAGGGTCGTGTTCCACTGCTTTACCGGGGGACTCGACATGGCGGCCACCGCGCTGGACATGGGCGCCGTGCTGTCGTTTGCGGGGATCGTGACGTTTCCGAAGGCGGGTGAGCTGCGTCAGGTCGCGCAGATGGTGCCCGGCGACCGTTTCCTGGTCGAAACCGATTCTCCCTACCTTGCTCCGGTGCCATTCCGGGGTAAGCGGAACGAACCGGCGTTCGTGGCTCACGTGGTGGAAGCTCTCGCGACGGTCCGCGGGAGGCCCGCCGCCGAGATCGCCAGGCAGTCGACTGGGACGTTCTCCCGGGTCTTCCAAGGGTCTAATATTGCCTAATCCGCGGAGCAGCAACGGCTTAGCGCGTTGACACCCCGCGGGGAGTCCAGTATCTTGGGTCAAAACCTGGCCATCACGCCTTCCCATTGAGCGACACAGCGCAGAACATGCCCGTCTCCGCCGACCTGGCGCAGATCTTCGAACCGATCCGCGGCGATCTCGAGGCGGTCGAGCAGGAGTTCGTCCGCCATATCCAGTCCCGAGTGGCCCTGATTCCAGAGATGGGTCGCTATATCCAGAGCAGCGGGGGCAAGCGAGTCCGACCCGCGGTGCTGTTGATGGCCTCCCGGCTCTGTGGCTATACCGGCGACCGGGCCGTGCTGTACGCGTCGGTGGTCGAGTTCATCCACACCGCCACCCTGGTGCACGACGACATCATCGATGGCGCCGACCTGCGCCGGGGCCGCCTCGCCGTCCACTCGCGGTGGGGCAACGACATCACCGTCCTGCTCGGGGACTACCTCTATATCAAGAGCATGGCGATGGCGCTGACCCAGGACTCGCTCGAGATTATCCGGGTGCTCTGCGATGTCACGCTGCGGATGATCGAGGGAGAGCTGTATCAGCTGACCAAGACCGGTGACGTCGATATCACCGAGGAAGAGCATTTCGAGATCATCCGCCGCAAGACCGCGTTCCTCTTCGGAGGCTGCGCGCAGATCGGCGGCATGCTGGGTGATGTCACTCCCGAACACGCCGAGGCGTTGAGGGAGTACGGGTTCAACCTCGGCATCACCTTCCAGCTGGTCGACGACCTGCTGGATTACACCGCGGACGCGACCGCTCTGGGAAAGCCGATCGGCGGCGACCTGCGCGAAGGCAAGGTGACCCTGCCGATCATCTTCCTGCTGCATCGCGGTGGTGACGATGCCGATCGACTGATCCGGTCGGTCGTCAACGAGCGCGCCGTCACGCCGGAGCAGTGGCGGGAAATCCTGCGCCTGCTGGCGGAGCACGGTGCCATGGATCTCGCGTATGAGCGCGCGGTCGAATACGCCGAGCGCGCGAAGACCTGCCTCGAGATCTTTCCCCCGAGCCGTGAACGCGATGCGCTGCTCGCGCTGCCCGATTACGTGCTCGCCCGCGATCGTTGACCGACCAGAACTTTCAGGGAGCCTCCCGCACGTCGCCGGAAGAACGGCTGTCCTGGCTGCGGAAAGAGATCCGGCGGCACGAGGACCTCTATTACATCCACGACAGTCCGGAAATCAGCGACGCGGAGTTCGACCGCCTCCTTCACGAGCTGGAGGCTCTCGAGGCGCAGCATCCTGACCTGGTCACACCGGACTCGCCAACCCAGCGTGTGGCCGGCCGGCCGACCGAATCGTTTCCGACGGTCACGCACCTCGCGCCCATGCTCAGCCTCGACAATGCCTACAACGAGGCGGAACTGCGCGCCTTCGACGAACGGCTGCGCCGCGCCGCCGGCCTGGGCGCCTCTCCAGTCGAGTACGTCACCGAGCTCAAAATCGACGGCCTCAGCATCGCTCTCGTTTATGAGCACGGTGAGTTGAAGTGCGGGGCCACGCGCGGTGACGGCGTCCATGGCGAAGACGTGACGGCGAACGTCCGTACCATCCAGGCGATCCATCACCGGCTCGAGAACGCGCCGCCGGGCCGCATCGAAGTACGCGGCGAGGTGTACTTGCCTCGGGCCTCCTTCGCCCGCATCAACGCGGAGCGCGAAGCCGAAGGTGAGCCCCCCTTCATGAATCCTCGCAACGCCGCGGCAGGCACGATGAGGAACCTGGATCCGCGGTTGGTGCGGCGGCGACGGCTTGGCGCGTACACCTATCAGGTGGTGGCGCCTGGCTCGGCGCTGCCGGCGACCCATTTCGAGCTGCTCGAGGCCATGCGCGGGTGGGGGCTGCCGGTCGAATCGCACGCTCAGCGCTGCGCCGGCATCGACGAGGTCGTCGAGTTCTGTCGAGCGTGGGCAGAGAAGCGCCACGACATGCAGTTCGAGACCGACGGCGTCGTCGTCAAGGCGAACGAACTTGCGCTCCGCGATCGGGTCGGAGCGACCGCCAAGTTCCCGCGCTGGGCGACGGCGTTCAAGTTCCCCGCACAGCGGCAGCAGACGAAACTCCTCAAGATCGACGTCAACGTCGGGCGCACCGGCGCGAACACGCCGTATGCCGTCCTCGAACCCGTGCTGGTGGCCGGCTCGACGGTCTCGATGGCGACGCTGCACAACGCGGAGGACATCGCGCGCAAGGACTTTCGCGAGGGTGACACCGTCGTGATCGAGAAGGCCGGCGACGTGATTCCGCGCGTCGTCGAGCCGGTCCTGAGTCTGCGGCCGCCGGATGCGAAGCCGTGGATCATGCCAACGACCTGCAAGACCTGCGGCAGCCCGTTGCACCGCGACGAGGAGGAGGTCGTCTGGCGCTGCGAGAACACCTCGTGCCCGGCGCGGCTGCGGCGTGGTCTCGAGCACTTTGCGTCGCGCTCCGCGATGAACATCGAGGGGCTTGGCGAGTCGCTGGTCGATCAGCTCCTCGAGCAGGAACTGGTCAAGGACTTCGGCGACCTGTATGCGCTCGAAGCGTCACAACTCGAGTACCTCGTCGTCGTGCCGCGTGAGCCGCGCTCGGAGCGTGCGGTGCCCCGCAAGCTGGGGAAGGTCGGGCGGAACGTGAAGGAGCAGATCGAACGCAGCAAGCAGAACGATCTGTCACGCCTCGTGTATGCGCTCGGGATTCGGCATGTCGGGGAGAAAGCCGCCGCCACCCTCGCCAGATACCGGCGATCCATGGCCGGCATCCTCGACGCCTCACTCGAGGAACTGCAGACAGTGCCGGAGATCGGTCCGGTGGTCGCAGCCTCGGTCCGCGCCTTTGCCGACGAGCCGCATAACCGCGCCCTGGTCGAGAAGCTGACCGCAGCCGGCGTCAACATGACCAGCCAGCAACCGGAACCCAGCGTCGCCGCTGCGGGTCCGCTCACCGGCAAGACGTTCGTGCTGACCGGGACCCTCCCTTCGATGACCCGCGAGGAGGCGACTGCGGAAATCGAGCGTCTCGGCGGCAAGGTCTCGGGTTCGGTGAGCAGGAAAACCAGCTACCTGCTGGCCGGGGAAGAAGCGGGCAGCAAGCTGGACAAAGCCCGTACTCTCGGCGTACCCGTGCTGTCGGAAGAGGATTTCAAGGCGCTTATACTAGGGAGCTAGTGGATCTTTAAGATGCGCCGCTTCACGCTCCTCACCGTTGTCCTGTCGTCCGCGGTGGCCTTCCTCATCGGACTGATCATCGCCGGGGGTGTGACGCCAGGGCCTGTCGTGTCGTCGGCCCCTCGACGGCCCGCGGCCGCGGCAGCCGAGGCGCGGCCCGCCGGTGCGCGTGCGGCCGCCGGCCTCGTCAATTTCGCGGACGTCGCCGAGCGCATCAACCCGGCCGTGGTCAACATCGACGCCACCTCGAAAACATCACGGGAGCGGCGCCGCGGCGACGATCTCGATCCTGGCCGCGATGAAGGCCCCCGTCAGGGATCGGGAAGCGGATTTCTGATCGACCGCGAGGGCTACATTCTCACGAACCATCACGTGATTGCCGGCGCCGAGCGCATCACGGTGACCATGGCGGACGGCCGGGCGTTTCGGGGCCAGGTCGTTGGGTCGGATCCCGCGATCGATGTCGCGCTGTTGAAGGTGCCGGCTGACGGACGATTGCCCGAGGCTGCGCTCGGGAACTCGGACGGTCTTCGTGTCGGCGAATGGGTGTGTGCGATTGGCAATCCGCTCGGCTACGTCCACTCGGTGACGGTCGGCGTGGTCAGCTTCATCGGCCGGAAGCTGTTCGACAAGAGCCTCGACGACTACATTCAGACCGACGCCGCGATCAATTTCGGCAACAGCGGCGGACCGCTCATCAACTCGGCGGGCGAAGTCGTCGGCATCAACTCGGCGATCAACTCGCGTGCGAGCAACATCGGTTTTGCGGTACCGATCAACCAGGCCGTGGCGATCCTCCCGCAGCTCAAGGAACGGGGACGCGTCTCGCGCGGGTTCATCGGTGTCGGCCTCACCGACGTCACGCCGTCACTCCAGCGCGCCCTCAACCTGACCGTCGGCAAGGGTGCGATGATCCAGGACGTGTCGTCCGGGTCACCCGCCGAGCGGGCCGGGCTGCACCCGTACGACATCATCGTCGAGGTCGAAGGGCGGCAGGTGATCAACAACGAGGAAGTGATTCGCGACATCTCGGCGCGCCAGCCCGGAAGCGTGGCGCGCCTCGAGATCGTCCGCGATGGCCGCAGCCAGACGGTGCAGGTGAGGCTGGTGGAACGGCCGCTGCGGGACCGGACCCCGGACGGCCTCGAGGACCTCGGGCCCCGGCCCCGGCAGCGGTTGCCCGAGCCGACCGAAACGCCGCTCGGCCTGATGGTCCGTGAGCTCGATCGCAGCTTCGTCGGACGCCTCGAGATCCCGAGCACGGTGAATGGCGTGGTGATCTCGCGGGTCGATCCGACCGGTGCGGGGTTCCAGGCGCTGCTGCGCCGCGGGTTCGTGATCATGGAGATCAACAAGCGGCCGGTTGCGACGGTCGCGGAGTATCAACGGGTCGTCGCGGCGGCGCGCCCTGGCGACATCCTCGTTTTCTACGTCTACGACCCGACGCTGACCCAGCGGTCGCTGGTCACCGTGACGGTCGAGTAGGCGGGCGTCTCTCCCGCGACAGCCCGGTGGACATTGGAGCATATGGTGCAGCGCGACACGTGTGAGGACGCGCGCCGATGAGGGCGCGCATTCTGGTCGTCGACGACGAGATGGAGATCCGCCGATCGGTGCGGATGATCCTCGAGTACGAGGGCTATGACGTGCTCGAGGCGTCGAGCGGCCCCGAGGGAATCGCGCTGGTCGAGAAGGAGTCTCCCGACCTGGTCTTCCTCGACGTGAAGATGCCGGGGATGGATGGCCTGGAGGCGCTCCAGCGGATCAGGACCGTTTCGGAGACGCTGCCGGTGGTGATCATCTCCGGACACGGAACCGTCAGCACCGCAGTCGAAGCGACGAAGGCCGGCGCCTTCGACTTCATCGAAAAACCGCTGGCAAGCGAGCGCGTCCTCCTCACGATTCGCAACGCCCTCGATCAGACCCGCCTGGCCGACGAGAATCGCAGCCTCAAGCGCGCCGTCGAAGTGCGGCATCAGATGGTCGGCGAGAGCCCGGCGCTCCGTCACGTCTGGGATGCGATCAAGCGCGCGGCGCCCACCAACGCCACCGTCCTGCTCCTCGGAGAGAGCGGCGTCGGCAAGGAGCTGGTGGCGCGCTCGATCCACCGCAACAGCCTGCGCAACCGCGAGCGGTTCGTGCAGGTGAACTGCGCGGCAATCCCCGAGGAGCTGATCGAGTCGGAGCTCTTCGGGCACGAAAAGGGATCGTTCACCGGAGCGACCGAGAAGCAGATCGGCAAGTTCGAACAGGCCGACAAGGGCACGATTTTCCTCGACGAAGTCGGCGACATGAGCCCCAAAACGCAGGCCAAGGTCCTGCGCGTGCTGCAGGAAGGGGAAGTCGAGCGCCTTGGGTCGGCGAGGACGATCAAGGTGGACGTGCGGGTCATCGCGGCCACCAACAAGGATCTCGAGGCGGAGATCGAAAAGGGGAATTTCCGGGAAGATCTCTACTTCCGCCTGAGCGTCATCCCGATCACCGTGCCGCCGCTGCGCGAACGGCGCGAAGACGTGCCGCTCCTGATCCGCCACTTCGCCGAACTGTTCAGCCGGGAGCACAATCGCCGCCCGCATCGTTTTACGCCCGCGGCGCTCGAGTACATGCAGAAGGCGCGCTGGAAGGGCAACGTCCGCGAGTTGAAGAACAGCGTCGAACGGCTCCTCATCATGACGCCGGGCGACACCGTGGACGTCGACGATCTCCGCGACGCCGTCCGGCTTGAAGCGCGGGCGCCGGGCCCCGATAATGACAGGAATCCCGGCACGCTGCGCGAGTTCAAGGAGTCGGCCGAACGGGCGTTCTTGGTCGGCAAGCTTCGCGAGAACGGCTGGAACATCTCGAAGACCGCCGAAGTGATCGGCACGCCGCGCAGCAACCTTTATAAGAAACTGGAGCAGTACGGAATCACGCAGGAAACGGACGGCTAACGCCGCCACAGTGGGCCAGACGATCGCCGTTCGACTCGCCCCTTCGGGGCTCGCTCACGGCAGGTCCCAGCGCTTCACAGAGGGCCAGGAGTTCAGGAGAAAACATATTTCTCCTAGTCTCCTAGCCCCGTGTGACGCTGTGCTGCGGGGCCTGCCCTGAGCGAGCCCCGAAGGGGCGAGTCGAAGGGAGGAAAGTCCGAACTCCGCAGGGTAGTGCGCCGGGTAACGCCCGGTCGGGGCAACTCGAAGGAAAGTGGCACAGAAAACACACCGCTGACGGGCGCTCCGGCACTGCCGGGGCAAACAAGCAAGGGTGAAAAGGTGCGGTAAGAGCGCACCGCGCGCCTGGCAACAGGCGTGGCAGGCAAAACCCCGCACGGAGCAAGGCC
>Ga0207701_10001862_pt1 | contig 21947 bp, 14 predicted proteins | sample KBSSwiSSwithPhiX_FD_184294 | JGI IMG/M metagenome (GOLD analysis project Ga0207701, IMG submission 184294) | Switchgrass rhizosphere bulk soil microbial communities from Kellogg Biological Station, Michigan, USA, with PhiX - S5 (SPAdes) (version 2) | ecosystem: Environmental > Terrestrial >... | reverse complement strand
CGTGAATCCGCACTACGAGACCGCCGATACGCGCCTCGAGGCGCGCGTGCGCGTGGAGCGCCGATTTACGCCGTGGCTTCGTGCCGGTGCCGCTGCCCGCACGGCCAGCGTCGACTTCGGCGGTCGTGTCGAGCGCCACGAGGCGGGCGGGTTCGATCTGACGCTGGACACGAGGCTCGATCCGTCGTTTCCCCGCAACGCGGTGCACACACGCCTCGGCTGGGAGCACATGGACTTCGATGCCGCAAGCGCCGATCGATGGTTCGGCGACCTGCGCGGCTACGTCGGTGTCGGGGGATCGCGGGTGCTCGCGCTGCGCGCGCAGTTCTCGCACGCGGACCGCTCGCTGCCGCCCTCCGAACAGGCGCTGCTCGGCGGCGGCGATTCGCTGCGCGGCTATCGCACCGGCTACCGCGCCGGCGACAGCATGGCGGCCGCGTCGGCGGAGGTCCGCGTCCCGCTCTCCTCGCCGCTCAACTTCGGTCGGCTCGGCGTGAAGGGGTTCATCGATGCCGGCACCGTCTGGCCGTCGGGTGCGAGACTGACCGACCAGAAATTCGACCGCGGGATCGGCGGCGGCGTCTACGCCGGCGTCGCGGTCTTCATGATCGACGTCGACGTCGCGTGGCCGGAATCAGGAGGCCCGCGCGCGCACGTCGGGATGGGGGTGACCTTCTAGCAGGAGCGGAGCTTGCGGTGAGAATCGTGAAGCGAGGCCGCTGCCGGGAACCCGCCCCGGCCTCCTTCCGAGGCCGGGCGGGCTCGCGTTGATACGGGTCGTCGATCAGAAGTCGATCGTCATGCTGAACCGCGCGAATCGCGGGTTGGTGATGGAGTTGATGCGGCCCCAGTCCTGGCGTTCCACAACGGTCGCCGTCGCCGGGTTGTCCTCCACCCAGGTGCCGTCGGGCAGCCTGGTGGCGGTGTAGGTGTTGATGTAGCCGAGCGGCGCATCGCTGTTGAAGATGTTGTAGATGTCCACTCCAAGGCTGACCCGCTTGCCGGCGAATCGGATGTTCTTGCGGAAGGTCATGTCGAACAACCGCAGCCCTTCGCCGTAGAGGTCGCCGCCGTCCAGCAGATTGACACTGGAGGTCGACGTCGTTCCCGTCGTCCCGTTGAAGAGCGAACCTGCACGATTCGCACTCGCCGGTTCCCAGATCACGTCGTTGTTCGAGAACGTCAGCGTCGCAGAACGCTGTGGCCCCGGACGATACTGGAAGACACCGCTCGCGAGCACATCGATCCACGGAATCGTGTAGCTCACGTTGCCACGGACGTTGGTGAGGAACGGCGTCGGCGTTTCGCATCCGCCCCTGCGCTCGTTACCGACGCGACCCTTGACGTCCGGGGCATCGATATTCGTATCGCAGGTGTCCTGAACCGCACGACCGGTGCTGGTGCCGCCCGACAGGCGCAGTCCGCCACGCGCACGCATGACGACGTTGGTGTCGAAGCCGGCCCAGGTGTAATCGAGCTCCTTGCGCTGGATGGTCACGCCGCCGGCACCGCCGGGCAGGGCGCCCACGTTCTTCTGATTGTTCAACCCGCGAATGACGTAGTTCCCGCCTCCGGGCAACCGTGGATCGGGCGGCGCCTGGAAGGTGTAGAAGTCACGTAGCCCCGTCGGGTCGACATAGTCGTGCCAGCCGTTGATGCACTCCGAGGCTGGCAGTGCGTTCGTGACCGGTGTCTGGTAGTAATCGCATCCCTGACTGACCGTGTCGGTGTCCGTCAGGTTGCCGTACTTCCGGCGGTTGTAGGTCACTTCCACCGACATGCGCGGCAGAATCTCGTGCTGGAGGCCCAGCCCGAACTGCCACTCGTTGCGACGCTTGCCCCAGCCCTGCATCAGGTCCTGGCCCGCCGCCTGACAGTAGGCCTTCTGCGTGTCGGTCGAGTTCTTCAGGCCGCAGGCGGCATTGGCATTCGCCAGCTGCGTCTGATTCGGCGGACGGCCGAACTGCAGGAACGCGTTCGAGGGATTCGTCGTGCCGGCGGTGACCAGCTGCCCGCAGAAGTCGCCCTGCGCACTGGTGTGGGCCAGGTGGTTCGTCATGTCGCATTCGAAGATGCGGTTGCCGTTGATGTCGTTCCAGAAGCGGGTGATCTGGTTGGTGGAGCGACGGGCGTCGTTGAAGTTCGTGTACAGACCGCCGAAGCCGGCCGCCTGCAGATACTTGCCCATGTTCCACTTGATGGACGTCTTGCCGGTGCCGAACACGTCCCACGCCACACCCCACCGCGGCGTGATGTCGTCGTAGTTCGTTCCGTCCTGCGCCGTCGAGCACCACTGCCCGGTCGGCTGGGCAGCATCCTTCGGCACGAAGACGTCCGGTCCAATACAGGTCGCCCCATAGCGGCTCTGGGCGTGGTCGTAGCGGAGCGCCCCGTTGATCGTGAAGCGGTTGTACGTCCACTGATCCTGTGCGTAGAGCGCGCCGAACCAGACGCGTTCGTCACTGTTGCCGACGCCGGTGTTGATGTCGACCCCGATCGGCGCGGGACGCAGCAGCGTGTTATTGGGATCCTCCGGGTAGTAGAGGCTCATGTTGCCGCAGGGATAGAGGTCCGTCGATGGTGCCAGGAGACAGTTCCCGGTGCGGGTCGTCGAGTTCCACGTGCCGGTGGTCGTCGGCGTCCAGTAGTGATAGTTCGTCCGGATGTCGTTGACCTCGTTACGAATCTTCTCCGAGAAGTAGGCGCCTTCCCATCCGACCTTCACGTTGTGCGAGCCGGTGATGTAGGACGCGCTCGCGCGGCTGCGATACGTGTCGTCGTTCACCAGCGTGTTGGGCGTGAGGCCGGGGAACGCGTCGTTGAGCGAGCCCGAGCCCATGACCGAGAACACACCGCAGGCGCCAGCCGCACCAAAGACGTTGGTGTCTGGAACCTGCGTGTTGACCTTGATCGCCACCGCATCGCGTCCAACCGTCGCTCCGCCTTCGCAGACGCGCGGGATCTCGCGCGGGTTGTGGAACTCGCGCGACTTGGTCTGATCCTGATGGGTCGGCACGATCGAAATGCCCGCGTCGAACAACAGGCGGTTCGTGAACGGGTTGGTCCACGACAGCTGCATCAGCCGGTTCGGGCGGCTCATCAGCGTGAAGTACGACTCGGGCGAGTTGATCAGGCTGATCATCCCGTAGCACGGGTTGGTGCACGCGTCCTGCTCGTCCCAGTAGATGTTGAACTTGTTCTTCTGGCTGGCCTGTAATGTCAGGCGGACGCTCGCGTTCTTGTACTCGTTGGTATAGCTCAACCAGCCGTTGTCCTCGCAGGAACGCGGCGCGTTGCAGTTCCGGTTCGGCACGTAGTTGGCGCCCCACAGCCCTTCGTTCAGGTTGGTGTAGCCACCCTCCTGCCCGCCGCCGGGGAACTTCGCCGCATCCTGCTTGCGCGCTTGCAGGTAGAACCACATGCGGTCCTTCTTCACCGGGCCGCCGAAGGCGCCGGTCGTGTCGTAGTCGTAGATGTACGAGTTCTTCGCTTTCGGCTGCGTGCCGGTCGGGTTGGTCGCCGAGACCAACGCGGGCGACCAGGTCAGGCGCGTGCCGGTGTTGCGGTCGAAGAAGTTGGTGTTGGTGTAGGTGAGGGAGTAGTTGCCGGAGTAGCGATTCCCGCCCGTGCGCGGGACGATGTTGATCGAGGCGCCGCCCGTCTCGGACTCACCGAGACTGCCGGAGAGTGTGAACGCCACTTCCTGCGCGGCCGCCGTGTTGAGCACGATGCCGTTGGCCTGGCCGACGTTCTCGTTGATGCCGACGCCGCTGCGGCCCATATTGATGGACATGCCGTCCACCATGATGCGTCCCTGATTCTGGCCGTCGGTATCGTTGGTCGCGGTGTGCGAGTTGAACATCGGCACCGTCGGATTGCAGAAGGTCCCGATGCCGCCATTGCAGGCACCGCGCGTCGCGCTCGTCGTGAACCCGGGCACCAGGGCCAGCAGGCTCGGAATGTCGCGCTGCGTCGGCAGGTCGGCGATGTCGCGGCCCTGAATGACCTGTGTGACGCCAGCGTGAGTAATGTCGACAATCGGCGCCTCGGCCTTGACGTCGACCGTGTCTTTGAGTCCGCCCACCGTCAACTTGGCGTTGACGTTGGCCGTGAAGTCGGACGAGACGATGACGTTCGACTGCTTCACGGTCGCGAAACCATTGAGCGTGAAGGTGACGGTATAAGTGCCGACGGACAGCGAGGTGATTTGATATCGACCGCTGCCGTCGGTCTGGGTCGTACGGACCTTTTCGATCAGAGCAGGGCTGGTGACTTCGACGGTCACGCCAGGCAACACGGCATCCGAGGCGTCACGGGCGACGCCTGAAATGTTGCCGACCTGCGCGTGTGCGGTGTTCGGGATCAGGACGATGGCTGCAGCTGCGAGGGGCAGCACAGACAACAGCAGTCGACGCATCGTGAACCTCCTACCCAAGTTCCGAGCGATTTTCGGGTCCCGTTCGTTGGAGACGACGGGGGGCAGCCGGGTCTACCCCTGATGGGGCAGCACAGGCGGGCGTGTTTTACCGCTGGGCATGGGTGATGTCAAGAACAAGTTAAGAAAACGTAAATTGGCCGCTGTTTTGTAAAATTTGTGACGAAATTCACATGGCTTCGTCACCGCGTTGTCAAAACTCCGCGGCATGCCGTGGACCGCTCCACGGGAGCACACGGCGCGGCGAGCGACGCCCGGAACCCGTTGAGGAATCAGGGCGCGGCCCCGGCGTGGCCGTGCGATGAGGGGCGAGGTTAAGCGCGTCCGGTGGCCCGGGCCGCGCTGATGATGGCGAGACGCACGGCAAGGAACGTCACGCCGCCCCAGGCGACGAGCGCGACCAGCGCCGCCAGGATCAATGCGAGCGGACGCTGCAGGATGGCGCCGAAGGAGGCGAGCTGTGACATCGGACCACCGAGCGCCGCCACGCGCTCGAGTGGATCCTGCAGGCGGCTCAGTCCGTCCATCGACGGCTTCAGCGCCGCGACCGACGCGAGCTGCGTGTCGAGCGACGCCACTTCCTCGAGTGAATCGCGCAGTCCGGCGACCGAGTCGAGGCTCGTCTTGACGCGTGCGAGCCGCTCCATCGGATCGCGAAGCGCGGCGGTGGCGTCGAGACTCGGCCCCAGCCCGACCAGCCGCGACATCGGATCGCGCAACTCGGCCACCGCACGGAGGTTCGGGTCGAGGGCGCCGACCGCACGCAGGTTGCCATCGAGCGCTGCGAGTTGTGCCATCGGCCCACTGAGCGCCGCCACGCTCTTCAGCGTCGGGTCCAGTGCCGCGACGCTCTGCATCGGCTCGCGCAGTCGCTCCACCCCCTGCAGCGCCGGAATCAGGGTGCCGGTTCCTTTCGTCGACTCCTGCACCGCCGCCGTATTCGTTTTGATGCTGGCGGAGCTGTCTTCGATGGCTGCGGTGTTCTGGCGGATGGTGGCGCACCCGCCGAGGCTCAGGGTCATCACCATGACAGGAAGCACGAGACGATTGGACATGGACGTCGTCACCTTTCGGTCGTCAGGAACATGTCGAGACCGCAAGGCTGCGCAATCACGACGATCACAAAGACGGAACCTTGTGACTCGACATTTGTTAATCCGTACCCGCTTGCCGTACCTCGGTGCCTCGCTGTCGTAAATGCTCTCCAGCTTTCCTCAGTGCTTCGGTGTCGCAGGTGCCTCGGTACCCCTCGCCTCTGCCGCGATCATGTCCGCCGCCTTCTCACCAACCATGTAGACCGAGCTGACGATGAAGAGGCCGGGAATGCGCGGAAACACCGACGCATCGACGACACGGAGGCCGGTGGTGCCGTGGACTTTCAGGTCCGAGGTCAGTACGCCGCCGCGCTCGCGCGCCCCGATCGGACAGCTGCAGGAGGCGTGATGCCCCCAGGCCGTGTTGCGGACGAACGTGCGCAGATCCTCGTCCGAGACCGCACCCTCGCCGGGCGATTCTTCCCGCACGATGAGGCCGTCTTTGCGCAGCCCCTGCGCCAGGCCACGGACGAAGTGGATGCCGTCGACCACGGACTGCAGATCGGCGGCGGCCGCATCGTTGCCTTCCTCGAAGTAGTGGAAGTTGATCGCCGGCGGTACACGCGGATCGGCCGAGCGCAGCGTGACTTCACCGGCGGTATTCGCCGTGTGGCCTTTCAGCACGACCCAGGTCAGGCAATTCGGATTCGCCGCGAACGCGGCCGAGTAGGTGGGGAAGTAGCCGGTGAAGTGGCCGAGGATCGCATAGCAGAACAGATCCGGCACCGGCCGTTCGAGACTCGATCGCAGCACGGCGGCGAGCAGGGCGCCGTTGGTCGCATACACCCCGCGGTGACGATCCTTCCACTCCCGGTACTGCGGGTCGCGGTTGCTGAATGTCGCCTGCTCGAACACCGCCCAGGCGTCGAACGCCATCCGGTTCATGACCGAGACTTCGTAGCGATCCTGCAGGTTGCGGCCGACGCCGGCCAGATCGATGCGGGCGTCGATGCCCCAGCGCGCCAGCGCCGCACGCGGGCCGATTCCCGAGAGCATCAGCAGCTGCGGCGTATTGAACGCGCCGCCGGCGAGGATGACCTCGCGCGAGGCGAGCACCTGGCGTTCGGGGCCGGACGGTGCGCCCGGGTTCGCGTGCGCTTTGTAGAGTCGCTCGCCTTCAAGATAGGCGACACCGATGGCGCGGTTGGTCGGATCGAACAGGACGCGCGTGACCAGGGCGCCGGTCTGGATGCGCAGGCGATCGGGGTGCCGCGTCTGCACGTCGAGCAGCCGCTCGCGCGTGCCCACGCGCACACCGTTGCGCGTGGTCATCGGCGTGAAGCGGATGCCGACCGATTCATCCGTGGCGATACGCCAGTCGTTGGGATCGGCATCACTGTTGCCGACCGACGCGAGGTGAAACTTCTCCGTCAGTGCCGCGCGCGCCGACTCGAAAAGAGCGGCGCGCAAATCGCGATCACGGAAGGCGGCGCCCGGTATCGCCCGCTCGGTATGCAGCCAGCCGTCGAACCCATGCCGGCTCGGGTTGCGGCCGATCCGCGCCATCATGCGCTCGCTGTCGCGGTAGTCGCAATGCTCGAGGCGCTGGAAGTACTGCCACATGTGCTCGGCGCGCCACGAGCGATCGCCGGTCAGATCCGCCAGCTGATTCCAGTCGGCGTCGTGCGGATTGACCAGGATCATCGCGTTGTGCGCGGTGCAGCCGCCGATCGCGCTCGCGCGTGGATACAGCACGCCGTCGACGCGCTGGTTGTTCCAGGTCTCCCGGTAATTCGGATCGCGCCGCTGCTGCGTGTCGTCGGCGTAGTGCCGTACGAAGAAGTCCCATCGCATCGCATCGTTCTCGGAAGCGAAGGCATGGAACGCGGGCACGTCGTAGTCGTCGGCGTTGCTGCGATCGGCATTGCCGCCAGGCGCCCGCGGATCCTGTCCGGCTTCGAGCACGAGCACGCGATGACCGGATTCGGCGAGCCGCGCGGCCACGGTGCCGCCGCCGGCACCGGATCCGACCACGATGTATTCGGGCTGAAAGTCGTCAGGCATGATGGCGTCGGGGTTCGTCAGTCACACTCGCTGCGAGTTCCTGCCGATCCGGCGGGTCCCAAAGGATCCGGCCCTACAGCGTTTTGAGAAACCCGATCAGTGCCCGCTTGTCGTCGTCGCTGAGCGGCGTTTCCTCCGTCTGGAAACTCGTGCCGAAGTAGTGCCCCTTGTTGACGACGAAGTCCTTGCACTTGTTGAGCGAGAGCAGGATCTCCATGTTCGCCGGGTTGGAGAAGGCGTCGCGGCCATGCTTGGCATCGTCTTTCGCCTGATGGAGGAAGCGGAGGAGCAGCTTCTGCCGCTCGGCGCGCTCCTTCGCTGACTGCTCGTTCGGTCCGAGGATGTCGATGTTGGCGAGCAGGCCGATGGGATAGCCCTGGGGAATCGGGCCGATCTCGATGGCGCCGCCGTGGAACAGGAATGGGAACAGCCGGCGCCCGACACCGAGCAGCGGCCGCAGGTTCTCCGGCACGTACCCCTGCGGGATCGAGAGCACGCTTTCCGAGTTGGTGCGATCGATGATGCCGACGCCCGGCGAACTGTCGCTGAAGATGCGGTCCTTTTCGCGACGCTCGGGCCACAGCATCTTCTCGATCGAGTCCTGGAAGACGCCCATGCGCGCCTCCACCGAGGGACTCGGGTTGAAGCGGCCGACCGTGTTGTTCTGAAGATAGGGTCCCGTCGACCACAGACTCACGAGCGACGCGGGGCGCGTGAAGCCGCGGCCGCCACCCGGAAGCGGATAGTCGTAGGCGGCGCCGGTCACCGGATGGCGAACGGTCACCGAGCCGACCGAGGGCAGCTCCTTGTACGACGCGGAGGAGAAGTTGTCCCAGATATCGCCGGCGAGGGCGTTGGTCGCGATCGGGCTGCACACGTTCGTCTGCATCAGCGTCGACGGCACGCGCAATTCGGTCGAGAGGTAATTGCTCGCGAGGAAGTCGTCCCGCAGGACGATCTCGCGCATCTGCGCCTTGAACGGCTCCGTCTTCGTCCACGCCCAGTAGCGATCCCATGCCGCCAGATAGTTCTTGCCGTTCGCGTTCTCGAGGTCGAGGCCGGCGGGCAGATCGGGCAGCTTGCTCGAATGGCAGCGGGCGCACGTTTCCGCGAAGACCTGCTTGCCGCGGCGGACGGTCGCCGCGTCGTCGCTGAGGTACTTCGATCCGCCCGGAGCGTCCTTGAGGTAGTCGGGCTGACCGGCGCGAAGGAGGAAACGCGCCATGTACGGCGTCTGCATCTCGGTCGCGCCCCAGTACGCGGAGTTCTTGCGGGCGACGGCGATTTCAATCGGCGTGATCTTCTGACCGCCGACCACGGGGCGGAAGTGCAGCATCCACTCTTCGCTGAACAGGCCGATGTTGATGTAGACGCGGTTCAAGGCGCCGAGGGCGCCGACCGAATCGGACCCGTCCTTCAGGACGCGTGGTGTCCAGACTGTCGAAGGCGCCTGGAAGAACTGCGTGAGCGGATCGCCGGGCGGGACGACATCGTTGAACTGCTTGTTGAGGAGCCCGCCACCGGCGATCGTCTCCTTGCCCCACTTCTTCGCCAGCCCCATGCGCGCGGCAAGGTGATACACGGCGTTCATCGTTCGCGGATTGTTGATGTTGTCGCTGGAGACGAGCGAGGTATCGAGGGTGCCGGGGCGCGAGGTGTGGAGCAGCTGGTAGAAGAAGCTGCGCCGGTTGTTGTCGCTCTGCCAGTTGAAGATGCGGTCCACCCAGAAGTACTGGCCGCCGACGGTGGAATTGAGATTCTCCCACTTCGGGTTCTCGGGGTCGGCCGGCGGATTGGTCGGATCCGGCCCGACGTGACAGAACGCGCACGACACGCCGACGCGGTACGGACGGACCAGGCTGCGGTCGAAGTAGTAGTCCGGATCGTTGTAGAACCGCTCCGAGTCCCACTTCTTGCGCGCGCCCTCGTCGAAGTCGGGATTGGGAAACAGTCTCAGGCCGACGATGCCCGTCGGCTCGCCATAGTACGAACCGAGCGGCATCGACTTTCCGCGCGATCCGATGGCGACGCCCGGGTACTTCTGCGCGTTGGCAAAGGGATCGGCAGGGCAGCCCGGATCGCGGACATCGAGCCAGAGACCATAGCGAGACGGGTCGGGGCCGGTCGCCTTCTTATAACAGGGCTCGTTGATCAAACCGAGAACGCGGAAACGGCTGTCGCGACCGTAGGGCAGTGTGGGATGTGAGGACAGCGTCTTGAGGTAATCGAGGTTGCCGACACTCGACACCCCGATCGCATCCCAGAAGCGATCGTTGCCGCCGGTCCAGACCAGCCACATGTTGCGGCCCTGCACTTCGTCCCGGGTGAGCGGCAGGCCGCCGTCCATCTCCTTGAAGTAGTCCTCGTCGGCGGCAGGAAACGATGCCGCGGTGCGACGGGCGCGCTGTGCTTCGTCCAGCACTTTGCCCGGGCGTGCTCCCGATCCGCACGCAGACGTTACGAGCGTGCTTGCGGCGAGCGCGATGGTGGCAAGCACTGCCATACGTCGACGTGTCGGAAAGCCGTCACCATCAAGAAGGAACGTCGATGCGAGGGCACGTGTAATGAGACGTTGCGACATCGCTCAGTGGACCTGTATCTGCGATCTGTTATGAGTGTCACGTCCGTCGTCGGATCGCGATGTCGTGAGCCAGCCAACGGGCGGCCCACCTCGAAACCGACTGCCACCGTCCATGAGACGCTCCTGCACGATCACGATGCTCGCGCACACGTGGAGATGACACGAGTGTCGGCGAGCTGGAAAGGAATTCGTGGAGCAGAGATTACCTTACTCTCGTCTCGCGTTACGCATGTCGCGCGCAGAAAGACATGGCTGAGCTTTTGTTTGATGCTTGTCCACTGATCTCGCCTGTGCTTATATGAGCGCACCCTCCACGTCGATGCGCACTGCATGACACGCGAGCGTCAGTTCATTCGCGGCCGACGAAGAAGTCGCGCGAGGTTGGTATGGCCGACGTCATCTTCGAACCACTGAAGTTCAGAACCCTCACGGTCAAAAATCGAATCTTCCGTTCCAACATCTCCGGCCGCTTCGATAATTACGACGGCTCCGGCAATCAGGCGCGGATCAACTGGGAAACGAAGTTCGCCAAGGGTGGTGTCGGCGCCATCATTTCGTCCTTCGTGCCGGTGCAGATTCGCGGCCGCATCATTCCCAACTACGCCACCATCGACAAGGACGAGCGCGTCCCGTTCTGGCGTGCCGTGGGCAAGGCGGTGCACGAGTTCGACTGCCGCTTCATCATGCAGCTCAGTCACTCGGGCCGTCAGCGTGACGTCGGCGGCGTCGAATACAAGTACGCGCTCAGTTCGACCGATCACGAGGATCCGCTCCATGGCTTCCAGTGCCAGCGCATGACGGCGGCCGACATCAAGGAGACGGTCTCCGCGTTCGCCGAAGGGGCGCGGCGCGCGCGCGACGCGAATCTCGACGGCGTCGAGCTGCACGGGGCGAACGGGTATCTCATTACGCAGTTCCTCAGCTCCGCCATCAACGATCGCAAGGACGAATATGGCGGCTCGCTCGAGAATCGCGCGCGCTTCGTGATCGAGATCGTCAAGGCGATCCGCGCCAAGGTCGGCGCCGACTTCCATCTGCAGATGAAGATCAGCGCCGTCGATCACAACAACGCGCTGCTCAAGCTGGAGAAGCCCGGGAACACCCTCCAGGACTCGATCCAGGTCTGCAAGTGGCTCGTGGATGCCGGCGTCGACGCCATCCACGTCTCGACCGGCAGCTCGTTTCCCCATCCCAAGAACCCGGCCGGCACCGATCTGCCCATCGACGTGCTGGCCGATACCTACGACACGCTCGCCGGCAGCGGCACGCACACGATGCGGAATCTGCTGTTGTTCCAGAACTCGGTGACCGGCAGGTTGTTTCGCCATCAATGGCTCGAGGCCGGCATCCCGGCGGACAAGATCGAAGGCGCCAATCTGCCCGATGCCCGGGCGATCAAGGCCGCGGTGCCGGTACCCGTGATCTGCACCGGTGGCTTCCAGACGGCATCGGTCATCCGCGACGCGATCACCTCGGGCAGCTGCGATGCGGTCAGCGGCGCGCGCACGCTCGTCGCGAACAACGATCTCGTGAAGCACTTCGCCAACGGCCTCGACCGTGCGCCGAAGCCCTGCACCTACTGCAACAAGTGCCTCGCTCACGTCGTCGAGCACCCGCTCGGGTGTTATGAGGAGAGCCGCTTCGCCAGCCGCGACGAGATGCTCGCGCAGATCATGTCGGTCTTCTCGCCGGCGCCGTTCGCATGACCGCGGAAACGCGTCGAGTATTCCGCTGGCTGTTCGCCAGCCTGGTCGTGCTCGCCGCACTCGGCGGACTCTGGTTCGTCGCCAACATCAAGGCGGACGAGCCCGCCGCCTTCGACGATGTGGTCGAGCATTTCAAGTACGGATCGATCGGGAGCGAGCCCGGGGTGTCGCTGATGCAGCCGGTGGGCGGCGTGTTGCCGCCGTACTGGGTCTTCAAGGCGCTGCCATCGGTCTGCAGCGAGAAGCTGCCGGGCGGCTATGCGTCGCTCGGCTTCGTCACCGAGCCCGGCCACGATCTGCCGGTCGGTGTGTCGCGCCGCCGGCGGCTCGGGATCGATCAGGTCGGACTCAACTGCGCGGTGTGTCACACCGGCACCGTGCGCGATGCACCCGAGGCCAAGCCACGGATCGTCCTCGGCATGCCGGCGCATCAGCTCGATCTGCAGAAGTTCGTCGAGTTCGTGCTCGACTGCACGCTCGACAACCGGCTGACGTCGGCGAGCGTGCAAGGCCGCTTTCCCCGCTCGGGCGGACCGTCCGCGATGGAGCGCCTTCTCTACCGCGTCGGCGTCGTCGATCGATTGAAGATGCAGACGCTGGAGCTGCGCAACCGCATCGCACCCATCCTGCACGACGAGGTTCCGCGCTGGGGCCGCGGCCGTGTCGACACCTTCAATCCGTACAAGGCGATTCAGTTCAACTGGCCGCTCGATCGCCTCAGCGTCGACGAGCGTACCGGTGCGTCGGACTTTCCGTCGCTGTGGAATCAGAAGCCGCGCGAAGGGATGCAGCTCCACTGGGACGGCGACAACGACTCGGTCGATGAACGGAATCTGAGCGCCGGTCTCGGCGCCGGGATTACGCCCGTGACCGTGGATCATGCGGCGATGAAGCGCGTACGCGACTGGATCTGGACGCTGCCGCCGCCCAAGTATCCGTACGACATCGATGCCGGGACCGCGACGCAGGGTGCGGCGCTGTATGCATCGCACTGCGTCAGCTGTCATGCCGATCAGCGCTTCCGCGACGGTGTTGTGCCCCCGGGTTCGCTTGTGGGGAAAGTCGAGCCGCTCGAGCGCATCGGCACCGATCCGCATCGGCTGCATTCCTATACCGAGGCGTTCGCGGAGAGCCAGTACATGCTGTTTCCCGACTCCCAGTACCGGTTCACGCACTTCCGCAAGACGTATGGCTATGCCAATCAGCCGCTCGATGGCATCTGGGCGCGCGCGCCGTATCTGCACAACGGCTCGGTGCCGACGCTGCGCGATCTGCTGGAGCCGGCAGACCGCCGTCCGAAGACGTTCTACCGCGGGTATGACGTGTTCGATCGCGCGCGCGTCGGCTTCGTGACGAACGTCCCGTCGGAGAGCGGACGCGAGTTCACGCTCTACGACACGAGCGTGCCAGGCAACGCGAACGGCGGACACGACTACGGCACGTCGCTGTCGGACGCCGAGAAGGCGGCGATCGTGGAGTACATGAAGACGTTCTGAGGGGATAGGAGTCCGCCAACGGCGGACCCCACAGTCGAGACAGGCCGGGTCTTCAGACCCCGGCGCGGAACGAAGCCATGACGATGAACGCAGAGAGCGCACGAACCTGGTTCCGCCGCGTGATGTGGCTGGGCATCCTCGCGAATCTCGCGCTGGCGATTCCCACGCTCCTGATGCCGGAACGCATGATCGAGCTGACCAATCTGCCGCCGGCGGCGCCGCTGCTCTGGCCGCGGTTCGCCGCGCTGCTGCTGGTGCTGCTCAGCATCTTCTACATGCCGGCGGCGGGCAATCCTGATCGGTATCGCACCACGGCGTGGACGGCCGTCGGCTCGCGGCTCGCGGGTTTCCTGTTCTTCCTGACGCAGCCGCGTGAATACCTGATGCTCGGCCTGTTCGACCTGGTGTTCTTCATTCCGGAGGTGATCCTCCTGATGCAGCTCGCGCGCACGACCCCGCGCACCGTCTGGCAGCCGGGGGCCGCCGCATGATGCGATGGGTCCGCGAGCACCGCTGGCTGGTGATCGGCGCGCTGGCGATCGTGGCGGCCGCTGGAGGCCTGCTCGCCTACACCACGTTCTTCCGCGAAGAGCCCGCCGCGTATTTCGACTCGGACGAGGAGCACTTTCTCTACGGCTCGACCGGCACCGAATCACAGGAGGGCATTCCCTACTGGATCTGGCTGGTGCTGCCACGACTCTTTCCCGAGTACCTGCCCGGCCCGGGTGGATGGGCGTCGCTCGGGATTCATGCCCAGCCCAATCACGAGATGCCGATCGGCCTGTCGAAGGTCACCATCGGCTTCCCGCGCGTGGCGATCAACTGCGCGATGTGTCACGTGACCAGCGTCCGCACGTCCGTCGATGCCCCGCCGATGCTCGTGCCCGGTGGCACCTCGAACACGACGTCGCCGCAGCAGTACCTGCGTTTCCTGCTGGCGTGCGCCTCCGATCCACGGTTCACCGCTGACGTCATCCTCGGCGAGATTGCGAAGAGCCACCGGTTCTCCGCCTACGAGCGGCTCGTCTACCGCTTCGTCATCATCCCGCGGACGCGCCAGGGGCTGCTCGAGGTCAAGGCACGCGAGTCGTGGATGGACAAGAACCCCGACTGGATGCGCGGCCGCATCGATCCGTTCAATCCGGTCAAGTTCCGCTACCTCAAGCAGCCGATCGACGGCACCATCGGCAACTCGGACATGATGCCGCTCTGGAATCTCGGAACGCGGGAGGGCGCGAATCGTGCGTTCCACTGGGACGGGCTGAACACGACGCTGCGCGAGGTCGTCCTCTCCTCCGCGATCGGCGACGGCACGGCGACGAAGTGGGTCGAGCGCGATCTGGCCAGGTGGGACAGCACCGACCGGCGGAACCAGTCGAGCCTGCGCCGCATCCAGGATTACATCGCGCGCCTGCAGCCGCCGAAGTACCCGCTGCCGATCGATGCGGCGTTGTCCGCACGGGGCGCGGTGACCTACAAGGCACAGTGCGCGTCGTGTCACGACACCGGCGGCGAGCGGACCGGCACGGTGATTCCACTCGACGAAGTCGGCACCGATCGTCATCGCCTCGACATGTGGACGAAGGGATCGGCCGACGCCTACAACGGATACACCGCGAGCTATTCGTGGAAGCTGACCCATTTTCAGAAGACCGCCGGTTACGTGTCGGTGCCGCTCGAGGGGTTGTGGCTGCGGGCGCCCTACCTGCACAACGGCTCCGTGCCGACGCTGGCCGACCTCCTGGCGCCGCCCGAGGCTCGCCCGACGCAGTTCTGGCGTGGCTACGATCTGCTCGACCCGGTCAAGGTCGGATTCGTCTCGGACGGTCCGGCAGCTGAGGCGATGGGCAGCCACATCGATACCACCCGGCCGGGGAACGGCAATGGCGGTCACACGTGGGGGACGACGCTGCCGGCGGAGGAGAAGCACGCGTTGCTGGAGTACTTGAAATCCCTCTAGGAAACAGGAAACAGGAATCAGGAAACAGGGCTGGGCCAGGACGGGGGTAGGCCGGGTCCCCCTGGACCCGGCGGATCAGGGATCAGGAATCAGGGCTGGCTGGGGATCAGGGAAGAAGGAAGAGGGAAGAAGGAAGAGGGAAGAGGGCAGAGGGAACACGAGATACGAGGAAGGAGACAGGTCGTGGCTGAAGCTGGCGATCTTGCCAACCGCATCACGCAGAAGCGGGCGCAGCTCGATGCGTTCATCGATCGCATGAAGCCGCGCAAGCTGCGTCTCGTCAATCTCACGATCATCGCCGGCATGGTCGCCGCGGCGCTCACGGCCGGTCCCGCCGCCGGCGGCCCGTCGTTCACCGGCTGGCTGACGAAGACGTTCGGCCTGATGTCGCCCGCGTGGCAGATCCTCTGTGGGGCCGCCACCATCTGCTCGGTGACGGCGACGGTGGCGACGCAGCTGCTCAAGTCGCAGAACATCGAGGAGCACGTCACCAAGGCACTCAGTTGCCGCGCCAAGCTCGAAGTGATCGAGATTGGCTTGAGCACGGGACAGCTCGACGTCCCGCGCGCGACGAGCGAATACATGCGCTGCGTGGAGGAGTCGGCGTTTCTGTAATGTCTGTCATGGGGTCAGATCGTGAATCCGCACTTTTTTCACGCTCTGACCCCGGAGGGGATCTCATCAATTCGCGCGTGTGTTCTCCAGCAAATTGACTTGCGCCCTGCCAGCGCACGTTCGATGATCCGGCGCGCGACTGTCGCACGCCGGTGCGAGCCAGAATCCACAATCCGATTTCGAACGCGGGTCCGAAATCCGATTTCCGCAGTCCGACCCGAGTCCCGAGTCCCGAGATCATGGCCAAGAAAAAAGATCCCAGCGTCACCTTCCTCAACCGCTTCGGCTACAACGTCGTGAAACTGCCGCGCGCCGGCATCGAACCGCTGGACCTGATCGGACGCGACGACACGACGCAGTGGCTCGGCCCGCTTGCGTCCGTGTGGGCGAGCAACGTCGCCACGCCGCCGCCATCGGCGCCGCGGCCCGCAGCGCCGGTCAACGGACAGAAGACCGATCAGCTGCAGGTCGGCTTCGGGTTGAAGATCCTGGCCAACGCGCTGGCCGCCTTCGGCGCGACCGTGCCGTCGTTGGACTTCGCGTTCACCCGTGCGCGCAAGGTGCAGTTCTCGTATACCAACGTCACGTCCACAGTGGTGTCACCGCTCGAGGCGGGGAACTATCTCGCTGCAGGCAAGCTGAACACCGCGAATCCGGTGGTCACGCACTACCTGACCGGTGAAGACGCCCAGGCGTTTCTCATTCTCGATGTGCTGAAGTCGGATTCGCTGACCGTGACCGCCTCCGACGAGCAGGGCGGCGAGATCGGCCTCGACGTTCCGGCGATCCAGGGGCTCGTCGGCGCCAACGTCAAGGTCAAACCCTCGAGCGCCTCGAACAGCACCCTGACTTTCACCGGACAGACGCCGGTGACCTTCGGCTTCGTGGTCAGCGAGATCGAATTCGATGGCGCACATTGGTCGCTGCAGGGCGCTGCGCCCAGTGGCGGACTGGCCTTCGGCGCGGGCGCTGTCGCCGGGGGCGGCGCGGGCGTAGCCGCCGATGTGCCGGTGCTGCTCGGCTCCGGTTGCCGCGTGCGAATCTGACCGGGACGACACATGCCCTTCCAGACACTGCCGGGAACCGACCAGCGCTACGGATTGATCACGTTCGACAACGACGGGCGGGAGCGGAAAGACGATCCGGAAGGCGGCGTCTTCAGCGCCGCCCTTCGCGCGCACATCACACAGACCCGACCGTCGCACATCTTCTTCTTCACGCACGGCTGGAAGGGCGACGTGCCCTCCGCCATCGATCAGGCCAACCGCTGGATCGGTGCGATGTGGAAGCTCGATGCGGAACGCGCAGCGATGGGCGCCGACTTCCGCCCGGCGTTCATTGCGCTCCACTGGCCCAGCCAGCCGTGGGGCGAGGAAATGATCCCTGCCGCCGCGGCGTCATTTGCCGCGGGCGACGCCGGGGCGGCGATTGCACCGCTGCTCGAGCAGGCCGTGGCACACTTCGGCGGCACCGCCGGCGTGCGCGCGCCGCTCGAGGTGATCTTTCGCGCGTTCGAGCAGGATCCCGCCGCGCGCATCCTTCCCGACGAAGTCGTCGCCGCCTATCAGCAGTTGGGCACGGCGATCGGGTTCAACGCCGGCGGCGACGCCGCCGCGGCGCCGGATCAGGAGGGCGCGCCGCTCGATCCCCAGGCCGCGGTGCGGGCGGAACGGGTCGCGTCCGTCGGCGCTTCGTTCGGTCTCGGCACCACCCTTCGCAACGGCATCCTCGCGGGTCTGCGCCAGACGTCGTTCTGGCTGATGAAGCATCGCGCGCGGACCGTCGGTGAACAGGGCATGCACCAGTTCATCGCGCAGCTGCAAGGCGACTCGAACGCACACATTCATCTCATGGGCCACAGCTTCGGCTGCATCGTGGTGTCGTCGATCCTCGGCGGGCCTGGCGGGAACGCCGCGCTGCCGCGGCCGGTTGAATCCGCCGCGCTCATCCAGGGCGCGCTGTCGTTGTGGTCGTTTGCCGATCGGATTCCCGGCAGCGACAAAGCCGGATACTTCCGTCGCGTCGTCAGCGGGCGCGCCGTCAGCGGCCCGCTCGTGACGACGCAGTCGACGCACGATTCGGCGGTGGGCGCCGCCTATCCGGCGGCGGTTGGACTCGTGAATGAGTTCGACTTCGGGACGGAGCTGCCCAAATTCGGCGGCGTCGGCACCTGGGGGATCCAGGGCACGGCCATCGCCGACAAGCGATCGATGCTCGACGGCGGCGACTACGCCTTCGCCCCCGGACGCATCTACAACATCGACGGCTCGACGTTCATCGGCGGACACAGCGCCATCGACGGTCCGCAGGTGGCGCGCATGCAGTGGCAGGCGATCCGTGCATCGCGAGGCCAGCGGGTATGACCGACGAGGTCGCGGCAGTGGAGCGGATGCCGGTGCCGATGGGGGTGGTCGCCGAGACCGGCGACACGCATCCACCGCTTCGCGACGCAGACCTCACCCGGATAGCGCCCGATGCGCCCATGGTCATCGCGCGCCGGCGCACCACGCGCGGGCTCGCCCTCGACGGCGCCATCGACGATCCCATGAACCTGGCGCAGGCGGGATGGTGCGCCTTGTTCGCCTCGGATGCCGATCCGGCGATCAAGGCTGCGCTCCAGCCGCTGCTCGATCTGCGGCGGAGTCAGGTCGGCGACGATCGGTTCTTCAAGGTGTTCGAGGGACCCGACGGCGTGCGTCCCGGACAGAGCGCCTCGTCCTGGGCGGCCGTGAGAGGCGTCTCGCTCGCCGCGCCGGTGAGCCCGCGTAAAGGCGTCCCCTACTACTTGCTCATCGTCGGGCCGCCAAGCCGCATTCCGTTCGAGTTCCAGGCACAGCTCGATCTGCAGTGGGCGGTGGGGCGACTGTCGTTCGATATCGTTGACGACTACGCCGCGTACGCCGCGCACCTCGTGGAGTACGAACGGAGCGCCACGGCCATCCGGAAGAAACGCGCCGCGATCTGGATTCCGCGGAATCCGCTCGACCTCGCCACACCGCTGCTTGCCGGCAGCGTCGTCCCGGAGTTTCTCGGCCAGACGAGCGAGGGCGACCTGCCCATCGGGAAAGCCGGCGGCTTCGAGGTGTCGACGTTCGTCGGCGACGGACAGGCGACGAAATCGCGCTTGCGCGACATCCTGCGCGGCACTGTGGACGGCGGCGCGCCTTCGCTCATCTTCACCGGGTCACACGGTGCGGAGTGGTCGATTCAGAATCCGGCCATCCAGCGTGAGCGCCAGGGGGCGCTGGTGACGCAGGAGTGGAGCCGGGGACAGCCGCTCCAACCGGAACACTACCTTGCCGGTGCCGACGTCACCGCCGACGTCGACCTGCGCGGGACGATGCTGTTTCTCTTTGCCTGTTTCGGTGGCGGGTGTCCGGCCACCGACTCCTACTACTTCACCGACACCGGTGAAAAGGTTCCGTTGACGCCCGAGCCGATCGTCGCCTGCCTGCCGCAGGCGCTGCTCCGGCGTGGCGCTCTTGCGGTCGTCGCGCACATCGATCGCGCATTCAGCTATGCCTTCGAGGATGTCATGGGCACGCCGCAGGCGCAGCTGCTGCGCACACCGCTCGAGCTCCTCGCCAAAGGCAGGCGCGCCGGTCTCGCCGCCGATCCGTTGAACCTGCAGTGGAGCGCTCTGGCGGCGCAGCTCGGGATGGCGCTCGGCGGCAATGCCCCGGGCGAACCTCCGCGCGGCCCGCTGATCGCGAATCTCTTCATCGCGCGGGACGATGCGCGGAATTACGTCGTGCTTGGCGATCCCGCGGCGCGGCTGCGCCCCGAGGCGATGTCCTAATCCACCGTGGGATGCTCTGCCGACTCGATGACGACCGCCGGCTGCGGTCCGATCTGTTTTTCTACTTTGAGACCGAGCTGCTGCTCGAGCGCCACGGCGATCGGTGGCGGCGGCGTGTCGTTGCTGTTTGCATCGAGGCCGGCGGGACGAAGGGCGGTCTGCCGTTCAGAGGTGAAATCGAGGATGACGTCGAAGAGGCCGGTGAGGCCGGTGCGATCGACGACCGGGGCCGAGAGCTCGCTCGAGATCATGGAGACCAGCATCTTGAGCTCACCGCCGCCGGAGAGCAGGGTGGCCGAGCCGTTCGACCGCATGATCGTCATCGTCGTGCCGCAGGTCGTTGTCGTCGGGAATTCGCGCACGTTCGGCAGGGGCGGTGGCGGCTGTGGTGTCGCGCCGCTTTTGCGTGCCTCGATCTGCTGGAGGCATTCGGGCGGTGTGGTTTTCAGCCCGGATCCCAGTCGTCCGTCGCTTCGCGCAACGGTTAGCACGTATGTCGATGCCTGACGCGTCTCGACGTGCGCGCGCAGGGCGAAACGTTCGACGAGCAGCGTCTTCAGCATCGCGTTGATCTCGGCGGGCGCGGCTTCGCCACCGGCGCTGGCGTTGATATCGAAGTAGTCGGTGGTGAGCCATTTCGGCCCGCCCTCGATCTGATAGTCCTTCACCTCGAACGCCTGCGCGACGAGCTGCTTCAATGTGACGGTCGACGCCATGAACCGGCCGCCTGGCAGCGTGCGGCTGCCGAAGAACACGGGCCCGGCGGCCGCCGTGCCGCCGGCTGCGGCGCGCTGCTGGCCTTGTTCGTAGGGTGACAGGCCCGGTTTCACTGAAGCGACGTCGAATCGTCGCTCGAGCGCCGGTGGCTGCGCCTGCGCGTCCGCACCTGCTGCGTGTCCGCGCATGCCGAGTGCGATCAGTGCGATGAGCACCAGCACGCGGGTACCGCGTGCATCAAGAATCAGCTCTCTCATCGCCTGCCTTTCCCGATCCTAATCCTGATCCCTGATCCCTGATCCGCCGGGTCCAAGGGGACCCGGCCTACGTGGCCCTGGCCCAGCCCTGTCTCCTGATTCCTGATTCCCGATTCCTGTTCTAATCCGCCGTCGGATGCTCTGCCGAATCGATGACGACGAACGGCAGTGGTCCGAGCTGCTTCTCCAGCTTGAGACCGAGTTGTTTTTCGAGGGCAATCGCCATCGGTGGCGGCGGCGTGTCGTTGCTGTTCGGATCGAGTCCTGCCGGCCTTCCAGCGGTCTGTCGTTGGGAGCTGTACTCGATGGTGATGTCGAAGAGGCCGGTCAGTCCGGTCTGGTCGAGGACCGGCGCCGAAAGCTCGTACGAGATCGACGAGACGAGCTCCTTCAGCTCCATGCCGCCGTACAACGTGGTCGAGACCCCGTTGCCGCGTGATACACCCGTCACCACGCCACACGTCGGTGCGGTGGGCGGTCCTCCTGATGTACTACGGGGCTGGGGCGGTCCGGCTGTCCCGTTCTTTCGTGCCTCGATCAGTTGCACGCATTCAGGCGATGTGGGCTTGAGTCCTGAGCCGAGTTTGCTATCGCTGCGGAGGATGGTGAGCGCGTGCATGGGGGCCTGACGCGTCTCGATGTGCGCGCGCAGACTGAAGCGATCGGCGAGCAGCGCCTTCAGCATCGCGTTCATCTCGGCAGGCGTCGCCTCGCCTCCTGCGCTGGCATTGACTGCGAAGTATTCCGACGACAGCCACTTGGGTCCGCCCTCCAGCTGGTAGTCCTTGACGTCGAAGGCCTGCACGATGAGCTGTTTCAGCGTGACCGCGGACGCGATGAACCGGCCGCCCGGCAACCTGCGGATGCCATAGGACGGCAGACTCGCGCGCCCGCCGCCTGCCGCCCGCACCGACTCCGCGATCAGATCAGAAGGTGACGGTGATGGTTTTACGGATGCGACCTCGAACCGTGGTTCCGGTGCCGGTGGGGACTGCGCGGCCAGGTGCGTCGCCGGGCCGCGAACCGCAAGAGTCGTCAGCGCGACGAGCACCGTCGCGCACATGCGGCGCGCATCGAGCATCCCGCGCTCGTTCATGGAGGCCTGAGCCAGGAAACAGGTCTGAGCACTGGCCCAGCCCTGTCTCCTGTGTCCTGATTCCTGATTACTTCGGGAGAACCTGGTCGAGGATCCGCTTGTAGTTGGCGTCCAGGGCGTTGAGCGTGTCCGCCGAGGGGCCTTCCTTCTTCTCACCGAGATACATCGGCGGCGCGTTTCTGTCTTT